>Ga0074045_10004405_pt1 | contig 12479 bp, 7 predicted proteins | sample BogForMeECP23OM2_FD_94442 | JGI IMG/M metagenome (GOLD analysis project Ga0074045, IMG submission 94442) | Bog forest soil microbial communities from Calvert Island, British Columbia, Canada - Bog Forest MetaG ECP23OM2 | ecosystem: Environmental > Terrestrial > Soil > Wetlands ...
AGCCAGCCAATTACTCCCGGCCTGATCCTTGTGGCGGTGCGATGGCCCAAGCCGCTGGGCAAGCCCCGCAGACGAAAGTCAGCCATCCCCCACCATTGCCGCTCGAAAAAGTCCCGGTCTATCTGCACCGGCTCAATGCAGCGCGGATCGCCGGACTTGGGACGGTTCACCAAAATTACTGACGGTGTTCCAGCGCCCATGTGAAAACTTCTGAACGCGGATCATCGTTGCCAGGCGGGCATTCACAGTGCTGGTCTTGCAAGATGACGGGCAACCGCGAAAAAGGAACCGAAACGGCCAACTCAGAGTTGCAACCCGCCCAATAACGATTAGATGTCATAAAATCAACCAACCGATTCCATCAGGCTGCCTATTATTCTGACATTTCAAGACCGACCGTTTTGGTATGCGGATCAATTTGAATGCCTGCGGGTGTCCCGGGTTGTATATTTTTCAAGCACGCCTGTCATCCTGTAATTGTATTTCTCCCTATCTTGTCATTTACGAATCCAAATTTGGCGAATCGGTTAATGATCAAGAGGTAGCACACGCTATGCTTAACAAGGCGTAGTCGTATGCAGAGTTGTACCTGTAGTAAAACAGTGTTTGTTTGGCCTGGAAGTCTTTCAAACACCTGGATTTTTAGATTAATTAGCCGGAAAGCAAAATGTTGGGTGTTCGGTTTTGTTCTCTTCGCCGTCAATCTTGTACAGTCACCAGCCTTCGCAAGCGGGAGCATAACGTTGGCATGGAACGCGAGTACTGATCCCAGCATCACGGGTTACAACGTTTATTACGGAGGCGCAAGCGGCGCCTACACCAACAAGATTTGTGCCGGCAACGCGACCAATGCAACCATTTCCGGCCTGATCCAAGGAACCACCTACTATTTTGCGGCGACAACGTATAATGCTTCGGGCAAGGAAAGTCCGTTCTCGAGCGAGCTGTCCTGCCTGGTTCCCATGGATGTTCTGATTGTGAATTATTCAAACACCTATACCGCCGTTGTTGGCACCAACCTTTTCCGGTTCAGCACAAACACGCTGCCGTCTGGAGTAATAATCGTCAGGCCACTCCCGCCGATCTACACAAATTTTGTTTTCACCGGCCTTTGGATTAATTACCCCCCTTCGGGGACGTGGACGCTTCAATCAAGCTCGAACCTGCTGACATGGTTAGATTATTCGACCGGCACAAATGCCGTGTTCATCCCCAATACCGGCGGGAATTGGTATTTCCGGTTCAAATCACCTTGACCGGGTTCGTGTGACTGGCTATCGCAGTTGTGCTGTATCTGCTGGACATGATTGATATGCAATACCGCCGCGAATTGAGGCATTGAACGACTTGCTCCGCCGGATGGCCGCCAAAATACTCGCCACGACTTCCGCCTTCGGCTTCGCCCCGTGTGGCCCACCGTGGTGCAAGCGAACTGAAACTGCGCCAGCCTCCTTGTCGCAGCCATTGAAGGTGCATTCACTGCTTCGTGTAAAACCGGACATAGTCATATTCCGCCGCCGCCGGTAATTTTCCGTCGTCCACGGCCTGGGTGCCGCCAAGGTTCGAGGCGATGGTCGTAAGCCAGATGTTTTGCTCGCTGTGCTCGAATCTGGAGACGTCCACCGTTTGCACCAGTTTGCCGTCGAAATAATATTTCACCGTTGTGGTCGTTAACTCGCAGCCAAAAACATGAAAATCGGCGGATAGATTCGGCGTTGGAATATTTTTAGTGCCCAGCGCGATGTGCGGCTGGGGATTCCATTTGTGGACGTTCACGCTGTAGCTGGTCTGGTGGATGGAATCATTTTCGCAAACATCCAGCTCCTGTGCCGAGACCGTCGGGCCGGTGCCGCCCTGGCCGTTGTGCTTCATCATCCAAAATGACGTGTGCCAACCCGCGCCCGGCGGCACCTTGAAACGCGACTCGTAGTAACCATATTTGAATTCCTGTCTGCTGATGACACCCGCGCCGGTGTAATGCATGCCGCTCGCTTCTTCTTTCTTCACGGTGAGAATCAGCCGTCCATTTTGCACGGAAACATTCTCCGGCTTCTGCTTGCTCCACATGCGGCTGTCGGTGCGAAAAGCCCACTTGTTCGTATCCAGCTTGTCCCCATCAAACTCATCCGACCAGGCCAGCTTGTAACCGGGCAAAGGTGCGACAGCCGATGAACCGCCTTGGGCAAGGCAGGATATGCAGGCAAATGCGCCCGGCAATATAACGAATAATTTCATTTCAACCGCCGACAGTAATTTTGGCCGGGATTTCCCATTTAGTTTCCTGCCCACTACCAGCGTGGGTCTTTTTCGTGATACTCTTCCCTCGCAACAGATTTGCAAGTCCTTTTTCCAGTCCGCCCCCGGTAAACAGAGATAACGGAGTTGAAAGCCCGGTTGGAACGATTGGAACAACTTGTGAACGCAAAAAACGGAGGCGGACAATGAAAACACGAGAATCCGTGCTGGGGCCGGAGACAACTCCGGCCCCCATCGCGACCAGCAAACGGCGCAGCGAGGGTCGAAGACGAGGTTCGAGGGCCAGAAAGCGACCACAGCTTGCGCCTGGTGAGCCTGGAGCGGCCGACCTTCCCATCGTGCCAGCGGCAGTCAAGGAACCAGCAACCGGCAGAACTGCTGCGGACCGAGGTTCCAATTGGTGAGGCTGAAATGAGTTTGGGTGCTCGCGATTTTTCCCAAAGTTGACCACATTGACATCAGATTGATCGCGCCTTGCACCGGGTAAGTCACGTTTGTCAATCCCGCCCGGCCAGGGGTCTGGACCGTGTTTGACACGGTCAGTGCCCGTTTTCGTGCCCGTTGCTGACGTTGTAATCTGGAAGAGTTGAGAAATTTTTTGTACATCAAAGCGCAAGCAGGCAAACCCTTCTGCAATGGCCCTCGTTTTCGGACGAAAGGCGTCCCCTTGAAAGGCCGATGACAAGGAAACGCCCCAAATTGACAAATTAAACTTGCGATTACCGGGTTTTAATGCCGGCCTGGTCGCGCGCCGAAATCCGGGCGTGATCCCGAAACGGTCCAGCGACACTCCGGAGGTCGATTAATACCGGGTTCTCAGTTGCTGGCTTGCACGCGGAAGAAACTCATCGGCTCGCCATTGATTGGTATGGGCAGCAACACCGGCCCGTTGGTGCCCGGGAACGCATTGCCATAAGGCAGCCAGTCCACCAGGTTGGTGGAGGAATAAAGCTGGTAGGTCACTCCGGAGATGCCAAACCAGTTCATCATCAGGTTGTTGGCTTGCAGCCCGGCGGACACGGCGGGTGCGATGGTGATGGCCGCCACATAGTTCTGGTTCGAGACGGACGCGGTCACGTTGGTATAACCCCGCGAGCCGGGCGCAAACACGAGGTTGCCGGCCGACGGCACGACCGTGCCGCTCCAGCCGGAGACGATTCCCAGCGCGTAGTCGCCGTGGGTGTCGGTGGTGGTGGCGGACAATCCACCGTCCGGCTGGATCAGAACGCCGGACACCGGTTGTCCGTTGGTACCGGTGACGGTGCCCTGAATGACCGGGAGCGAAATGGTGAACGCGCCGGTGTAAACCTGCGACATGGGCTGGCCGTACAGGTCATTGATGTTGGTTCCCACCGTCAACGTGTAATTACCCACGGCCGTCTGCAGCGGGAAACTGACTTGGTAGCTGGAGGAACTCAGCATGGAAATGCTGAACGTGCCCGGATCCAGCGACCCGTTGGGAGTCATGAGCGACACGTCGGTTCCGGAGAAAGAAGCCGGATTCGGCGCCCCGTTGAAGAACAGTTCCACAAAACTTACGCCGTTGCTGACGATGCCAACGGGTGTGTGCGAGAGAACTTGTAAGGGGAGATTCGTGGAATAGAAAATCGAGCCGTTGGCGCCCTGGAAATCGCCCGCGCCACCGATGACGGAAACCAGCCCGGCAAAGGCATTTGCCCGCGAATATAGGGCAATGCGTCCACCGGCGCCGCCGCCACCACCATACAATTCGCCTTCACCACCATCCGCGGTGATTTGACCGTTCCCGGCCAGTGTACCTGCGGTCACCCAGATGCTGCCGCCGGAACCGCCGCCGGAATTATCCTGAAGACCCCAATCCCCATTGGCGCTGAGCTGGCCGTCCACCGTGAGCACGCCGCCCACATTCAAACGGATTGCGCCGCCGCCTTCCGATCCGCCGTAAAGCGGTCCGGATCCAAATCCGCCGCCGCTGCCCAGGTCCACGGGTTGCTGGGCCGAGCCGTAGTTGGTGCCGCCGGGTGCAGCGGTGGCGGAAGCCCCGCCCAGACCGCCGTAGCCCGCACCGCTTCCAGACCCGCCGGCGTATTGTCCGGCGCCCGGCCCGCTGGCCTGGGCAAAGCCATTTGCATCCACGGCAATGGCCCCGCCAGACGCGACGTCCACGTTGGCCAGGACCACCAGATCCAGGTTCGACTGGCCGGCCAAACTGGTCAGCAGGCTGCCGGCGATGATGGTCAGGTTGCTCAGCACCGGGAATGACGGTTGCGGGCAGACGATTGCGCCGCCACCGACCGTAAGATTGAACGGTGAAGCCGGCGCGCCATAAGCGCTGGACAACGGCGTATTCGTTCCCGACAGGCCGCCATTGTTCACGAGCAACTGACCCACGGACTGGCTATTGGCCTTGGTGTAGATTGTTCCGGCGCCACCGCCCAAATAACCGACGCCGCCACCGGCCGAGACTGGTCCGGTAAAGACACTGGTTGAGTATCCCAGGGAAATGCGTCCACCACTGCCGCCACCGCCCAGCCCGTTGCCGGAGCCGCCGTTCGCGGAAATAGTTCCTGAACCGGCGAGGGTGCCGGCGGTAATCCAAAGGCTGCCGCCCGACCCGCCGCCACTGTTAACATTTCCATTATTGCCGTTTGCCGAAACCCTGCCGTTGACGGCCAGTGTCCCGGTGACGGCGAGCCGGAGCGCGCCGCCGCCGGCGCCGCCACTCGAAGAAGTGCTGTTGCCACCGCCGCTGCCCGCGATGACCGGTGACTGGAGCGAGTCGTAAGCGCCGCCATATCCGGAAGGATTGGCCGCTCCAAAGCCGCCGTGACCGCCTCCACCTACGATGCCGCCGAAAGCGGTGGCGCCCGCGCCGGTACCGGATGCGGCTCCATTCCCGGTGCCATCAACGGAAATGGCTCCGCCGGCATCCACGGTGGCGTTGCCGGTCACGTTGACCGTTTGAAGTGAGGAGGAGAACACGGTCGTCAGCACGCTGTTGGTGCGGATTTGTAGGTTGCGCACACTCCAACCGCCGTATGGTCCCTGCCCGACGGCCCCGCCTGTCACTGACAAGTCGATGGAACTGGCGCTGAACGTGGTATTGGTTCCGTCGTTGCCGTCGTTGTCCAAGGTCAACTGGCCATAACCCTGCGAGTTTGCCAGCAGATACACGGTTCCAGCCCCGCCCCAGCCGGCCCCGCCGCCGCCATAAGCGGAAACCGGTCCCGTAAACGAATTGTTGTTGCAGGTGATGGCAATGCGTCCGCCGCCACCGCCGCCCCCAAGGGAATCCGCCCCGCTGCCACCATTGGCCGTGATGGAGCCGGCGCCGGACAGGGTGCCGACGGTCAGCCAGATGCTGCCCCCGGCCCCGCCGCCGCCACCTGAACCGGAACCGTTGCCGCCATTGGCCGAGATGCGTCCGTCTGCCTGCAAAATTCCGCTCACATTAAGTCGAATCGCGCCCCCGCCCGCCCCACCAATGGAATACGGGGAATAAGAACCGCCGCCACTGCCAGGGATGGCGGGTAATGTCGTGGAATCGTAGGCATTCCCCCCCAAGGCGTAATTGCCGGAACTGTTTGCGCCGCAACCTCCGTGCCCTGCCCCGCTGCACAGGTAGGTGGAATTGTTGTTATAGTATCGTCCCGCGCCGGATCCCTGGCCGGCTGCGTAACCTGAGGCGTCCGCCAGAATGCCACCTCCCGCTTGAATGGTTGCACTCGACAAAGTCACGGAACCGGAGTTGCCAATCAGCAGCCAGCCGTTTGAACTCACGAGTAGATTGGCGAGGCTGAGTGAGCCGGGCGCCAGTCCGTTCGCTCCGTTGCGCAGAGTCAGGTTCATGGGGCTCACGGATTGCAATGGCGTGCTGGCTCCCGCGTGTCCGCCGTTGTCCAAAACCTGCTGGTAATTCAGTCCGGTGGTCTGGATGAGCACGGTTCCCGCCCCGCCCCAATTGGCCCCGCCGCCGCCATACGCCGCCAGGGTCCCCGTGAATGAATTGTTGCTGCAGGAAACATAAATCCGTCCGCCGCCGCCGCCGCCGCCGAGGGAATCCGCTCCGCTGCCGCCATTGGCCGTGATGGAACCGGAGCCGGACAGCGTGCCCACGGTCAGCCAGATGCTCCCGCCCGAGCCGCCGCCGCTGCCGGATGTACCATTGCCGCCATTGGCGGAAATCACCCCCGCCACCTGCAACATGCCGGTCACCGTGAGCCGAATCGCGCCACCTCCCGCACCGCCGACGGCAGGACCGGAAGAAGAATAAGCACCGCCGCCGCTGCCGTAACCGGTCGGTGAGGCAATGGAATCATAAGTGGTTCCGCCGCCAGCGTAATTGCCGTAGCTGGTTGCGCCGTAGCCTCCGTGACCCGCCCCGCCGCCCACGTAGGTGGAATTGTAGTAATAGGATTGTCCCGCGCCGAGTCCCTGGCCCGACGGGTAACCGAAGGCATCGGCGATAATCCCACCGCCGGCTTGAATGGTCGCACTCGACAAGGTGGTCGCGTAACCGGAATTGGTCATCAGCAGCCAGGCGTTTGAACTCACGAGCAGATTGCCGAAGGTCACCGGACCGGATATCAGCCCGATGGCACCATTGCGCAGGGTCAGATCCGCGGTGCTCGCGGGTTGCTGCAGCGTGCTGGTTCCCGGATGTCCGCCGTTGTCCAGAACGAGCTGGCCGTTTTGTCCGTAGGGCTGGATGAGCACGGTTCCCGCCCCGCCCCAATTGGCGCCGCCGCCGCCAAACGCCGAGGCATTGCCGGCAAAAAGATTGTTGTTGCAGGAAATATAAATGATCCCGCCGCCGCCGCCGCCGCCAACGGAATCCACTCCGCTGCCGCCGTTCGCGGTGATGGCGCCGGCGCCGGACAGGGTGCCGACAGTCAGCCAGATGCTCCCGCCGGAACCGCCGCCGCCGCCGGTTCCCGAACCATTGCCGCCGTTGGCGGAGATGGTTCCGTCCATTTGCAACGTGCCGGTCACCGCGAGTCGGACCGCGCCGCCGCCGGGGCCGCCGAAGGAATAAGGGGAATAATTTCCGCCGCCGCTGCCATAGCCGGTGGGCGAGGTTATGAGGTCATAAGTGTTTCCACCAATGGCGTAATTTCCGGTGCTGTTGGCGCCGTAACCGCCGTGACCCGCCCCGCTGCACGGATAAGTGGACAGGCTGCTGTAATTGCGTCCGGCGCCGGACCCCTGACCGCCGGGGTAGCCCATAACGTCGGTGAAAATGCCACAGCCAGTGGGAATGGTGGCGTTGCCCGAAAATGAGAAGCTCACAGTGTAGGCAGGGGCGCTGGAGGAATATCGGTAGGCCGTCAGCCAGGCGTTGGACCTCATAATCAAATTGGCAAAGCTCGCCGAACTGGAGGCTGACCCGCTGGCTCCATTGCGCACGATCAAGTCCGCGGTGCTCGCGGATTGCAGCGGGGTGTTGGTTCCGGTGTTTCCGCCGTTGTCCAGAATGAGCTGGCCATTCTGGCCGGTGGGCTGGAGGAATACGGTTCCCGCTCCGCCCGAACTGGCCCCGCTGCCGCCATAGGCGGAAATCGCCCCGCCGAACAGGTTCGCCGCGGGATAGATGGCAATGCGTCCGCCGCCGCCGCCGCCGCCAATCGAGCCGGCGCCATTCCCGCCGTTGGCCGTGATGGAGCCGGAACCGATCAGAATTCCAGACGTCAACCAGATGCTGCCGCCGGAGCCCCCGCCGCCGCCCGTGCCGGAACCACTGCCGCCGTTGGCAGAGATGCGTCCGTCCACCTGCAAAATACCGCTGACATTGATTTGGACCGCGCCGCCGCCGGCTCCGCCCACGGAATAAACCGGAGATGTTCCGCCGCCGCTGCCGAAAGTGGTTGGTGATGTTTGAGAGCCATAGGCCATGCCACCGCTCGCAATGGTCGAAGTCCCGTTTGCACCGCTGCCCCCATGCCCGCCACCGCCGCCCGGATATCCAGTGACATAATCATAATGACCATAGCCGCTGCCCATACCAGCGGCATAACCCGCGCTGTCCGCCAGCAAGCTGCCGCCAGCCTGGATCGTGACGTTGCCGCTGGCGTTCAAATTGACAGGTGATAAGGCGGAGGAGGCCAGGAGCATGCCGTTGGAAGCAATCGTCAGATTGCCAATAGTCCACGCCCCGCTTGGTACCACAACCGCATTCCCGCGAACCAGCACATCCACGCTGCTGCTGGAGATGGCAACCAAGGAATTCGTCCCCGTTTGCCCGGCGTTGTCAAACACCAGCAGCCCGTTCTGTCCGGTGACCCGGGTGTAAATCGTTCCCGCGCCGCCGGTCTTAGCCCCGGCGCCGCCCTGGGCGGCCAGCGACCCCGCAAAGCTGTTTACATCCGACTGGATGGCAATGCGTCCGCCGCCGCCGCCGCCGCCGTGGGCCGGTTCACCCGCGCCGCCTTGCGCGCTGATGGCGCCGGAACCGGATACCAGGTGTGCCGTGATCCAGATGCTGCCGCCGGCTCCGCCGCCGGAGCGGCTGTTGGTGGCGTTGGCGCCGTCGGCCGAGATGGTGCCATTGATGGTGAAAGTTCCACCCGCGGTGATTTGAATCGTCCCGCCCCCGGCGCCCCCGATTCCGGCGTAGCTGGCGCCGCCGCCGCTGCCCGAATTTGTGGGCTGGGTGAAGGAACCATAAACGGTGCCGCCCACCGCATTGCTTGAACTCATCCCGCCATTGCCCCCGTAACCGGCGCCGCTGCCGTCCGCCGGATTTCCGGCACCGCATCCTGCGCCGGGGCCGGCGCCGCCGCCGTAACCTTTTCCATTCGCATTGATGGCGCCTCCCGACGCCACCTGCACATTACCCGTTACCGACAGATTAAACCCGGCGGGCAGCACGCCCAGCAGCACGTTATAACTCACCAGGACATTGGCGCCGTCAGGGATGGTGGAATTGGTCGTCCGCTGTAACTGGGTCAGAATGCCATCCGGGCTGGTCAGCAGATAATCCACCCCGTTGGTATAAATGATTGTGCTTCCGGAATCTGTCACCAGGACCGATGCGGTTATGATGTTGGAATTGAGCAAAGTCACCGGGTTGGTGTTGTTCAAGACCTGGGATTCGTTCACCACGGAGAGAACATTTGAAATGACACCGGCGGGTGAAAACGAGTGGGTCAGCACGCCTCCCGCAGCCACGAGCAGGCTGGAAAACGCGTGCGGCCCGTCCACCGTCACCGTGCAGTTGGTGACGATGATGTCCGACCCTTCATAATTCGTATTGTTGACATTGATTGCCGTGTTGTTGGTAAAGGTCGTCGCCAATGCGGGGAGGTGGACCAGGATCAGGGCGATAACACCTGCCATCAGGGCGCGGCGGGCCAGCGAAATGAACCCAAGGGAAACGCAGGGATTTTTCATGAGCTATCGGGCCTTTCCGGTTGGAAAGGATAAAAAATACTGATACAGATGTCAAACTCTTTGGGGGGACATGTGCGCCTGACCTGCCCCGGGCTTTGGTCAATATGGGCACGAAAGCCGGTTTCTCATTTCCGGACAAACCGGTTAAATTGAGGGCGTTGCCACGGCTTTAACCCCTGTCGTACTGAATCCAATGTTCAATATTCTGTCGTCGCTGGATGAACCCCCGGCACCGGAGGATGCCACTGGTGGCGCGTTCAGGAGATTTGATTGCACCATCAACTCCGCACCTGATCTTTTCGGAAACGGGCGCCCTTCAATCGCAGCGGCTTCTGGCAAGGGATATGTTGTGAATTTTTGCCCCAGTCCTTTTCCCAATCATCCCGCGACGGGACGGTGGCCTCAGCGCGTGTCGAATACGCATGATGAACCGCCTTGGAATTGTGTCCCAACGCCCGCTGCGCAAACCGTTCCGGGCAGCCGCACTTCAAAGCCCGTTCCGCCCACGCATAACCGAGACGAGTGCAGCGACACATCCCAAATCCCCATCCCGTTGCAGCTTTGACGAAATTCCGTTGCCCGGTGTGCCAGCGCGCCCGGTGCGCAGGCAGGGAAAGAGCGCGGCTGCGCCGCCAGACGCCGTTTCATTTAGATACGTCTGCCCTGTGCCAGGCCCCCAGCGAACTTGACACGATTCGATATCAGGAATAGTTTCTAAAAGTCAGTTGGAACGAACTTATAACAACCAATTCTCCCAATTCAATTATGAAAAAATTGCGATGCTTCATCCTGGCCTTGTGTATCGTGGCATTGTTCCAAGGTTGCGACAACAAAAGCAGCAGGACAGAGAATGGCCCAGCGCCAAAAAAATTACGGCTGGCTTTTGTCGCCAACACGGCGGACGAATACTGGGCCATCGTGCAGCAGGGTTGCGACGGCGCCGCGCGACAACTCAGTGACGTGGATTTGGATTTCCGCTTTCCCGCCGAACACACGGCCAAGGCGCAGCAGGAAATATTGAGTGACCTCGTCGCGCGCGGCGTGGACGGCATCGCCATCAGTCCGATTGACGCCGAAAACCAGACGGATTTTCTGAACAACATTGCCACCAAAACGCTTTTGGTCTGCGCGGACAGCGACGCGGAAAAAAGCAAGCGCACCTGTTACATCGGCACGGACAATGTCGTCGCCGGAAAGCAGGCGGCGGAATTGCTCAAAGCCGCGCTGCCCCAGGGCGGCAAAATCATTTTATTCGCCGGCTATCCGAACGCGCAAAACACGAAAGATCGTATTCAGGGCATCCAAAATGGATTGGCCGGGTCGAACATTCAGATTGTGGACACGCTGACGGATGATCACAAAAGCACCATCGCCCAGAAAAACGCGGAGGATGCCTTGGCGAAGTATCCCGATCTGGCGGGCATGGTCGGTATTTACGGCTACCACGGACCGGCCATTCTCACGGCCGTGCGCGCCGCGGGCAAGGCCGGGCGGGTGAAGATCGTTTGCTTTGACGAAGACAGCGACACGCTGGCCGGGATTGCCGCCGGCGACATTTATGGGACGATTATTCAAAAGCCCTTGCAGATTGGCTCGCAAGCCATCGTCCGCATGGACAAATATCTTCGTGGCGACAAGACTCAGCTGGCCGGGGAGAAAATCCTTATCCCTTCGCGGACGCTCACCACCAAAGAAGAGGTCGTCGAATTTCAAGCCTCGCGAAAAGGCTTGCTCCACCCGTGAGCCGAACGTCCGTGAAACTGACCCCGGCCAGCCTGGCCTGCGGAATAATGTGGTGACGGGAATACCAATAAACAAACGGCAAGACGGTGCCTGCCTGCTGGAAACTCGCCATTGGCCGCGCGCACCAGAATCAAAATTCGATACTCCAACCCCCGCTTTGCTTGTTTAGGCGGCCTCTTGTTTGGCATCTCTACGATGTATGGGTGGTTGGGTGTTTTCACGAACTGTCGCACAGCAGCGCGGTAAATCATTTTTTGCTGTCACTTGCCTTCAAACTGCCTGCCCGCCTTGAAAAGATTTGGGGTTTAAGTTGGTTCGAGAGATACGGCTCGCCGCGGTTACCCGAGGACGACGACTTGTCTTTTTAAACGATCCTCAAAGAGATGGCGTGTTGGCATGTTAATTCGCTTGCGCGATGGCAGCCAACGGCGACCGGAAATCCACCGGCAGCAGCTTGGGTTGCACGTTGCATTGCGGATTCTCCTGTCAATCCTTCGTATCAAGCTTCGGACTCAAAACGTCTCCTGAAGTCTGACCCGTAAATACCGCACCCTTCCGGTGAGCATCCGCTACTTCCTTCTTGCTCTCTACCGCTCAGTTCTGCCTTCGCGGCTGGCATCATGGTTCCGGCGCGACTCAGTCGTCAGGCAAATGCCGATCGTCTGGATCATCAGCCACGATGGAATTGTAATCGTTTTCCCTTCAGATTTCATGGTTGTTTGGTTTCTTGGCTTGTGTTTTCTGGGGATGAACCACGGGTAAGGTCAAAATAAAAGTGGAGCCCTCCCCCAGTTTACTCTTCGCGGTGATTTCCCCGCCGTGATGCAACGCAATCTTTTTCACTATAGCCAACCCCATCCCCGTCCCTTCGTATTCATTCCGGGTGTGCAACCGCTGGAAGACGTTGAATATTCGATCCAGATATTTCTCGTCAAAGCCAATGCAGTTATCGCTCACCGTTAACCGACAGAGTTTCTTCTCGGGGGTGACGGGGTCGGGGATGATTTGCGCCTCGACTTTCACCACGGGTGGTAAACCCGACATTCCGCCTCATCGAGGCAGGCATGCCGCAAGGCGTGCTGCGGGGGTGGCGGGCAGAGGAACGCTGGAGA
>Ga0074045_10004406_pt1 | contig 12479 bp, 14 predicted proteins | sample BogForMeECP23OM2_FD_94442 | JGI IMG/M metagenome (GOLD analysis project Ga0074045, IMG submission 94442) | Bog forest soil microbial communities from Calvert Island, British Columbia, Canada - Bog Forest MetaG ECP23OM2 | ecosystem: Environmental > Terrestrial > Soil > Wetlands ...
CCAGCTTTCTCACGTCTCCCTTTTCCCAATCACCAAGAGGTAATACAAGACGCTTCATTTCCCGTGGACTTAGGGCATAAAGGACATATGACTGGTCTTTCCTAGCATCCTTACCTTTCTTTAGAATAGGCTCTATTGATTCTGACTCCCGGCTTCTTTCTATAGTCGCATAATGCCCTGTTGCAATAAAATCCGCGTTTCTTTCATCAGCGTTCCTTAATAGATAAGGAAACTTTATATATCTGTTGCACAAGATGCAAGGATTAGGAGTAATCCCCATTGCGTATGCATCAATGAATGGCTCTATGACCTTTTCCATAAATTCATCTCTTAGATCAACCGTGGTATGACTGATCCCAATGATTTCCGCAGTCTTACTAGCGTCATTGACGGACGCAAGTGAGCAGCATGGGGCCTTTGCAAATGTCTTTCGTGATCTCGCTTCATACAGGATAAAACTCAGCCCCTCGACTTGATAGCCCCTTTTCTTCAAGAGATATGCAGCCACAGAAGAATCCACTCCACCACTCATTCCGACAATAATCTTTTTCATCGTCATTATTGAACCATTTGTCGCGTGCAGTAAACCTATTATTAAGTTTAGAAGACTGCTGAACCTTCCCAGGTCTAAAGCGCGGGGGCTCTTCTTATGGCGACAGCAGCCTTCTCGGGGCTCTCACTACACCTGTACGAGCATGGCGTTACAGCCTCCCCGCTGTTGACTGTTGTCCTGCCTCCGGTTCCCGACCGGAGCATAAGATTCACAGGCGATCCGTTCTATCTTAGGGACAATGCATCTATCCCGAAGCTGGCAGGAAAGACCCTGCCACTCACGGATTCCTCCAAAATCTTCGATATCACCTGCTTCATGAGGGGTTCGGCCTCATGCCAGAGCCTTTCGACCCTGGATATATCGAGAATGTACGTAGCATCTTTCTTCTCAGTGCAGCATACTAATAATGCGGAGAATAAGTCTCTTTGTGCGACGGCACCGCATTCACAAACATGCCATCGCTCAGACAGAGGCTTCTACTCTACCTTGCCGCATTTGCACAGTTGAGGCAACTTAAAGGCACTGGCAGGAATGTCCCAGACCTCACCGCCACCACTTTAAGCCTTGCGGATCAACTCTGATACAAACGTTGCCGGTGCCCTGTTCCCAATACTCTTACCGAAGATCTTCTGAAACGATTTGTACGAATTCTTCTGAATCCTAACTCTATTGCCAACCCTGAGCATATCATTGCTCAGCTCACCATGCAAGGACTTTCTGTGCAGAATGCGCATCAAGGTGATTGCCAATCTAAGGGGCCGCGTTCTTGCACTTGATTGCAAAGGACTGGATCGCGCTATTATCTTTGAACCCTTGCTTCCTCCCAAACTCCTTGAATGCTTCCGTAGGTTCAGCACCTTTTGGCATCGCTACCGCCTTTCGGTAAGCTTTGGACTGACGCAGGAGATCAAGACGTTTGAGTGCTTCACTAAGGCAAGCGTTAAAAAGCATCCTGCCGGCATTAAAGCTCTTGTCTATAGCCATCTCATCAGTATGGGAGGTCTTGAGGCGAAGCTCCACAGTGCAACTCGGAGTGGTGTCTTCTAACAAATCGCCATCCTTCCGGGAATTTGATGCACTGGCTATATTATATTGCTTAGGACACATCACGGCAAGCATTATTTGACCGGAACAGCGCAAGCTTCATGCCCAAAGGCAGGGGCTTGCGCACTGCAAAACTTTCCGTCATGAATGCACAGAACGAAGGCTCATTAATCTGTTGACAAAGATCATTTATCATCATCCATTATTCTTTAACAGCTCGCGAAAAAGCCCTCAGAAAAAGAGTCACCACCGGCCTTTTAGTATCATTTGAAAAGACCTCTACAGTTTTATTGATACCGCCAATCACTCCATTTGTGTAAACCTTCGCAACTATTTTGCCCCTCTCCCCAGGTTTTAAGTGGCTCGAACTAGCCATCGCTGCGGTGCACCCTCAGGAGGAGACAATCTTTTCTATGAGGAGGTCTTCGTTTCCCGCATTGATAAACTCAAATGAGTGTTCAACAGCCTGGCCTGACTCTATTCTCCCAAAATCATAGTCCTCCTCTTCAAACACCACTGAAGGCTGGGCGTATAAAGGCACCGGGAGGGTCAGCAGAAAAAAGAACAGGAAAATTTTTCGTATCATTATCATCACCTCAAATTCATCTGTTTGCCACAACAAATCTGATCGCACATCTCGACATAACTGCATATACTATCAACCGTGAATGCCAGCCCACATATGTCTCAGATATATTTGCTGTTGTTATTGACCTTTTTCTGCCGATCAGAACTTTTCCTTTCGAGCCGAGTTGTTGTGGAAGTTTTGGCTGCTTTGACTTTTGCTTTAGCCCTCGTCCTAATGACCTTTGGGGTCCCTGCAGTCTCTATATCATTTTTTGCCGCCGTGCTTTCCTCCTTTTAAAGAATTTTTAAAATTATAGCAGATTTGCCTCCTTAACGGACACACTCGGGTACTGGAATATCTTTGCTGACGGACTACGGCTGATGGTGTTTAAAACATACTTCCGGCATCAAAATACTTTTAAGCAAGAAGGAAAACCAGCTATGTTGGGATGGCTCTGCACAGGGAGACGTGGCATGTGAGTCTGCAAGTGGGAGGGGAAGAGGTTTTTCATGGAAGTATGCCCAGCCAAAACGAGGTGTTGGGAAAGTTATTTCACCGATTCGAGGATTCCAGGATTACGGTCGCGTACGAGGCTGTCTCTTACGTTTCTTTGCGTTACGACAGACTCATTGACGATTATGTAGACGCTATAGAAGTTTCTCCCTCGCTTATTCCAATCGAAACAGGCGCAACAAGGTTCAGACAGATAAGAGGGACAGCAGAGAGCTTGCAGTTGAAGGAAAAAGACCTTGCGGACGGAGAACTCGCCAGGACACGTCGTCAGCTCATTGAACATCGGTGTGATATAACGACGCAGAAAAAGAGCACATTACTCTATCATTAAGATTCAGTCTCCTTGTCCCAGCAAGAATAGGTAGTCGAAGCAATATATGGCGTGGTTAAGAGACTTGTCTTGTGGGCATGAGGGTCTTAGGATGTCTTTTACTTTTGTTTTTTAAATATGCTAGAGTTTAAAGTTAATTAAAATTTAAAGGAGACAATAGGATGAAAAGACTTTTGGTGGTAAGCATCGCCTTTTTCCTTTTGCTGTCCTGTACGAAGGGCGGCGGACAGAAAGGCGATTATGTCGCAAAAATTGGTGACACGACGATTACAACAGTGGATGTTCAGAAGGAAATGGAATCCCTTCCCCCCATGGCAAAAGATTTCTTCCAAGGCCCCGAGGGGATTTCACGCTTCGTGGACGAACTGGTTAAGAAGGAGTTGCTCTATCTTGAAGCAAAAAAGAGAGGTCTGGACAAGAGTGATGATTTCCAAAGAAAGGTAGAAGATTTCAAGAAATTCACCCTCATCAACCAACTTCTTGAAAAAGAGATAGAGTCCGCGTCTAAAGTAACTGACAAGGAAATAAAAGATTACTATGACGCTCACAAGGATGACTTTATGGTGAATAATCAGGTGAGAATAAGTCACATCATTGTGAAAACAGAGGAAGATGCAAAAAAAGTCTTAGAAAGACTCCAGAAAGGTGAGGATTTTGCGAAGATCGCATCTGAGGTTTCACTCGACAAAGCTTCTGCAAAGACAGGTGGTGACCTTGGCTATTTTAAGAAGGGTGAGATGAATCCTCAACTCGAAAATATTGCCTTCAGGCTCAAAAAGGGCCAAATAAGTCAACCGATGCCGTCAAAAGGCGGCATTGATATAATCAAAGTGACTGATACAAAAGGGACCATCGCAGAGTTTGATAAGGTAAAGGGCATTGTCAGCCAGAAGCTGTCTGCAGAAAAGCAGCGTGAGGCGTTTGACAAGTTTATTGAAAATCTGAGGAAAAGTTACAAGATCGAACTCAATAAGGAGGCCATTGCAAAATTAACCCTCCCTCCTCCAAAGCAGGAAAAACAGGGCAAGTAAGCAGAAAATCAGAAGTACTGAAAAAAAAGAGCAGGGGCAAAGGTTCTGTGCCTCTGCTCCTGCTCTTTTATCAATTGTGTCCTGCATTCCATATCTTCTTATTTACCGATACAGAAACTGCTGAATATTCTGTTCAGAATATCCTCTGAAGTCACCACACCAATGATCTCTCCAAGGAAATCAAGGCCTTCCCGTAAAAACAAGGCTGTTACTTCGGGAGGATCATTTCTCTGGAACGATTCTTCAGAATCCTGAAGAGCTTTCAATGCATTGTCCAAGGATTGTTTGTGTCGCACATTTGTAATGAGAATCTCCCCCGCAGGGTTGGGATTATCAGATGAGATACATAAGGCATGAATCGCGTGTTTAAGATTGTCAATACCGCAACCGGTGAGAGCCGATACCATCATGACAGGACTTGGGATATTGTAGGGGACATTTGAGAAACTAAAATCTTTTTCTGAATCCAAGATCTTAAATGCTGAATCGATGATATCGCATTTATTCAATACAAATAGTGTCTTCTTAAGACTGACCTTTTCAATCAATTCCCTGTCCGCCTCATCCAGAGGCCGGCTTGCATCAAGAACTGCAATCACAATATCTGCGTCTTCAATGGCTTTTAAACTCCTTTTCACCCCTTCTCTTTCGGCAAGGTCGCAGGGATCCCTTATTCCTGCGGTATCCATAATCCTGAGGGGCAGTCCGTCAACGTTAAGATAATCTTCTACAATGTCCCGTGTCGTTCCCGGCAGACTTGTCACGATTGCCCTGTTCTTTTGGATGAGAGCATTTAGAAGAGAGGACTTGCCCACATTCGGTTTCCCCACAATCGCAGTAGCAACCCCGTCCCTGAAAAACTTCCCTTCATCGTAGCTCCTCGCAAGGCCAATCAGCTCCTTACTGATGCCCCTGATTGAGTCAATGATCTCCTCTTTTTCGACAAGTTGGATCTCATCGTCAGGAAAATCAATAGAGGCTTCAATATGTGCGCACAGGTCAGCTATGCTGTCACTCACGGCATTTATCCTTGCGGAGAGCCTTCCCTCAAGCTGCTGCAACGCAACTTTCTCCGCTCGTTCTGTCTTGGCCCTGATGACATCAATTACGGCCTCCGCCTGTGTAAGGTCTATCCTGCCGTTCAAAAAAGCCCTTCTGGTAAATTCACCAGGCTCAGCAATCCTTGCACCCTCTCTTAACAGGGACTGAAGGGTGTCCCGCAAGGGGAGCATTCCACCGTGACAGTTAATCTCCACCACATCCTCCCTCGTATAGCTCTTGGGTGCCCGCATAACCGTAACAAGCACCTCATCAATCTTTTCACCAGTTGCAGCGTTAATGACGAAGCCATGCACTATTGTGTGGGACTTTGTATTGTTAAGTGTGAGTCCATTTGGAGACAGGAAGATCCTTTCGGAAATGCTGATGGCTTGATTCCCGCTGACCCGGACAATGCCTATGCCCCCTTCACCAATAGGTGTAGATATAGCGACTATCGTGTCATCGAGAAACATAAAATGAGTAGACTATGCAGGCTGGTTTTCCGCCTTTTTGTTAACATAAAATTGCTGAATAATGCTTAACATATTGTTTGCAAGCCAGTACAAAACCAGTCCTGATGGGAAGCTTAAAAACATGAAAGTAAAAACAATGGGCATCAACATCATGATCTTCTGCTGCTTGGGATCCATGGAGGAAGGCGTCATCTTTTGCTGTATCACCATGGTGACTCCCATGACTATTGGCAATATATAGTATGGATCTTTCATCGAGAGGTCATGTATCCAGAGAGCAAAGGGCGCGCCTCTAAGTTCTATGGAGATCAACAGGATTTTATAGAGGGCAAAGAACACCGGAATCTGAAGAACCATGGGAAGACAACCACCCATAGGGTTGACCTTGTGCTTTTTATATAACGCCATGAGTTCCTGCTGCATCTTCTGCGGGTCCTTCTTGTATTTTTCCCGTATTTCTGCCATTCTTGGCTGTATGTCCTGGAGCTTTTTCATAGATTTTTGACCCTTGTTGACTATAGGAATGAAAGGAATCCTCACCAACGTTGTGAGTATAATGATAGCAACACCATAATTATGAACTATAGAATAAAAAAACTTTAACACCCAGAAAAGGGGAACTGCAAGAAATGAAAACCGGCCAAAATCTATGATGTGTTCTAGTCCTGCTCCAAATTTTTTTAAGACGTCATATTCCTTTGGTCCTGCATAGATCACATAATCGTTGACGCCACCATCCATCTTCAACGCTACCAGCGCATCACCGCTTTCATTCCATACCATTGCATCTTCTATCGGTACCTTGGGGACAATGGACGAGAAGAAATACTTGTCCTCTAGAGCTATCCACTTGACCCCCTCTTTAAAATGTCTCGTTTCCTTTAATTTCTTGCCCGTGAATTCTTCCCTGTCAGCATCCTTGAGAATCACCGGGCCAAAATGCACTGAACTGTTTTTTTCATAAATGCCAAAATCTTTTCCGAGGGTGATTAGATAAGTGGCAAGTCCCTTAACCTCGTCCTTTAGCTGAAATCCATATTGATCATAGGAAAAAGTGTATGTCCTGCTGATGGAATAACTGTGAGATGAATACTGAAATACCAGACTCGCTTTAGTCATAGCAGGTGTCAGGCGTATATCGGCCCCACTCACAGAGAAATTGACATGAGAAAACTGAAATCCTTCATCCACTCCGAGCGATAATGGAGGCAGTGCATCATCACCCTTTAGAATAATTGGCTTGCCATTGTAATCCTTGTAGTTCTTCAGTTCAATACTTTTTATAGTGCCCCCCTTTGAGCTGAAAAGTGCCTTGTAAAAGTTATTTTCAACAACTATGTTTCTTTCCACTTCTGAAACATCAGTTTTGGGGACCGGGGGGACCACGGCTGTGGGAGTCCCCTGACTTTGTCTGTGCTCTTCCTTCACAGGTTCTTTGGTACCCTGCTCAGTCTTTACAGGAGGCACAAACCTTTCTGCAAAGTAAGAGTACGCCAAAAGTATGGCAATAGATATGCCTATGGCAAGTAATGTCCTTTGTTCCATCTAAACTGTTCCCTTCAAAAATTTATTTTACGGGGTCGTATCCCCCTGGATGTAATGGGTGGCACTTCGAAATTCTTTTCAGGGAAAGGTAGAGGCCCTTTAAAAAACCATATCTCTTTACTGCTTTGAGGGAGTAAGCCGAACATGATGGGGTAAACCTGCAACATGTAGGCATCACAGGTGAAACAACATATTGATAAAGTCTTATCAAACCGATTAACAGGAGTTTCAATACTTATCTAGAGCAAGGTTGCCGAATTTTCAAAAATTAAGTGCCCATTAGGCGGTCAGACGCTTCCTTCCCTTTGCCCTCCTCCTCTTTACAACTTTTCTCCCACCGTTTGTGCTAACACGGGTAAGAAACCCATGTGTTCTCTTCCTTCTCAGTTTATGTGGGTGATATGTCGTATATGTTCCCATCGTTGAACCTCCACGCAAAATTCAAGAAATGAAATTATAATTATTTAATACCAATAAAGTCAAACAATTGAGGGCAGGCGTCCTTTTTTACTTCAAAAACATTTCCGTGAAAATTGACAGGAATTTCTTAGCGTTTGCTCTCACGTCTCCCTGAATAAGGCCAGACGACACAGCAATTCCATCGCATCCAGTTTGAAAGACGGATACTGAATTATCAACTTTAATGCCACCTATGGCAATAACAGGAATTCCCACGCTAGCCTTAACTTTTCTGAGGAGGTCTAGACCTTTTGGTTTCCCTGCATTTTTTGTTTCGGTGTTAAAAACGGGACCGAATCCTATGTAATTCGCTCCTCCCTCCTCAGCGCCAATTGCCTCTTCAATAGTATGGGTTGAAATCCCGATAATTTTATCACCCATAATTTTCTTCGCTTCCTTTAAAGGGAGATCGTCCTGACCGAGGTGCACGCCATCTGCATCAACGGCAAGGGCAACATCGGCATAGTCATTAACTATCAAACATGCATTAAATCTTTGTGTGATCCTTCTGAGGTTCAAGGCTGTCTGGAACAGCTCCCTCCTGGTCTTGTCCTTCTCTCTGTATTGAATCCATCGTATGCCAGATTCCAAAAGGGACAAAACCCTATTCTCAGGGTCATCGCTGCCAGTGATGAAACATAGTCTATCTAGACATCCCATTAGATCGTGTCTTTTCGTCTTCGATTTCCTCTGTGAGTATCGTCCCCTCAGCACGTCCAGTGTCTGCCTGATTACGCATCATTTCCACAAAACCTGTAGTGAAATTCCCCTTTATAAAATCTGGATGGCTGAAGATTTTCTTATGAAAGGGTATGGTCGTCTTAATCCCTTCAATTATAAATTCATCCAATGCCCGCTTCATTCTCGCAATCGCCTCTTCCCGAGTCTTAGCACGAACTATCAATTTCGCAATCATGGAGTCATAATGAGATGGCACCTTCCATCCTGTGAATGCTGCACTGTCAACCCTTACCCCAGGCCCCCCCGGCGGCAGAAAAAAGGTAATCCGGCCGGGAGAAGGGATGAAACTCTCTGGGTCCTCCGCATTTATTCTGCATTCTATCACGTGTCCCGATGGTTTGAGTTGATTCTGTCTATAGGACAATGGAACCCCCGATGCGATCTTTATCTGCTCTTTGACGATATCCACACCCATCAACTCTTCAGTGACAGGGTGTTCCACTTGAATTCTAGAATTTACTTCCATGAAGTACATCTCCTGGTCTTGATCAACGATAAACTCTATTGTTCCCGCATTCTTATATTTCATAGCCTTGGCGGCCCGTATTGCAACTTCACCAATTTTTTTCCGAAACTTTTCCGCGGTATTGGGAGCGGGCGATTCCTCTATAAGCTTTTGATGTCTGCGCTGTATGGAACAATCCCTCTCTCCAAGGTGAACAATATTGCCCTTGCCATCAGCTAGTATCTGCACCTCAATGTGACGTATGGGAGAGAGATACTTCTCAACGTATAATTCTCCTTTGCCAAAAGCGGCAAGTGCCTCCCTCTGCGCCATGTGGAAAGCCTGCGCAAAATCCTGTTCTTCGCTGACAATCCTCATGCCTCTGCCGCCACCACCTGCTGATGCCTTTAAGATGACTGGAAAACCAATCCTTTTTGTTACTTTCACCATAGCTTCTTCAAGGGTGACAGGGCCGTCACTGCCTGGAACAACAGGAATCCCCCTCCTTTTCATTACCTGACGCGCCTTGGCCTTATCCCCTCCCATTCTCATGCTCTCAGCGGTAGGACCAATAAAGGTGATACCCGAAGTAGCGCATGCCTCTGCAAATTGCGGGTTTTCAGACAGGAATCCATAGCCTGGATGAATAGCCTCTGAATCAGTAATTTCAGCTGCACTGAGAATTGCCGGAATGTTCAAATAGCTGTTCGCGGGGCTTGCAGGGCCTATGCACACTGCTTCATCGGCAAGCTTCACATGAAGGGATTCCCTTTCTATGTCAGAAAATATTGCAACACTCTGAATACCAAGGTCTTTGCAAGCACGGATAATTCTAATCGCTATCTCGCCGCGGTTTGCAATAAGTATCTTCTTAAGAAGTTTCATAATTTATCCACTTAACTGTCTTGTATTCACTGTCGGCTACGGACAATAATGAACCAAAGAGTATCAACTGTCTGATGGTTCGATAAGGAAAAGCGGCTCTCCATATTCCACGGGATGGCCATTTTCAACGAGTAGTCGTTTGACTACACCGTCAACTTCGCTCTCTATTTCATTCATCAATTTCATGGCTTCTATAATACATAAGACCTGACCCTTCTTTATTATCGCGCCCGCTTCAACAAAGGGCTCCGCCTCAGGGGAAGGAGATCTATAGAAAGTTCCGATTATGGGAGATGTAACGGTAAAGAGTCCACTATCGGTTTCGATTGCCACGTCTTTTGTTTCTCTCTTTCCAATAAGAACTGGCTGCTGAACTTCAAGATGACCAAAAAATTTCTCGCGTCTTATCTTGATTTTTATCCCCTCTTTTTCTATCTGTAATTCCGTTATATCAGTGTCTTTCAAAAGACTCATTAGCTCTCTCAGCTCTTCTATTTCCATCATAACCCTCCATTTTTTTGTAGGGATAATCGCCCAGCAGCATGCCGCCTTTTTTGGCGTTTATTAGATGCTATTTGACTTTCTCTATATACTCAGAGGACCTTGTATCAATTTTTATTATATTCCCTATCGCAATATGGAAGGGGACCTTTACGATTGCACCTGTCTCTAATTTGGCGGGTTTGCTTCCACCAGACGCGGTGTCGCCCTTATGGGCCGGTTCGGTATCAACCACCTGAAGTTCAACAAACATGGGAGGCTCAACAGTCATCGGTTCCCCTTTGCAATAGAGGATGGCAACAGTCATGTTCTCCTTTATAAATTTCTTTGCATCCCCGAGTTGGTTGGCAGTCAAAGGTATCTGCTCATATGTCTGCGTATCCATGAAATAATAAAGGTCATCCTGTGCATAGAGATATTGCATGTTCTTTTCTTCGAGTTGGGGAGATTCAAACTTTTCTCCTGATCGAAAAGTATCTTCAAGGACGCTCCCTGTCCTCATGCTCTTCAGCTTCGTCCTTACGACAGCCCCCCCCCTTCCCATTTTGACATGCTGGAAATCTACGATCTCAAAAGGGTCACCTTTATATTCTATTTTTGCCCCTTTTCTGAAGTCAGCTGTCGTTATCAACTAGTACCTCCTATCAATTTGGTCTCATTGCCTTACAAGACTTAGGTCATCACAGGTGTCCGTTTTTATGACATTTATCACCTGATTATTTCAAGTTCCCTGCTCAGAGTTGTTAACAACGTTGGACCACCTTTCTTTAAAATTATCATATCCTCTATCCTCACACCACCTAAGTTCGGCTTGTAGACTCCTGGCTCAATCGTGAAGACCATACCTTCGGCGATCCGCTCCCTATTTGTCCATGCAATGCGAGGCTCCTCATGAACTTCAAGGCCCACTCCATGTCCTGTTGCATGACCGAAATAGTCTCCAAGCCCCGCATTTTTTATTATATTCCTTGCAACGCCGTCAATTTCGTTCGCTCTAATTCCTTCCCTGACAGATTTGATTGCTTCCTCTCGCGCTTTGTTGACGATGTCATATATCCTCTTTTTTTCAGCCAGATGCTCGCCCACCAGAAGAAATGTCCGTGTCATGTCAGAATAATAACCGTTAGCTTCTCCTCCCCAGTCGATTATAACAAAATCTCCACTTCCTAACTTCTTATCCGTGGGCTTCGCATGGGGCATAGAGGAGTTCTTTCCAGAAGTGACAATTATCTCAAACGGGATTGCATTGCACCCAGCTCTTTTAAGCCGTTCTTCAAGCTCTAATGCGATCTGCCTTTCCCTAACACCGATCTTTATCCTCGGCTTGATCTTCAAAAATGCCTCTTCAGCTCTCGAAATTGCCTTTCTTATTTCATCAATCTCGGAATTTTCTTTAACCTTTCTATAATTTTCTACGGGATTTTTCAACGCTATGGGCATTATTTTGATTTTCGTCAAGAGAACATAGAAATCGTAGGAAATAGATGTCTCAAAGCCAAGTTTCTTAATGGCCAATTTTCGCATCAGATTACTGAGGAAATTGATCCTTTTGCCTTTTTCAATCCCGATTTCCCAACCTTTGACCTCTGTTTCAGCTTGCTCCATGTACCGAAAATCAGTAAAAAACAAGCCTCTGTCCGGTGTGATAAGAATAAACGCCGATGAACCAGTAAACCCGGTGAGATAGCGGACATTCTTGATATTACTGATAAATAAAGCATCCATTTTTTCCAAAAGGATAATCCTCTGGATATCTTTTACTTTATTTCGAGAATTCATAGCCATCTTTACTACTCATAATGTTTAATCGAAGGTCAGCTATTATTCCAGATTCTTCAAAAAAAGTTCGCACTGAGAATTGTCACTTCCCCGCCGTACCGGCAAAATGATTTTTTATCATGTTTGACAACCTATTCAGCCGGTCTATCACTTCTCGTCTATTTTTTTCAGCATGATCGACAAGCGCCAGCAACTCTGTTCTTCTCTGCAAGATTCCCCAGATCGCTGAATCTGATGGAAACAGTTTGTTATAAATATCAAGAGCTTTTTTGTAATACCCCTTTACGGCCAGTGTTTCGGCATCCTGCAGTTGATCGACATACTGATGAACCGGGAAGTCGTGGGGGCCAGGGACTACCATGCTTTTATTCTCCAACGTGTTTTCTCCAGTAAGGCCCGATTCTTCTCTTTCATGGGAACAGCCCAGAGATTCAAGGAAAAGAAGCGCTTCATCATCAGAAGGGTTTGTCTGCAGTACTCTCTTGTATTCCGTAAGGGCAGCCGTTTCATCACCAAGCCCTCGATAGGTCTGTGCCAGTCTCTTATGACACTGGACATTGTCGGGTAGCG
>Ga0074045_10004407_pt1 | contig 12478 bp, 12 predicted proteins | sample BogForMeECP23OM2_FD_94442 | JGI IMG/M metagenome (GOLD analysis project Ga0074045, IMG submission 94442) | Bog forest soil microbial communities from Calvert Island, British Columbia, Canada - Bog Forest MetaG ECP23OM2 | ecosystem: Environmental > Terrestrial > Soil > Wetlands ...
ATTGTCAAATTTTGTCAAAAATTGTCATTTTTTGTCAAATATTGTATCAACCTGCAGACGATTCAAGCTTCTCCAACAAAAAACAACCCAAACCACAAAGAAAAAATTTCCACAAAAAAAACGCAAATCACAACACGCGCCCACTTCCACAGTTTCTTCTATCGTTCTCCAGCGATGTTTTAAGATGTTTCGAGATGTTTTGAGATGATTTAAGATCTTTTGGGATGTTTTGGGATGATTGTTGCAAATGAATCAAGCCCCAAACCAGAAAAGCAACCTAAAACACAAACACAAAAATTCGCCGGAATTCCGCCATTTTATCGCTAAGGTTCAGCCATGAACTCAATAAAGTCTTTCAGACTTCTTGGCTGTAACGTATAGTTGGATTTTCTTTCTTCGCCGATCGTTGAGAAAGCCGATGAACCGTAATCATGCCCCGGATAGACTTCCACAGTGTCAGGCAGTTTCATAAGTTTGCTGAAGAGACTGTCGTACATGCTTTTGGAGCTGCCGCCTTCAAAGTCGGTTCTTCCGCATTCGCCGACGAACAAAGTGTCACCTGTCAAAAGCTTTTTGCCATCTACCAGCAGACAGATGCTGTCCGCCGTGTGACCAGGCGTGTAAATGACTTTTATGGGGATTCCACCGACGAACAGCACGTCTCCATCTTCGACCCCGATATCAAAGTTAACTTTTGACAGCTTGTAGGCTACAATTTTGGCGTGAAACATTGAGGTTAACTCGGCGTTTCCGGCAGTGTGGTCTGAGTGCCCATGCGTGTTGATGATGTACTTGACCGTGAATTTTTCAGAGTTTAGAATCTTGATGATTCCACCAGCGTTGAAGCTTGAATCTACAACTGCTACCTCTTTTGCGTCTTCATCAGCCACTATGTAAGAGAAGTTGTCGCCGTGCTGCTGAATCTGCTTGAAAAACATTTCTTGCAACCCTGAAAACCTATCTGGTAACGTGCTTTTTTCCTTTTCGCCTATGAATAAGCGTCTTAGGAGGATTTCGATAGGAGTTTTGAAAGAAAATCGACGTCTGAAGGTGGAAAACCTGAGAAATATTTCCCAAAATAGCCAAAGACCTCTATTTTTCCGGCGACAAACGGCTTCAGCCTTTCCGCCCATGCTTGCAGGCTGGCTTGGGTGTCGGATTCTATTTTGCCTAAGGTGCCGTTTACTTTTTTTCTATCGCCTTCCAAGCGCACATACAGGAAATCGGAGGTCACCTCCATTGTTAGAGGCATGTTGGGACTGTCAACCCAAGCTAAGGCAGCGTTGTTAGCTCTTAGGAGAGAGTAAAAATCAGGGTTGAGCCAGGCTTTGTTTCTTACCTCAACCACATAACGGTTCGTTTTTGGAAGTTTCTTTAGGAAGGCAGCTAAGTCAGATAATCGATCCACGCCAAAGTTTGGTGGGAACTGAATAAGCATTGGCCCGAGTTTTTCATTGAGGAGTTTTGTTCTTTCCAAGAAGAAGTTTGTTTCTCTCTCGCAGTCTCTGAGCATTTTGATGTGGGTGATGACGCTTGGGAATTTTAGTGAGAACTTGAAGTTCAAGGGAGTTTGGTTTTTCCAGCTGGCTACGGCTTGCTGGGTGGGGATTCGGTAGAATGTGCTGTCGACCTCCACCGTGTCAAATCGTGTTGTGTAGTAGGCTAAGAAGTCTTTTGAGTGGGTTTTCTGGGGGTAGAAGTTGCCTTTCCAGAAGTTGTAGCTCCAGCCGATGGTGCCTAAATGTAGGTTTTGCATGTTAGTCTTTTCCTTTGAGAAGTAGCCAAGCGTTGTCTTCTTTGGCTGTTTTTAGCCGCACAAGTATGTAGCTCCCCTTAAGGGTTTGGCCGTTAAGTGTGACCTCGATTTTATCTTTTTCCCAAAGTTTAGGTTCAAAATGGCCTTTATCCCAGATTTTAACTGTTCCCGCCCCGTATTGTCCTTTGGGAATTGTGCCTTCGAAGCTAGCGTATTCGTACGGGTGGTCTTCAGTCTGCACCGCCAGGCGACGTTCGCCACTTTTCTGAGGGATGCCTTTGGGTACAGCCCAGCTTTTCAGAACCCCGCCGCTTTCTAGCCTCAGGTCATAGTGAAGTCTTCTAGCATGATGCTCCTGTATTACATAGATTAGTTCTCCTCCTTTTTTTTCTTCGCCTTTCGGTTCGGGGGTTTCTTCAAAATGGCGTTTTGAAGCGTATTCTGAAAGTTTCTCGTCAAAGCCAGCGCATGTTTCTTTGTTTTCGGCTATTTGATCAAGTGAGCATTCCTTGGGAGATTTGTCGTCTCTTAAGCTTTTGAAACGCGGCATTCTTAACCTTCCTTCCCTTGTTACGCACTGAAATATGACTTCGCAGACCAGTTTAGGCTCAAGCCAAGTCACCCTTTCCTGCTCTTCAACAACGAAGGGAGGCTCGGAAACCGTTTTGAGCTTCTCAAACTTATCCATCAACTGGTCAAGCATATGTTCAGTGAAGCCTGTCCCAACGTTGCCTACGTAAATTGGGGTTCCTTCCCCGTTGTAAAGACCCAGAACCAAGGACCCGAAGGTACTCCCCCTCGATTTTTCGCCTCTTCGGTAACCAAAAACCACGCAATCACAGGTTTTTAACTCCTTGATTTTTAGCCAGCTTCCAGTTCGCAAGCCTTCCTCATACAGGCTATCTTTTCTCTTCGCCATTACCCCTTCTAAGCCTTTATCTACAACCAATCGAAAGTAAGCTTCGCCTTTTTCTTCTATAAAGTCGGAGAGCAAGACGTTTTTTCCCTCTGTTAAGGAATCTTTGAGGATTTTTTTGCGCTCCATTAACGGCAATTTTGTGAGAGGTTGTTCGTCTTTTTCTAAAACGTCGAAGACAACATACGTGGCAGGAGCTTCCTCTGTTCGCCTTTCAATTTCGCGGGCAGAAACCGCTTGACCGCGTTCCAGCAGGGCTTGAAAGTCGGGTTTGCCCTGGTTCATGACTACTATTTCGCCATCCACGACTAGATTTTTGGCTAGAGCAGTCAGTTCGGCCAATTCAGGAAAGTTATATTTCAGTTCCTTGCCGTTGCGGCTTTTCACGCTCAGCGTTTGGCCTACGTAGCTGATTGCTCGGAAGCCGTCCCATTTAACTTCGAAAATCCAATCTTTATCCGTGAAAGCTTTTTCCGCAACCTTGGCAAGCATAGGACTGTAGACCCGGCGGCTCATTTCTGTTCCAACTGCTTGAGAGTTTCACGAAGGGCAACCATGAGACTTTTTGCTTCAACTTCACGGGGTTTCTCGATGTGGATTTTTTCGCCTTTGACCTTTTGCGAAATGAGTTCTTGAACCCTTTTCAGGTAGGTGTCTTCAAATTCTGCTATGTCAAAGTCTCCGGCGAGGTCTCCGATGATTTTGATGGCCATGTCTAACTCGGTTTTTTCGGGCTCTTTCAAGTTTTGGATGTCCTCGAAATCCTGGGGATTCACCACATCGTAGGCATAACGAAGGATAGTTAACACCAATGTGCCCTTATATGCATGCAACAAGGCTGGATACTCCTTTGTTCGGAGTGTTATTCTTCCGGCACCTGCCTTGTTTTTCTTTTCCAACGCCCGTAAAAGCAGGGTGTAGGCCTCCTTGCTTTTCTTCGGCATCAAGGCGTATGTTTTGTCAAAGTATATTGGGTCAACCGAAAAGTAATCGACGAATTTGCTAATTCGAATCCTGTTGTCTGATTCAGGTTTCACAGCGTCAAGCTCGCTTTTTTCCAAGGTTATGTACTCATTTTTGGAGACTTCGTAACCTCGGGTGACCTCGTTCCAGGGCACTATCTTGTCGTCTTTAGTGCACATCTTTACGTACTTTAAAGGTTGTCCATCGATTTTATGTAGAAAATGAAACGCTATGCCCTTGTCATAAATCATTGAAAACAAATTAACAGGGACATTAACCAAACCGATGGTGATGCTTCCTGACCAGATCGATCGCCGCGGAACGGCAGCACTGACTTTACCAGTTTCTGGTTCAACATTTTCCACTTCTTCTTTTTCTGAATCTTCTTGAGCCATGACTAAATCTCCAGTTTACATCTTTTTTCAAAAATGATTTTCCACGGATCATCTTTCCGTTTAACTTCATTAAAAATATTGAAATCCGAAGGGTTTATGCCTTTCTTAACCTCACTCCACTCCAACGGCGCCGAAACCGTGGCTTCAGGCGTAGGACGCAAACTATAGGGAACCACCATAGTGCGCATAGGTGAGTTCTGCAGGTAATCAGCGAAGACTTTGCCGGGTTTCTTTGTATCTTTGAATTCGGACACGACAAGTTCATTTTCTTTCGCCAAGTCTATTCCTACTTCATGCACAAAAGCCCTTGTTTCTTTAAAGTCAAGGTCGGGAACAATGGGGATGACTACGTGGAAGCCTTTTTTACCTGACGTCTTGATGAACGGTGTAAGCCCTAAGCTGACAAGTTTGTCTTTAAGCTGAAGCGAAACCTCCGCTGCATCGCTAAGTGTTGCCGGAGGCTCCGGGTCAATGTCAAAAAACAGAAAATCAGGTTTATCCAAATCATCAATGGTTGAAAAGGGCATGTGTATTTCGAGCGTTGCCAGGTTTGCAAGCCAGATCAGCGTATCTAAATCGTTGCAAACAATGTAATGAACGTCCCGTTTTGAAGCTGAAGAGTAAATGGTTTTCGTTTTTACCCATTCCGGCGTTCCCATCGGAGCGTTTTTCTCGAAAAAACCGAGTTTTTCGCCTTTTACGCCGTCTGGGTATCTGGTCAAAACTAAAGGTCTATCCTTCATGATTGGAAGCATCTTCGGCGCCATTCTGATGTAGTATTCAATGAACTGTCCTTTGGTAACCTTAACGTCGGGATAGAGAATTTTGTCCAAGTTTTTAAGGTCAACTTTAGTTAGCCCTTTGAGTTCTTCAGCCATAATATTGCACCAAAAGCAATTAAGCCCGAACCAATCTGCTTCCAAATAAAGTATTGCGGATCTAGTCTTTTTCCTTTTTGGAAAGGACAAGAGTTGAGAAAGCTTGCATTTAGCGCTGATTGCTCAAGAAAAATTGTTTTTTTCTATAGTTATGCCTATATACCTTGCGTAATACTAAATATTAATGTCTGAATTAATCGAGAAAAAGTAAATTTTAAAGTTAAACATTTGCTTTTTTGGAGTTAATTTGCTGAATTACGGGGGAAGTAAAGGATTGAAATCAAAAAAGCCTACGCTGGAAGACCAGCTTGCTTTCATTGCGGCGCAACACAGCGTCTATCCAACTGAGCTGTTCCAAGCCTTAGTTAACTCTAAGGAACAGGGAAAATCAGCAGTAGAAGATTTAACGATTGAATATCGAGGAAGCGTGAACGACCAAGCTATTTTTCTGATTAAAAAAGAAGGTAACGTTGTTGCTCAATTCCGTGTTCCAGAAGAAACCCTTTCAAAAGCGGATGTTTCGTTCGATAATTGGATGGAAACTAGCAAAGTTCGAAAGGAAATTGCAAGGCAGACCCCAACTCCAGCTCACGTCAAAATCGAGGATTTGCGTGTAGGCATGAAAAAGGTGAACGTTGTTGCAGAAGTTTTGGAGACTGCAAAGCCATCTAAAGTTCACACTCAGTTTAGAGATAACGCGCTTGTTTCAAACGCCACAATTGGAGATGAAACGGGAAAAATCCTGCTTTGCCTTTGGGACCAGCAAGTCAATGCGGTCTCAACTGGGGAAAGCATAGAAGTCGCGAATGCACACGTCGCCAGCTTTAAGGGTGAAAGGCAATTGCGTCTAGGGAAGAACGGAAAGATTACAAAGCTAGAGAATATCAATAGCAAGACACCGTAAAATCGAAACCGTATTTTTTTATAAAATAATTGATTATTTCTTTTTCCAAATGGATTAATAACCAGTTATTGTAATTTTGCTTTTCTAAAACGACGTCGCGGATATTATTAGTCTATACAAGTGAAAAGAAAGCAGGGGCCTAAATGGCCAAAACCGGGGTTAACTGCGGTTTTCCGCGGTTCTTCTTCTAAAAGAAGCTTTGGATCGGCGAATCGGTACTTTGGGATTTTGCTGATCCGATTAGCTCGATTTTTGTCTTAGTCAAAGCTTTGATGTTGTTGAAGTCTGACATTTCGCCGTAGCTTACGAGCGTTATGGCTGTGCCTTCTTCGCCTTTGCGTGCTGTCCTTCCTATACGGTGGAAGTAAACTGGTGCGTCCATTGGAACGTCATAGTTGATTATGTGTGTTATGCCTTCAATGTCTAAGCCTCTTGCCGCGACGTCTGTTGCTACAAGCAAGTTTAGTCTTCCCGCTTTGAAGTCGCTTATTGCTCGGTCTCTTTGCGCTTGCGTGAAGCCGGCGTGTAATGCTTGTGTTCGGTAGCCTTTGCGGTAAAGTTGATCTGCTAATCTGCTTGTGTCCCTGCGTGTTCGACAGAAAATTATGGCTCTATCCACTTGGTCTTCATGCATTATTTTTAAGAGTGCTTCAAATTTGTCGTGTTGAGCTACAAGTGCATAGTACTGTTTCATTTGTGTCAAGGCGATTTCGTCTTTGCTGACAAGGATTTTCTGCGGGTTTTTCATGTAACGATCGCATACTCTCATGACTGATTCGTCAATTGTTGCTGAGAAAAGGCTTGTTTGCCTGTCGTGTGGTGTCTTTGAAAGAATGTATTTTATGTCTTCGATGAATCCCATGTCTAGCATTCGATCAGCTTCGTCAAGAACAACTATGCGTACGGATGAGAGGTTCAGAACACGCCTTTCCATAAGGTCGATCAATCTGCCGGGTGTACCGACAACGATGTGAACGCCGTTTGACAAAGCATGAATCTGCTTATTTATCGATTCTCCGCCGTAAACAGGCAGAACCTTTATTCTTGCGTACTTACCGAAACTTGCAATGCTTTGAGCCACTTGCATGGCTAACTCGCGTGTTGGCGCTAAAACTAAGCCCTGAACACCGCGAACATCTCGGTCCAGCCGTTGAATCATTGGAAGCCCGAAAGCCGCTGTTTTGCCTGTTCCTGTCTGTGCTTGCCCAATGACATCTTTGCCCTCGAGCAATGGGATTATTGCTTGGGCTTGAATTGGAAAAAGACTCTCAAACCCGAGTTCTTTTACGCTACTAAGGAGTTCCTCTGATAAAGGTAAGTCCTTGAATGATTGAATTTGCATATATTTTTTTCCTATCACAAATTTTTCATGATTTCTTTAAAAGCCGTTGAGCTTTGTGATACATGAGTTAATGTGATAACTCCAAAGTCGCGTTAGGCGTATAAAAACGTTTAGCAAAATAAAACGCAAAACGAAACATCTGCCACCCCCTCTTTTAGAGTTTAAATGCATGTGACTGTCAGGGTTCAATCACATACATAAAAGTAGTATGAAACTCCTGTTTTAGTCAACCGATTCCTAAGCAAAATCAGTTTAGAGGCGAAAAAATGAGTAAACCAAAAACGAGAAAGCCGCCCCCATACTTCTATGACGGACCCCCTCCAAGCTCGGAAGAGAAACAAGAAGAAACTGAAGATATTTACGACACCGAAACAAGAGAAACCATGTTAGAAGAAGATGACATCACCGCCGCCGAAGAAGGTTTCATGAAAGGACATGAACAGGAGCCGCCGGCGAAAAAAGAAACACGCAAAAAGGCGGTCAGTCATGACGACACTATCGCGGTTGAATTAGCTAAAGAAGACTCAGAAGACGATTAGCCAGCCAAACCTCTACCAAATGCGATGACCACAAATATTGGATGGCTACTTAACACAAATACTGGAATAATTTTTTGTGGAAACATTACCACTAACCATAATAGGTAGAAAGTAGAATCTTGATTGAGGCTTAAAAAGAAGTAATGTTTAGAGACCCTGTTTGCGGCATGGTTCTAGATGATAATACAGCCAAATTCAAGATTACTTATGAAGGGGAAACCTTCTATTTCTGCAGTTTAACCTGCAAGAAGAAATTCAAGAGACACGCCACAAAATTCGTCAAATAATCAATTTCTTGTTTTGAGTTAAAAAAGAAAAGGGATTATTTGGTTTTTTAGGTCACTTAAAGAGTTTCCATACAATCGCAGCCAATATGCCGCCGATTATCGGTGCAACCCAAAAGACCCACACTTGATTGAGCGCTGTACCGCCCACGAAAAGCGCTGGACCCAGGCTTCTTGCGGGGTTAACCGAAGTGCCATCAATAAATATTCCGACCAAGTGAACCATCGTTAGTGATAAGCCTATAGCTATGCCAGCGAATCCTTTTGGAACCCGATCATGTGTCGCGCCGTGAACCACAAGCACGAAAATGAATGTTAAAACTATTTCGGCAACGATCACTGAGCCTAGAGAAAATCCTAGTAAAGAAGCTGTGCCGTATCCATTCTGACCTAAACCGTTCGATGCAATGTGATATGATGGGCTTCCACTAAATATCGCGTAAAGTATGCCTGCACCGATTATTGCGCCTATGCATTGGAAGACAACGTAGAAAACTGTATCTTTGATGCTTAATTTCCCTGCGACCAACATTGAAATCGAAATTGCGGGGTTTATATGACAACCTGAAATGCCACCGAACGCGTAAACCATTGCTAACACTGCAAGACCGAAAGCCAAAGCAATCCCCACGTAAGCATAAGCCGGTCCCAAGAAACCTTCACTTGCAATAGTTGCCACGCCACAGCCTATAATCACTAAAATCATGGTGCCAATCAATTCAGCAGTGTATCTTTTTATCGCAAAACTTTGCGGTACTGCAGGCGGCGGTGACGGTACTGCGTTTAGTTCTTTTTTAATTTCTTCACTCATTCAGTCTTTCCCCTTTTACAAATTAAATTAGAACTTGTTTTCTAAGCTAACGCTTATAACAGTTTCCATAAGAATTCATGTTAGATCCTTCGTCGAAGGTTGCTGAATTCTGAAAAATCAGTAAACTTCGGAGTCAAATAGAAAGGATCCATGCTTCGGCCAAAACCTCCTTGCTCTGCTGTATCAACAAACTGTATCAACAAAGTGTATATACATTTAACCGACCGGTCGGCTTGTACACACAAAGAGAGACGGACCCCCCCTCACCATACTTGCTGCTTTGCCGTAGCAAATAACTCGATACCTTTAACTGACTACAAAAGGAGAGCTGCAAAGTGCTTAAAGTGTCTCGTTTGCTGAAACATCCATCATCATCAGCCCTGAAACCATCTTAGGATAGAAATCGGTGCTTTTTTCTGGCAGCAACTCATGTTGCTGGGCAATTTCCACAACGGTTTCCGCGCTTATGGCGTTAACAAGGAACGCGATGCTGGCTTCTCCATGGTCAACTTTCTCAACTGCTTCCCGTGTCCACCGCACGTAGAGGATGTTTTCATCCATTTTTAGCTTGCCCGTTTTCAGGATGTGTTTAAAGACGATATCACGAAGTATGACGACGTCAAAGATTTTTGTTTCCCTGGAAACATGAGAAGCGACAAAGTCATAGACTTTGTTGTCGTGCTTAAGCGTTAAACCGTAAGCCTTCGAACCGACGTAAACACAGAATGCATGTTCTCTAGTATGTCTTCTCAGAAAACTTTCAAGGCCTTCAACAGTGGGTTCAACGTTTGAAATATTAAAGAAGCTCTCGAAGTCACGCAGCACTTGATCGGTCAATTTAAATTCCTTAAGAAGACGATGCGTCGGCAGAACAGTGAGCCCTTCCTCCTGGAGGGGAACCATGTAGGACATGTGAAAATTAAAGGCTGAATTCTCTGTCCAGCTGCCTTTGCTGCGCATTTCGTCTCGGTAGGCTAAAGCACTTTCGTAACGGTGATGTCCATCGGTTATGACAACGGTTTTGCCGCTCATTTCAAGCTGGAGCTGCCTGATTTTTTCAGGTTCCGAAACCTGCCAAATCGTATGTTTAACCTGTAATTCATCAGTAACTTCGATTATCGGTTTGGTCTTCGCCGTGGCGTCAAGGAAAGCCACTGTTTTCTTTTCGGGGTCGGAATAGATCAGGAAGACTGACTCAAGGTTCTTCTGTAACGCCCGAAGCATGTTTAGTCTATCGGCTTTAGGTGCGCTGTAGGTTCCTTCATGTGGGAAAACCTTGTTTTCAGAGTAGTCGTAAAGTCGCATTGCAGAGATAAAACCGATGCGTGAACACTTTCTGCCATCCAAAACAAATTCTTGGCGAGAAACGAAAACCGATAGTTCATCATCTTGAGCTAACACGCCTTCTTCTAGCCACTGCTCAATCCGCTGCTTAGCCGCTTCATACTTGTTTTCCTCCATCGGCAAAATAAGCCTGCAATAGTTAAAAGGGGATTTTTCGTAGTATTCTTTTTGCATAGCGGCGTCGATCTTATCGTACGGTTGAGTTATAAGGTCCGCTAGGTTCCCGGCTTTCTGGGTGTATAGAATGGCTTTGATGGGTTTAATGTCAACCAAAGGATTCAGCCCGCGGATTTCTTTGTACTGCAATTTAATATGTGGTCTTTGTCTTTAAGAAGACCGTTGCTCGCGGGTTCTGTGGGTTTTAGCTGTCACTTTAATCCCCAAATGGAATCAATCAAGCTTGTGACTTCTTTTATTCCCTGCAGGTTCCACTCGCCCATATGTCCGATTCGGAAGGTTTTATCCGCCAGTTTCCCGTAGCCGTTAGATATAACGTAGCCTTTCTCACCCAGCTTCTGATCTAGCTCCTTGAAGTTCTTGCTCAATGTATTCTTTATGCAGCTGACCGTTATTGACTCGTAGCCGGGTTCAGGGAACATTTCAAAATATTTTTTCGCCCACTGCCGCGTATGCATCGCCATTTCTAGGTGCCGCATGTAAACCTTATCGTAGGTTTCCTCAAGCAGCAGATCCATGCGTTTATTCAACGCGTAAAGCAGCGGAATACAGGGGGTAAATGGAGTCTGATGCTTCTTCTCAAATTCGAAGATTTCAAGCAGATCTGTGTAAGTGCCTCTGTTCTGGATTTCCTTTGCTCTCTCAAGCGCCCTGTCGTTAACCAAAGCAACGGTCAATCCGGGGGGAAGAGCAAAACATTTCTGGGTTGACGCGAAAATGATGTCGCAGCCGATCTGGCTTGGCAATGTTTTGTCGCCTGCCATCGAGGAAACCGCGTCGATTGCATAGATAACGTTTGGGTATTTTTTTCGTACGAGATTGCCGATTTCAGCAATTGGGTTTCTCACGCCCGTTGAAGATTCGTTATGGCAAACCGTCAAGGTATCGTACTGGCCGCTGTCCAGCTTTTCCTCCACAGCCTCGGGCTTGATGGCTTTGCCCCATTCAACCTCTAAGAAATCGGTCTCTTTGCCGCATGCACGCAGAGTTTCCGCAGCCCGCTGTGCAAAAGCCCCGTTTACGCATGCTAAGGCTTTCTTTTTGACTATGCTTCTGCCAACAATGTCAAACCAAAGGGTTCCCGACGAAGTAGTTACACTCGGTTTGACGTCTGCCGTAAGCTCGAAGTATTTAGCTATCTTAGCGGTTATTCCTCCGTAAAGCTCCGAAAACTCGGCGCTTCTGTGTCCTATGAGAAGATGCGCCTGCTCGTTTAGTATTTCCTGGCTAACTTCAGTTGGCCCAGGAATCAAGAGTTTCTTATGCATGCCTAAACCTTCCACAAGAACGTTTAACACTTCAAATATAAGGGTTATGCGCAGCAAAAAGCAGTCGCCTGTCCTCGAAAGAGGAATAGTTATTCAGCGTAAGCACGTGGTTTTGTCCGCCGGCTTCTCGGAGCTTTCAAATCGGCGTAAGCAAGCATTTGCTTTTGTGAATTGTTTAGTAATATATCGGAAAACGGAAATCTTGTTATTAAGCAGACTCGCCAAGAAAGTATTGTCGAGAGAAAGGAGAAGGCATCGACATGTTAAGAAGAGAGTTACTCTTGAGTCTGCTCATCGTTGCAATGGGAACACTGGACTGCATAACCACCATAATCGGCGTGGTTTACAGCGGCGCCAAAGAACTGAACCCCGCTATGGCAGTCATAGTTAACAGCAACGTTGGCGCCTTTCTAGTAATTAAAATCGCAACAACCATATTCATAGCGTTAACCTACGTCATCGCTAGACAAATCTTGACTCATATACCCAACAAAAACGGCAAAGCCATCCTTTACTCAATCAAAGCCCTCACAGTCTCCTACGTGGGAATCACAGCCTTTCTAGCCCTCGCCGTCGTAAACAACCTTCTAATCCTCATAAAATAAACCGTTGAAAAGCAACCGATTCTTCTCGAAGCTTTCAGTTGGATATAATATAGATTAGAAAAACATAAATAAAATATCAAAGAATAATACATCTTGACCCTATAGCATCAAGTTAAGAAACGCTTAACTGTACCTACCCTCAATAATAGCACATCGAGCAGAGGAAAATGAAATTCAGCCTATTCCACAAGCAGAAACAGCAAACCAACCCAGAACAACCAGCCGTGCTTCCTCAAGAAGAACCCAAAGAAGAAGCAACAGCTTCCCCAGAAATCCCCAAAGAGGAAGCCACTGCG
>Ga0074045_10004408_pt1 | contig 12477 bp, 12 predicted proteins | sample BogForMeECP23OM2_FD_94442 | JGI IMG/M metagenome (GOLD analysis project Ga0074045, IMG submission 94442) | Bog forest soil microbial communities from Calvert Island, British Columbia, Canada - Bog Forest MetaG ECP23OM2 | ecosystem: Environmental > Terrestrial > Soil > Wetlands ...
ATTTGCGGCAGCAAGAGCAAGGAAATTCTCACTTATGCGGCAATTTCGCCCTTTATACGGCAATCGCAAGCAATTGTTTTCGTTGATCTTGCCTCCTCATCAATTGCCGCAGCACGACACCCGCAGCCAGTTGCCGGGCGGCTTCGACCTGGCGATCGGCAACCCGCCGTTTGCAGACCGCATCGTACGGGCCGACCCGACCACTGCCGACATGGACCTGCGGTTGCACGACTACTTCATCGCGCGGTCGATCGCGCGGCTGCGGCCTGGCGGGCTGGCGCTGTTCGTCACCAGCACCGGCACGATGGACAAGTCCAGCACCGTGGCGCGCGCCCACATCGCCACCATGGCCGACCTGATCGGCGCAGTGCGCCTGCCCGAGGGCAGCATGCGCGCGACCGCCGGGACCGAAGTCGTCATCGACGTGCTGGTGTTCCAGCGCCGAGCCGAAGGCAACGCGAGGGGTGGCCAGGATTGGATCGACCTGATCGAGATGCCCGTCGAAGGACCCGCTGGCGCCCAGACCGAGACGGACAGTTTCGAAGCCGAAAGCGCTCGGCACACGGAGGTGATCAACCGTTACTTCGTGACGCACCCCGAGATGGTGCTGGGCACGCACGCGATGAGGCGAGGAATCTACGGCCCCGCGCTGGCCTACACCTGTCGCGCCCGCGCCGGCGATCCCCCGCTCGACGACATGCTGGAAGCCGCGCTGGCGCGCCTGCCAGCGAACATCTTCACCCCACCAGCAGAGTCCACTCTGGACGAGGCGGAAGAGCGGATCGCGGTGCGGCCCGGCACGGCCGCAGACGGCGCCACGATCAAGGAAGGCTCCTACCTGGTCGGCCCGGGCGGGCGACTGATGCAGATCGTGGACGGAGCGGCGGAGACCGTGCAGGTCCGGGAAGGCAAAGGCACCAACGGCATCCCGCCGCGCTCGGCCAAGATCATCCGCGGCTTGCTGCCGATCCGCGACGCTGTGCGCGAGGTGCTCCGCGCCCAAGCCGCCGACCGGCCCTGGACCGCGCTACAGGTCAAGCTCCGGATCGCCTACGCCAACTTTACCCGGTTCTTTGGACCAATCAACTTCACCCAGGTCTCCGTCGCCACCGACGATGAGACCGGGGAGGAGCGCGAGACGCATCGGCGGCCGAATCTCGCCCCGTTCGCCGACGATCCGGATTGCTGGCTGGTCGCCAGCATCGAGGATTACGATCTTGAGAGCGGGCTGGCCCGCATGGGGCCGGTATTCCGCGAACGGGTGATCGCGCCCCCGGCCACGCCGCTGATCACCAATGCGACGGACGCCCTCGCAGTGACGCTCAGTGCCCGCGGCGGCGTCGACCTCGATTACGTGGCCGAGCTACTGGAACGCGACCCCGACACCGTGCTGGCCGAGCTTGGAACGGCGGTGTTCCGCAACCCACGCACGGACAAGTGGGAGACGGCGGACGCCTATCTGTCCGGCGCGGTCCGCACCAAGCTCGCCGTCGCCGAGGACGCCGCCGCGCGGGATATGCAATACGGGCGCAACGTCGCGGCGCTCCGCGAGGTGCAGCCCGAGGACCTAAGACCCAGCGATATCAGCGCCCGGCTCGGTGCGCCTTGGATCCCGACCGATGTCATCGAGGCGTTCTCGCTGGAGGTGATGGGCACACCGACCAAGGTGCTGCATTGTGAGGCGCTGGCGACGTGGAACGTGGACACCAGCCGGTTCATCGGCACCGCCGCCGGCACGTCGGAATGGGGCACGCCCCGCCGCCACGCCGGCGATCTATTGCACGACGCGCTCAACGGCGCCGGGCCGCAGATCTTCGACATGGTGCTGATCGGCGGCAATGAGAGCCGCGTCCTCAACGTCGAGGCGACCGAGGCCGCCAAGGAGAAGCTGGCCCGTATAAAGACCGTGTTCGCGGACTGGATCTGGACGCATCCGGACCGCACCGACCGGCTCGCCCGCATCTACAACGACCGCTTCAACAACCTGGTGCCGCGTCACTTCGACGGGCGTCACCTGACGCTTCCAGGCGCCTCGAGCATCATCCGGCTCTACGATCACCAGAAGCGGGTCATCTGGCGGGTCATCGCCGATGGCAGCACCTACATGGCGCACGCGGTCGGCGCGGGAAAAACCTTCTCCATCGCCGCCGCGATCCTCGAACAGAAACGGCTTGGCTTGATCAGCAAGGCCATGTTGGTCGTACCCGGTCATTGCCTCGCCCAAGCCTCGCGCGAGTTCCTGCAGCTGTATCCGACGGCTCGAATCCTGGTCGCCGATGAGACCAACTTCTCCAAGGACAAGCGCGCCCGCTTCCTGGCACGGGCGGCGACGGCGAACTGGGACGCGGTGATCATTACCCACTCGGCCTTCCGCTTCATCGCGATCCCCGCCGACTTCGAGCGAGGCATGATCGAGGATCAGATCGCCACGTTCGAGGCGATGAAGCTGCGCTCCGACGACGAGGATCGCACCACGCGCAAGCGCATCGAGGCGATGAAAGAGAAGCTAGGCGACCGCCTGAAGGCGTTGAAGGCGAAACGCGACGACATGGTGACCATCGAGGAGATCGGCATCGACCAGGTGATTGTCGATGAAGCGCAGGAATTCCGGAAGCTGGCCTTCGCGACCTGCCGTACGACTCTGAAGGGCGTCGATCCCGACGGCTCGCAACGCGCCTGGGATTTGTATGTCAAGAGCTGCTTCATCGACGAGAAGAATGCCGGCCGGGCGCTAATCCAGGCCTCCGGCACCCCGATCACGAACACGGTCGGCGAAATGTACACGCTGCTGCGCTTCCAGGCCGCGGACGCACTCCGCGAGCGCGGCATCCACGAGTTCGACGCATGGGCTGCGGCCTTTGGCGACACCCGCACCGAATTGGAACTGCAGCCGTCCGGCGACTACAAGCCGGCGGAGCGGTTCTCCGACTTCATCAACGTCCCCGAACTGATCGACATCTTCCGTTCGGTCGCGGACGTTGTGCTGAAAGACGACCTCCGCTCGTATCTCAAACTGCCCCGCATCCTCGGCGGCCAGCGCAAACTGATCACCGCTCCGGCCAGCGAGCGCTTCAAGGCCTACCAGGCGATCCTCGCCGCGCGCATCGAGGCGATCCGCAATCGCAGGGGCAGGCCGCAGAAGGGCGACGACATCCTGCTCTCCGTCATCACCGACGGCCGTCACGCGGCAGTCGACATGCGCCTGATCTGGCCGCGCAACGACAACGAGCCGGACAACAAGCTCAACAAGCTGGTCGCGAACGTCCACCGGATTTGGCGGGAGACCTCGGGCCATCGCTACGTCCGGCCGGACGGCACGCCGTATCCGACCGCCGGCGCCGGGCAGATGATCTTCTCAGACCTCGGCACACTGGCCGTGGAGGAGAAGCGCGGCTTCTCGGCCTATCGCTGGATCAAGGCGGAACTGATCCGGCTCGGCGTGCCGGCGAACGAGATCGCCTTCATGCAGCACTTCAAGAAGTCCGCGGACAAGCAGCGCCTGTTCAACGACTTCAACGGCGGACGCGTGCGTGTGCTGATCGGCTCCTCCGAGACCATGGGCACCGGCGTCAACGTGCAGCAGCGGCTGAAGGCGCTGCACCACCTCGACGTGCCGTGGCTGCCCTCGGATCGAACAGCGGGAAGGCAGGATCGAGCGGCAGGGCAACCAGAACAACGAGATCGAGCTGTACGCCTACGCGACGCTCGGCTCGATGGACGCGACGATGTGGCAGGCGAACGAGCGCAAGGCGCGCTTCATCGCCGCGGCGCTGAGCGGCGAACGCAGCATCCGCAAGGTGGAGGACATCGGCAGCCAGGTGAGCCAGTTCGCCATGGCGAAGGCCCTGGCCTCGGGCGATGGCCGCCTGATCCGCAAGGCCGGGCTGGAAACCGAGATCGCCCGGCTGCAACGGCAGCGGGCGGCGCATGTCGACGACCAGCACGACATCCGCCGCCGCATCCATGGCGCCCACGCCGAACAGGCGGACGCGGAGTCTCGTATGGCGGCGATCCGAAGCGACCTCGCGCAGCACGCGTCCACGCGCGGCGATGCTTTCAGCATGGAGATCACCGGCCGCACGTTCACGGAGAGGAAGGTGGCAGGCGATGTCCTGCTGTCGAAGTTCCGGCTGGAAAAGCTGCAGCCGAGCGGCCGGACGTGGACGATCGGCCGGATCGGCGGGTTCGACCTGACATGCGCACCGCAGCGGCGCTTCCTGCTCAGGCGGGACGAAACGGTGACCTTGCTGCTGCGGCGGACAGACTACGACCAGGCGATCGACGTCGGGGATGAACTCACGGCGCTGGGAGTGATCGCCCGGCTGGAGAACATGCTCGACCACTTGGAAGCCGACCTGGAGTTCCAGGCGCGCCGCCGCGAGGGGGCGATCGCACGCCTTGCCGGCTACGAGCCCCGCTTGGGCGAGCCGTTCCCGCTGCGGGAAGAATTCGACTTCAAGCTGCAGCAGATGGCCGAGCTGGAAGCTGACCTGGCGGGCAAGGACGCGGGAGCAGGGAAGGGGGCGGAGGTGGCGAGCCAGCCAACTCTCGCCCCGAGCGCCCATGCCGCCTGAGGCGGCACGACTTCCCATCCGATCGGTGGCGCCGGTCGCCGTGGCGGTTATCCCAACCGTTTCACTTGAGAGGCATCGCCATGCACGCTCGGCACGGGCCGTCGCTGACGCATCCGCTGTTCACCGGCGCGAATTTCACCCCGACCAAGTTCGACACGAATGGAGACAAGGCGTGGTTCGCGAACACGCTCTGCCGATTCATCGCCCGCGACTTCCCCGAGAGCATGTGGACGCAAAAACTCTATCGACGGCTGTCGCTGACGTTCGGACACATCGCGCACTGCGACAGCCACGGGTTCTGGGCAGAGTTCTTCGCGGACCTGCGGGGCAAGGTCGCGTTCCTGGAAGAAACCCTAGCGTACCCTTGCTACGGGCAACCCGACTACACCTACTGCGACGCCGAGCACGCGGTGCAATCCCGCCTGCACGCAGCCAAGACCCTGGCGACATATCGCGCGTTGCGCGCCGCCGAAATCGAAGGCGCCGAACGGGCGCTGCTGACCCGCCTGCGCGAGAAATACGAGGGCGTGCCGCCGCCGCGCACGACCGACCTGCCAACCCTCCGGCTGCCCACTCCTCCCTCACCGAGACGAAATCACGTCGCGGGGCAAGCAAGCCTGCTCTGACCGCCCAACCAGCAGGAGGTGCCGCATCGCCGGCCGCCGCCGCAAGGGTCGCGCGCTTCGCCCGCGCCCGGCTTCGCCGGCTTCGCCCTTGCCCCGCCGGGCCGGGACGCGGCGGGCGGGATGGGTCTCCCCGAAAAGAGGGGAGGCGGAAAAGCCTTCAACAGGAGCAGACCATGGCCGAACTTCGCAGCGTCGATCCGCGCAACCTTATCCCGAACCCGGACAATCCCCGCCGCACCAAGTCGCCGCCCGGCATGGACGAACAGCTGGTCGCCTCCATCACCGCGATCGGCCTGATCCAGCCGCCGACCGCGACGGAGGTGAACGGGCAGTTGGTGATCGTGACCGGCAATCGCCGGGTCAATGCGGCCATCACCGCCGGACTGGAACAGATCGACGTCCTCGTGTGCGCGACGGATGAGCCGGTCAACGCCATGCAGTCCGTCTCGGAGAACCTGATCCGGGCGTCGATGACCGCCGTGGACATCTGGCGCGCCACCGAGCGTCTCGAAGCCCAGGGGTGGAACGAGGACGCCATCGCCGGGGCGCTCGCGCTGCCGGTCCGCATGGTCAAGCGCCTGAAGCTGCTGGCGCACCTGCACGCGCCGATGCTGGACTTCATGGCGAAAGGCTCGATGCCGAACGAGGACCAGCTGCGCACCATCGCGGCGGCAACCGTCGACGAGCAGGCGCAGGTCTGGAAGAAGCATAAGCCGAAGAAGGGCCACGACGTCTCCTGGTTCGAGGTGGCGCGCGCCTTGTCCAAGCGCCGCATACCGGCGATCGACGCCAAGTTCGACGCCGACCAGGCGACCGCCTACGGCGTGGTCTGGGAAGACGACCTGTTCGCGCCGGCGGGCGAGGACAGCCGTTACACCACCAACGTCGAGGGCTTCTTCGCGGCCCAGCAGGAATGGCTGCAGGCCAACCTGCCACCAGGCGGCACTCTGCTCCCCGTGGGCGAATACGGCCGCGCCAAGCTGCCCAAGAAGGCCGAACACGTCTACGGCCAGCCCCGCAAGGGCGACCTGATCGGCCATTATCTGGACGCGCACTCCGGCGCGGTGAAGACCATCACGTACCGGATGCCCGCGCCGAAGAAGCCGACCAAGACGGCGGCAGGCGGCGCAGACCGCACCGACGGCAGCGACAGCGTGGACGGCATCGCACCCAAGGCGGCGCGTCCCGAGGTGACGCAAAAGGGCGCCGCGATGATCGGCGAGTTCCGCACCGACGCGCTGCACCAGGCGCTGAAGGAAGCGGCGATCGACGAGACCAGGCTGATCGCCCTGCTGGTCCTGGCGCTCGCCGCGAAGAACGTCAGCGTCCAGAGCGGAACCGGTGAGTTCGGAACGGAACGAGCCGTCATCGCCAATACGCTGATCGAGGGCGGCGTGCTGACCAGCGACCAGCAGGCCATCCACGAGTCCGCCCGCACGATGCTGACGGCCGTGCTGTCCTGCCGGGCCAACATGACCGATAGCGGCATCGTCGCTCGCGTGATCGGCGACGCAATCGATGCCTCGCTGCACCTACCCAACATGGCCACCGAGGATTTCCTGTCCTGCCTGTCCAAGGCAGGGATCGAGAAAGCGGCCACCGCCGAAGGCGTGCGCGTCGAAGTACGCGGCAAGGATACGCGAGCCGGGCTCATCGAGAAATTCAAGTCCGGCACCTACGTGTACCCGCGCGCAGTCTTCAGGCTGACCGAGCAGGATTTGGGAGAAGCCAAAACGGCAACGACGCACCGCTTCGTGCCAAGCCAGGGAAATGGCAACGACCCGACCGATTTTGGCGAGGACGGGGAGAGCCTCACCGATAGCGAGGACGACGCGCTCGACCCCGGCTTCTCCGAGGCCGCAGACTGACCCTGCCGCCCGGCCCATGATCAGCGGGCCGGGCCGTCCCTCCAGCACCGAGGACCGGATCATGACCCACCTCTCTCCGGGGGGCGCCGGCACTACCGCGCTCCCGAAGATGATCAGCCACCCAAATCCGGCACAGGCGGGGCACCACCTCGACCAGAACAGGCTGCGCCAGGGCATCGCCAGCCGTCGCCAGCGGCTCTTCGACCTCGAAGCGGCCTTTGGTGGCCGCCTGCGAGAAGGAAGCCGCCAGAGGCCGCTCCAGCGCCATCCGCGTGGACGACCGCGAGACATGGGACCGGCCCATGTGGACGCGCTACCTGGCCGCAGCCGCCCGCCTGGAACCTGGCTACGGCCCCGAGATGCGGCAGCTGCTGCGCGAGATCGACCAGCTTACCCGGTTGATCGAACTGCCGGTCGCGATGGAGGCCGCGGCATGACCGACAAACCCACGTGGAATCTGCCGCAGGACTATTCTGTTGCGGTCCTGGAAAGCGGCGCGATGCGGCTGTTCTGGGATGACCGACCACTGCACGTCTTCCACTCAGGCACGTCGCCCGAGCGGATCGAGGCTTTCGCGTCCGGCTACGACCTGGGGCGGGACCACGGTCGCACCATCGGCGAAGCGGCCGGACGCATGAGCCTGGCCGCCGACCTCCGCCGGCTGCTGCACATCGCCTGACCGCGGCGGGACGGCACCGTCCCGCGCCTCCGCACTCCCCTCCCATCCACCCCGCGCCGACCCCGAACGTCCCAGCGGCGCGCGCGGTGGCGCGCAACCGCGAGCGCACCCCATGCCGATCTCCATCGTCCTGACCACGGTCCCTGGCACCCTCGAACAGGGGCGGGGCTACGTCATGCAAACCGCCGACCTGTTCGGACCGTCACTCGACACTGAACGCATCGCCGTCCAGCGCACCGCCGACATCGCGCCGGCCGTGCGGCGCTTCAGGGAGCGCGTCCGGACGCTCCATCCCGACGCCTCGTTCAAGGTGCTGCTGCTGCGCATCGCCAAGGGCGACCGCAAACCGTCCGGCTATGACGCCGCACAGAAAGCCGGCGGCTTTGGGCAAGACGCTTTCATGCGGATGACGGAGAGCCGAGAGACCACCCGCGCCAGCTTCAAGGCGGCTGAGACCAGCGCGAGCGAGCAGCCGCAGGGAGCGCGGCCATTAAATGCGAGCACGCGGCCGACGCGAACGAACTGCCGCCGCTCTGCTACATCCGCCACGTCACCACGGGCGAGACCGTGTTGATCCGCCGGGGCGTGGAAGGCTGGGAGCCCACCGGCACGGCATGCTCCCCGGAGTGCCTGAACGCCAAGCTCCCGCGAATCCCGTCGGAGGCCGAAATCGCCGCGATGCGGCATGGCTCCCTGATGGGATGGGACGGGCCTGGGGCCACCGCCGCCTTCTGGCGCAACCGGCAGGAGCGACGCTCGTGAACGCGCCCCTGGCCGTGGCCGAGTGGGGAGGCAAGAACAAACCCTTCCGGCTCGAAACCCGCGTGCCCCTGATCCATTTGCGGGGGCACAGCTACAGCCACGACCGCCTGTGGGAATACGCGGGCGGTCATGAGGGGTTCTACGGTTGGCTGCGGGTCGTGAACCGTCGGATCGAGAGGAAGCTGTTCCTGAATACCGCCTGGGACTGATGGACTTGCCAGACCGTTTGTGGCGCGACGAGTACGACGCCCGGGTACCGCCCGGCGAGGCCGCCGACCTCGCGATCGACGAAGCCGCGGCGGAGTTCGGGGCGGAATAGCGATCGGCCGGCGTCATGATGTCCGATCCACGCGGGGCGCCCCGACAATGGCCCCGACCCACAGCTCGTTGCCTGACTGTCCCCCTCAATCCGCGAGCGAGGCTCTCGATGACGATCCAATCCCGGCTCCTCCGCTTTTCCATCCTCGCGGCGACCGCCCTGCTCACCGCCCACTGCGAGGACTACTCGGCCGCCGCCGATGCGTGACAGGCAGGCAGCTCATCGCATCACCTTCCTGCTCGGATTGCCAACCCTCACCGACAACACACAATGGCGCACGGCACGCCGCCTCAATGCGCCGGTGCTGATCAGCGCGAACGCGCTCTCGCGTTGGACGCGCGACGTGCTGGGGCTGCGTGAATGGATAGGATGAGAGCCGCAACCTGCGTCTTGTCCATGACCATCCTGTCTGGCTCGATTCGGCGGGTTTCGTCGCCGCTGCGAAATACAACGGATTCCCATGGAGCACGGACGCTTATCTCAACCTGGCCGCGGCAGCCCCCTGGCGGGGCTCCTTCAGCCAGGATTGGTATCTGAACGTGAGACACACTGTCTCGAAGCTGGGGTAGGTCGTGGCCGGGTTGGCCGTCCGCTTTTCCGCGAGATCTGGGAAGACCAGACCGTTCGGCGCGGCCTGACGGCTGTCAGATGTTCTCCAGGTAGTCGAAGGTAAGCCCGCTCGAGCCCTCGCCGCGGCCGGTTCGGCGGATCGCGCGGAGCCAGGTGTAGACTTGGCCGTCCGTCCAGCGCGTCCGCTCGAAAGTTTGGAGCACGCGCGTGCCGGCGCGGAGCACTTCTTCCTCAGCCAGGAAATAGGGTGCGGCGGGGTTCTGGTCCAATCCCTCCCGTAGCAGCGCGGTGAGCGGCTGGACTTTGACCGGCGGGTTGGGATCGCCCTCCAGGATGCGCGGGAAGGCGGCGCGTTGCAGCTGGATCTCGCGGTTGCTGCCTGGCACGTGGACCGGGATGAACGGGATCCAGTTTTCCGGGACCGTGCTCATGACCTTGTAGCGAATCGGCGCCTTGGCGGGGGGCGGCGGGGGCGGCGGCCCGCCGAGTTGGGTTGCAAGGACCTGCGTATAGAAGGCGAGCGTCTCCCGGGCGGCCTCGCGCCCCCGCTTCGGCTCGCCGCTGGCCAGAGCGACCGTGGCCTCGACGCCCCACGCCATGTTGGCCATCTCGTCACGGAGCAGCATGACGTCTTCCTGGGCCGGGCCGCGCTGGATTTTGGCGAGCGTGGGCGGCAGCAACAGGCTGGTGTCCGCCGCAGCGCCGGTCGCGTGCAGCACGTTCACGGTGAACATGCTCCAACGCTGCCAACTGGCGTCTGCCCCGCTGCCGGCGGCGGTGATCAAGAACTGCTCGTTGAAGACGTTGGTCACGACCAGCCCGTTCACCGTTGCGACGGCGCCGGCAGGCAACGTGAAAGGGATGACGAACCAATCGTTGGAGTAGACGAGTGCAACCTCCATGAAGAGCAGTTTGGCGAGGTCGGTCGTGTTTGCGTCGACGTCGCCAAAATTCGTGCGGCTATCCTCGAACGTCCACCAGCGCGTGTTCGGCTGGCCGGAGAACGAGACCGGCGTCGGGATCATGGCCCGGGTGATCTGCGGCGGCAGCCCGGTCACGCCGGAGCCGGTCACAGCACCCAGTGCCGCCTGAGCGGCGTCCACGTCGAAGCTGTACCAGTCGAGCCGGTCCTGGTAGAACTCATCGGCCACGTAGACTTTCTCGCCGCCGCCGGGCTCGGGGGCGGAGGCCGCGAACTGGTACTCGAGCCGTTCCGGGACCCAGGCATTGTCGCCGGCTGTCGGAGGCTGCAGCAACAGGCGCCCAAACCAAGCCTGGAACGCCATCGCGGCCGCGTCGATGGCGGTAAAATCGCCGGCGGCGATGCCAGCGACACCGTCATAGGCATGGTTGGCCGGGTTGGCGGAGAGGTGCTGCAGCAGCAAGCCGCCATCCATGGCCCGCCCGGCCGCCGCAGCCGCCAGCACCTGCCAGACCTCCTGATGGGCGCAGAACTCGGCGTCCTCGGGCTTGGTCCAATCCGGCGCGGCGATCGGATAAGCCGCGATGAAGGCGGCGCGGTAAGCCCCGATCGGCAGAATGCTGCGCAGCCACTCGCGCCCCATCGCCAGGCGCAGGTCGAAGGCGATCGGCCGCCCGGCGCGGGTGAGCGGGACGGGGCGGCGCTCGACCTTGGCTTCGAGCGGCACGTCCTGCTCGAAGGCCTGCGTCGCGAGCGATGCGGGCTGATATTTGGTGAGCCTGGTCAGGGCGATCTGCAGCTTGGCGAACGTGGGCGAACCGGCATCCGAGCCACGGAACTCGCCCATTTGCCATTGCTTCATCAACATCCAGAGCGGGTCGCGGATTTCCGCCTGCAATGCGCGCTCGAAGCTCGGCGTGCGCGGCCGGGCCTCGAGCCGGTTCCAGCGCGTGATGGTTGGGAACAATCGCTGACGCAGCGCCGCTGCGATCGGCCCGACTTGCAGCGCGCTAGACATTGTACGCGGCCGCTAGGTTCTTCAGCGCGCCGTTGGCCACGGTCAGGCTGGCGCCGATCGATATGGCGTAGAGCGTCACCGCCAGAGTGGTCGCCGGCAGCAGCGGCGCATAGGGCGTATTGTCGAGCTGGCTCGGCTCGACCGCGCGCTTCTTGGCCAAGTCTAGCGTTTCGTTCAGCGCGCCCACCAAATCCTCCCATTGCCATTGCCCGTTCGCGGTGGCGGGGGTCACCACCAGGATGGTTTGCGGCGGTTCGTTGTCGGGGCGGGCAAAGTTGAAGGTGATGCCGGTGTCGCGGTCGGTCGCCGGAATGACTTCGCTCCATTCGTCGAGTAGCAGGCCGCATTGCCGCGCCGTCTTGTCGAACGGGGCGCTGTAATGAGCGGTGTAGAGCAGACGATCGCTGGCGATCACGTAGTTCGGCCGGAACTGCAGCGCGAGCCAGGGCGCATTGGCCTCGAACGGCAGCTGGATCGGAAGCAGGGCCGGGTCGGGGCGGCCGAGCGCGCCGGAAAGCGCGCCGACACCCTCCCAAGCGCGCAACGCGGGCCGCACCCTGGCAGCCCCGGTCAGCCATTCCTCGACCGGGAAGTCAATTTTGGCCGTGGTCTTCAGCCAGTCGAGCAGCGCCCCGCCCGTGGAAGCGGCGACGGCATTGGCCCAGTCGTCACCCTGCCCCACAACCAGGCCGAATTCCGGAATGACGATCGTGTCGTCGCCGAGCAGCGCCTTTGCGGCGGCGACAAGCGCGTCCACCTGGGCCGGACCGGGAGCGGCAGCGGCGGCAACGTTTAGCTGAGTCTGGACGGCGGCGCTGCGCTGCGTGACGGCCGCGCGCTGCGACGTGACGGTCGCAGCCAGGTCGACGACGAAGGCGACCGCGCCGCTAGTAAGCGTCTGCAGATCGAAGGGCAGCGGATCCCATTGCGTCACCGGCGACAGCGCGTTCACGGCGTTGAGGAGCGGCAGGAAGCCGGGATCGCTGCGCAAGAGTATGGCGGCAAAGCCATCGCGCCGGGTGTCGTGCTGCGGCAATTGATGAGGAGGCAAGATCAACGAAAACAATTGCTTGCGATTGCCGTATAAAGGGCGAAATTGCCGCATAAGTGAGAATTTCCTTGCTCTTGCTGCCGCAAAT
>Ga0074045_10004410_pt1 | contig 12475 bp, 6 predicted proteins | sample BogForMeECP23OM2_FD_94442 | JGI IMG/M metagenome (GOLD analysis project Ga0074045, IMG submission 94442) | Bog forest soil microbial communities from Calvert Island, British Columbia, Canada - Bog Forest MetaG ECP23OM2 | ecosystem: Environmental > Terrestrial > Soil > Wetlands ...
CTCCCGCATCGGAGGCACCCTCGCAGTGCCAATTGCCAAACACCAGACCCTCAAGTTCGCCTACAGCACCGGCACCTATGTCCGGTTTGGCGGCAACTACCAGAACGTCTCGGCGGCGTGGCAATACTCCTGGCAGGGCAGGCCGAAATAGCGGTCGTCGGCGACAGGAAGTGGTGTTTCCGTATTGAGCACTTGCTTCACGCGCATCCTCAAAAGAACCGATAGACAAACGGCGACGCGCCCGCGCTTTGCGCGCGTGTGACCAACCAAGTCACAATCAGCATTGCGAATGCATACGACGGCGCCAACCACACCCAGCGGTCGCGCACCATGGTCATAATCACCTCCGAACGCGGCGTCGCCTCGGTCGCTCCCAGGCGCTCCGCGTAGCGATCGAGGGCTGCGGTGACCAGCAGCCCAGCCGCGTATCCGAGTGCGAGGATCAGCACCAGCAGATACAGCGTCGGAGGAAGAAAGTGTGTGAGATAGGTAGCAGGCGACAGCGCCGCAGTAAGCATCTGGCCGGCTTGCGGCAGGGAATTGGCCCGGAAGAACAGCCAACCCATACTGATTAGGGCCATAGTTACGATCCACGAAAGCGGCGTCCAGAGCGCAGTTCGCGGCTCCCAGCGAAACCTTCGCTGCAATTGCTGTACTTGGCGGTGCAGGACGAGCAGCACGCCGTGATAACAACCCCACAGCACGAACAGCAGGCTGGCTTTGTGCCACACGCCGAAGAGCACCATCGAAATCACGAGCGCCAGATTTCGCCACCACATCTCGCGCCGTAACGTCGCCAGCGGAAGGAAAACATAGTCGCGGATCCAAAACGATAGCGACATGTGCCAGCGCGTCCAGAAAATCGAGGGCGTTGTGGACGCGAAGGGACGAGCGAAGTTTTCCGGCAGAGTGAAGCCCAGCATCTTCGCGGCGCCGATGGCGATATGCGAGTAGCCGGCGAAGTCGAGGAAAAGCTGCAGTCCGTATCCGAACACCAGGCACCAAACGTCCGGCCCGCTCCACCGCGTGACGTGATCGAATCCGCCATTGATTCCGACGCCGTTGAGAATGCCGCGCCCCAGCAGTTGGGCCAACTGCATCATCAGCGCCCCGGTCGCAATTCGGAAAAGCCCGCGCGCCATGTCGTGGCGTTGCACAGGCTCTTCGGAGCGAAACTGCGGAAGCATGTCGGGCATGCGGCAAATCGGCCCGGAGATCGCCACCGGAAAGAACGCCATGTACAACGCGAACTCGGCGAACGACGGGTCGAGCTCCTCGCCGCGATACAGGTCCAGGAGATAGCTCATCGCCTGGAACGTCCAGAACGAAATACCCAAAGGCAGCGCGATGTGGGAGAACTTCTCCAGCGAGCCGAAGGGAAGGGAATCGGCGAATCCGGGAAGATACTTGAAGCTTCCCAGCAGCAGCAGGTTGCAGATGATTCCGGCCCACATGACAAGCGCTGAAGGCTTTCGCCGCAGCGATAGGCCGAACATAAAATTCATCGCCGTGGAGGCGAGCAGCACGCCGGCGAACCAGAGTCCCCAAGTGGCGTAGAGCGCGTAGCTACCGATAAGAAGAACGGCTTGCCGCACGCTGCGCGAGCGGACCTTGGCGAAGATCGCCAGTCCGATCAGCAGCGCAACCGCGTATAGAATGCCGCGAAGAAACATTCCTAATATTGGGACGACAGAGTGTCGTTCAGATTATCACGGCCAGTGTCACATTCTGCGCTCTTCGCCGCTCCTTTCTGGCGCTGTCATCTCGAGCGGAGCGGAGTCGAGGGATCTGCGGTTCGGCACTTAGCACTTGGCATTTAGCAAACGCACCGCACTCGAAGTACTGGCAACTGACAACTGGCTACGCTGACCACTGGCAAGCGGTATCAACCTGTTATCTAGTTAATAACCCACCCCCTCCCCCGGTTCCTTGTTTCGGTTGGGCAGGGTGCCGATCGCGACGGCGGAAAGAAATTACGCTTCGGTGGGATCGTTATTTGGCAAATGGCAAAGGGGAGGCTTGCGGAGCGCTGGGTTTACCTGGAGCCGCCGAAAGTGGTCACAGAGTAGCCAGAATGAGCTGATTGCGGTTCGGCAGCGTCTTCCCAACTGGTCTCTGCTGCTGGCGGGATGAAGCTCATGGCGCGCTCGGTGAGGGCGGTAATCGTCAGGCTGGGATTCACTCCTAGATTCGCGGCGACTACTGAGCCATCGCAGACATACATGTTCTTGTAGCCGAAAACGCGATGGCGGGAATCTACGACACCGTTGTCCGGCGAGTCGGCGATCACACAGCCTCCGAGGCAGTGCGCCGTGCCCGGAATGTTGAACAGGATTTCCGGGAGCATGCTCATGGCAGTTCCGCCAGCGAGACGAGCGAGCTTCTCCGCAAATTCGTTGGCTTGCGGAATGTAGGTGGGCACCTTCTCGCCTCGGCTGACGAGGAACTTCTTGAAGGGCCAGAACCAGGGCCGCTCCCAGCACATGTCAATGTGGGCGTCGAGCGCCTGCATGCAAAGCAGGATCACCGATTCTCGTGCCCACCCGAACGGTTGCAGCACGCGCACTGTCCTGATGGGGTGGCGCAGGAACGAGAACACGACATTCTTGAACCACAGCGCAATCCTGGTTGGGCCGGGCCTGCCACCCGTCAGCATGGTGGTCCACACCGACATCGCGTCCGAGCCGTTGGGATAACGGACCGCTTCGATGTGGGTGTGCTCGTCGATGTAAATGCCCGAGCCGATGGCCACGCCCTTCGACAGATCGTCGCTCGAACCGGGCACGCGGACGCCGATAAGCGACTCGGAGTTCGTGCGGATATGTTTGCCCAGCCGGTCGCTGATGCGCGGCAACGAGCCTTTCGTTTTCAGGCGAAAGAGAAGCTCGGTAGTTCCCAGCGACGATGCGGAGAAGACGACAGCACGGCAGGTGAAGCGCCGGGGATGCCGATTCAACCAGGCGGTGGACTTCTCGGTTGAGACTTCGTAGCCATCGCTGCCGTCGGGCTTGCCGTGTAGCGGCCGGACATCCACGACTCGGGTTTCGGGAAAGACGGTGGCGCCGTGCTTTTCGGCGAAGTAAAGATAGTTCTGGTCGAGCGTGTTCTTGGCGCCGTAGCGGCAGCCCATCATGCAGCCGCCGCACGCGGTGCAGGTGGTGCGCTCTGGACCTTCTCCGCCGAAAAACGGGTCGGGATAAGTTTGGCCGGCGGGCTCGCCTTTCGGGGCCTGAAAAATGCCGACTCTGGTGCGGTAGAAGGTGTCTCCAACGCCTGCCTCCTCGGCTGCGCGCTTGAGCAGGAGGTCGCCGGGGCCGAGGATCTTGTTTTCTGTGACGCCGAGCATGCGCGAAGCGGTGTCATAGTGCTGCGGCATCTCGGCCTTCCAGTCGGCCAGGCCCGCCCAATATCCGTTGTCCCAGACCTTGTCCGGCGCGCGAAGCAGCGTGCAGGCGTAGGTAATCGATCCGCCGCCGACGGCACAGCCATGCAGGATGGTCACGTGCCGGAAGAAGCGCATGTTGAAGAATCCGTGCAGCGCCAGGCCCGGACGCCAGAACCAGCGGCGGATGGACCAACTGGTGTGCGGTAGGTTCTCGGGCGTCCAGCGGAGGCCCATTTCCATGACCGCGGCCTTGTAGCCCTTTTCGACGAGCCGATGCGCAGTGACGCTGCCGCCGAATCCGGAGCCGATGACGACGAAGTCGAAATCGTATGGACCGTTGTGGCGCGGCACGGAGGGGCCCTGGGTTGTCGGGGTCATGACTGGGTAGCTCGAGGACAACTCTACAGCGAATTATCTCACCGGTTGCTGTGCGTTTATCGCGTCCGGCGCGGAACATTCGCCGTAAGTTCCAAATTGGAACTGAAGTTGGCAAGTCGGATGTTATCCTAGTCGAACCACCCCACAACGAGACTGTAACCTTTCATGTCCGACTCAAACATTCCAGAACCTCAACCTACGCCTGAACCCGACGAGTCTTTCGAAGACATTCTTTCGCGATACGAGCAGAGCCATTCGCACCGGGCTGAAGATGGCAGTAAGCAGCTCGAAGGCACGGTGATTGCCGTCTCCGCAGAGTCGGTTTTCCTCGACATCGGCTACAAAAGCGAAGGCATTCTGCCGCTGGCGGCGTTTCAGAGCGCCGGTGAAACCGTGAAACCCGGCGACAAGTTTCTGGTGTCGGTCAAAGGACGCGGTCCGGAAGGCTACTACGAGCTCTCTCGCTCCAAAATTTCCCAGCCCACGGACTGGCCGGCGCTGGAGCAGGCGTTTACCGGGAAGGCGACGATCGTGGGCGCGGTGACGGCCGTGGTCAAAGGCGGGCTCAGCGTGGATGTGGGAGTACGAGCGTTCATGCCGGCCTCGCGCAGCGGAACCCGCGACGCTGCCGAGATGGAGAAGTTGGTGGGGCAGGAGATTCGTTGCCGCATTACCAAGCTCGACGTCCAGGAGGAAGACGTGGTGGTGGATCGCCGCGCCATCGCCGAAGAGGAAGAGCGCGCGGTGAAGGAGCGCCGCTATTCCGAGGTCAGCGAAGGCGAGACGGTGCACGGCACGGTCCGCAGCCTCGCCGATTACGGCGCTTTCGTCGATATTGGCGGAGTGGACGGTTTGCTGCATGTCAGCGACATCGCCTGGGGCCGCATCAACAAGCCGGCGGATGTGCTCTCGCTGGGCCAGGAGATTGAAGCCAAGGTGCTGAAGATCGACCCGGAGAAGCGGCGCATTTCGCTGGGCATGAAGCAGCTCCAACCCGATCCATGGGATTCGGTAACGGAAAAGTTCAAGGCAGGCGAGCGCGTGCGTGGCACAGTGACGCGCGTCGTCGACTTCGGGGCTTTCGTCGAGCTGGAGCCGGGGATGGAAGGGTTGATCCACCTTTCGGAGATGTCATGGGCGAAGAAGGTGCGCAAGCCCAGCGACATGGTGACGCCGGGCGAGACGGTGGAAGCGGTCATCCTGGGAGTGAACGCGGGCGAACGCCGCATTTCTCTGGGCCTGAAGCAAGCGTTGGGCGATCCATGGGCCGAAGTGCCGCGGAGATTTGCGGCCGGCACGGTGATCGAAGGGCCGGTCACCAGCATCACCAAGTTCGGCGCTTTCGTGCAGCTTACGGAAGGCGTCGAGGGCATGATTCACGTCAGCGAGATCAGCGCCGAGAAACGCATCAATCATCCGCAGGAAGTGCTGAAGGTTGGGCAATCGGTCCGAGCCCAGGTGCTGGCTGTGGATACGGAAAGGCGGCTCATTCGGCTGAGCATGAAGCAACTGGTTCCCACCAGCTTGGAGGAATATATCGCGGAGCACAAGCAGGGCGACGTGGTCACCGGCCGCATCCTCGAGGATGCGGGCGAGCACGCGCGCGTGGAACTGGGCGAAGGCATTCAGGGCACGTGCCGAATCGTTGCCGAGGGGCCGAAGGAAGACACCAATCCCGACTCGAAGGCGGATTTGTCGTCGCTGAGTTCCATGCTTCAGGCGCGCTGGAAGGGAAGCGCTGCCAGCGCCACATCCAAACCGGAAACGGTTCGCGCCGGACAGATTCGCAGCTTTCGAATTGCCAACCTGGATCGGGATGCGAAGAGGATCGAATTGGAATTGGCGCCTTAGGACACTTAGACCGGAGCACCCGCCAAAAGAAGCTCGGGCGGAGCACCCGGCGTTGTTCCACGTGGAACAAGAACGCGAACTCTCTTTCGCTTTTACGGCTACAATCTCCCACCCAAGCAAAGGAAGTTTGGGTGGGGCACCCTCAGGATGGTTGCCTGGGCCACCCGCCGGCGGCGCTAATGATTTCGCCGCAGCTTGGCGTACTCGGCTTTGGCCTGCTTGTAGATGGGGATATCGGGATCGGCGTCTTTCCAGAGGGTGAGAAAATCCTGATACGACTTGCGCGCGGCAGCCTTGTCGCTCATCATCACCTGCGCGCGGCCGAGTTGCAGGTGCGAAAGTGCACCCGTCACAAATCCGGATACTACGCCAGGATGGTCGAGGAGTTTCTGGAACTCCGTAGCAGCCCGGGGGCCTTGGCTCGCTGCGAGGTACGCCAAACCGCGCACATACGCAGGGTAATAATTGGTGAAGGACTCGGTCGATGCCAGTTCGTACGGCACCGCGGATTGCAAAATATCAATCGCTCGCTCCGGGTGATTGTTGTCTAGTTCAATGGCAGCTCGGATCGTCGCAAGCTCGTACTGCTGTATCCAAGTGGAGAGCGGAAACTCCTGATTGAGTGCTTCAACCAGCTTTTGCGCCTGTTGGCGATCCCCAGACCGCGCAAACGCCAGCGCCAGCGTCAACCTCACATTGCGGTCTGAAGTGGTCGTCAGAGCTTCCATTGCCGCCTGACGGGCGCGGGCTGAGTTGCCAACCTCGGCTTCCAGCAGCGCCTCGTTGGCCTTGTCTCCGGCATTCCACTCCGGAGAATTCTTGCTCCGGGCTAATTGTGCCGCGTGTTGCGAGAACATGCGCGCCTTGTGCAAGTGGCCACGATAGGCCTCATTGTCGGCCTGCAGCCACAGCATCGCCCCCTCGCCTCCAGGCTGGCGCAAGGTCCAATTTATTTGTTCGTCCATGGCCGCCTTGTCACCCTGGAGCATAGCCACGATGTACCTCGGAATGTGAACGTCCATATCGTCGAGGTTGCGCGATGCCGCCTCGTTGAAGTCAGCTTTTGCCTGCTCGAATTGTCCCAGTGAGATATCGGCCCCTATCAGGCTTTGATAGGCCTGAATCGACGGAGACAGCCGGTTTGCTTCGCGCGCCTCAGCCGCGGCCTTCTCAGGTCGTCCAGAGTATCTGGAAGAGGCGGCAAGGTTAATGTGAGGTGTCACGTCGGCGGGAAAGGTCTGTATCCACTGCTCACTGGCCTGATCCGCCTTGTCCACTTCTCCGGTACCGACGTCGTAATATATGGACTCTGCCAGCAATCGATCGCCTTGGGTCAAGCGCTCTCTCAAGTTGAAAGCTTTCGTTACGCTTTCTATGGATGAGCTAGCCTGGCCAAGGTTGATCTGTACGACTCCAAGTCTGAGATAGGCCATGGCATAGTTAGGATCCAACTCTACGGCCCGCTTTAAGTAGGGAAGGCCTGCGGCATCGCTCTGTTGCATATGAAGTCTCACTCCCTGGGCTAAGGCCTGCAAAGCTTCCAACGATCTGCTTGTCGCTTCATCCAGTGGCTTGTTGAACTTCTGCAATGAGGCCTTCGGTTCTCCCAGGGCGCTTCGCAATTGGCTGCCCGCGACCCCGAGTGCCCTTACGACTGCGTTCCTGCTCGCTGCCTCGGCCTCCGTTCGGACGATCGTCTCTCCGGATTGACAATCCGCAGCGGTGAGCTCGATGCGATAGTGGTTACCTGCGTCGTTAATCGAGCCGGTTACGACTGCCTTGCTTTTGGTCCGACGGCAGACCTCGCGGGCCAAGTCGGGCGTTAGCTTCGTGTATTCCGGCCGTTGCAGCACCCTTAGCGTTCCCCGGACCTTGTCGGGCGCAACCACGTTCAGGAACGGCGTTTGCTCTAATTCGACCCTCAATGCTGTGTTGAGAGCGTCATCGAATACGGGGTCGGTCGTCGAATTGGTAAAGTCGGCGAGAACGATGGTGTCGTTCGCCGTGAGGGTCAGCGTACTGCGCGGGCGATAGTACAGCCAACCGCCGACGGCAGCAGTTGCGAGGAGCGCAGCTATCGCCAACCATTTCCACGGGCGATGCACCGTCGGTCGTTTGCCACTCAGGACCTCCTCCAAGTCGGTGCGCATTTCGGCAGCGCCCTGGTAGCGTTGCTCGCGGTCCTTCTCCAAGGCTCTGTCAATTGTGGTGACGAGCTTCGCCGGAAGTGTAGAGTTCAGCTCGCGCACAGGAACCGGCGAGTGATTCAGGATGGCGTCGTGCACGACCGCCGCGGTCTCGCCACCGAAGGCGCGCTGGCCGGTAGCCATCTCGTAGAGCACCAGCCCGAACGAGAACAGATCGCTGCGGGCGTCCAGCTTCTCGCCCCGAACTTGCTCTGGAGACATGTAGCCTGCAGTGCCCATCGTCGATCCAGTGCGGGTGAGACTGGGGTCAGGCGTGGGTGTCGCAGGCTGGTAGAAGCGCCGGGCTTCAGCCCGGCGAACCGGCTCCTCCTCAATATCGGGCTTCAGCCCCGGCCGGGGCTGAAGCCCGACCGTTTCCTCACTTGTTTTCGCCGGGCTAAAGCCCGGCGCTTCCACCACTGGCTTGGCTAACCCGAAGTCGAGAATCTTGCATACGCGCTTGTTGGTAAGAAAGATGTTGGCAGGCTTGATGTCGCGATGGATAATGCCACGCTCGTGCGCGGCTTGCAGGCCATCGCTAACTTGGATCCCAATGTCCAGCAGCTCTTCGAGCGGAAGCGACCCCGCGCCTGTCGCCAGACGATCTCGCAGTGTTTCGCCCTCCAATAACTCCATCACAATGAAAGGTTGGCCTTCGTACTCTTCAACTTCGTGAATGGTGCAAATGTTGGGATGATTCAGCGAGGAGGCGGTTTGCGCTTCCCGTTCAAAGCGTTGCAGCGCGACGGGGTCGCTGGCCAGCTCTTCCGGCAGAAACTTCAGCGCGACACGGCGGCCTAGTTTGATGTCTTCGGCTTTATACACCAGCCCCATGCCCCCGCCCCCGATAATCTCCAGCACTCGGTAATGGGAAACCCTCTTCCCGATCAGGCCAACTGCCTCATGCTGTATCTGAGCGGCAGTGTCTTCGCCGATGGAAGGCCCGTAGGCACCAGGTTCTACCCGCTCGGCTGGCACCATCAGCCGATAGCCGCGCCGCGCCAGAGTCTCAATGTACTTTGGCGCCTCGGCGGAGTCGCCAAGGGCCCGCCGGAGAGTTCCGACGGCTACGTTGATGCTGTGATCGAACTCGACAATCGTGTCGTTGGGCCAGAGCTTCTTCTTAATTTCTTCGCGGGTGGCAATTTCGCCGTTGCGCTCGATCAGAATCAGCAGCACCTTGAATGGCTGGGCCTGTAGGACGGTTCTGCGCTCGCCGTCGCGGAGCTCTCCGCCCTTCAGGTCGAGCTCAAAGCTCCCGAAACGGACGCGAGCTGGCAGGGTGTCTTTCATCGGTTTGGGGCGTGCGGCAAAGTTTACTACCCGCCCGCCAGAGCTCCAAGCACTTTGCAGACTAAAACAAAGAGCTTTGGAATCAGTGACTTCTCCATTTGACAACTATTTGACCGCCAGTGCATTGCCCGCTGAAGCGTCCTGATGCACACTCGGCGGGCGTTCCAGAGGCGGGCCATGAACCCGGTCCGCCCTTAGGACAAACGCTTTCGAAAACCACAGAGAGAAAGAGGCAGTATGAAATTCAGGAAATGGACGACTATCGCAATTACCTTGGCTGCCACACTGGCAATCACGGTTTCGCTATCCGCTCAAAACAACCTCAATCCCAGGTTCAAGCTGACGATGCCCGGCGGCGGGGATGATCGCTCCGAGGTCATCGTGTACAGCGACAGCCTGGCCGACAACGGCAACATCTACAAGCTCTTCGGGTTTCCCGGGCCGCCCTATTGGAACGGAAGATGGTCGAACGGGCCGGTCGCTATCGAAGACATGGCGGCAATCCTCGGAATGCCTTTGCTGGACTACGCGTACGCCGCAGCTACCACGGGCTTGGGAAATCTCATCGACGGTGGGACACCGGAGCAGCTCGGATCACTCGGGTTGCCGGGCATTACGACTGCCTATAACACCACCATCAATTCCATTCCTCGCGACACCATTCGTCATTCGCTGTTTGTCGTCTATGGTGGGTTCAACGACTTCACCAGCGATGGGCTTACGACTGCCACTGCGGATCACGCGGTGGCGAATCTCGTCGCAATCGTAGCTGACTTGCAGAAGAGGGGAGCACGATGGATCCTAGTCCCCGGCCTGCTCGACATGGGCATGACACCGAACTACACTTCGCAAGGCCCTCAGACGGCTGCACTGGCCTCGTCTCTGAGTAAGTACCTCAATCAAAAACTGGTTGCGGCGCTGCCCAAAGGCGTCCTGTTCTTCGACACCTTTGGCCTTTATCAGGCGATGCGAACCCATCCGGGCGCATTCGGACTGACGGATGTGGTCGACCAGTGCTACGACCCCTCTACCAACACAGCGTGTCAGAATCCGAAACAGTACCTGTTTTGGGATTTCGTTCACCCGACCGAACACGTTCAGATCATTTTGGCGGCCGGATTTGCGTTTGCCGCTTATGGGTTCGATCAGTTCGCGCTCGCGCCGCAAGTCCAACCATAATCCACAAAAACAAAGGGCAGGACGACCCCGGTCCTGCCCTTCGCTCTAGCCGGTTATCAGTTGTCAGAACGGAGGGTGCCGAGCCTTGAAAGGCGCTTCTCGGCTTGTGCTAAATCGAACCTGAAGCAGGTGGGTATTGCGTACTCGCATATCAGCCTGTATGACTTTTGTGTACAGTATTGACACTATTCTCACGCGAAATAGCGGTTTATTGCCTTTAAGTCATTACATCACTATATCTTACGTATAAGTTAATTAGAATCTATTATTTGCGACAAGAATGATGTCTAAGTTGTTGATTCTACGTAAAACCTCTGGAGGGGAGGTCTAATGCAGTTGTCAGCAGTCAGTTGCCAGTTGTCAGCGGCCAGTTTCCAGCGGTTTGAGCTGCTGGCTCAGCCTCAGCCTTCGGATGCGCCTTCGCCTCTGCGCCCGCAGGACGAACGCACGTTGACACGCGCCGTGTTGGTAACTAACAATCAGAAGCCCACAAGAAACCTCAGGAGCGCCCATGAGTACCGAAACCAAGACAGGAGTGACGATCTCTCCCCTTGCCGGCAAACCAGCGCCGAAGGAGATGCTGGTGGACCTCGTCCGGCTGGAAAGCGATTACTACGAGAAGCGACCTGACGTGAGTGACCCTAATCAGATGGTGGCCTTTGGCACCAGTGGACACCGCGGCTCGTCTCTGCACGCGACATTTACCGAAGCACACATCCTGGCGATTACGCAGGCCATTTGCGAGTATCGGCGACGTCAGGGAACAGACGGCCCGCTCTACATGGGCAAAGACACGCACGCGCTGTCCGAGCCTGCGCAGCGAACCGCGCTCGAGGTCCTGGCTGCTAACGGCGTCGAGACCATCATTCAGCCGGATGACGGTGTTACTCCGACGCCGGTAATATCCCACGCGATTCTCGTGTACAACCGTGGCCGCAAGGAGCATCTCTCCGATGGCATCGTGGTTACGCCGTCGCATAATCCGCCCGAAGATGGAGGCTTTAAGTACAACCCGACCAACGGCGGTCCAGCGGACACGGATGTGACGGGTTGGATCGAAGACCGCGCTAACGAATTGCTGCGCGCGAACAACGCCGGCGTGAAGCGCGTACCGTATTCCGCGGCGATGAAGGCAGGGACCACGCACCAGGAGGATTTTGTCCTGCCTTACGTTCGGGACTTGAGAAACGTGGTTGACATGGAAGCCATTCGCTCCGCCGGGCTGAAGTTGGGTGTGGACCCGCTGGGCGGCGCCGCCAGGCCCTACTGGGAGCCGATCAACTCCATCTATGGGCTCAATATAGAGGTTGTCAATCCAACCATCGACCCAACGTTCTCGTTCATGACCGTCGATCACGACGGCAAGATCCGGATGGACTGCTCCAGTCCGTATGCGATGGCCAGGCTCGTCGGTCTCAGAGATCAGTTTCAGGTCGCCTTCGCTAATGATCCTGACTCCGACCGGCACGGAATCGTTACTCCGTCTGCGGGATTGATGAATCCCAACCACTATCTCGCTGTGGCCATACAATACCTGCTAACGCACCGAGACGGCTGGCCGGCCCACGTCGTAGTAGGCAAGACGCTGGTCAGCAGCAGCATGATTGACCGCGTGGTAAACAAACTCGGCCGGAAGCTTTCGGAGGTTCCGGTGGGCTTCAAGTGGTTCGCGCCTGGACTCTTTGATGGGTCGTGTTGTTTCGGCGGCGAGGAAAGCGCGGGGGCCAGCTTCCTGCGACTCGACGGCACGGTGTGGACGACCGACAAAGATGGTCCGATCATGGACCTGCTGGCGGCCGAGATTACCGCCCGTACCGGCAAAGACCCAGGCGAGCATTTTCTCGAACTGACGGAGGAGTTCGGCACACCGTACTACACGCGCATCGATGCCGCTGCGACGCCCGAGCAAAAAACGAAGCTGGAGAAGCTTTCGCCAGAATCAGTGAAAGAGTCCGACCTGGCGGGCGAGGCGATTATCGCCAAGCTGACCCGCGCTCCGGGCAACGGCGCTCCCATCGGCGGTTTGAAGGTCGTCGCCGCGAATGGATGGTTCGCTGCCCGGCCGTCAGGTACGGAGAATATCTATAAGATTTACGCCGAGAGCTTCAAGGACGAAGCCCATCTGGAGATGATCGTCGAAGAAGCCCAACAGATCGTGGATCACGCGCTGGGGCCGGTGTCGTAGCGTGGTTCTTTGTTGAAA
>Ga0074045_10004411_pt1 | contig 12474 bp, 10 predicted proteins | sample BogForMeECP23OM2_FD_94442 | JGI IMG/M metagenome (GOLD analysis project Ga0074045, IMG submission 94442) | Bog forest soil microbial communities from Calvert Island, British Columbia, Canada - Bog Forest MetaG ECP23OM2 | ecosystem: Environmental > Terrestrial > Soil > Wetlands ...
GCGCCGCCGAGTCCCGCAGCGTTTTCTCCGAGCATGTGTAAATCGAGTGCGGTGCCACGGACGCATGAATCAGCGGATCGCCCTGCCATTTCTCCAGAAACTTCTCCGTATACGCAGCCATCTCCGCTTCGTTCTTGTTATCCGGGGCAGGGAAGTCGATCCACGTTTCCCCAACAAATCCGCGCAGTCCCGCCGCTTTGGTCTCCTCGGCAACGGCGTCCTCGAAGTAGTACATGTCCGCAAACGTCGTTGTTCCGCTCCGGATCATCTCCGCCAGCGCCAGCCTTGAGCCCCAGCGCACAAATTCTTCATTTACGTTTTTAGCTTCCGCCGGGAAAATGTACTTACGCAGCCAGTCGTCCAGTGTCACATCGTCAACCAATCCTCGCATCAGCACCATCGGAATATGTGTGTGCGCGTTGATCAGTCCCGGCATGATCAGCTTGCCTTTGGCGTCGATCGTTTCCTTGGCGACGATTCCTTTCGGAGCGAAGCTATTGACGTCCGGCCCCACGGCGACGATCGCGTCGCCCCGCACTGCAATTACGCCGTTTTCGATGACGTGGCGCTGCGAGTCCATGGTCACGATCGTGGCCCCGGTGACTAGCAGATCAACGGAAACGGCTTGTTTTGCGTCTGCCTGTGCAAACAGCGGATCCGGTGCATAGACAGCGGACAACACGATCAACAAGCTGGGAATGAAAAAGCATTTGCGCTTGAAACGGCAGCTAGTCATCACGGTTCTTCCCCGACAAGGCATTTTATAAATTGGAAGCATCAAAAGGCTTCGGAAACAAATCCCGCATCCTGAAAGTCTCACTCTTGCCATTCAGATTCGCCATCACCACCGGCACATCTCCGCAAAATTCCCAGATCAATTGCCGGCACGCTCCGCACGGCGGCGTTAGCGTATCGGTGTCCGTTACCACGGCAAGTGCATCGAAACGCCGCTCCCCTTCGCTGATCGCTTTGAAGATGGCCACGCGTTCCGCGCACACCGTCAGCCCGTAGGTCGCATTTTCCACGTTGCAGCCGCCGTATATTTTCCCCTGTGCCGTCCGCAGCGCTGCACCTACCTTGAAGTTCGAGAATCGCGCATGCGCATTCTCCCTCGCCTGCGTGGCCGCTTTGATCAGTGCCTCAAATTCCGACATGGTCCTCCCCCGAACCTCTTTGCTTTTGTAGCGGCCGCCTTTTGAGGCAGGCGGTTTGGCGTCGGCATTTCTTTAGGGGGTCGGAGCTTTAGCTAGGGACATCAGCTGCCCGCCTGTCATCGGGTTTCAGCCCCTTAACTAGTCGCCCCCCCCCCGATTTCTCCGTCACTTTACACTGCCGACGCTATGTCCGGAATCACGCCGCGCAACAACGCAATGAATTGTCCCTTCACGCGCTCCGCGGCCTCCAGAACTTCCTTATGATCCAGCGGTTGATCCAGAATGCCTGCGGCAGCGTTGGTCAGGCAAGAAATTCCCAGCACGCGAAGCCCGGCATGCCTCGCCGCAATCACCTCCGGAACCGTCGACATCCCCACCAGGTCCGCGCCAATCGCTCTCAAGTAACGAATTTCCGCCGGCGTTTCGTAGCTTGGTCCGGCCAGCGCCGCATACACGCCTTCGCCCAACGCAATTCCCAGCCGGCGCCCTTCGGCCAGCGCCAGTTCGCGAAATCTTTTGTCGTAAGCCGTACTCATGTCCGGGAATCGTGGGCCGAACTTTTCCTCGTTCGCTCCCATCAACGGATTCGCTCCCTGTAAATTGATGTGGTCGCTGATCACCACCAGCCGCCCTTGCGTGAATTCCTTTTTGATGCCTCCCGCAGCGTTGGTCAGAATCACCGCCTTCACTCCCATTCGCGCAAATACGCGCACAGGAAACGCCACGTCTTGCACCGAGTATCCTTCGTAGAGATGCACTCGCCCCTGCATCCCGACAACTTCAATGCCTTCCACGATTCCGAGCACCAGCTGCCCGGCATGGCCAATTGCGGTGGACCTCGGAAACTTGGGAATTTTTGCGTACGGAATTCGCGTTGCTGCCGCAAACTCGTCCGCAAACGCGCCCAATCCCGATCCCAGAACCAGCGCGATTTTCGGCCGTAACTTCGTCTTCTTCAGCACGTATCGCGCTGCTGCTTCTGCCTGGGCAAAGTCGGGGCTTTCGGGGCTCATGTCAGGATACCTACAATGCAAGCGGACATCAGGTTGGCCATCGTCCCCGCCAGCATCGCGCGGATGCCGAATTTCGCCAACTGCCCGCGCTGTTCCGGCGCCAACGCTCCGATGCCGCCGATCTGAATCCCGATGGAGCTGAAGTTCGCGAAGCCGCAAAGCGCAAACGTGGCAATCGTAAACGTTCGCGGATCCAGAGACCCTTTCAGCTGCCCCAGTTTGGCAAACGCCACCAGTTCATTGATGGTCATGCGCGTGCCCAACAAGTTCCCAATCACCGCCGCGTCTTTCCACGGAATCCCAATCAGCCAGGCGATCGGTGAGAAGATCCATCCAAAAAACTGTTCCAGGCTGTCCGGGAACCACGGGAAATGATGAAGCGCGAGCCGGTTGTGCGCGCCTCCAATCAGGAAATCCACCAACGCCAGCAACGCAATAAACGAAATCAGCATCGCGGCAACATTAATCGCCAATTGCAGCCCGTCCGACGTTCCTCTCGAAATGGCGCCCAGAAAATTTGCTTCCTTTTCCATCTCTGGCATCTGCACGCGCCCCGCCGTCAGTGGCTGTTCCGTCTCCGGCACCAGCATCTTCGCCATCAACAACGTCCCCGGCGCCGTCATGATCACCGCGGTCAGCAAATGTTTCGCCTCCACGCCTGACGCAATATACGCTGCCATGATTCCGCCGGACACATGTGCCATCCCGCAGGTCATCACGCACATCAACTCGGATTTCGTCAGCTTGTTCAGGAACGGACGAATCGTCAGTGGCGCCTCCGTTTGCCCCATGAAGATGCTAGCCGCGATGTCCAGCGATTCCGCTCCGCTCGCTCCCATCACTCGCGTCATCACCCACGCGAACGCGCGTATAAACAGCTGCATCACTCCGATGTGATAGAGAAACGCGAAAACGGCGGCGATAAAAATGATGGTGGGCAACACCTGAAACGCGAAAATAAATCCGAACGAGGATCCGTGTATCCCCAATCCCCCAAAAACAAATTCGGAGCCGGCAAACGCAAAACTCAGCAGCTTGTTTACGGCATCCCCGAGCTTCTGAAACAGGATGCGGCCCAGCCCGAACTTCAGCACAAATATCCCGAAGGCCAGCTGCAAGCCCAATCCCCACAGGATTGTCTTAAGCTTGATCGCGTGTCGCGCCGTTGAGAAGAGGTACGCCAGCCCCAGCAAAACCGCCATGCCCAGCACACCCACAAATCTTCCCATTCCGTCTCCTTTTAAATCCTCTTACGGCGCCACTCATCGATTACGAAAAAATCCAATTCTGTCATTCCGAACGGAGTCTGCAGAGTGAGGAATCTCTCCTCGATCTCGCCAACCAGAGACTCGTCGTCCGAGCCCAAGTCCTACCCGCCCAGAACCTGTCGAATCAGCGGCCTCGCCCGAGGCGCCGTCTCTCCGAACACGAAACCCGCCGCGATCATCTCCTTGGCCTCGGCCAGCTTCGCCTCCGAATTGTAGTGAATGGTGACCAGTTTTTCTCCCGCGGCCACGCGATCCCCGATTCGCCGGTGGAATTCCAGGCTCACGCCGTGATCCACAGGATCTTCCTTCTTTTCGCGCCCGCCTCCCAGCATCGCCAAGGCAATCCCAAAATCCTGGCAGTGCGTGTCCACGATGAATCCCGGCGAGGCGGCAGTGACGTCAACTCGCGACCGCGCCTGCGGCAACAGTGAAGCATCATCCGTCACTCGCTCGTCTCCGCCTTGCAGCGCGATACACTCCCGAAATTTTTCCAATGCCTGCCCGGAGGCGATCATCGCTTCCGCCAGCCGCCGCCCTTCGTTCACCGATGGAGTCCTTTCGCCGAGATAGAACATCCACGCGGAAAGCTCCACGCTAAGTTGCCGCAAATCCTTCGGCCCTTTGCCCTTCAAAATATCGATGGCTTCCGTCACCTCGCTCGAGTGCCCCGCCATTCTCCCGAGTGGCTGACCCATGTCTGTCACCAGCGCCACGCATCTTTTGCCCATGCGATGACCTGTTTCCACCATGGCCTTCGCCAGTCGCACCGCATCTTCTTCCTTCTGCATGAACGCGCCCGAACCTGTCTTCACATCCAGCACCAGCGCATCGATTCCCTCGGCCATTTTCTTGCTCATGATCGAAGCGCAGATCAGGCTCACATTTTCCACCGTCGACGTCGCATCCCGCAGCGCATAAATCTTCTTGTCGGCCGGCGCGATCTCCGCAGTCTGCCCGATCAGCGCCATCCCGCACTCGCTCAGCACATGCCGAAATTCCTTCAGGTTCAGCGCAATGTTGAACCCCGGAATCGCTTCCAGCTTGTCCAGCGTGCCGCCGGTGTGCCCAAGCCCGCGTCCGCTGATCATCGGTACCGTCACGCCGCCCGCCGCCACAATTGGCGCCAGCACCAGCGACGTGTTGTCTCCGACTCCTCCCGTCGAATGCTTATCCACCTTTTTCCCGGGAATTTCACTGAGATCGACCACTTCGCCCGAATACAGCATCGCTTCCGTCAACGCCGCCGATTCCGGCCCATTCATTCCACGCAGCCACACCGCCATTAGCCACGCCGCCATCTGGTAGTCCGGTATGTCCCCGCGTGTGTATCCGCCAATTAGAAAATCGATTTCTTCACGGGAGTGTTCCCCGGAGTCGCGTTTTTTTCGGATGAGGTCGACGGCGCGCATGCTGTGCAGATGAATGGCGAGCCTAACATCAGCGCCAACACGCGTCAACGCGACACGCCTTTGCCGCCTTTGCCGGACTGCCGCTTGCTGCCTGTGGGACCCGGCGACTTGCTCCTTCTTCCTCATTGTTATATTTTGCGCTTGCTGCCTAAGGAGCGCGCATGAGCAGAGTGCCCAGAGTGGCCGTAGTGGGCAGTGCCAATGTCGACCTCACCACCTTCAGCGACACATTTCCTCGTCCCGGTGAAACACTTTTCGGTCAGCGCTTTGATCTTGGTTTCGGTGGCAAGGGAGCCAACCAGGCCGTCGCGGCTCGCATCTGCGGCGCTGAAGTTCTGATGGTCGCCAAACTTGGCAACGACCTTTTCGGGGAAGCCACGGTCAGGAATTTCGCCTCGTTTGGCATCGACACTTCCCACGTGCGCATCGTCGACGGCGTTTCCAGCGGCGTCGCGCCCATCTTCGTCGAGCCCAACGGTCAGAATCGCATCCTGGTCGTCAAAGGTGCAAACGACACGCTCTCGCCCGCCGATGTTGACGCCGCTTCCTCCGCGCTCCAGCACGTCGACACCATCGTTCTACAGTTCGAAATCCCCATCGACACGGTCTACTACACTGTGCAATTCGCGCGCAGACACAGCATCCGCTGCATCGTCAATCCTGCTCCCGCTCAAAAGGTCGATCTGCAGGAGTTGTCTGCCGCCGACTATTTCATTCCCAATGAAACGGAGGCCGAAGTCATCACCGGGCTCCCCGTGCACACCATCGAAGACGCCAGGAAGTGCGCCGACTCCCTCATCCGCGAGGATTTTCGCCGTGTCGTCATCACTCTCGGCGGACGCGGTGCTCTGCTGGCAACTCCACAGGGCGCGGAGTTGATCGAGCCCTTTCCGGTCAGGCCCGTCGACACCACCGGCGCAGGCGACGCCTTCATCGGCAGCTTCGCGGTTTTTCTTGGCGCTGGCCTGCCCGAAAAAGAGGCCCTTACGCGAGCCAGTCTTTATGCGGCTCTCTCCACCATGCGTGTCGGCACGCAGAAATCCCTTCCCTCTCGCGCGGAATTCGAAACCGAGTGGGCCGCGCGCGGCAGAAACACCCAGCAATAAAACGCAGCCCCAGATTTACTCGTATGCGCCACCGAAGATTTTAAGGAGCCTAAATGTTCATTCTGCAAAGCTATCCGCTGGCCGTAATCTTCTGTGTCATCACCATGTTCTGCTGGGGATCCTGGGCCAACACGCAAAAACTCGCACGCAAGGGCTGGCGCTTCGAACTTTTCTATTGGGATTACACCATCGGCGTTCTTCTTCTCACTCTGATCCTCGGCCTCACCTTGGGCAGTTCCGGCCATGACGGCCGTTCCTTCCTGGCCGATCTCGCTCAGGCCTCGCGATCCAGCATTCTTTCCGCTCTTATCGGTGGCGCCATCTTTAACGCCGCCAACATCCTGCTCGTTGCTGCCATCGACATCGCCGGAATGTCCGTCGCGTTTCCCGTTGGCATTGGACTCGCCCTGGTGCTCGGCGTCGTCGTCAACTATGTCGCCGATCCCTTGGGGAACGCACCGTTGCTCTTCGGCGGAGTGGTTCTCGTCGTCCTCGCCATCATTCTCGACGCGATCGCCTACCGCAAAATTCCCGGGTCTGCGGCCGGCGTCAACACCAAGGGTTTGGTCCTCTCCGTCGCTTGCGGCATTCTGATGGGTTTTTTTTACCGCTTCGTCGCTGCGTCGATGTATCCCGATTTCACGAGTCCGGAACCAGGCAAACTCGGCCCCTACGCTGCGGTCTTCATCTTTGCCGTCGGCATTTTTCTCAGCAACTTTGTCCTCAACACCTTTGTGATGAAAAAGCCGTTCGTCGGCCAGCCCGTCGCTTTTTCCGACTACTTCCAGGGCAGTTTTTCTACCCACCTTGTCGGCATTCTCGGCGGCATCATCTGGGGCATCGGCATGAGCTTTAATATCATCGCCAGCGGTCGCGCCGGTTTCGCCATTTCCTATGGACTCGGCCAGGGCGCCACGATGATTGCCGCTTTCTGGGGCGTATTCATCTGGAAGGAATTTCGCGACGCTCCCGTCGGCACTTCCAAACTGATTGCCGCCATGTTTGGTTGCTTTCTCATCGGCCTGGTGCTCATCATCCTGGCTCGTATGAGCTGAGGCCAACGCGGGGTCCTCACGCAAATGCCCGTCGCTCGCCACTTACATACCCCACTTTTGCCTTGACACTTCCGCGCGCGGGAAACTACGCTTCTCTCACTTTCCTTTGGGGGGTGCGTGCCTTTCACTAATTGTAGGTCTCGGACAGTGCTCTTCTCCGCTCGGCTAACTACTTGCCTCGTACTGTTTCTTTCTGTGCTCCTGCCTTCCTCGACTGCTGCCCCGCGCAAAATCATCATCGATACCGACCCCGGCACCGACGATGCCATGGCCATCATGCTCGCGCTCAATTCCACCGAACTCGACGTGCGCGCTATCACCGTGGTCCCCGGAAACGTCACGGCCAGGCAAGGTCTCGACAACGCACTCCGCATGCTCTCCCTCGCCAACCGTTGTGACATCCCCATTGCCGCCGGCGCTCAGCATCCCCTCTTTCAAAAGCTGATCACCGCCGAATTCTGGCACGGCAAGAACGGCCTCGCCAATATCGAACTTCCTCCCAGCAAGTGCAAGGTTGACGCGCGCTGGGCCCCCGACCTCATCATTGAACTCGTGCATGCATCGCCGCACGAAATCACTCTCGTTCCCATCGGCCCGCTCACCAACATCGCTCTCGCCGTGGAGAAAGATCCTTCCATCGTGCCCCTCGTCAAGGAAGTGATTCTGATGGGTGGCTCGATTTCCGGCGGCAACTCCACGGCCGTCGCGGAAGCCAATATCTACGGCGATCCGGAAGCCGCGCAAATCGTGTTCCAGGCAGGCTGGCCTCTCACCATGGTGGGCCTCGACGTCGGCGACAAAACTCTTCTCTCCCGCAGATATCTCGCGCAACTCGCCAAGACTCACGGCCCCGTCAACGACTTCATCTACAAAGTTGCTGAGCTCCTCATCCAACTGGGCGAAAAGTTCGGCGATTCAGGCACACCCATGTACGACCCGCTCGCCGTAGGTGTGGCCATCGATGCCAGCATCGTCACAGCGCCTCCGATGCATGTGGACGTGGAAACACGCGGAGAATTCACACGCGGCCAGACGGTTGCCAATCGCCGCAACGCCATCGAGAAAAATGTGTTGCACCATTTCCCCGATGGCGACCGCTACATCGTCGAAGGGCTCGAACAGGTTGAGCCGAACGCCAAGGTCTGTACCGAGGTGAATGCGGAAAGGTTCTTGGAGTTGTTCGTTTCTCGCATTCAAGGAAAGTGAATGGCGCGGTATAACGCCCGTTTCTAGTGGAACAATCAGCCCAACGGCGGCGGCGTTTCCTCCGGGCACTTGCAGGAACGTTTGCCGTATTCCCCGCGATTCGTGCTAACTTTTCTTGGGCCGCTTTGGAACTCCCAGCGCGCCCTTTTCCTCCGGAGACTATGCACTGGCCAAAACCGATCGGCAGTCCGGTACTCGAAAGCTTGCGTTACGCGATTGAATCTTCCCGCGACGTCCACACCCATTACGACAAGATCGTCGAAGTGGCTTCCTGGATGGCCTACGAAGAGTTGCCCATGCCGGAATTTGCCCTGCCATTCGGCGTGGGGCAGGGCGATCCCAACGACGCTATCGATTTCATTATGGTCGCGGATTCCATCGACACGGCCTTCACCAATTTTGACACGCACACAAAGTTCCAAGTGGACTACGCCGGGCAGCACTGGTCCGATTCGGAGGCCGAATTCGCCTGCCTGAAGCGCGCCATGGACCAGGGCGTGCCGATTCTCGACGGCAAATATCTTTCCACCGTCAGTCGCGCCGAACTTGACAAGATCTTTCACGGCAACATCGAGATGCCCATGCTCGATGAAAAGCTCGCCGTCCTCCATCAAGTCGGCAAGGTGCTCGCTGAAAAGTACGACGGCCGCTTCCACAATTTTGTACACGTCTGCTCGCCAAAACTCTACGACAACGGCAATGGCCTCATCGATCGCCTGGTAACGGAATTCCCGCGCTTCAACGACGTCAGCATGCTCGACGGGCACGAAATCAGGTTCTACAAACTCGCGCAGCTCGGCATTTGGATGCTCTATTCCACGCTGCACAGCTCCGGCAAATTCCGCCTCGACGATCCTCAGAAAATGACCGCTTTCGCCGACTACATCGTGCCCGTCGCTTTGCGCCTTCTGGGCATCACCAACTACTCCAAAGAGCTGGAGCACGCCATCAACACCTACAAGTTGATCCCGCGCGATTCGCGCTGGGAAATCGAGATTCGCGCGCACTGCATCTACTCCAGCGCCCTGCTCCGCGAGGAAATCAACAAGCTTCGCTCCCCGAACACGCAAGTGATCATCCCGCAAATCGATGCGCGCCTCTGGACGCATTACCACACCACCACTTGGCCGCATCACCTGACAAAGACGATCATGTATTAAAGTATTGGGGCTTCTGCAGCACCGGAGAGGAAATCGGTCATGAAGAGCATGCTTCGGGTTTGTGCCGCCGCGCTTTTGCTGATGGCGCTTGCATCCATTATTTCCGCGCAGGGCAAGCGCAAGGTCATTATCGATCAGGACGCAGCAGGGCCCGGTGGAACCGACATGCAGGCAATTCTCGCGCTGGTGAATTCGCCGAACACCGACGTTTTAGGCATCGCCGTCCTCACCGGCGATGCCTGGCGCGATGAAGAAGTGCAGCACACCCTGCGCCTGCTGGAAATTATTGGCCGCACCGACATTCCCGTTCTTCCCGGCGCCACGTTTCCCTTGTTGAACAGCAAGGAATACATCGCCAAGTGGGAAACGCTGCACGGCAAAGTCGTCTATCAAGGCGCTTGGAACTTCGCGCGCGGATACAAAGTCCATGGACCGTACGAAATCCCGCCGATGCCGGAAGGGAAGCCAACCGCCAAAGCTTCCGACGAAGATGCCGCGCATTTCCTGGTGCGCACGGTCCGCAAATACCCGCACGACGTCACGATTTATGCCGCGGGCCCCATGACCGATCTTGCTCTGGCCATCGCGCTCGATCCGCAATTCCCGGAACTCAGCAAGGAACTCATCGTGATGGCCGGTGCCATTAATCCGCAGGGTGACGATCCCGAATTCGCGCTGTCACCTTCGCGCGAATTCAATTTCTGGATGGATCCCGAAGCTTCCAGCGCCGTCCTGCACGCCCATTGGCCGCGTGTGGTGCTCACCACCGTGGATATCTCCGTGAAAACGCGCATGGAAAAAGAGCTGATCGAACAGGTGCGCAAAAGTCGCGTGCCGGCGGCGCAGTACGTGGCGAAATACGCGGAACCGAACATCTTATGGGACGAACTGGCGGCCGTGGCGTGGCTCGACCCATCCATCATCACCAAGTGGAAAAAGCTGTACGTGGACGTGAACGTCGATCACGGCGCGGGCTACGGCAACACGCTGGTGTGGCCGGAAGGCAAGCAGCCGGGAATGGGCGAAGTGCTGGTCGAAGTCCAGGACGACCTTGATAAGTCGAAGTTCTACCAAGAATACGTCGACCTGTTGACGAGGCCAACTCCACCGCCAATAGGCCGGCCCAAGAACTAAAATCCAATCGCACCTTCCCGAGGGAAGGCGCGATTGGATTGCGTTCCTGTGTTCGAGTGATAGGCGAGCCGGAATTCGTCAATTGATGCCCTGGATTCTCAGGCTGACGAGTTGGTCGATCGTTAAATTCTGCATGCCGTGCGATTTCAGCCCGGTGATGTATTCAGGCGTGACGCCGTGGATGCGCATGGCGACGAGCTGATCAGGATCCGGGTGCTTGTAGCCCAGGCTCTGCAGCTTCTCAATGAACTCCGGGGAAACGCCATGAATGCGGAAAGCGATCAGTTTCTGCAAATCCACGTGGTCGTAGCCTTCCTTCTGTAGCTGCTGAATCCACTCGGGCGTAGCGCCATGGATGCGCATGGCGATTAACGTATCTTCATCGGGCTGGTAGCCATCCTGGTGCAGGAACCGGACCATCTCCGGCGTCACGCCGTGAATACGGAAGGCCACCAGCTTGTCGCAATCGGTAGCGCTCAGGCCCGCGGAGCGCAACTCCTGAATGAATTTCGCGTCGACATTGAAAATGCGGAACTCGATCAGCTTGTCGGTGTCGAGCCCGCGCAGATGCTGGTCCTTCATCTCCTTGGCAAAGCTCAGGCTCACATCCATGATCGCCATGGTGTATTGCTTGTCGTCGTCGATTCCAGTGAAGCCCAGCGCCTTCATTTCGTTCGCATACTTCGCGTCGGCGAAGAACTGAAACACCCCAGCGCCATCGCCGTTATCCAGGAACCCTTCGCAATCGAACCGTCCGGCGTCGCGCGTGATGTTGAACAATACTTCCTGCTTACCGGGCTTGGAAACGTCCAGCCCGATAAAGGCCGCGAGCGGCCAGGTGGAAGAATGATGCGAAGAGTTGCCGTGTTGATTGTGGATCAGCGCGAATTCCACCTTGCCCGGCTCGTCGGAGCGGTGCAGTGTCCAATCGCCCTTGCGCGTGTCGGCGGCCCGTGACATCAAAGCTCCGATCAAAGCGGCGGCTACCAGGAAATAAGCGAGCAAACCTTCCCTGCGATTCATGGAGTCTCCTTCCCAGCTTACTTTTCGGCGTCCAAAACACCGGACTGTTTCAGCGAAATCAGTTGATTCAAAGTCAGGTCCTTGAAGCCGTGGCTATGCACTTTCTGAATGAATTCCGGCGTGATGCCCTGCACCTTTGCGCCGATGGCGTCGTCGATGTCGACCTTGAAACCGGCGGACTGCAGTTCTTTCAGGTAAGCCGCATTCACGCCCTGCACTTTCATGCCGATCAGTTCATCGGCTGAGGGATGAAAACCGAGCGTATTGAACTCTTTGACGTAATTCGGCGTGATGCCTTGAACCTTCATGCCAATGATTTCATCAGCGTCGCTCTTGATGCCCAGGTCGTGCATTTGCTTGATGTATTCAGGAGTGACGCCTTGGACCTTCAGGCCGATCAGCGCATCGCTGTCGAGAGACTGCCCTGTAGCGGCGCGCATTTCACGAACGTAGTCCGGGGTAATGCCCTGGACTTTCATTCCGATGATTTCGTCGGCATCGCTCTTGATGCCCAGATCGTGCATTTGCTTGATGTATTCAGGAGTGACGCCCTGAACCTTCAGGCCGATGAGGTTGTCGATGTCGAGAGGCTGGCCGGTGGCGGTGCGCATTTCCCGAACATAGTCCGGTGTGATGCCCTGCACTTTCATGCTGATCAACTCGTCGGCATCAGGATGCAGGCCGCTGTCGTGTATCTGTTTCACGTATTCGGGAGTGACGCCCTGAATCTTCAGCGCAATCAATTGATCGACGGAGAGATCGCCCAGCCCGGCGGACTTCATTCCGTCGATGTAACTCTGCGCGGTGGGTTGTGAAGCGGCCTGTGGCGCGAGTGACAAGTAGGGAGTGACCCGCACGAATAGACGCGGTGCCGGCGCCGGAGTTGGTGTCACCGCCGGAATCGGCGCAGCCGCAGGCGTCGGAGCCGCAGCAAGCATTCCGGTGA
>Ga0074045_10004412_pt1 | contig 12473 bp, 10 predicted proteins | sample BogForMeECP23OM2_FD_94442 | JGI IMG/M metagenome (GOLD analysis project Ga0074045, IMG submission 94442) | Bog forest soil microbial communities from Calvert Island, British Columbia, Canada - Bog Forest MetaG ECP23OM2 | ecosystem: Environmental > Terrestrial > Soil > Wetlands ...
AACCGGGGTGCCCCATGTCTCGCGTCCTTTGCGAGACATGGGATTCCACGACTCCATCCCTCTGAAGATTTGGGAAGCGCCACGCCCGAGAAGGGCACGACTTCAGTCGTGCCGCAAGCCCCAAAAAGCGAGGGTGGAGCAGGCCTTCAAGGCCTGCGTCAACGCTCACCAGAAAAGCAGCGAGCTTCACCCCCCGAGGTACGTTCTGGATTCCGCCCCCGTAAAATCTTGTCATTCCGAACCGGGCTGAAAGCCCGGTGAGGAACCCGCTGTTAGCCGCCAACAAGGCGAACGTGGGTGCCCCATAGCCTGCCCTGAGCGGAGTCGAAGGGTCTCGCTTTTTTTGAGAGACGTGGGATTCCACGGCCCCATCCCTCTGAGGATTTGGAAGCGCCACGCCCGGGAAGGGCACGACTTCAGTCGTGCCGCAAGCCCCCAAGGAATGGAGCCGAGTTTCGCAGGGTAGCCTTAACTCCGCCTTGCAGCGGCGCATTCAATCGCCGCCACAATCTCACTCTGGTCCCAGCCAGCGACTGGCGCCCCGATCTGCCTTAGCAGGTTGGGGGCTTGGCCTCGTGAGCCCTTGAGGCGAACGCCGCACACTCCCTTGCCAAGTTCTAGAGCCGTTTCCAATTCCCATTCGACCCACTCGCGCCATGCGGTTCCGTTACCGATCAAGCAGACAAGAACGGAGCACCTGTTAATTTTTTCGGATATTGCCCGTTTCAAATACGCGGCCTCGGAACTATTGATTGCCACCCGAACGCTGACGTCCGAGAAATCGATGGGCAAATTTGGATTGTGCGCCATCAGACGAAACCCGTCGACTTGATTCCGGTCTTCGTAATGGAAGCTGAGGAATAACTTCCGCACACGGGCAGGCTCAGTGAGCTGGCCACGGGCAGCCCGTATGAGCTGCGATTGAGAGTCGAATCCACGTCTTTTCAACAGATTTCCCAACTTCGCATCGCCCCGAGCGTTCAACTCGATCCCGTATGTGTCCTCAACGTTCTCGATCTTGGTATTTGCATTCTTCCTTCGGAACATTGCTCGGCTCCTTTGTCCACCTCATATCCTGTCACGCCGCGCCACCCAGAGCGTATGCTCGCGCGAGATCGCATTCTCGGCGTCACTAACGAAATCGGAGAATTCCTGCTCGGTCAGGACGTACCGCGCCTTCTCCTCGATAAACCCTAGCTCAAGCTCGGCAACAGAGTACGACTGGGCCAATTCCTTATGCTGCTTAAGCTGGAGCCAGGCTATTAGCGCGCTCGCGAGGGACGCGAAAAAACCCGTCAGTCTGACATTAGAGCTGGGCCAACGGACTAAGGCTACAGCGGCGACAAGAGCAGCGAGTTGGCTAGCAAATACAACGTTGAAATATCGGCCTTCGGCGAGGCGATTGCCTTTAGCCTGATTGCCATACCAGGCCCGCTGATCGGAAATGCGCCCCGCCAGGTATGCCTGCTTCCTTTCCGCTAGAGTAGCTGCCCGCACGGCGCGCATGCGGTCCGATATTTGCGGCTGCTCAGAAAACTCTCCGCCAAAACCGAAGGCCAGTTGCTTCCGCTCCTTGAAGATCGATTCCAACGCCGAGATAAATTCTCGCTCAACATCCACGACTGGAACACCGACCAGATACGGGGCCGCTCCAGTCATATAGCGCCATGCCATGCTCTTCGCTGACTCTGCAACGGCTCGCCCTCCGTACCACAGCTGCTCAGGCTTCTGCACCTTCAAATAGAGAGTGCACAGCAAACTAGCAGCCAGCAACATTGCACTAATGCCCGCTAGAGCCGGCTTCATGCACGCAACCACGGGCGAGGCCGCAGCGAAGCCAGCCCCAAAAACGAGGAGCACAAGAGTTCCCCTCGAAAGCCGGACATATTTCTTCTGGGCGCCTGCCGATGCCCGATCCGCTGCCAAGAAAACGGCCGGATAATCCTTCTCCGCGAATTTCAATCCGTTTCCCTCACAAACCCAGCGCCCCATAAATATCGTCGGTGTAGTAGTACCAATCAGACTTGGAGGCGGAAGCTTGAATTCGGGTGTAATCAGCAGGGAAGTTGTCGAGGGCTTGCTGAATGATCTTCGCCTTGTACTCGACGTGGACGGCTGGCCATTTCCGCAGAGATGCGGGACAAAGGTCCGGGTTCATCCGACGCTTACCGTCGAGGTTTACCACAATGATCGGAAGGTCCAGTTTCTGCGAAATCTCAATTTCCCACGGGACCCACTTGCGCAGGTTCTTAGTCTCAGCGCCAACGAGGACGATTGCGTGCTTTGCGTTCGAGAACCGGTCCCTCAACCTAGCCTTAATCGTCTCGTCTGACGCCCGATCCGTCAGCGGCCCGATGTCGTGGGCGTCATTGAAGTTGAAGTTCATATTCTCGTTCGACTTCCAGCCCTTCATGTACGCATACGCCCACCTGTCGTTGTCCGCATCGAAAATTACGTAGGTTTTGTTCCTGTAACTCATCTCTACCCTCCGCCAAAAGCGAAAGGGCCACGGCGTGCCGTGACCCCTTCACAGTACGTCTCCGAACTTCTATTTATCTATCACCGCCAACGATCACGAGCACCCGCTCGTGCTCCCACAACTCCCGCACCGATAGCACGAACCATTCCGCGTCATGATGCTGCCGCAGAAGCTGCAGGTGGGAGCGTCGCCCAGGTCGATGATGCCCGATAGAGCGTCGGCGGCGTGAACCGAACCGATACCCGGCTCCCGGCTCCCGGCCTCCGGGCGCCGGACGCCGGACGCCGCATCTTCAGTCTGCGGTCCGGCGGCTGAGGTCCGCAGTCGGAAGTTCTCGAATAGAAACTGCTGCTGGCCGGTGAGGAAGCGCAACTGGAGCCAGCGGAAGATGTAGTCCATGATCGACTTGGCAAAGCCGATGTCAGGATTGCCGCTCCAGCCGCTGGGCTCGAAGCGGGTGTGGGCGAATTTTTCGCAGAACAGCTTCAGCGGCACGCCGTGCTGCAGTGCGATGGAGACCGCCAGCGCAAAGCTATCCATCAACCCGCTGACCGTGGAACCTTCCTTGGCCATGGTGATGAAGAGTTCGCCCGGCTCGCCGTTGGGATAGAGGCCGACCGTGATGTAGCCCTCGTGGCCTCCAATGTTGAACTTGTGCGTGATCGAAGCGCGCTCCTCCTGCAGCTTGTGCCGCACCGCGCGTGGAGGAGCGTTGAGATTTTCCTCCTCGTGTGGCGCGGGCGCCCCCGCCCGCGAATCTTCCTTCGAAGAGTTAGCGGTCTTAGTTCCGGCAGCCGAAAGCGGCTGCGACTTCTTGCATCCATCGCGATACACCGCGACCGCCTTCAGGCCAAGCTTCCAGGCCTGCAGATAAGCTTCCATGATGTCTTCGACCGAAGCGTTCTCGGGAAGATTGACGGTCTTCGATATAGCTCCGGAGATGAATGGCTGCGCCGCCGCCATCATCCGCAAGTGGCCCATGTAAGCGATCGATCGCGTTCCCTTAGCCGGCTTGAACGAGCAATCAAACACCGCAAGATGGTCGTCCTTAATATGTGGCGCGCCTTCGATCGTTCCAGTAGCGTCGATGTAGCTGACGATCGCGTTCGCCTGCTCGTGATCGTACCCAAGCTTGAACAGAGCAGTAGGCACAGTCTGATTAACGATCTTAATCATCCCTCCGCCAACAAGTTTCTTGTACTTAACCAGCGCCAAATCAGGCTCCACCCCGGTTGTGTCACAGTCCATCATGAAGCCTATTGTGCCGGTTGGCGCTAACACTGTTACTTGGGAATTTCTGTAGCCGTGTTTTTCGCCGTGGGCCAGGGCTTCGTCCCAGCATTGCTTGCTGGATTCGTAGAGTGGGGCGGGCACGTTGTTTTTATTTATGTTGTTTACGCTGGCGCGGTGCATGCGAATTACATCGAGGAATGGTTCGCGGTTGATGTACCAGCCGGGGCAGGCCCCGCCGGGCATGGTCTGTGCGGGGGCGCTCGCTTCGCTTCGCTGGACAGCCGAGGCGGCTGTCCCCACATGGGCATTGCTGAGGCTTGCTCCTAGATTTGTTTCCGACAGATTTTTCTTTGTGGCTTCAGTGGCCGGAGATAATGCTTCGCATTGTTCGGCTATTCTCGACGACTGCAGATAGGCTTCGCCGCACATGATTGCGGTTACGCAGGCGGCGTAGTCGCGGCCGGCGTCGGAGTCGTAGGGCAGGCCGGCGGCCATCAGTAACGCTCCCAGATTCGCGTAGCCTAATCCCAGCGGGCGATAGTCGTGCGAGTTGCGCATGATCATTTCGGTGGGATAGCCGGCGTTGTCTACGAGGATTTCCTGCGCGGTGATCAGAATATCTACGGCGTGGCGGTAGGCTTCTACGTCGAAGGTTCCGTTCGGAGCGAATTTCAGCAAGTTCAGACTGGCCAGGTTGCACGCCGAGTCGTCCAGGAACATGTATTCGCTGCACGGGTTGCTGGCATTGATCCGCGCCGTGTTCTTCGAGGTGTGCCAGCGGTTTACCGTGGTGTCGTATTGCATGCCGGGGTCGCCGCAGTGCCAGGTGGCTTCGGCGATTTTCTTCATCAAGTCTTTGGCTTTGTAGGTGTGCATGACGCTCGCGTCCTGCACCTTTTTGGTGGAGAAGTCGGTGTCGCGCATCACGGCGTACATGAAGTCGTCGGTTACTCGCACGGAGTTGTTGGCGTTCTGGAAGAAGATGGACGAGTAGGCGTCGGAATCGGGATGGGAGCCGTCGTATCCCATCGAAACCAGGGCGTGGGCCTTGGCTTCTTCTTTTTGTTTGCACTCGATGAAGTCGACGATATCGGGGTGGTCGATGTTGAGGATTACCATTTTCGCGGCGCGGCGAGTTTTGCCTCCGGACTTGATTACGCCGGCGAAGGCGTCGAAGCCTTTCATGAAGCTGAGGGGACCGCTGGCCGTGCCTCCTCCGCTCAGGCCTTCGGTGGAAGAGCGCAGGGTCGAGAGGTTGCTGCCGGTGCCGCTGCCCCACTTGAAGAGCATGCCTTCGGTCTTCGCCAGAGTGAGGATGGAATCGAGCGAATCTTTTACCGAGTTGATGAAGCAGGCCGAGCACTGCGGCTTGCTGTAGCCGGTGATGCCGAACTCGACCTGTTGAGTCTGGGGATTCCAGTGCCAGTTGCGAGCGTCGGAATTGGGCTCGATGCGGTCGCAGCCTACATTGAACCAGACCGGCGAGTTGAAGGCGGCGTACTGGCGGACAAGGATGTGAACCAGTTCGTCGTGGAAGGTTGCGCCGTCTTCCGGCGTTTTGAAATAGCCCTGATCCAAGCCCCAGTTGCGGATGGTTTCGGCCACGCGCGTCACCAACTGGCGCACCCCGGTCTCGCGCTCGGGCGTGCCTACTTTGCCGTGCAGGTACTTGCTGGCCACGATGTTGGTGGCGGTCATGGACCAGTCTTTGGGGACCTCGACGTCTTTCTGTTCGAAGATCACGTTGCCCTGGGCGTCGGTGATCTGGGCGAGGCGGAGATCCCACTCGAGTTCGTCGTAGGGGGAGACGCCGGGCTTGGTGAAGAAGCGGCGGAAGGAGAGGCCAGCATTCTTCTTGTTCGTGGCATTGTTAGGCATGACAGGGTTCGCGGAGGCGGCCGCAGGGGAATTAACGGTAGTGGTTTTGACCTCGGGCATTGCTTTCTCCATTAATAATTAGATTCTATCCAACAGGTCCCGATTCGGCGTCCATGGGGGTGGGCGGGGTGGGACTTACCCGAACGGGAAATTGTTCGGGGTGCTGCGTGTTCCGAAGAGCGTGCTTCGGTTCGGGGTCTTCTTGTCATCAGTTAAGAGTCGGCCTCTCGTACCTCAGGGGCTAAAGCCCAAATATCAGTGCCAGCCATTACCGCAGGCCTGAAGGCCTGCTCTGTCCTTTTGAAAATCCCTTCCGAGTTCTTCCGATTAGAAACCGGAGGGGACGGGGAGGGGACAGTGAGAGTTTTTGTTGGCTCCTGACTCCAGGTCGCGGGAATCTGTTTCTCGTCCGGCCTCTTCTGCAGGGGCCAGCTTTCGGGTCGTATCGGCAGAGTCGGACAGGAGTGTCCGACCCACACGACCTGTGCCTGCTTCTTCGGCAATGTTTAGTTCCAGCGAGGATGAAAAGCCGGCTATGCCGGAGGCCTTTTCGGCGGAGGAGAGCAGCCATTGGTTCAGGGCGCTGCAGATGCTGCGACGCTGGGTCTGGTCTTCGATGACTACGAAGCGGAGGAAGCAGCGGCCTGCGGCGAGGCGAGCGCGCATAGGATTGGCTTGAGTGAACATGCGGTCGAGGACGAAGGCCATGTCGTCGTCTTCGGCGAATTGGAGGACAGCCAGCATGCGGCGGACGGACTCAGCTCGGTGATTTCCGTCGGCAATTCCCCCGGTGGCTGAAGCCGTTGAACTCCTGGGGGGAATAGCGGCACCCTTCGGCGCGCTTCGCTTGCTCAGGGCAGGCTCGGGACTGAAGTCGTGCCCTTCCCGATCCGCTACCGCAGCGTGAGTCTGGCTAGCGCCAAAATTCATGACTTCTTCGGCCAGGGCGAAGATACCGGGCTTGCTGGGGACGACCAGCAGGCTGTGGGGCGAATCGCAGCGGGACCAGCCGGACCATTGCAGGCGGCGCGGGTCCGGGGGGTGGTCGAAACCGTGGCGGGCCAGAGAGTCGGTGACCATGCGGGTTAGGGTTTCCATGTTGGGCTCCTCAAATTCGGTGCATCCGGGACTCACAAAGTTCAGACGTAGTCGTGCCGTCCCTCGGGGACTCGGTCTTCTTTAACTCCGACCCGGCACTTCCGTGCCGGGCTTTCACATTCCGCCCTCCCGGGCTGCTGCCTGCTGAGCGCATAGAGGCTGCTTGCTGAGAGTCTTTGTCAGCTTTAGTCGGGCCCCCGGGGGGAGGATCCGGGGGAACGGCCACCGCACTTCTTTAATGCTGGTTTAATGCTGGCTTCCAGCATCCGGAGTCCGGATGGGACGCCGAGTGCAGAGCCAGTCTGAGAGCTGCTTCGTTTACGGGAGCGGCGGAGGTCACCTCTGGCCTAACGCCGCTCCCAGCCTCGTTCTTCTGACTTCGCTTGCTTTTCCCTGGTCCGAAGCCAGTCCCGTTCCCGCGAGACTGGTTTCCAGAAAAGGGGCTATGGGATTGCAAAGTTACTCCCGCTTATTGTAGCTGTCAAGAGGGAAACACCATAGGTTGTATCTCCAGCAATGACGGGCTTGATGCTGGGGCGAGGGGTTGATTTTCCACAAGCGGGATTCACAGAGGGTTCACAAAGGCGGCTGAGAGGCTGGAGAGATGGTAATTTTGCTGGCTTTAGGGATGGAGGCTGGGTCTGGGGCACCGGCTGGCAGCGGCCCGATACACCTCGGCCGCCGGACAGCCCCTTCGACTCCGCTCTGGGCAGGCGAGGGCGGCTGTCCGCACATGAGCTGAGCTGATTCTTCCCGAAATGCGGGTTTACAGGGCCTGTAGGTTCGAGCCTCCTAGCTGGGAGGGGCGACGGTCTCGGTGAGGCTGGGGAGATTTGCGAGAGAGGTGATGCGGGAGCGAGAGAACGGCAGGCATTTCGCGGCGGGATGAGATTTCGTCGCGCAGCGGCGTCGACTCCTGAGGTGAGGCTTGACTCGGCGACGCAGTCTGGCACGAATCGGCGAGGAGGGGAACATAGATATCCTCGAAGATTTGCCGGGGGGCGATGCGGAGAACGCCGTCCGAGGATTCGACGAGGTAGTCGCCCTTGCGGCCGGAGTGCTGGCGGCCAAGCGAGTCGGTGAAGGAGAGAGTGGAGTTGAGTTGTTTGGCTTTGACCAGGAAGCGAGTGCGGTACGTGACCCATGGGCGCGTTTCTTTCATGTGTTCCAACCGGGGTTTTGGAATTGGTCCTCGTTCAATTGATGATTTGACTGCCGATGGTTGTCGGCGATCGTTTTGTTAAGTCTCTGGCCGTTTACCATCTTCGGCCGAGTTTGTTTTCGTTTTTCTGTTTGAGGGCGAGACCGAATGTACGAGCGAAAGAGCGCTGGGTCAATCCAATATTTTTGGTGCAGTTGAGGAAAATGTTGGCCGAGGATTTTCCGGGATCGATGCGGATGAAGAATTCAGGGAGAAATGGTTCGCTAAGCCGCTTGCAGGGCTTGGCTTCGATTTGCCGAAAGGCGCGAAGAGAAAAAACAGCGGGTGCGGGGAGGCTGGATGTTCACAGAGCTTGCACAGGAAATGCAGAAAGCAGTTCTCGGTTCCCAGTTCTCAGTTCTCAGTTCTCAGTTCTCAGTTCTCAGTTCTCAGTTCTCAGTTCTCGGTTCTCAGTTCTCAGTTCTCAGTTGCGAAAACAAAAGCGGGCCGGATCGGATCCGGCCCGCCGTTCTTGGACTTCATACTGTGAGTTGCTTACTGCTTGACTGAGAACTGATAACTGAGAACTGGGAACCGTCTTGCTACTTTCCGGAGTATCCGTTGGGGACGCCCAGGCCGGTGCAGAAATCCCAGCCGTGAGTAGCGCTGTGAGTTCCGCAACTGTTGAGAGTGATGTCGGTGAAGACGGCGCTGTCGCCGAGATTGCCGTACATCTCAGTGTTCTGGGCGTTGCTGGAAGCGTTGAAAGTTCCGGCGCTATTGATGATGCCGGCCATGGCGGGAGCGGCGATGCTGGTGCCCTCGACTTCTTCCCAGCCGGAGCCGCAGGTTCCGCCACCGGTGTTGTAGATGGCAGTGGGGGTTCCGGCGTTGAGAGCGACATCAGGCGCGCCGCGATGAGTGCCGACGATACTCGCGATGGCGGACTGGAAGGAGGGGATGAGTTCCTGGGAACTGTCGCCGCCGCCGCCGTCGATCCATGCGGTTTGCTGGGTGTAGGCGCCATCTTCGGTGCGATCGATGACGGTGCCTCCGACGGAGACGATGTTGACGGAGGTGCTGGGATAGATGGTTCCGGGAGCGTCGCCGGAGGAGGCGTAATAGGTGACGCCGCTTTGGGTGAAGTTAGAGTCGTCGGCAGTCTCGCCTTTGAATTCGGAGCCTCCCCAACTCATGGAGACTTCACCTTTAAGTTTGTGGGCGACGAAGAGTGCGTTGGCGGCCTGGACGGCGGCGTAGAGGTCGGTGTTGTTGTTGGAGGCGGCCTCCATTAAAACGATGGTGGCGTTGGGAGCCATGGCGTGAGCGTACTCGATGTCGAGACTCTCTTCGAGACCCCAGTTGCCGTCGCCGCCGGTGCCGGTGCATCCGGAAGAAGGCTTGGTGCCGGTGGCGTAGAGCTGATGAAACTTGGCGGGAGGCAGGCCGAATTGAGTGGAGAAGGTGGCGAGATTGGTTTTGGCAGTGGGCAGATCGTAGGCGTCGACGATGACGATGAGGCCGCTGCCGCCGGTGGGAACGGCGGTGGTTCCGGCGATGGGGCAGCCGGGATTGATGGTGGAGACGAGATTGTAGATGCAAGCGAAAGTGGCGGGGTTCTCGCCGGCGGGCGTGGTGAGCGGATGAATGAGTTGATCGGGATCGATGATGTGAACGTTGGTGTGAGCCAGCCTGGGGGTCTGCGCGTTGAGAAGAGTCGCGGAAGCGAGAATAAGCAGGGTGAGCAGGGTAGATTTTTTCATTTTGTAGTCCTCCCGGAGCTTTGTAAATTCACTTTGGAAACGGCTGCCTAGGCCGGCCAGGAACAATCTCCAGCCGATGAGGCAAGGCGGAACGGTGTCCGCAGAGGAGGAACTGTAGCACGAATGGGGAGAGCTTTTTGTCAAGAATCAACGGAGAAATTCGGCTTGAGTTCATCACAAACAAGCGAAAGGCTCAGCGCGTATCGCGTTGAGCCTTTGTTCTCTCTTTCTTTTTGTTCTGCTTGCTTGGTTTCACGAGATAGCCGATGGGGCTGTCTCCACATGGTCTTGCCGCTCGACTCAGCGATGAGCTAATGCCGGCTCGTGGACTGATTTGCCGCTTTTGAAGGCTTCGTAACGGGCGTTGACTTCGTCCCAGTTGATTACGTTCCACCAGGCGGCCAGGTATTCGGGGCGGCGGTTGTTGTATTTGAGGTAGTAGGCGTGCTCCCAGACGTCGTTGCCGAAGACGGGGAAGTGGCCTACGGAGATAGGGCTGTCCTGATTGGGCGTGGACATGATGTGCAGATCGTCGCCGCCTTTGCTGGCCAGCCAGACCCATCCGGAGCCGAATTGTTTTACGCCGGCGTCGTTGAACTTGGTTTGGAAGTCTTTGAAGCTGCCGAAAGTTTTCGTGATGGCCTGGGCGATGGGGCCGGTGGGATCGCCTCCACCTTTGGGCTTCATGATTTTCCAGAACATGGAGTGGTTGACGTGGCCGCCGCCGTTGTTGCGGACTGCGGCGCGAATGTCTTCGGGGATGGAGTTGAGGTCGCGGATTAATTCTTCGGCGGACTTGCCGGCTAATTCGGGATGCTTCTCGATTGCTGCGTTGAGGTTCTTGACGTAGGCGCCGTGATGCATGTCGTGGTGCAAGGTCATCGTCTGCTTGTCGATGACGGGTTCGAGAGCTGCGTAATCATAAGGCAGGGGCGGTAGTTCGTGAGCCATTGTTTTTCCTCCAGAGTTCTTATTGTACTGATGATGGGGTTAGACGTAGAGATTCAGCCGAATCGGTCGCCCGAAAATTCTACACCTGGGGAAGGGACAGTCCATGAAGCGCTCCCCAGGCGCGGTTTGTGACCGACAATTTACCGAGACGGGACAAAAGCGTGACACCTCACCTACTTCGTCTTCGTATTCTGACTCTGTCATTGAGCTAGGCTCCGCTTAGCGCAGACAATAACGAAAAAATTAAGGATGACCTCGTCATGGCTTTCCAGAAGTCTCGTGCAGTATTCACTCTGCTGTCGGTCGCCGCAGCCTTGGCGCTTTTCTTGCCAGTTCGCGGCGCCGCTCAAACTACGGAATCTGCCGACGCGAGCGCGTCAGCGACCAACCCCCAAGTAATCACCTTCATGAATGAGGCCGATGACCGGTCCCAGCGTATGACCACCGATGCCACGGGCAATTTCTACATTGCCGCAAGTCTCAACGACGAGATCCACGCGAACTCGTTCGCGGTTATCAAGTACAGTGTCGATGGAACGTTGCAGGGAGTTTTCCGTTTTCACGTCGCCGCAGGAATTGCGGCCGACGTCAAGGTGGATGCCAGCGGCAATATCTACGCCGGCGGCTCTAGCGGGGCGGGAGGAGTAATCGTCAGCTTCAGTCCGTCGGGTAAGCTACGTTGGTCGCACATAGTCGGTGACGCGGTGGCCGCGGTGGCTCTGGATTCGTCAGGCAACGTCTACGCAGGCGGCACGATCAACGGCACCTCCATGTTCGTGTCTAAGTTCACCTCGGCGGAAGGCAGCCTTCTCTCGCAGACAACGCATCAGGGCACCACCGCAGTTCCCTGCGGAGGCGGCGGGCTTACGCCGGGCTCCTGCCTCATCGACATGCGACTCGATCACAAAGGCAACGTGATCGCGTTTGGTTATTCCACCAACGCTGGTCCGAATGTGGATTCGACTACCCTGAAAATCGATCCGCAGGGCAGGCTTCTGTGGGCGCGGAACTTCACCCAACAACCGGATTTCAACAAGGTTCCGGCTGCCGGAGCCGTGGATCCCAGCGACGGCATTTACTCTACCGGCCAGGGAGTCGACCCTTTCACCGGACAGCGTTTCCCTTACACGGTGAAGTATGACACGAACGGCAACCTGATCTTCGCCTTGACGGGCGCCGGAAATGGGGGATCGTCCGTTGCGGTCGATTCGGATGGCAATATCCTGCTGTCGGGTTTTACGTTGGTGGAGGGTGAAGACGCAGTGACGGTTTCCAAGATCGAGCCATCCGGCAAGCAAATCTTTGTAACTCAGATTCCGACGGGCGGCAAGGTAGTGAACGATTCCCAAGGGAACATCTTTGTCTCCGGCGAAGACGGCTCGAATGACTACGTGGTAAATAGTTTGAGTCCGACGGGTAACCTGCTGTCGACCTTCATTTTCGCAACTCAAAGTGTGAGCGGCACGGTGAGCGACTCGATCGTTGACCCATTTGGAAACCTGCTGGTGACAGGATACGGAGTGCCGAACGCTGGAGGAAACGACGATATCGTGACGCTGAAGTTCCCGTCGGGCCTCACTGCAGACGAAAACCAGTAGGGCGGCGAACGGAATGGCGGGGCAGGCAGCCTGTGGCCCAGCCTCCCACTCCTTAGCCCTGATTTGGCAGAGATCCCCGCTGTTTCGTCGTAGAAGCGGATGGACGGGCTTTTTCACGGCTGATGACGGTGATCGGCTAATTCATGATCGGCCAATTGATGACCGGCTAATTAAGGGCCGGGCCCAGGATTTCGCGGACTTTGCGGGCGAGGTTTTGCAGGGTGAAGGGTTTTTGCAGGAATATTTTCTGGCTGTCGGCGGTGAGTGGGTCGGGAAATGCGTCCTGGGCGTAGCCGGAGAGATAAAGAGTTTTGATGCCGGGGCGGGCGGTG
>Ga0074045_10004413_pt1 | contig 12471 bp, 9 predicted proteins | sample BogForMeECP23OM2_FD_94442 | JGI IMG/M metagenome (GOLD analysis project Ga0074045, IMG submission 94442) | Bog forest soil microbial communities from Calvert Island, British Columbia, Canada - Bog Forest MetaG ECP23OM2 | ecosystem: Environmental > Terrestrial > Soil > Wetlands ...
ACTGGTTCGCCATGATGCCGATGACGCTCAACGGCCCCTGGTCTTCCAGGCTGTCGGCGGCCTTGTCCACCTTTTGCAGAGTGAGCTTTGCGTTTTTGTAAAATTCCTGGTCGTTGACGAGTTTGCCGATGGTGCCCTGGCCTTGATTTACCTTCGTCAGAATCTGCTGCAGGTTGGTCATCGACGCGGTGGTGGCATTGTAAAGCGTCGGGTCGGTCACCAGCTTGCCGATGGTGCCCTGCCCATTGGTGATCCCGCTGATGACACCCCGCACTTCGACCACGGCATCCTGCAGGTTGGTGACGGTGACGAGCGCGGAATCGTAAAGCGAATCGCTGTAGATGAGCTTGCCCACCGTGCCCTGGCCGCTCGCAATCTGACCGGAAATATTTTCGATGTTGGAGATGGCCCCGCCGATGTGGCCGCTGTTTTGTTTGACGAAATCAACCAGCGGGCCCATCAGGTTGTTGATGGTGTCGGGCGTGAAGCTTTTGGTGAGGTTCTGGATCCCGGTGGTGGCGCCGTCCAGTTTGGTCATGATGGCGTTGAGGTCAGGCTGTTCCTCGGTGGCGAGCAGGGCGCCGTCCACCGCGCGCGGGGCGTCGGACGAGCCGAAGTCAATGGCCACAAAGTTCTGTCCCATCAGGCCGGTAAATTTGATGACGGCCTTGCTGTCGGTCTTCACGACGGCGTCCGGGTGCAGCTTCATGGTGACTTTGACCTTGTTGCCCTCGAGCGTAATTCTCTCGACCCGGCCGATTTCCACGCCAGCCATCTTGACGCTGTTGCCCACTTTCAAATCCTGCGCGGTGTCAAACAGGCCGCTGACGCGGTAGCCTCCGTGGAACGTTTCCAGTCCGCCAAGCGTTTCCGTGATCAACCACGCGGCAAACACCGCGAGCACGACAAAATAACCGAGTTTGGTTTCAAGTGAATTTTTCATAAATGGGGAATCAAGGTTCGCGTTTGAAGTCCGCGTGCAAAAATTTCTGCACCAACGGGTCGCTGTTCCGCTTGACTTCGTCCGGCGTGCCGATGGTGAGAATCCGGCCCTCCTGGATGACGGCGATGCGATCAGCGATGCCAAAGGCGAGATCGCGGTCATGGGACACCACCAGGGAGGTGACGTGAATCCGGCGTTGGAGGTGGAGGATTTCCTCGCCGATGACCACGGAGAACAGCGGATCCAGTTCGCTGGTCGGTTCATCGTAGAGAATGAGTTGCGGCTCGATGACCAGGGCCCGGGCGATGGCCACGCGTTTTTTCATGCCGCCGGACAATTCGCCGGGCATTTTCTCCTCAGTGCCTTTGAGGCCGACATCCTCGAGGATTTCAGCGACAATGCGGGTGACTTCTTCGGGCGTGTTGAGCCGGTGTTCGGTCAGGTACAACCCCACGTTTTCGCCGACGGTCAGCGAATTGAGCAAGGCCCCGGACTGAAACACCATGGCCAGCCGGTATTTGCTCGCGATTTCAGCGCTCTGGATGGATTCGCCGTTGATGAGGATCTCGCCGGCGTCGGGCGGTTCCAGCCCGATCAGGTGCCGCAGCAGCACGCTTTTACCGCTGCCACTCGGCCCCATAATGACGAAAATTTCGCCGGGTTGAACCTCGAAATCCAGACCCCTGAGCACTTCCTGTCCGTTGAAACTCTTGCGCAGCCCCCTTACCTGGAGGCCGACGCCAGAATGAGCGTTGAGATTGTTGTTTATCACTTCAGCAGGACGCGTGTGAGCACGTAGTCAAAAATCACAATCAGGACGATGGAATTGACGACCGCCTTGGTGACCGAGCGCCCGATGCCGCGCGGTCCGCCAATGGTGGCCAGTCCCTGGTGGCAGGAAACCACGCCGACGATCAGGGCAAAACAAAAGCTTTTAAACACGCCGTTGGCCACATCTTTCATCGCCACGACATCGCGCAAGTTGGCCCAGAAAGCCTGGAACGGAATCGCGATGTGACTGTTGGCCTCGGCCACGACCGCGCCGCCCAGCCAACCGACGAGAATCGCAAAAATCACGAGCAGCGGCAGCGCAATCGCGATCGCGACCATGCGCGGCAGGACGAGGTAATGAATCGGGTTGATGTTCATGGTCCGCAACGCGTCAATTTCCTGGTAAACGCGCATGGACCCGATTTCCGCCGCCATCGCCGAGCCGATGCGCCCGGCGATGAGGATGGCCATCATCACCGGCGCCAGCTCCTTGGCCAGCGCGATGCCGACGATGCCGCCCACGGCGCTGGCCAGCCCGCGATCGACCAATACCGGGCCGGTTTGCAGGGCAATGACCGCGCCGATGAAAAAGGACAAGACGCAAACCATCAACAGACTGGCGTTGCCGATTTCAAAGAATTGATCAAAAACCTTCTGGCGCTGCCGCCAGGCCAGCGGCAGGGACAGCAGCGTGCGCCAAAACAGCAGGACGATTTCTCCGATGTTTTCGAACATAACTCATTTCACCGGACGGTCCGCCGCCGCCTGCCAGTTGAGCAACGGCACGTAAAACAGTCGCATTTTTTTCATTTCCGCATCCGATTGATACTGGAAAAGCCCGAACAGGAGCGAGCATTTTCTGGATGCGGGGCTCGTGTCGCGCCGATACAGGTTCCAGAGCAACGACTGGCTCGCCGCGCCGGCCTTCGGGTTGTTCTCCGAACGCCACAACGACCACAACGGCGACCAGTTGCGTTCGACCCCCCGGTTGTTGGGCAGCGCCGATTCAACCAGCGCGAGAACCTGCAGCCGGCGGGTGCCGTTGAATTCGCGGTGCCAGGTGAACAATGGCCAAAGATCAATCCGCTTCCTTTCCGTTCCGGTCTCGGTGTTCTTTTCGGTCGCGTTGGAATACAGGTAAAATAGAATTCGGGTGCGTTCCTGATCCAGCGGGTCGGAATGGTACCGGTCGTTCTTATACAGAGGCCAGAGATAGTAATCGCTCTCCGACTTGGCGTTGTGGGCGCGGCTGAACAACGGCCAGAACCGCGTGGTGGTTTTGCCTTCGCCCCAGGCGACGACAACAATCGGCCAGGGGCCTTCCCATTCGTGATATTTCTTTTCACGGTCGTCAATCCAGGTGAACAAAGGCCAGATCACGGTTGTGACATCGCGTTCCGGTGAACGTGTCAGGCTGTAAAGCGGAATCACCGCGCGGAATTTTTCCGGATTGTCGGTGCCCAGCCCGTTGTTCTGGTGAAAATAAACCGGCCAGAGGGCGAAGAACCGGTCATGGCCGCCAATGATCTCGGTGTCGCCGAAACCGTTGGTGCTCATGGTCACGTCTTTGTGTTCGTTGCCCGCCAGCGGCCAGAATTGCCAGCCGTGCAGCCCGTCCCCGTGACGCAAATGGAAGAACGGGAACAGGTAGTTGTCGGTGACCACATCGCGTTTGCGGGTTTCGCTGTAAAGCGGGAACAGGACGACAAAGATGTCGTCACGGAAGAGCCGGTCCTTGATGTGCCCGTAAAATGGAACCAAAGCGGTGTAATTCCGGTTCGGGTCGGGCGAGCGTTGCTGAAAATAGAGCGGGAAAATGGTGAAGCGCCTGGCCATGGAATCATCCGGGTTCTGACCGCCGGAAAAACTGATCAACTCGCCCAACTGCCAGCGGTATTCCAGGCCAAATCGCTCGTACGTCAGCACGGGATAAAGCAGATCGAATTCCTTTGATTCCGTGGCCGGGTCGGTGTCGTACGAAAGCAGCGGCGGGACAGCCCAGGTCCATTCCGAATCTTTCTGCTGGTCATAAAACAACGGGCCGACGGCTTCGTTGCGATGGCCGGCATCCAGTGTCAGCGCAAATTCATCAAAGACCGGCCCGGCGTGAAAGCCTTCGTCAGCCAGCACAACGCCCGGCAAACCGATCACCAGGCTCAAGCCAAAAATCCGCAGGTCATGAATGAATGCCTTGAGCCGGGCAAAAATCATGGTGCCTTTAAACTGAAAGACCGGATTGTGACAGGATTTGGACAAAGGAGTTATGCCTCGCGTTATCGTTATTGAAAGTGGTATTCTTCCGTTTTTGAGTTGTTAACAGTCAGGTTTAACATTGATATTGACTTCCTCTGAAATTTCTTTATGTTTTTACGCAATTGAGGTTTTACCTCGGTTCCTCCTGACCCAGTGTCGACGGCGATTTGTCGGCGCTGGGTTGTTTTATTAACGGACGCCACCGGCCCAGCAAATTCAGCAACGCCGGCAAAAGGGTCAATCCCGCAATCATGCATGCGGCAATCCCTGTCGCCATGACACACCCCAAGCTGTGAATGCCGCGGTCTTTGGCGATGATCAGGCTGCCGAAACCGGCGATGGCTGTCAACCCGGACACCAACACGGCCTTGCCCGTGCTGCGGGCCAGGATGTTCGGTGTGCGCTCTTCAGCAAAACGATTCAGGATTTGAATGCCATTCGTCACCCCGATGCCAATGACCAGGGGCAGGGTCATGATGTTGGCCAGATTGACCGGAATGCCAAACCAGCCCATCAATCCCGCGAGCCAAAGCGTGCCGATGCCGACCGGCAACAAAGCCAGAACCACCGAGCCGAGGCTGCGAAAGTGGAACAAAACCAGCACGGCAATCGCCGCCAAAGAATACCAGGCCGCCTGGATGTAACTGTCTTTGAGCAGCTCCTCCAGTTCGTAAAGCTGCACCGGCGTGCCGGTGACATTGGGATCCACCGTCCGCAATTCAGCAATGAATTTTTCCTGATTCTCGCGCTGCCACATATTGTCCCGGGGAAAGATGTGCAGCAGGAACTTCCCGGTCACGCCCACAAATTGGTCACGAAAGACCTGGGGCAGATCCTCCACGTGCAAAGGCGCGCTGTCATCCTGGTTTTGCAGCAACTGGAACGTCGTACGCATGTCGTTGAACAGCGCCTGCTGGAATTGCGCCAGCTTGGCGGCGTGCTCCATGACCGTATTGGTGTCGCCTTGCAGCATCGTCTTGCGCAAGTCCTCGATGGCCTGCCGCAGCGAAACCAAATCCTTTGCCAGTTCCGGGTCGCTGTTGCCCACCTCGTCCCTGGCCAGACCCAGATAACCGTACAGCCCATATAACGTCCGGCTGAACACATTGATATCCACCGGGCTCAGATCCGGGGCGCCAAAATTCAGCGGCGCCAGTTCCTGCTTGATTTGGCCAATCAGCTTGAGCTTCCCGGCGTTGCTCGAGTTGAGAAAGTTTTCAAAAAAACTGGCCGGGGGCTCGACATCCACAACCGTCGGCAGCTTTCTGATTCTTCCCTCCAAATCAATGGCCTGGGGCAGGGAATCGGCGACGACCGCGGCTTCCAGCATGGACTGGTCCGCCGCCAGCAGCTTATGCTCAAACACCACCGAGGGCAGTCCGGCACTCTGCAGTTTTTCCAGATTGTAATCAAAATAGACCTTGCGCGCCTGGACCAGCGCCAGGGCGCACAGGACGGCCATGATCGCCATTACCAGCACGGGGCGTTGCAACCATAAATTCTCGATGCGCGCGCGGGTGTCGTCTTCGGAAGACCGGTGATCCATGATGTTTTGGCGGCCGCGCAACAACAGGGCCGGCAACAACGTCATCATCGGAATGAAGCAGATCAACAAGCCGCCGCCGCAGATGATGCCCATTTCCTGAATGCCCTTGAAATGGGTGAAATACATCGCCAGAAACGCTCCGGCCGTCGTCAAAGCGCCGGTAAAAATGCCCTGCCCGGTAAAAACCATTGCCTTGGTCAAGGCGGCTTCCTCCGTTTTGCCGTGCCGCAGTTCCTCCTCATAGCGGGTGATCAAATGCACGCCGTAATCAATCCCCAGACCAATGAGCATCGGCACAAAAGGCAGCGTCAAGACGTTCAAATGCCCGACCACCAGCGTGGTAAACGCCAACGTATAGGCCAGCCCGACCACCAGGCAGATGGTCGCCTTCACCGGCCGGCCGGTTTCATTGTATCCGTAGATGAAAATCAACGCACAGAGCACCAGCGACACAATGCTGGCGACGGTGATGTCTTTTTGCGACTGCATGGTTTCGTCGTAATCCAGCACCGGTTCTCCTATCAGCCCGACATTGAGACCGGGCACCTCGTTTTGGGTCTGTTGGAGGAGCAGGCGCAGGCGATCAATCGCATAGCCATTCAATTCATCCTGCGTTTGCCTGGCCGTTTGGCGTAAAGGTTCCGCCACCGGACCATTCGTTTCCGCATTGGGCACATACGCGTTCACCAGAAAAATCCGGCCATGGTCGAAGGTGATGTAGGTGTTAGTTTCGCTGCCCGCATTGAAAAGCGACGTGACACTGGGGGAGGGCGGAGCGCCGGGCCTACCCAAACTGTCGGCCGCCTGTCTCACAATGCGCGTCAAGGCCGGCAGCGCCTGGACCAACGATTCCGTCTGGGCATTTGTTTCCCGGGGTGCGGTGCGAAAGGCCGTGTTGACCTGATCGAAAAATGAGATGAGATTCGTCGTCGGCGTAAACTGGCGGATAAACGGCAGGGCATCGTCGAGTTTCTTTTTGATATCAACCAGATCCTCCTCGTCGGCGAACAGCAGTGCCTTTGCCCCCATCACCGACAGGCTTTGCTGGTAAAAAACGTCGCGGAACAGATTGGTTTCCGCCTGCATCTTCGCGGCGATGCGTTCCACAAACTGCCGGTTTTTCTCGAGGTCGTCGCTCTCCACCACCACCACGAGACGGTTGCCCTGCTGGGGAAATTCCTTCTGCAGGTTGAGAAAATTCTGATGGTACTTCTGGTTGGCCCCCACCAGGTTGTCCCGGTTCATGTCGGTCTTCAAATAGCCGATGGTGTAAAGGATGCTGGCCAGAAAAAGCGCCGCTTGCGAGTAGATAAACCAGCGCGGGTGACGAATGACGGCCGCCGCCAACCTGGCCAGCAACCGGGCAAGAAGGGAATCGGCGCTTAATGCTTTCATGCCTCAGGTTGGCAGATCACGTTCGGAAAACTCGGCGTTGGAATACACTTCCTTCACGTCATCATGTTCCTCCAGCGCCTCAATCAATTTGTTGACGGCATTGATGGCCCCCGCATCAGCCAACGGCACGGTCAGGGTGGGCAGCCACGTGATTTCCGCCGCCTCGCACTTGACCCCCTTCGTTTCAATTTGTTTGTGCACCGCTTCAAACTTCCCCGGCCCGGTCAGAATTTCATATCCTTGCGGCTCGGCCTTGAAATCCTCCGCGCCCGCCTCCAGTGCCAGCTCCATCAACTGGTCCTCGCCTGCCGCTTCGCGCGAGACAATCATCTGTCCCTGGCGCTGAAACAGGCGGCTGACCGAACCCGGCGTCGCGATGCTGCCGCCGCTTTTAGTCACAATGCTGCGAATGTCCGACGCCGTGCGATTGCGATTGTCCGTGCTCACCTCCACGAGCAGCGCCACGCCGTGCGGCCCGTAAATTTCGTAGGTCAAATCTTCGAAGTTTGCGCCTTCGCCGCCCCCCGTGCCCTTCTTGATGGCGCGCTCGATGTTGTCGCGCGGCATGTTCGCCGTGCGGCATTTGAGCAGCACCATGCGCAGGCGCGGATTCATGTCCGGATCGCCGCCGCCGATTTTGGCGGCAATGGTGATTTCGCGGCCCAGCTTGGAAAAAATCTTTCCGCGCTTGGCGTCAATCGCGCCCTTGAAGTGCTTGACCTTGGCCCATTTGCTGTGTCCGGCCATTTTTTAGTGATGAGTTGAGGGTTGAAGGTTGAGAGTGAAGACAAGGTCTTTCCTCGACTCCCGGTTTTTATCTTTTAACCTGCCTGCTCCACATATACCGCCGTGCCATAACACAACACCTCGGTGATGCCCGCCGCGATCTCGGTGGCGTCATAGCGCACCCCGATGACGGCGTTGGCGCCGAGCTCCCCGGCATGGGTCAGCATCAGGTTGTAGGCGTCTCCCCGCGTCTGTTCGCAAAGATTGGTGTAAAGCGAGATGTTGCCGCCAAAAATCGCCTGGATGTCCGCCCCCCAGTTGCCGATGATCGAGCGCGACCGCACGATGATGCCGCGGACGACCCCGAATGATTTGGTCACCCGGTAACCGGGCAGCTCGAAGGCCGTGGTTGTCAATGGATGTGTCAGACTCATAGGCCAACGATTGAACACGACCCCGCTGGTTGACAAAAGCGAAAAGTTCCCGGGTCCTCAGGGCGAAAGCCAGGCAAAAGCCGGCAAATTCCGCAAAACCGTAAATCCGATGGCGATGACGACAAACGCCCACCAGACCTTTGCCGGCACCTCCCAGGTCGCTGGCTGCTTCCGCATTTTTTGCACCACCCAGCGCACGCTCCCGGTCGCCAGCCCCGCGAGCATCAGCACCAACAGCGCATTGTCGTGCAATGCGCGAATCAGGTGACCGTGCAACAATTGATACGCCGCCCGCGTCCCGCCGCAGCCCGGACAGTTCCAGCCGGTCAGTGAATGAAACAGACAAATGGGATAAAAACCGTGCTGGGCCGGATCGAAGAAAAACAGGACGGCGCCCGAACCCAGCACGGCCACGGTCAGCGCCGCCGCCACGAAAAACGCGGGCGACGATGACACGGCAATCTTCGGCGGCACGGATGTTGATTCGGCGGCCATGGTTCGGCTCAAAAGGTTTTGAATTGCCAGCTGATGCTTCCCGGATGAAGGACGAAATGGAGCAGGCCCAGCCCGAGACCCAGAGCCAGGCTCGCCGTCGAAAGGATCAGTCCGGTAATGGCCAGGCCGCGGCCGGTGTAAAGTTCCGGATGGCGGTTGATTTGTGACAAACCGACCAGCGAGAAGACCAGGCCGAGGATGTTAAACGGGCAGCCACAGCAGCAGGAGATCGACAAAATCCCAAAAATCAGTCCGGCAGTCGCAAAGGAATTGGTCTGGGGCAACTGTCCCGTCATTGAAACCCCAGGCAGCGGTCCCATCACCGGCGGCGCCGGCGGCGCGAAATGCCCCGCAAATTCAGGCTGTGCGCCCAAGGGTTTCCATCCAGCCGCGCCCGGCGCGAGGGTTTGTGTGTGCGCATTGGCGCGGCCCTCGGCAATCCACTGCCGCAACTGCCCGGCGGCCACCGGGCCGTATTCCCTGCCGTCTATGCCGATGATTTTGTACATGCGCGCCTCTTTAATCGTCTTCGTCCTTGCCGGACACGCCACCCCTGTCTACGCAGACTCCGCGCCTGGCTTGGGTGATGAAATCCAGCAGGATCTTCGCCGTGGGGCTGGTGAATTCGCTTTGCGCCGCCTCCAGGGCCGCCCGCAAATTTTTACCGGTGCGGAACAACGCGTGGTAAAGCCGCTTCAATTCCAGCCGTTGTGCCGCAGTGAAACCCGCCCGGCGCAGGCCGACAACGTTCAGCCCGCAAAGGCCATTGTCCCCACGCGCGATCGTGAAGGAAGGCAAATCCTTGCTGATCGCCGAACCGCCCTGCATCAACGCGAGCGTGCCGACGCGGCAGAATTGGTGCACCAGGCAGTTGCCGGAAAGGAACGCGCGATCCTGGACCATCACATACCCGCCCAGCAGCACGCCGTTGGCGATGATGATGTGGTCGCCCAGACGGGAATTGTGCCCGATGTGGCAGTTGGCCATCAAAAAATTATGCGAGCCGACCACGGTTTCCTCGTCGGTTTTGGTCGAGCGATGGATGGTGACGTGCTCGTGGAACACGTTGTGGTCACCGATGCGCAGGCGCGTCGGCTCGCCCTGGTATTTCATGTCCTGCGGAGCGTCGCCGATGACACAGCCCGCGTGAAATAAATTGTGCGCCCCAACCGCCGTCAGTCCCGTGAGGTAAACGTGAGGTCCGACCACGCAGCGCGCGCCCAGCTCCACCCCCTCGTCAATCACGGCATACGGCCCGACGCGGACAGTCGGGTCCAGCTTCGCTTGCGGATGAACGATGGCGGTCGGATGAATCATGGAATCAAAGTGGCGCATTCGTCCCGATTGCCAAGCGCAAAAACGCCGCCGGGCCCGAAGATGCTTTGTCCCGCTGAGGCTTCGTGCTAAATTCTACTCCTGAAAATGAGCGCCCCAACCCAGCCCGGACCGGCGGCGGCGTGCCTTCCGCACTCCGCACTCCGCACTCCGCAATTGCCCGAGTTGCACGCGCCGGCCGGGGATTGGGACTGCGTCCGGGCTGCTGTCGAAAATGGCGCGGATGCGATTTATTTCGGCTTGGAAAAATTCAACGCGCGGATGCGCGCGCAGAATTTCACCGGGGCCGATTTGCCGAAGCTGATGGAATTTCTCCACCGCCGCGGCGTGCGCGGTTACGTGACGCTCAACACGCTGGTCTTCGAAAACGAACTCGCCGACGCCGAAAAACATCTGCACACGATGATTGCCGCCGGCGTGGACGCGGTGATTGTGCAGGATGCGGGCATTTGCCGGCTGATCCGGCAACTCTCGCCTGACTTTCCCATTCATGCCTCGACCCAGATGACCATCACCAGCGCCGCCGGCGTGGAATTCGCCCGCGACCTCGGCTGCAGCCTCGTCGTGCTCGCCCGCGAATGTTCCATTGCCGAGATTGAGAAAATTCGCAGCCGCGCTTGTCAAAGCGTGGATTTTCCGGTTGGCCCGGACCGCCCTTTCACAAGTGCGGCTGCCATGCCTCTGGAAGTTTTCATTCACGGCGCGCTCTGTGTCGCCTATTCGGGCCAATGCCTTACCAGCGAAGCCCTCGGCGGACGCTCGGCCAACCGTGGCGAATGTGCGCAGGCCTGCCGGATGCCTTACGATTTGATTTCCGACGGCAAGCCGGTTCCGCTCGGCGACCGGAAATATCTGTTGAGCCCGCAGGATCTGGCCGGGCTGGAGGTCTTGCCGGAGTTGGCCCGTGCCGGCGTGGCCTCGCTGAAAATCGAAGGCCGCCTCAAATCCCCGGAGTATGTCGCCAATATCACGCGCATCTACCGCAACGCGCTCGACAAGCTTTCGGAGGGCCGAATTCCACGAGGCCCTGACTCAAAAAAAATGGGACTCGCGGAGCCCGCCCCTCCGAATGAACATTATGCGATGGAAATGGCCTTCAGCCGCGGCCTGCACACCGGCTGGTTTGGCGGCACCAACAACCAGCAGCTCGTCCACGCGCGTTTCGGGAAAAAGCGCGGGGTTTATCTTGGTGATGTCGCGCGGGTCTTGCGCGACGGTGTGACCCTCCGGCTCGAAGGCCCGTTGAAACCGGGAGATGGGGTCGTGTTCGATGCCGGCAAGCCGGAGGAAAATGAGGAAGGCGGGCGGGTGTATGAGATTAAATCGCGACAGGGCGAAACCTGGCTGGGCTTCGGCGACGGGGACATCGAATTTTCACGCCTTCACGTCGGTGATAAATTGTGGAAAACCAGCGATCCGGAACTGGACCGGCGACTGCGCCAAAGTTATGCCGGCAAAGGGATGAAATTTCAACGGCCGATAGAAATCGAAGTGCATGGCGTGGCCGGCAAACCGCTTACGCTCATCGCGCACGATAAGTTGGGGAACATCGCAAAGGTTGAATCCTCCATGCCGCTGGCGAAAGCGGAAAAGCAGCCGCTGACGACCGATCGTTTGCGCGAGCAACTGGGGCGGCTGGGAGGCACGCCGTTCAAACTGGGCGAACTGAAGAATCATTTGTCAGGTGATGTTTTATTGCCGGTGAGCGAACTGAACCGACTGCGCCGTGAAATTGCCGGGGAACTGGAACGCTTGCGCACACAACCAAAACGCTGGACGCTGAATTCGGATCCTGGGTCTGGCATCTTGGGTCTGGGGAACATCCGGCCAACGTCTGCCCGAGACGCCAGACGCCAGACACCAGACCCCGCGCTCATCGCGCTTGTCCGCCACCTGCCCCAGCTCGAAGCTGCGTTGAAATGCGGGGTGACCACGGTCTATTGCGAATTTGAAGACCCGAAAAAATATCGTGATGCCGTGACACTGTTCCACACCGCCCACGGCTGCGAATCCGCAATCCGCAATCCGCAATCCGCAATCTTCGTGGCTCCTCCGCGCATCTTCAAGCCGGGCGAGGACTGGACGCTCGAACAGGTGCGTTCCTGCAACGCGGACGGGTACCTGGTGCGCAATTACGATCACCTGAAGTTCTTTGCGAACGACCGGCGGATTGGCGATTATTCGCTCAACATCGCCAACCGGCTGGCGGCGGACCATTTCAAAAACAAATTCAATCTGGAGCGGGTGACCACGAGCTACGATTTGAATTTTCAGCAGCTTGAGGCGTTGCTGTTGGCCGCCCCACCGGAATGGTTCGAAGTCACGATCCACCAGCACATGCCGATGTTTCACATGGAGCACTGCGTGTTTTGCGCGTTTCTTTCCACCGGCACGGATTTCCGGAACTGCGGCCGCCCGTGCGACGTGCATGATGTGAAATTGCGTGACCGCGTGGGTGCGGAGCATCCGGTGAAGGCCGACGTCGGCTGCCGCAACACCGTGTTCAGCGCCCTGGCCCAGACCGGCGCGGAATACGTAACGCGGATGATCGAACTGGGCGTGCGGCATTTCCG
>Ga0074045_10004415_pt1 | contig 12468 bp, 11 predicted proteins | sample BogForMeECP23OM2_FD_94442 | JGI IMG/M metagenome (GOLD analysis project Ga0074045, IMG submission 94442) | Bog forest soil microbial communities from Calvert Island, British Columbia, Canada - Bog Forest MetaG ECP23OM2 | ecosystem: Environmental > Terrestrial > Soil > Wetlands ...
ATGTACTGGTGGACAAAAAATAATTCCTTTTTACATTAATAATTTTATTAAAGGGGGGATCTTATGCTTATTGATTGCTGCAAAGCTATTGGGAAGTCAGCCCGAGGCTGCACAATGTTGTTTGCAGTACTATGCTGTTTTTCGATTGCACCGCAAGTATATGCCGGAGGCATCCAGACCTTGGACGTTGTGGAGGTGACTGACACGACCGAAAACCTGGTAGGAACCACGGATTCTGCAAATGAGGGAACTATTCTCAAGGAACAGATCGAAACCCGCCCGGCATACCGGAATGGAGAATTAATGGAAGTAACTCCGGGTCTGGTAGTCACCCAGCACAGTGGAGAAGGCAAGGCCAACCAATATTTTCTGAGGGGCATGAATCTGGATCATGGCACGGACCTTAGGATTACCGTTGATGGTATGGACATCAATGAACGCACCAATGCGCACGGCCAGGGATATTCCGACACGAACTTTATGATACCTGAACTGATCGACTATATACAGTACCGGAAAGGAGCCTACTACGCGGAGTACGGTGATCATTCAGCTGTAGGGGCCGTTGACATCCATTATGTGGATACGCTGAAGCAGGGGATTGCAAGTACCACTGTGGGAACTTTCGGCTACGAGCGCGAGCTCTTTGCCGACTCTATAAAGCTGGGTCCCGGAAACCTGCTCGCCGCCGGCGAGTACGAACACAACGACGGTCCGTGGGCCAACAAGGCTGACTTCAGAAAAGCCAACGGAGTTTTGCGCTACAGTTTTGATGAAGGTAAAAACCACTTTAACGTCACTGCAATGGCTTACACGAGCCAGGGAGACGCTACCAACCAGACTGCCGAACGCGCTGTGGATGAAGGCCTATCCCGGTTCGGCAGCCTCGACAATAGTGACTTCACCTGGACCCGCCGCTATAGTCTTTCCGCCGCCTGGCAACGCACTGACGGGAATTCAGTTGACAAGGCCAATATCTATATTATCGACAAGCGGATGGAATTATTTTCGGACTTTACCTATTTCCTGTTTGATCCTGTACATGGCGACCAATTTAACCAATGGGACCGTAGAATAACGACGGCATTGAACGCCAGCCATACAGTGACCGGCAAGTTGTTCGGATTGGATATGGAAAATACCTTTGGACTGCAAGGGCAGAATGACAATATTCTTCTGGGCCTGAACCACACCGAAGACCGGCACGTCCTGCAGGTCTGGCTGGAAGACCATGTGATTGAAACCAGCGAAGCGGCGTATTTTTCAAACACTATTCACTGGTTTGACAAGTTTCGCACCGAGGCCGGCGTCCGTGAAGACCTTTATCAGGTAAACGATAATTCCGGAGTCAATAATTCGGGCAAGACCAGCTCCACCATGTTAAGCCCCAAGTTAAATATGATATTCGGTCCATGGGCCAACACAGAGTACTTCATCAATGTCGGCGAGGGTTTTCATAGCAACGACGCCCGCAGCGCTATTAATAGTGGTGTGCCTATAGCCGACGCAGGCATCCCCGGCGCACTTCCTAATTCACCGGTGCCGTTGCTTGTTCGCGCTAAGGAGTACGAGGTTGGCGCACGGACTACTATCATACCGGGGCTTGAGACTGAGCTGTCAGTATTTAAGATTGATTTAGGGTCAGCGCTTGAGTGGGACGGAGACAGAGGCGAGACCACTCCCGGCCCGGCAGCAAAGCTGGAAGGCATAGAATTATCCAATTATTATAAGCCGACACGCTGGCTTACAATAGACGCGGATATAGCAAAGACCCGGGCACGTACTAATGTTACGGACACAGTGGACAGCCCTCCTTTCAATGGGCGATATATACCGAATTCGCCTTCGCAGGTGATTTCCATCGGCGCATCGGTACATGATTTGGGTCCGTATTTTGTCACCCTTCGGATGCGCTCCGTGGGCCGGTATCCGCTTGTTTGTGACGATAGTGTAACTGCAAAGCCTAATACCACGCTGGAGGCTGAGGTTGGATATAAATTCAGCAAGAATTTTAAGGTTGTCCTGCAAGGTTTCAACCTGCTTAACGCCCATGCAAACGATATCGAGTATTATTATGCGTCCAGACTGGCGTCGGAGCCTTTGTCTACGGCCATCCCCAACGGAGGATCAGGGACAAATGATATACACTTTCACGCTGATGAGCCGATCAATGGCCGCCTGAGCCTTATATATACCTTTTAAGCAGCGCAAAATGTTCTGTGTAAATTTGTGAAGTAGAAATAGGCAAGGGTGTATTTTCCAGGACAAGGAGGATACACCCTTGCCGGTACAAGCAAAGGGTAGCGTTTAATTTCTGTTTATAAAGGAGTGAGCATGCAAGAATTACACATAGCTTTGGAAGAGTTGAGATTCGGCGGTGCGATGATATACCCGCTGTTGGTTTTAGGGGTGATAGCCCTGGCAATCATTCTTGATAAGGCATTCACATACCGGCGGTATGTTATGCTGCCCGCCTCCCTGTTGACCTTGGTAGAGACCTATGGGTTTGCCTGGACAGACCTGAAGCAACAAACAGCCTCTCTTGTCCCCGGTAACTATTTCGGTCGTTTCTTCCAGGTGATTTCCGACAACCGAAGCAATCCTTCATGGTGGGTCGAATCCCGCGCTGCCGATGAGGCCCAGTTGATAGAGAAGGCCTTGAACAGGGGACTCTGGGTATTGGAGACGATCGTTACAGCTGCGCCGCTGCTCCGGAGGGAGTGGTGGTGCAGGCTATGCTGAGAGCACGCAGTGTGGGAGTTGAACATTTTATCATAGCAGTCAAATACAATGAATAAGGCGATCCTTCGGCCTGAAGACATCGACAATCCCTGGAGGCGCCTGCCGTGGATTTTTCCTTCAACGTTTCTCATATGGGGAGCGCTGCTATGGGGTTTGGGCCTTTTGCTGGAGCAAATGGCTCTGCAACCCGAGCCGCCGGTTGCCATAGATGCTCAGATAATTGAGCTGCCTGCACCGGTCACACCTGCTTTAGCACCTAAGCAGCCAGTGAGGAGGGTTATGCCCAAAGCGTCGCCTCCAAAGCTACCTGCTCCTGTACAGCAGCCTACAATTAGTCCTGCTGTTTCGCTGCCTGAGATGAAATCGCCTCCAAGCAGTCTGACAACTCCCTTTGGGGGGATTGCACCGATTGCACCTGTAGTAAAAAACAACAATCCCAAACCCTCGCCCAAGGGTTCAGGGGAGACCGTTACTCCTCCCCAGTTCGGGGCAGCCTATTTAAACAACCCGAAGCCAGAGTACCCGGCATTTGCCAGGCGAATGAGAATGGAAGGAATGGTGATGTTGAAAGTGCTCGTGAGCCCACTGGGAACTGCACTGAAAGTTGAGGTGGCCCATTCTTCAGGGTACGAGATTCTGGACAATGCTGCTGCCGGGGCAGTAAGAAACTGGCGCTTTGTTCCAGCGAGGCATGGGGATTCCCCGGTGGATGAGTGGGTGCAGGTTCCGGTGGCGTTTAGTTTGATAAGATGATATGAAAAGTTTAACCTTTTAATAATAAAAATAGGCAGGTTCCGGGAGGTCTGCGCCCTATGAAGTTTTCAGGAGGAGTTGGTATGCGGAAAATATTAATAACGATTATGTGTCTTATTGGATTATCTGTTTCTTATTTGCGCTGATGCTGCATTTCGCGTGCTCATGCCCTCCGCAATCCCCTGCCTTGGGGATTTTTTTATTTTCAGGAGAAAGAGATAATGAGACAGTTGCGCCGGATGGAAAATGGATGCTTGACAAACGGTATTAGCCCGTGTTCTAATTGATATAGTTTATCATTATCAAAATCAAAATCGATTATGGACACAAAACAGACCAATAAAGTATTTTCCGATTCACTTAATACAAGGGGATTGCGACATACTTTGCAGAGGGATACCATTGTCGACTGCTTCCTTGCCGCAGGCCGGCATATTACGGACGATAACCTGTACGATGAGGTCCGGAAAATATCTCCGGACATCGGCTTTGCAACGGTACATCGCACGCTCAAGTTGCTCTGCGAAATCGGCATTGCCGAAGAAATTAAAATTGGTAATGAAAAAGCCAGATATGAGCACAAGGCGGGCAAAGGCCACCACGATCATCTTATCTGTACCAAATGCAGGGAATTTACAGAGGTGCATGACAAAAGAATAGAAATGCTTCAGGACAAGCTTGCTGAGGCAAAAGGGTTTAGTCCTGTAAGGCATAAGCTGGAAATATACGGACTGTGTAAGAAGTGCCAATAAGCACATTTTTATGTTTATTTCGATATGAAAGAGGATTCATTTTTCTATTAGGAGGCATTTTATGTATATTTTGAACCACTATCCACAGGTAAAGCGCTTCGTCCTAATCGGCGTCGCGGTCATCACTCTCGCGCTCGGTGTTGGGTTGGCAACACGGTTGTTCAACTCGTCAGGCCATGCCGCAGCACAGGAGACCACACCAGAGGCTCTTGTCCATCAGGGCGGCAAACTCATCATCCCCCAGAGTTCCGTATTGCGTTCGAGGCTTGTTGTGCAACAAGTCACCATTAAGAATAGCCCGCACATTCTTGTGTTGCCGGCTGCTGTAGAGGCTGACCCTGCGCGTACGATCAACATCCTGCCGCCTGTGGCCGGCAGAGTGGTTAAGCTCAACGTCAGTCTTGGTGACCGAGTTGTAAAAGGCCAGCCGCTAGCCGTTATAGAATCTGGCGACCTCGCCCAGGCTTATGCTGATGACGACAAGGCACGCGATGCGCTGCAGCATGCCGAGCGCACCCTGGAGAGGGTGCGTGGCCTTCAAAAAGCCGGAGCGGGAGCCCTTAAAGACTTGGAGCAGGCCGAAAGTGATTATGCCCAGGCCAAGGCCGAATTCAACCGCGCCGAAGCGCGCCTCAAACAAATCGGCGTTCCGTCCCAGCCTAAAGACGGGTCACGCCTCCTGACGCTTATTGCGCCAACTACCGGAAGCGTCACCGCGCTCATGACTGCGCCGGGTGCATTCGTCAACGATGTGACCGCATCGTTAATGACGCTTGCAAATCTCGATTCTGTCTGGGTCACGGCGAATGTGCCGGAGATCGATATCTCCAGTATTGCCAAAGGGCAATCTGTCGACGTGTCTTTTACAGCCTACCCGGGACAGGTCTTTCACGGCACCGTAGCGTTCGTAAGCGATGTGGTGGAACCGGACACACGCCGCAACAAGGTCAGGATAGCCTTCTCCAATCCGGGAGGCAGGTTCAAACCCAATATGTTTGCAAATGCGAGCTTCAATATACCGCAGAAATCCTCGGTCTTCGTGCCGAATTCGGCGCTGCTCATGAATAACGACAGCACCATCGTGTTTGTCGAGGTTGCGCCCTGGACCTTCATCAAGCGTCCGGTCATCCCCGGTTACGGAGAGGGCGATGGCGCCCGTATCGACCAGGGGCTGAATCCCGGCGACCGCATCATTGTCAAGGGAGGCGTACTTCTCAATGATTAGTCGAATCGTCAGCATCTGCCTTCGCAAGCGGCACGTCGCATTTATGGTGGCGGTCCTTCTTGCCATTTTTGGCTATTACTCGTGGACAAAAATGTCAGTCGAGGCGTATCCGGAAATAGGCGATGTCACCGCGCAGGTTGTCACTCAGGTGCCAGGTCTCGCCTCCGAGGAGGCAGAGCAACAGATCACAACTCCGTTAGAGCGGGCGCTGGCCGGAACTCCCGGGGTTGAGTCAATGCGTTCGAGCAGCACGTTCGGTCTTTCTCTCATTACATTAGTGTTCCGCGACGGGGCAGAAGACTACTGGTCTCGCCAGCGCATCATGGACCGTATCAACCAGGTCAACCTTCCTTCCGGCATACAGCCCGGCCTCGATCCGGTAACAGGCCCGGTTGGTGAAATCTACCGCTATACGCTTGAATCTGACACAAAGAACCTTATGGAGCTTTCGGAAATACAGCGTTGGATCGTTATCCCGTCACTCGAGCAGGTGCCTGGCGTTGTTAATGTAGATAACTTCGGCGGTTTCACCATGCAGTATCAGCTTGAGCTCGATCCGGCACAACTGCAGCGTTATGGCATCGGCCTCAACGACGTGGTTACAGCCATCAACAACAACAGCTCTAATGCAGGAGGCAGCCGCATCTCGCGCGGCGAGCAGGGCTATGTTATCCGCGGCATCGGCATGGTACACACGCTTGGCGATCTTGGCAATATCGTTGTCACCCAGCGCAACAGCGTGCCGATCCTGGTGCGCGATCTCGGCAGGACTACTTACAGCCATCAGGAGCGCGAGGGCATTCTCGGCAAGGATACCAACCCTGACACCATAGAAGGCATCGTGGACCTGCTCAAGTATCAAAATCCATCGGAAGTCCTGAAAGGCATCCATGCCAGGGTTGCGGAACTGAGCAAACAACTGGGTCCTATGGGGGTGCGTATCGTTCCCTACATCGACAGGGACGACCTGGTGCAAGCGACGGTCCACAAGGTCTCCCATACCGTACTTGAGGGGATCGGTCTGGTGTGCATAGTGCTGATACTGTTCCTTGGCAGTCCGCGCAGCGCCTTGATCGCAGCAGTTACCATCCCTTTCGCCCTGGTGGTAGTCTTTATCGTAATGCACTTCACAAAGATGCCTGCCAACCTGTTCTCACTTGGAGCTATTGATTTCGGCATTATAGTGGACGGCGCCATAGTAGTGACCGAGGCCATACTGCGAAGGCGTGAGGCGGACCCATCCGCTGCCTTGAGCGAGCATGACGTGTTTAATACGACTACACAGGTTGCACGGCCTATTTTCTTTGCCACACTCATAATTATCACTGCCTACCTCCCGCTGTTTTCTTTCGAGCGTGCCGAGGCCAAGCTGTTCTCGCCAATGGCTTATACTGTGGGCTATGCCCTGTTTGGCGCACTCCTGTGCACGTTTACCCTGATTCCCGGCCTGGCTTATATAGCCTTTCGGAAACCAGGACCGGTTTTCCGCAACCGACCGCTCGAATGGCTACAAAATGGCTTTCGTAGAACCTTGGAGCGCATGCTCTCAGTGCCGAATATTGCATATTTTGTAGGTGGTACGGCGCTAATAGCCGTGGTCGGTCTTGGCGTTACCACCGGACGGGAATTCCTGCCCGAACTTGATGAAGGCGCCTTGTGGCTGCAAGTGCAGTTGCCGACAGGCCTGTCGCTCGACAAGGCGAGCGAGATGGCCGGGGAACTGCGGCGCACACTGCTCGAATTTCCAGAAGTATCTTACGCCATCACCCAACTCGGACGCAGCGATGACGGCACCGATCCATGGACACCCTCACACATCGAAGCGCCTGTAGGCCTGAAACTATACAACACCTGGCCCAGAGGCGAGACCAGGGCAGATTTTCTCCGCCGTCTCAATGCCCGCTTTCAACGGATGCCGGGATTCGAGATCGGCATCAGCCAGCCAATCATCGATATGGTTTACGATGCGATCGGCGGCTCGCACAGCCCGCTGGTTGTCCGCATTGTCGGCAACGACCTCAATGAACTGCGCCGGATCGGCAGCGAGATCGTCAACGTACTGCACGGCATCCGGGGCACAGCGGACGCCTCAGTCTTTCAGGAGCCTCCGATTCCTCAGATTGCCATTAACATCGACCGCGAAGCTGCTGCCCGTTACGGCATCAATGTATCGGATATCACCAACCTTGTCCAGACCGGGATTGGCGGAGCGCCGGTCAGCACCGTCTATGTAGCCGACAGGACATACAACGTTACCGTGCGGTTCCCGCAAAATACCCGTAACAATCCTGATTCACTCGGGAAGCTGGAACTGACTACCTCCAGAGGTGCACAAATCCCGCTTTCCGAGGTAGCCCATATCAAGCTGCAGAGCGGCGAAAGCAACATTACGCACGAGATGGGCCACCGCGCACTGCTCGTACGGATCGACAATCGGGACCGTGTCCTGTCCGATTACCTGGAAGAGGCACAGCGCAAAATCGGTCAGTCGGTGAGCTTCGACCACACTAAATATCGCCTTGAATGGGGCGGTGAATTCGAGAACCAGCAGCGCGCCCAGGCCCGATTGACGGTGATCATGGGCATAGTACTAGCGCTCATGGCGGTATTCCTGTTTGCCGAATTCGGCAAGATGCGTCAGGCGGTGCTGATCCTCGGAGTAGTGCCGCTTGCGACCTTGGGCGGCCTGACCGCGCTCCACCTCACCGGCGAAACGCTGAATGTCGCCAGCGCTGTCGGCTTTATCGCGCTATTCGGCGTGGCCGTGCAAAACGGCATCATCATGGTTGCCAACATCAACCGGGTGCGCGAGCAGGGCGTTGCGTTGCGCGAAGCTGTAGTCTCAGGTGCGGTTGAACGTTTCAGGCCGGTGCTTATGACTGCAACCGTTGCGAGCGTGGGTATGCTGCCTGCCGCGTTGGCTACCGGCATCGGCACCGACGTGCAGCGCAACCTCGCCACTGTTGTTGTTGGCGGTCTGGGGCTTGCCACCCTGCTCACGCTGTTTATTCTGCCGACCTACTATTTCGCTCTGGAAAGATGGGTTGAACATCGTCAAAGCACAAAGCCTCATTTGCTAAAGAGGAGGATTGACCGTGAATAGACCTATAATCATCTTATGTATTCTCTTGGCCGGGTGTGCGGTAGGGCCTGATTTCCAGCGCCCGACTGTCCCTGCTGTCGATGGCTACACTCCGCAGCCCCTTCCCGCTCAGACTGTATCGGCCGGGGTCAAAGACGGCGAGGCCCAACGCTTCGTGCAGGACATGGACATACCCGGCCAATGGTGGACGCTTTTCCATTCAAAACCGCTCAACGACCTGATCGACCAGGCGCTCAAGGCCAACCCGGATTTGGAAGCTGCTCAAGCAGCACTGCGCGAAGCCCGGGAAAGCGTCTATGCACAGCACGGCGTCTTCTTTCCCAGTGTTGAAGCCAATTTCAATCCAACACGCCAAAAGACTGCTGGAGTGTTGTCCAGTCCATTAGAAAACAACAGTTACATCTATAGCCTTCATACCGCACAGGTCTCTGTGGCCTATATGCCGGATGTATTCGGCGGCACGCGACGGCAGGTGGAGTCGCTCAAAGCTCAAGCCGACTCTCAACGCTTCCAGTTCGAAGCGACTTATCTTACGCTGACTTCCAATGTGGTTGCAGCAGCAGTGCAAGAGGCTGCCTTGCGCGGGCAGATAGAGTCTACCAGGAAGATGATCGAGTTTCAGGTCAAATCTCTTGAATTGCTGAAACGTAAATATGAGCTTGGCCAGATCGCAACTGTAGATGTAGTAGCTCAGGAAGCGGCGCTGGCACAAACGCAGGCCATGCTGCCGCCGTTGGAAAAACAATTGGCGCAACAGCGCGACTTGCTGGCCCGCCTTATTGGCCGTTTCCCGAGCGAGAAGATTGTCGAGGAGTTCGAACTTTCATCCCTGCAATTGCCGGAAGATCTCCCTGTGAGTCTTCCCTCCAAGCTGCTCGAACAGCGACCGGACGTCCGATGTGCCGAAGAGCAATTGCACTCTGCTGGTGCAGATATTGGCGTGAGTATCGCCAATAGGCTGCCGAACATTGCCCTGAGCGCCATTTGGGGCTCCAGCGCCACCTCAATCAATCAGCTGTTTACCCCCGGCACCGGATTTTGGGGATTGGCCGGCAATCTGACTCAGCCAATCTTCCAGGGCGGCACATTGCTTCACAGACAACGTGCCGCTGAAGCGGCCTACGCCCAGGCAGCAGCACAGTATCGCGGTGTAGTGCTCACGGCTTTCCAGAACGTGGCCGACACCCTTAACGCAATCCAGTCCGATGCCTATGCCATGAAAGCGGCAGTCGCCGCCGAGCGTGCTGCAGCCAGGAGCCTTGCCATCGCGCAGCAGCAGTTGGAATTGGGCGATGTCAGCTACTTGGAGCTGCTTAATGCTGAACAGACGTATCAGCAGGCAATCTTCAATCTGGTACAGGCCCTTGCCAACCGTTACGCTGACACCGCGGCACTGTTCCAGGCACTGGGCGGCGGCTGGTGGAACCGGTCCGATGTGCCCACCGGAGTTGGCGGATAATGCTGTTCGGTACCATCACGATGAATGGAGTTCAACAATGCCAAAGTGCTTTCATTCCAGGCGAGTGACTTTGACAGCAGAAACTCAAGCAGGACGATTGCCCTTGAAATAGTAAATAGGCTGTTGCTTGAAGAGCTGGGAACATATATAGTCGGCAAGACTGAAGTCAAAGGCATGGGGCTCACGAAAGACCAAGTGACAACGTACTCTGCTGGCATTGTTTCTCCGGAAATAATAGAAGAGAAATGGAACGGCAAATCTTATTGGCTCAAGGCAAAGGTATCAGTAGACCGTTAGATTTTAGATGCTGCAACGAATACCAATTTGAAATAGCTTTCTACGCGATACAAATGGAATAAAGCCCTCTTCGAGGCAATGCCCGGCGCGTTGCATCATCTAAAAAAGTATTCGAAAATATTTGCTTGTTAGCATTCAATATGGTGGCACCAAGAGCAGGCAGAACATAGTGCCTCGGCTAAATCTCTCAAGGCATCCAGCCTTGCTCGAAGGCGACGCCAGCCCGTTCAGCCATCCATGGCATCTCGGGCTGCCGACGCCCGCTACGGCACCATGTCCTGCCTGCTCTTGGCGCAAATATACTTTAGACTAATCACTTCTTTGCTTTTGCCGATGATAGTTTAATAAGCTTATTTTGAAGCTTGCTTATCTGCCTTTTTAATTCTGCCGGATTCAATTTTGCATACTCCTTTCGAAGCCACTTTTTAGTCTCTTTCGATATATCAGGAGATGCCAACACTCTTTGATATGGCGTCTGCGGCCTGTCATATTTCTTTTTGACTTTGCTGCCAATGCGCGTCTTTTCAAGAAGCTTCATAACAGGCTGAAAATAGTTGTTATAGAGTCTCAGATGCCCGTACAGCTCATTTAGCACCTTCAGTTCTTCAGGCGTATCATGCCGCATATAGCCGACGGCCCTTCTGACTACTGAGTAGTTTTTCTGTTCCACGAAACAGTTGTCGTTTTTAAGATAGCTTCGCGCCCTCGTGAACGTTATTTTTTCCGCAATGCAGTACCTGTACAACTCGTCATTGATAAACTCGCCGCCATTATCGGAGTCTATTCCCAGCAGATCAAAAGGCATACGGTCCCTAATGTCTTTGAGTGCTTCAAACACCCAGCATTGGGCTTTGTTCTTTACTGCCTGCATTTCTGTCCATCCTGTACAGACATCGGTAATATCAAGCGTCTGTGCAAATTCTCCGCTGCTATTTCCGCCATCATGTCCGACAAGGTCGATTTCCACAAACCCAGGCCTCTGCTCATTCCACTCAGAAAAGGTTCGTATGGGGATTTGATGCTTCAGCAATGTCCCAGGCTTTGTATGCGATTTGCCCTTGAGTTGGTACTTTTTTCTCTCTGCTTTTAGCAGTCTGTCTATTGTTGCAGAACTTATCGCCAATAACTTTGCTGTGGTAGCGGCATCAAGCTTGATCTCATTATGCTTCTGCAGTATCGGTATCATCTCCGGCAACATAGGTGTAAGACGTTTTCCACAATACAGTCCATGATAAGCCATATTTTTGTGATAACGGTAAGTACCATCTGATCATAAAACCGTGGGCGTTGTTTCTTGAACTTCTTGCTTACATCTCCGACGATTACGGTATTCCCGTTAATGTATACTTTTTTGCCATGGCTCCTCAGAAGGCGTGCGGCGTAGCAGCGGTCATATCCTGTCAATGCCACAAATTCCTCAAGAATGGTTTTCTTTTGCTTTTTCGTCGCCTTCTGATATCTCGGCGCTGTGACTTTTGTTGCTGATATCTTCTCTTTGCAAGTCAAACCCATTGCTGTCCCCCGGAGTGTTTTTTTAGGGACAGTATGAAATTATTTCGAATACATTCTTATATGATGCAACGAATCACTTTCGAATACTTTTCTGATGATGCAATTCGCGCTATTGTATACGGATTGCTTCTTGTTATAATGGTACATGTAATATAAGGGCTCGATATCCGGATTACAAAGGCGAGTTTTATAAGAAAGCTTCAAAAAAGTTTACGGAGGACTATATTAAAAAGATAAGAGATCTCAGGCAATGGCTCATAAAGAAAATAAAAAAGTAATAGAGCGAAAGATCAAAAAGTACATACAGATTCTTCAGGACAGCGGGATCGCCATATGGCGGCTGTATCTGTTTGGCTCTTATGCTGCCGATAAGTTCAATGCTGAAAGCGATATAGATCTCGCGGTGTTTCTGGACAAGGATAAAATTGATAGCCTCGATGAGGATGTAAGACTGATGCGTTTAAGGAGAAAGGTTGACCTGAGGATAGAACCTCATTCTTTCGCATTATCTGATTTTAAATCGCCCGATCCGTTTGTCAAAGAGATACTGACCAGTGGGAAGAGGATTGTGTAACTATGGCATTGACTTTGACGGAGTCATATAGCGTAAACTTAGCGAAGCCTC
>Ga0074045_10004416_pt1 | contig 12468 bp, 11 predicted proteins | sample BogForMeECP23OM2_FD_94442 | JGI IMG/M metagenome (GOLD analysis project Ga0074045, IMG submission 94442) | Bog forest soil microbial communities from Calvert Island, British Columbia, Canada - Bog Forest MetaG ECP23OM2 | ecosystem: Environmental > Terrestrial > Soil > Wetlands ...
CGATGCTCAGCCCGGTGGTGCCCTGGCTTAGCAGATACTTGTAGCGGCGGTTCGACTCGTCGGCATCGCCCATGCCGGCGTACTGCCGCATGGTCCACAGGCGTCCACGGTACATCGAGGCCTGTACGCCTCGCGTGTAAGGGAATTGTCCCGGATAGCCCAGCTCGCGGTCGTAGTCCCAGCCTCCTAGATCGCCGGGTGTGTACAGCGGTTTGATGCTGACGTGAGGGGAAGTTTCCTGGCTGTCCGCCAGTTTGCTGAAGACGGTTTTGGTCTTGGTATCGGCCATGAGATTAGGCCCTCAATAGAGGTTAGACGCTAAATCGCGATCGTCTGATGATTGCGTTCCGGTTGACCACACCCCAGTGAGCCAAGTCACAGGTTGGAGTGACACGCCGCTACTCCCGCTTGGCCTTGCGCCGCGTCCGCCAGAAGGAGTTGGCTCCGAAATAGAGGAACAGAAGCGTGAATAAGGCAGCCAGGATGACTTTGCCACGAGTGGTCGTGCCAGCCGCGTAGCGATGGTATTCGCGAACCGCTGCCCCGCCGCCAATCGCGGCCAGCACCAGGAACAGGAATCCGGTGACTTCCAGCCAGAGCACGTGCATCACGCGGCTTACACTGGCAGCGGTAACTCTGCCGGCGCGATAGATGGCGCGCACCCAGCGGTTCTCGCCCGTCTTGCGTCCGGCCACCCGCAGGGCGGCGCGGCTCTGAATGCCAAAATCGCGTGAGGCCACAGGTTTCTTCTCGCTTTGTGCCGTCATTTGGGTTAAAAGCGTATTCTAGCAGCCAGATTTCCCTGAGTTTGCGCGAGCCGGGATGCGCAGGCAGTCTTCAGAATCTGGCAGGCGGCGCCAACTCGTTCGAAGTAAACTGATGTTTCAGGTGGCATCGTGGACCAAGAACTGAAAAAACTGATGAAGGAACTGGGAGAGGCTATCAACCAGTCGGTGGCGGAGTCCGACCAGATTTCCGATGTGATGGCGCGCATCAAGGCGGGAGGATACGATGTGTTCCTCGTGCTGGAGGCGACCATCGGATTCAACCAGCGGGACCGCGCCGGAGAACCTCCGCGGCAAAAGGAGTACACGTCGTCGGGCGAGTTGGACGTCACTTCGCAGGACCTAAAGTTCCTGCGGTCGCTTCGCATTACCGTCAACGACGAAGGCTGAAGTCCCGACTCGATCAGCGACGCGCTGAGTTGCACGCAATGTGCTAAGATTTCGACGCTCTAACACAGGCCGGCATGCGCCCGGCGTCGCTGATCTTCGGTACAAATGAGTTTTACCCCGACAGGGGAACTTAGCACTCGGGAAATCGCAATATGAAAGATACCCTGGGAGTCTTACTGGCGGGTGGCGCGGGGGAACGACTGTATCCCCTGACCCGCGACCGTGCCAAGCCCGCCGTCACTTTCGGCGGCATCTACCGCATCATCGACATCACCCTGTCTAACTGCATCAACTCGGACCTGCGGCGGGTTTACATCCTGACGCAGTACAAAGCGCTGTCGTTGAACCGCCATATCCGCGAAGGCTGGGGCAACGTGGTGGGCCGCGAACTGGGTGAGTTCATCGAGGTACTGCCGCCCATGAAGCGGGTCAGCGACAATTGGTACGTGGGCACTGCCGACGCGGTGTACCAGAATATTTACTCCATCGGCTCCGAACAGCCCACGCACGTGCTCATTCTGTCGGGCGACCACATCTACAAGATGAATTACGACCTGATGCTGCGGCAGCACAAGGACTCGGGCGCCGATGTCACGCTGGCGACCATCTTGGTCGATCCCTCGGAGGTGCGGCATTTCGGCGTAGTGGAGATCGATCGCACCGGCCGCGTCACCGGTTTCCAGGAGAAGCCCGAACAAACCGACCTGCGCTCGCCGTACGACCCGCGCATGGTTTCGGCCTCGATGGGCATCTACATCTTCAACGCGGACGTGCTGATCCCGGCGCTGCTGAAGGATGCGGAAGACCCATCGTCGCGGCACGACTTTGGCCATGACGTTCTGCCGAAAATGGTGGATGGCTCGAAGGTTTACTCGTTCAACTTCATCGACGAGAACAAGAAGCAGGCGCTCTACTGGCGTGACGTGGGGACCCTGGAAGCCTACTACGAGGCCAACATGGACCTGGTGTCGGTGGCTCCGGTGTTTAACGTGTACGACAACGAGTGGCCGCTCCGCACCCACATGCGGCAATATCCGCCGGCCAAGTTCGTATTTAACGATCCCGGACGTACCGGCGAGGCCCACGACTCCATCGTCTCGATGGGCTGCGTGCTCTCGGGCGGCAGCGTGCGCAACTGCGTGCTTTCGCCGGACGTGCGCGTCAACTCCTTTACCGAGATTGAAAACAGTATTCTGTTCTCGCACGTGGACGTGGGACGCCACTGCAAAATCCGCAAGGCCATCCTCGACCGCGACGTACACGTGCCAGAGGGGACGGTGATCGGCTACGACACCGAGGCCGACCGCCAGAAGTATCACGTCACCGACAGCGGCATCACCGTGGTCACGCGCGATTATTCCCTGTTCGAGAACCCGGTGGCAGCGAACTACTTCGATCCGGAATAGGCGCAACCAGCAGTTCGAGCTCAAGGCACGGAGCGTTCCGTGCCTTCTGAATTAGTGGGCGACCGACGATCGCGGCTAGCTAATTTGATGGCGGACTCTAGGCACCGCCACTTTCAGCAGACATTTTATTCCATTGTGCGCGTTGATTATCTGTACTACTATAGCGCCCATTCTTTGACTTTCTCTGGGTTGCTTCCTTTTGGGGCGGATCCGTGTTAGTGCAAATTATTGGAACTCTCTCCGGCTCATTGGCACGAGCTTGAGGTATGTTTCAATTGTCCCGAGTATGAGGATGTGGAATGGGTGACAAATCCACGACGGCTACGGGCGGGGTGATTGGTCTGGTGCTGCTAACCGTCCTTGGCGTCACCTATCTGCCTCGCCAAGGCGCTGAGTCCACACCCGCGACTGAAACGAAGAAAGCGGCGGCGACGAAGGCGAGTGGCGGAGCGGCGAAATCGAATCAGAACACGGACGCCGTCGGTGAGTGCCAGGAGATCTTCGGCTATATCAAACGTTTTTATGGCGACGGCGAGTACTATCCTGCGTCCTGCTTTCCGCAAACCAACACCGAGAATCACACGCAGAAAGCGCCGCCGGATCATCCTGATCTGAACTTCGTCATCGCCATCGTGCCCAACCCGGTGCAGACCCACCTGCCTCTGGAATTCGATCGTGCTGTGGGAGCCATCCAGCAGGCCGCACAGGATGAGGGGTATACCTACGATGGCTCATGGTTTCCCTGGGACGACTCTGTCAAGGACCGCGATTCTCTCGATGACGACACAATCGCCAAGGATTTGGAGGAGAAAGAGCACAGACAGCCCGGTGTCCTGGTATTTCGTCGCGGGCTGTCAATCTCCGGGGAGCAGAAGCAGCCTTACTCGGGCGGCTTGGTTGTGTTTCTTGTCGGGGAGCAGCCCACTGGCGGCATTGACGACATCCAGTTCGAGCATGCGTTGCAATGGATGAGCACGCTGCAAACGAGTCCCAACGCAAAGACGCTGAGGATACTGGGCCCAACTTTTACAGGATCGCTTCTCTCGCTGGCGCGCGAACTTAAAGTCCAGACCATTCAACCGTACACGGACGGCGTTCAAATTCTTAGCGGTTCGGTAACGTCCGACACCGGGGTGAGGGAATTTAGGAACTTCCTTGTGTCACTGGGCAAAGCGGCCGGCATGCCGGGCCTTCTTGAGTTCCGCACGTTCAGTGAGGGCGACGCCCTCATGACCAATCGCTTTCTGTGCTACCTGTGGCATGGGGGTTATGACCTCCGCCGGGTTGCAATTCTTTCGGAGGACCAAACTGCGTTTGGCCGTCAGTCCTGGCACAGGGAATTTCTCGGACGGCCCCCGGATGGGAAGCCCGACGACGTTGGCCTGCAATGTGGAAACCAACCCATACCCGAATATGAGAGTGTGATTAATCTGTACTATCCCCGCGACATCGCTTCCTTGCGTTCTGCCTACGAGAAGCAATCGATCTTTAGTGCGGGTAAGCAGCAGGCGGGCGCCAATGCCTCCACCACGATGCTTCGTGGCGACCTGAGCGAATCGCCCAGCAGCGAGCACGATGCGGTCCGCAGTTATGCCGGTCAACTGACGCCCCTGGACCAGGAAGCCGTTTTGTTCGGCATCACCAATATTCTCGATAACAAGCAAGTTGAGTTTGTGATCGTACGCAGCAGCAATTCCCTCGACCAGTTGTTCCTGAGCGAGTTCCTGCGCCGAACCTGCCCTGGGGCCCGTGTCGTCATTGCGGGAAGCGACCTGCTGCTCCGAAGAGGGATGCAGGGTGCTTCCCTGCGCGGCGTCATGCTGTTGTCAACTTATCCACTGTTGGGCTGGGCGCAGGACGCCGCCCCGGTGTTTCGTGACAGGCAGTCTGGCAGTTACCGCGTTTTTGGCCAGGACGTAACTGAGGGGCTCTATATTGCAGCCCGGGAGCTCTTCCCACCCCCGGGCGCAAGCGTTCAGGTTCCAGTTAGCGATTACGCTCCGCCACTCTGGGCAGCACGAGGAAAGGCCCGCAGTACGAATAAGGACCTGGCCGAGGAACAAGCAAAAGACGAGAAGCGCCCGGCTACCTGGGTCTCAGTAGTTGGACACCGCCAGTTCTGGCCGGTAGCTGTGCTCAACTCCAGCACCGAACCCGAGCCCCCAACTGATAAGTCCCTACTCGATCCAAACAAGACAGAAGAGTATTTTCCCGAACAGAATCGAAGACCCCAATTGCCGGGTGAGATGGTCGGGTTGCTTGCTTTTCTCCTGATGCTTGGTGTGTGGCACGCGTACTGCTGCCGAAAAGGATCCATCATTGGTTCTCCCCGCTCACGAGCCTACTTCGCGCCGATACCGAGGATCCAGCATGTCATCTTGATCTTTGCAGGCAGCTTGCTTATCGGACTTTTGGGAGTGTTGTTGCTGTTCGTTTTGAGATCTAGCCTGGGACTTCTCGCACCACTATCGGCGGCGCCGGCTTTTCTGACCGGCGCCGCCTTAGTGGTCCTCGGGTTCCTGGCTTGCGTAGCTAATTATCGCCTTCCGGTCCTTTCGCCCGATATATCGACGAACGGATCGATCCGAATCATACAATGGCGGCGCCGGGCAGTACGGTTGTGGCTACCGTTGCTGATCGTGCTTGCTTTGCTTTACTACTATTTTGTTTTCTCTCATCTGAATGCCTCGAACCTGTTCCCGACTTTCTGGCGCAACGTATTTCTCCGTAGTGGCGTGTCCGGGCTGCTGCCGCAGGTGCTGCTGCTGCTAGGCCTGTATGGGTGGTTCTGGTCCACTCTGCAAGGCCTGTCCTTGTTCGGTGCAGATCGGTCGGTGCTGCCCGGCAGAGACCAGCTTCCCGAGTTCGAGGTACCCTCCAGATTCAAGTCTGATGAACAGGTTGAGAAGGCGCACAACATCAAGGCGTTCCGGATGTTCAGCCAAGAGGACGCCGGTGAGCCAATCGAATCTGCCGCACGGCCCCTATCGTCCGACTACTTGAAGTCGCTGGCTGTTTTCGGGCTGGTCACAGTGCTCGCGTCCTATCTCGCTCTCGGCGAGTTCGGCCTGCGAAGCCTGGGAGATCGCCATTTTGGCGCATTGATCTTCCTCGGGGCGTGCTTGTGCATCGCCATGATCCTGACGGACGCGCTGCAATTTCTTCGAACGTGGAACCGTCTTCGCCAGCTTCTGAACTTCCTGGACCGGCTGCGCCTGCGCCGTACTCTCGACGCTCTGAAAGGGCTCTCCTGGGACTCAGTTTGGAAGATGAGCGGCAATGTACTGGAGCAACGCTATCTCCTGATCTCGAGGCAGTTCGAGAGCATGCGCAATCTGACGAACTTACTCGAAACATGGTCGCCTAAGGATCCGGAGGAGATCAAAGCCAAGGACGCGGCGTTAGCGCAACTTAAGACATGCGCAACCCAAGGGGCGCGGTTTGCGGACTGGTATGTAAATCTTTGCGATCCAGACTATCGTTCTCCAGTTGCCGACATAACGCCGCTGAAAGAATTCCAGGAAGAACTAGCCGCGACCGCGGCCTGTGTAATGAAGCAGATCATCTTCCCCGCCTGGAACAAGGAGACAGAGTCGCTACTTATCGCTGTTCAGCAGTCCGGGGATGTAAGCGAAGACAACGACGAAAAAGATAACCAGCACGCAGATCACGCCCGCAAGGCGGTCAAGGCGCCGGTGCAAGCGGCGGAAGAGTTTTTTGTGCTGCCGTACCTGGGATTCATTCAGAACACCATTGGACGTATCCGTTCGATCGCGATCAGCATGCTGGCGCTTTTTGTTGCGGCAACACTTGCCGTTTCGAGCTACCCGTTCGACCCGCTCCCCGCGATTGGCGCCATCTTCCTGATAACCTTTGTACTGATCGGAGTCACAACCGTCTTCGTCTATGCCGAGATGCATCGGGACGCAACCCTCAGCCGCATCACCAATAAACGTCCCGGAGAACTGGGCTTCGACTTCTGGGCAAAACTTGTCGCATTCGGTATCGGCCCGCTGATCGGCCTGCTCACCACACTGTTTCCGTCGATGACGGACTTTATCGTGTCGTTCCTGCAGCCGGGAGCACAGGCCATCAAGTAGCGCCAGACGAGATTCAGCTGGTCAGGATCCGGGCCTTCATGGTCACGGCGCCAACGCACCACAGCAGAGCGTCTTCCACGTGGTGACGCAGCGCTTCGCTGGTGAAAATCTTCTGCAACGATTGTCCTTCCGTCAGGCGCGCGGCCAGCTCGGTCAGAATTCCCTGGTAACGCTCGGGCATGCCGATGCCGGAGGCGCGAATCAGGTCATCGAAGATCAGCAGGCAATCGAGCACCACGCCGTCGGGGTCTTCATCCTGCGAGTTGACGAGGTATAGCGTCTGCGCCACATCGCAGATGGTTTCGACGGCGCGCGGCGGAGGACCCAGCACCGCTAGGGAATCGTCCAACTCCAGCGCCTTGTGCACGAGGGTGGTACGAACAAAAAAAACAATGCGACCATCAGCGGTCAGCGGCCGCTCATTGTCGCCTCCCACCGCCAACAGGGTGTAAAACTGCGGGCCTTCGTGAGTGGGATCCACGCGAAATCCGGCCATCGCCAGCTCCTCGCGGTGGTCGGAGACCGGCGAATTGGAATCGAGAATCGGCAGGTCAGACATACAGTAATGGTACCGAAAGCAGCCGAGATTGCCAGTAAGAATGTGGTGAATCCACCTGCACCCACGGTAAGTGCCGGCCTTAGTGAAGCCTAAAAGACAGTTCTACCCTTATCACCCGTGGCACGGGTTTACCGTCCAGCATCGCTGGCGTGAATCGCCATCGCTGGAGGGCAGCAAGAGCTTGCTCATCCAGCCCCATGCCAAGGTGATTCAGCGGCTCAATCTCGTGTAATAGGCCGTCAACGCCTACTGTGGCGCAGAACGGCGCTTTGCCTTCTACCTTCGCTCTTCGTGCCTCATCAGTGTACACAGGGTCGGGAAGGTCAATTGCAATCGGCGCGGTGGCAGGAATCGCTGAACTTGCGGACTCACATGTCTTGGCTTCTGCGGCTTGCGTTGGCGTTGCTCGGACAAGTTCCTTTGGAGCAGGTGGCTTGCTTTCGATTGCCAAGTGATTCTGCTCACTGGCGATGGTAAACGTGATTGCTTCCACTTCGATTGAATTGGTCTCACAACTTTGTCCTACACTGCGTATCGTCAACGATTCAGGCTCCATACCGTCACGCAAGTTGCCAAAGATGATGTAGCCTTCCGCCTCTTCGCCCGGTAGCAGTTGATCGATGCTCCCTCGACTAACGGTCTTTGTCCCGTTCTTCGCTGTGAGGCTCACGTCCCCAGACCTTTTACCGCCACCCAGAGAAGTATCAATATCGGCAGACAGCACTGTGCAAACGGCTTTGTGTCCAACGTTCTTTAGTGTGACCGCAACACGTACATAGTGAAAGCCCGCTTTCGCTTTGAAGTATCCATCGGTCTTCGTGCTTTGCACACTCAGCGGCGTGAAGAGCAGGTCGCCAATTCTCTCTTCTGGGGTCGTTGGCTCTGTCCATGCGTACTGACACAGCACTAGCAATCCTACCGCGGTCAAAAGGGCCGTCTTTCTCATGGCCTTCGTTGTAACGCGCTCTGAGGGGGATGTCTAGGAAATCGGTCACTGTGTGTGGTGAGGAGAGAAGAGAAGAAACGCGAGGCAATATCGAAAGCAGGTCGCGTACCAAGTACAGACCAGAATTTGGGCAGGCTGCTACAATTCGTTGCGAAATCTCAGGGGCAGCCCCCCGGTTCGTCAAGCGAACTTCTGGCCTCGAAATAGCGTACAAGTCTTTAGCAATCATAAGGATTTGGGGGCCAGGAGTTAGCCCGTTGGGAGCTTTGTTTGGACGACAACCAGGCGGTGAATGCGCTGGTTCGACGCTGTGTTGCGGGCGACGCCGCGGCGTGGCAGGAAATCGTCCAGCAATATCATCGGCGGATCTATAACATCTGCTATCGGTTTTCGGGCTCACCCGACGATGCAGCTGACCTTACCCAGGACGTGTTCATCAAGGTGTATCGCACACTCAGCACCTTTGATGGGACGCGGGCAGCCTTCATGACATGGGTCACCACGGTGACGCGCAACCTGCTGGTGGATCATTTCCGCAAAGGCAAGTATGACCGGGTCACGGACTCGCTGGAAGCAACACCGGGCGGGCAGGAAGACGGCCTGACGGTGGGCGAGCAACTGCAAGACCAATCTGCCAGTCCAGAGCAGCGGGTACAAAGCCAGCAGACCCAGAAAATAGTGCACGATGCCCTGCAAGGGCTGTCGCCCGAGCTAAGGGAGGCAGTGATTCTACGGGATTTACAGGACATGGACTACAAGGAAATCGCCCAGGTATTAAGAGTTCCTGAGGGAACGGTAAAAAGCCGGATTAATCGCGGGCGAACGGAACTTGCACGGCTTTTACAACGTACTTACAGGCAGGTGAATTGATGTACGGCGAAGCAAAATCCGGATTGCAGTGCGTGGAGTTTGAGGCTTTGCTGGCCGAAGCTCTCGACGCTACGCTGCATGGTGCGACGCTGGCGGCCTTCGAGGAACATCAGAAATCGTGTCCCTCCTGCGCGGCCCTGTACCAGGACGCCGCGGCCGGCATGCACTGGTTGAAGGGTCTTGAGGACATCGAGCCACCAAAGCACCTGGTGCACAACGTCTTGGCGCAGACCATCGGCACGGTTGCGGAAGAGCGCACCAAGCCGACGCCGGTCGGCGAGAGTTGGCTGGACCGCCTGAAGGGCAGGATCGCGCCGGTGTTTGCGCCAGTGGTGACGCCGCGCTTTGCAATGTCGTTCGGCATGGCGTTCTTTTCCATCACCATGCTGGCTAACATTGCAGGCTTCCACGTCAGCGACCTGAAACACGTGGACATGAGCGCGAAGGGTCTGCAAAGGACCTACTACTCCACGGAAGCGCGAGTAGTGCGTTATTACGAAAACATCCGCTTGGTGTATGAGATCGAGTCTCGCGTGCGCGATTTGCGCCGCAGCGCGACGCCCGAGAAGCAGGAGGAACCGAGCACGCCAACGAATCCGAAGAAGGGCGCCGCCCAAGAACAGAACCGCAAGTACCAGAACTACGGCCGCGAAGCGAGCCAGCCAATGCTGGCCCGGTGTCCAGCAGTAGATGAGCAAGCGACCCTACAGGCCCGGCTGAACTGGAGAACGATATGAACTGCGCCAACCATGTCGAAATTCCCGCAGTTGCATACTGCCGCACATGTGGCAAGCCATTGTGCAGCACATGCACGCGAGATGTGCGTGGCGTCATCTTCTGCGAAGAGTGTCTGGCCTCGCAAATGAGCGGCACCATGCCGCCACCACCGGGCCCGGGGGTCGTAGCTCCGGGCGCCCCCCCAGTGAGTGGAGGCAGCCCCGGGCTGGCCGCGATCCTGGGCTTCATCCCTGGCGTGGGCGCCATGTACAACGGCGAGTATACGAAAGGATTTATCCACGTACTGATTTTTGCCAGCCTGATCTGGGCCACCGACCACGTGAACGATCTGTTTGGCCTCGGCATCGCAGCCTTCGTGCTGTACATGCCGATCGAAGCCTACCGCACGGCGAAGGCGAAGCAGATGGGGCTGCAGCCTCCCGATCCATTCGGCTTCAACAATATGAATCTGTTTGGAAGCTCAAACCCGGCGGCAGCGGCCACGGGTGTGACCGCGGGAGTGCCCGTGGAAGGACAGGCAGTGGAAGAAGAGTGCGCGGGAGGTTCGCGCATACCGGTGGGAGCGGTCGTCCTGATCGGCCTGGGCCTGATTTTTCTGTTCAACCAATTTGGTCTGTTCCACTTCGATTGGTTCGGAAAATTCTGGCCCGTCATCCTGATCGCCGTTGGCATTCGTGTGCTGATGAAGCGCACAGGAAGGGGATGGTGAGGAGGACGTCATGAGATACCGTTATAACCCAAGGTGTGGATGTGCCCGTTGCCGGGCCCACGGATTCATGGGACCTGCCGTCCTGATAACTCTGGGAGTGCTGTTCCTGCTGGACCAGGTGGTGCACGTGTACTGGATGGAGTTTGGCAGAACCTGGCCGGCGTTGTTGATCGTGATTGGACTGGTCATGTTCCTGCAGCATAATGCTCTGGCGACGGGGCACGTGCCGCGCGAGTATATGGGCATGCCCCCGGCGCAACCAGTGTCCCAATGGCAGCAGCCACAGCCACAACAGTGGCATCCGCCGGTGGTGACACCGCCGCCTGCTCCTGAAGCCGGCCCATTCACCGAGGGCGGCAAACCGGAGGTGCCCAATGGCTAGCCAATATCAAACAACACCTCCCCTGCCACCGCCCCCGCCGGTGTACCGTTACCGGCGATCGCTGGCAGGACCGCTGATCCTGATCGTGATCGGCACGCTGTTCCTGCTGCGAAACTTCGGAGTTCACCTTCCGGTGTGGCACTTCTTTGGGCGCTTCTGGCCGGTGCTGATCATCCTGTGGGGCGTGATTGCCCTCATCGAGCACTTCACCGCGCTGAAGTACGGCTACCAGACGCGCAGCCTGGGCGGCGGCGGCATCATGCTGCTCGTTCTGATCGTGATCGTGGGACTGGGGGCGCACCACAGCTCGGACGTGAACTGGGCGGGCATGCGCGACCAGATGCAGATCGACGATGACCTGGGCGGCATGTTCGGCACGGCGTTTACCTTCGATGACACGCTGGAGCAGCAATTTCCGGGAGACGGGAGCTTGCGCGTGGTGTGCGATCGCGGGGCCATCAACATAACTCCGTCGGACGGCGACACGATTCGCGTGGTGGTTCACAAGAAGTTGTATGCGCAGAACCAGGAAGACGCCAATAAGTTCAATGCGGGCAGCAAACCGCAACTTACGGTGAACGGTACTGCGGTGCTGCTGAACGCCAACACCAACGGTGCGGGCGATCATGCGGTGCAAGCCGACATGGACATTTTCGTGCCGCGCCATGCCACGATCGATGTTGCCAGCAAGCGCGGCGACGTCAGCATCAGTGACCGCAAAGCCGACGTGAAGCTGACGCTGCAGCGAGGCGACATCACGCTAAACGAAATCACGGGCAACGCGAAGATGAGCATGGACAAAGGCTCGATCCGCGCCAGCAACGTGGGCGGTGATGTGGAGGTCGAGGGTCGGGTCGATAATGTGACGCTGGAAGACATCAAGGGCGCGGTGCGTCTCAATGGCGACTTCTTCAACGATATCCGGCTAAGCAAGATCTCCAAGACGGTGGAGTTCAAGTCGGCACGTTCCGACATTGCGCTTGCCTCGGTTCCGGGCGACCTGGAAATCTCCGGCGATGCGTTGCGCGCCACCGACGTGAGCGGGCCGATGCGCCTGGTTACGCGCTCCAAGGACATTCACTTGGAGAGAGTGACGGGCGACTTGGAAGTAGAAAACGCGAATGGAGACATTGAGATCCATCCGGCGGACAAACTGCCGCTCGGCAAGATGAGGCTGACCGGGAAGCACGGCGATATCTCGGTGGTGTTGCCGGGCAACGCGAGCTTCCAAGTGGATGCGACAACGCGCAAGGGCGACATCACTTCGGACTTCGGTGCGGTGAAGATCGATAGCAGCAGCGGAGGGTCGCACGCCTCAGGCACCGTCGGCAATGGCGCGACGAAGTTGCAGATCAACGCCGATACCGGGGACATTCGTATTAACAAGGGATAGAGTTCCGATCCTCCAAACTGCAAAAGCCCAGTCCGTTATGCGGACGGGGCTTTTGTGTTGCAAAGTATTCGTCATTGGACTAAACCGCTGCGCGGTAGGAATCAAGTCGACGTTCAGTTCGTAAGCACCGGAGATCCATCTGGGTTTCAGTCCACGTCTTGTTCCCTAGATAAGCCTCTTTGCAGGACCA
>Ga0074045_10004417_pt1 | contig 12466 bp, 9 predicted proteins | sample BogForMeECP23OM2_FD_94442 | JGI IMG/M metagenome (GOLD analysis project Ga0074045, IMG submission 94442) | Bog forest soil microbial communities from Calvert Island, British Columbia, Canada - Bog Forest MetaG ECP23OM2 | ecosystem: Environmental > Terrestrial > Soil > Wetlands ...
AGGTGACGCAAGAATACATCGAGATCAAGGGCGCCCGGGAAAACAACCTGAAGAATGTTTCCCTGAAAATTCCCAAAAGAAAGATCACTATTTTTACCGGCGTGTCCGGATCCGGCAAGTCCTCCCTGGTCTTTGACACCATCGCGATGGAGGCTCAGCGCCTCCTCGCTGAGAATTTCAGCACCTTCCTCCGCGGCTTCATGCCCACGTATCCACAGCCGGCCGCCGACTCGCTGGCCAATTTGAATATGGCCGTTGTGATAGATCAGAAACATTTGGGCGGGGGTTCCCATTCCACTGTTGGGACGACCACCGACATGTATTCCCTCTTGCGCCTCTTGTTTTCTCGGGCCGGCACACCGTCCATCGGCGGTGCGCACCTGTTTTCTTTCAACGACCCAAAGGGGATGTGTCCCGGGTGCAACGGTTTGGGACGCCAGATGGGTGCCAATATGGACTTGTTTCTCGACGAGTCGAAGTCGCTCAACGAGGGGGCTATCCTGTTCCCGGAGTACGCACCCCAGACGTGGGGCTGGAACATCCTGCACGAGTCGCGTCTCTTCGACATGGACAAGAAGATTGCCGACTACACAAGGCAAGAAAAGGACCTGCTGTTGTACGGCAAGGCTCAGAAGGTTTCGCTCAAGATCGGCGCCAGAACGATCAACATCACCTACGAAGGCGTGACCAAAAAGTTCATCACAAAGTTTATCAAGCGTGACCTGAAATCCATGTCCGAGAGGACGCAAAAGGCCGTGGAGCCCTTTATCTCAATGGGGCCATGTCATCTGTGCAAAGGTGCAAGACTCAGCCCCGAAGCATTGAGCGTGAAGGTTGGCGGCTGCACCATCGCCGAGCTATCGGCGATGGAGGTTGACGAGCTGGTGGAAGTCATCCGGGGTATGTCGGCGCCCCCGGCCAAACCCATTCTCAAGGCGCTGGAAAGCGGGCTGACGCACCTGTGCGATATCGGTTTGGAATACCTGAGCCTGAACCGTGAGACCGACAGTCTTTCGGGAGGAGAGTCGTCACGTGTAAAAATGGTGAAGCATCTGACTTCAAGTCTGGTCGATGTGATGTACATTTTCGACGAGCCGAGTGTCGGGCTCCATCCTCGGGACGTCCACCGGCTGAACGAGCTGCTCCAAAAGCTGCGTGACAAGGGAAACACCGTTCTGGTGGTCGAACACGATCCCGAGGTGATCAAAGTGGCCGACCACGTGGTTGATATCGGTCCCGGTGCCGGGCGAAAGGGCGGTGAAGTGGTTTTCGAAGGCCCGTTCGATGCCTTGCTTGAAGCGCCTACACTAACCGGTCGTCACATGAAACATACCCTGCCGATCAAAGCCGAGTTTCGAAAGGCTCAGGGCACCATCCAGGTTCGAAACGCGAACGTCAACAATCTGAAGAATGTCAGCGTCGACCTCCCCCAGGGAGTTCTTACCGTTGTGACGGGGGTCGCTGGATCGGGCAAAAGTTCACTGGTCCATCGGTGTCTCGTCCCTCAGCACCCCGAGGCCATTGTCATCGACCAGTCGGCCGTGGCCGCCAATTCGCGGTCAAACCCCGCCACGTACACAGGAATCATGGCCAGTGTGCGCAAGGCATTCGCGAGCGCCAACAAGGTTGCCCCGGGCTTGTTCAGTTTCAACTCGAAGGGCGCGTGCGAAAACTGCCAGGGATTAGGAGTCGTCTACACGGACCTGGCCTACCTGGCCGAGGTCAAGATGCCGTGCGAGGTGTGCGGCGGCAAGCGATTCAAGGACGAGGTCTTGAGCTACAAACTGAACGGCAAGTCCATCTCCGATGTGTTGGAAATGACCGTGGCCCAGGCCCTGGAGTTTTTCAGTCTCAAAGATGTGCGCGCGGTCCTGGAGGCCATGCGTGATGTCGGCCTGGACTATCTGAGCCTGGGGCAACCTTTGAGCACTTTATCGGGTGGAGAATGCCAGAGGATCAAGCTCGCCGGGGAACTGCACAAAAAGGGCAGCCTCTACATTCTGGACGAACCGACCACGGGGTTGCATATGTCCGACATCGGCCATCTGTTACAGATCGTCAATCGCATAGTCGACGCGGGAAACACGATGATTGTCATCGAACACAACCTCGACGTCATTCGCAACGCGGACTGGATCGTCGATATGGGACCAGAGGGCGGCCACAAGGGCGGAACAGTCTTGTTCCAGGGAACGCCCCGAGACCTTCTGGCGGCCCAAAATTCTCTTACCGCCCAGTATCTTCGTCCCCGGAGAGGAAAATCAGGGGCGCACTTACGCGTGTCTTGACAAGCCATACTGTACCACCAGACCATGTGAAGGCGACGTAGCGGAGGACTCAGAAACAATGCCGAACCCAACCGAGCTCATCGATGACCTGATCGCAAAAACCCCGGACTGGCGCGGTAAGACTTTCACCAAGCTTCGCAAAGTCATCCACGATGCTGACCCTGAGATCACCGAGGAATGGAAATGGGTCACTGCCAACCGCCCGGGCACGCCGGTGTGGGAGCACAACGGGAGTGTCTGCCACATCAACATCCTGAAAGACAAGGTGAAGCTGACGCTTCACGAAGGCGCGAGCCTCCCCGACCCGCAAAAGGTCTTCAACAACGGCTTTGAGGGCAACAAATTGCGGGCAATCGATATTTATGAGGGTGATGAGCTCAACGAGAGGGCCCTGAAGGCGCTCATCCGTGCCGGTGTTGAACACAACCTCGCCAAAGTGAAGCCCAAGCGCAAATAGGGTGACCGCGGGCACCCCGTCGATCTGGTGCTCGTAGCAGTAGGTTCCAAGCTCGTCCAATAGGGGGAACAGAGTTGGACAGACAGCTTCGATAGACGAGGCTGCCTTTTTTTCTATTCGTCATTGGCGCGAAGATGCCTTTCCAGTGCTCCCCGGTTCATGCCTTTACGCTGGCCAGCTTCTTAATCTCAGGATCGCCTGGATTCGCGACTCACGAACATACACAACGCCCCATTGATCACACACTGTCCCTCGCATAGAATCCCGCTATGCAAACTCGACCCGCCCGCGTTCCCACCGGCCGGAAATTGCGCGACGTGCTCTCACATCTGAAATATGCGGATGTCAGGAAGCTCTTGGGCCCCTCCTGCGACAGGCTCCTTCGCGAAGGAGGTCTCTTCGAAATCGATCTGGAATCACAGGTCACGCTGGACATCAGAGGCTTCACCCTCGACCTGGGGAGGAGCAGGGCGACTATCCGATTGTCGGAGGAGCGTTCCGGACGAATCGAGGCTTCCTGCACGACCTGCGCCACCGGCTGCGAGCACATCGGGGCGGCCTTCTCCCTGGTTCTCGAAGAGAAGCTCGCCCTTGGGCTCTCGGCCCCGCCTCCCGATGATGTTCCGCTGGAAGCCCTCACGGAGGGCCAGCTTGTTGAGCGGGCTCTTGCGGAACGGAGCGAAAGGGCACGGAAAGAAAAAATGTCCCTCTCCTCATTGAACGGCGAGGGGATCTGGAGCGACTACGCGGTCACAAGCTCCGTGTCCGGAAAAACCTATAGGATCGCACTCCGAGGATGGGAGAGGGGCGAGTCGTACTGCTCCTGCCCCGACTTCAAGACGAACACGCTCGGCACCTGCAAGCATCTCATCTTCGCCCTTGGTGCGGCGAAGCGGCGCTTCCCGAAGAACGAACGGGAGAAGAGCTACCGACGCACTCGCATCAGCCTGCACGTCCGCTACGGCGAGACCGCCGAGCTGCGGCTGGCGCTCCCCGACAAGCTGGAGGCGAAGGCGCGGGCGGTCGCCGCGCCGCTTGCAGGCTCGGCCGTGACGGACATGGCTGACCTGCTCTTGCGGATTCGGCAGCTAGAGCGCCTCGGCCATCCCGTCCACATCTACCCCGACGCTGAGGAAATGGTGAACGGACTCCTCTTGAAAAAGCGGCTGGACACATTGGTGGAAGCGATCCATCGCGACCCTGCCGCCCATCCCCTCCGAAAGTCGCTGCTCAAGGTCGAGCTCCTCCCCTACCAGATGGACGGCATTGCCTTTGCCGTGGGCGCGGGCAGGGCGATCATCGCGGACGACATGGGCCTGGGCAAGACCATGCAGGGCATCGGAACCGCCGAGCTCCTTGCTCGGGAGGTGGGGATCTCCCGCGTGCTTGTGGTCTGCCCCGCGTCGGTCAAGTCGCAGTGGGCCGCTGAGATCGAGCGGGCTGCCGGCAGGACAGCCCAACTGGTCGCGGGCGGGGCACGCGAGCGCGCCGACATGTACCAGGGTGACGCGTTCTATACGGTGTGCAACTACGAGCAGGTGCTGCGCGACCTGCCCTCCGTCGAGCGGGCGCGCTGGGACCTCATTATCCTGGATGAGGCACAGAGGATCAAGAACTGGCAGGCCAAGACTTCGCGCGTCATCAAGGGCCTCGCCTCGCCTTTCGCCCTCGCGCTCTCGGGCACTCCTCTTGAGAACAGGCTGGATGAGCTCTACTCGGTGGTCCAGTTCATTAATGCCCGGCAGCTAGGACCCGCGTTCCGCTTCTTCCACAGGCATCGGGTTGTCGACGAGAAGGGCCGCGTGCTGGGCTACAAGAACCTCGACGAGCTGCGCCGTGTCCTGGGTCCCATCCTCCTGCGCAGGACCCGCGCCATGGTGCTGCGGCAGCTGCCGCCTCGCAGCACCGAGATCCTGCGCATCGCCCCAACGGCTCAGCAGGCCGATATCCACGACGGCCACAAGAGGACGGTGATGACAATCCTGGCCAAGCGGTACATCAGCGAGATGGACCTGCTCAGGCTGCAAAAGGCGCTGCTCATGTGCCGCATGGCCGCGGACAGCACCTTCCTCGTGGACAAGGAGCCGCCGGGGCACTCGACGAAGCTCGCGGAGCTCGACTCGCTGCTGGAGAAGCTCGCCGCCGAGCCGGGCGGAAAGATCATCCTCTTCTCCGAATGGACCACGATGCTCGACCTCATCGAACCTCTCGTAAAAAAGCGCGATATCGGGTTTGTCAGGTTGGACGGCTCGGTGCCGCAGGCCAGCAGGCAGGCGCTGGTCAACCGATTCCAGCGCGATCCTGGGTGCGCGCTATTCATGGCGACGAACGCGGGCGCCACGGGCCTTAACCTGCAAGCCGCCGACACGGTTGTCAACGTCGACCTGCCGTGGAACCCCGCGGTGCTCGAGCAGAGGATCGCCCGCGCACACAGGATGGGCCAGAAGAGGCCTGTGCACGTATACATCCTCGTGACCGAGGGAACGATCGAGGAAGGCATGCTCTCGACTCTCTCGGCGAAGCAGACCCTCGCCCTTGCGGCCCTCGACCCGGAGTCCACCGTGAAGGAAGTCTCGCTGATGGGAAACATCGACGAGCTGAAACGCAGGCTGGAGGTCCTCATCGGCGAGAAACCGGCTGCCCCGGTCGATGAGATCAAGGCGACTCGGGTTCGCACGGAGGCGGAAGCGCGCAGGGAGACGGTTGCGCGTGCGGGAGGGGAGATGCTGGGCTCCGCGTTCCGATTCATCGGGGAGCTGCTGGGAGAAGTAGGCGGCGCTGCATCGGCTCCAGGCAGCCAGCCCGTCAGTTCTGCCGGCAACCAGATGCGCGAGCGGATGAAGGCGCTTCTCTCCGAATGCATGGAGCGAACCGACGACGGCGGATGGCGGATGAGCGTGAAGTTCGCTGATGCAGCCGCGCTGGATTCGCTGGCGGACGTCCTGGCCCGGCTCGCCACGCGCACTTAAAATGGTGAACGCTTCGTTTCTCAGAGGTCCAGTATGCGCGATGACGACCGCCGCTTGAGATGCGCCTGCTGACGCGCGGCGGGAGCTCTTTGCCTGCCCCAGGACATTGACATGCGCGGTAGGATACAGTCTTGGTATGAAAACCACGGTCTCGGAAAAGGGCCAGGTGACCATCCCGAAGGCAGTCCGGGACAAGCTGGGTCTTCGGCCTGGCACGATTCTGGATCTCGTTGCCATAGAAGGCAAGCTGATAGGAGTGAAAAAGGAGCAGGATGACCGTATAGGTCGATGGCTCGGCAAGAGGCCCCTTCCCGGCGGGCTTGCGGTGGATGACTATCTGCGGCGGGTCCGCGGATGATCACCGCGGTGGACAGCTCTGTCATCCTTGACGTGTTGACCGGGGACCCGGGCAACGCGTCTGCAAGCCTCGCCGCTTTGCGAAAGGCTTCGCGGGAGGGTCGGCTCATCGTCAATGAGAGCGTGATTGCCGAGGTTCGGCCGGTATTTGAATCCAATGCCCACTTCGAAGAGTTTCTGGAGGACTGGGGCCTGGAGTTCATGCCATCCACGCTGCACAGCTCGATCCGCGCGGGCGAGATGCTCCGTCAGATGCTGGCACGGAAGAAACGGCAGGAGGGCAGGATACTGCCAGATTTCCTTATTGGCGCCCACGCGCTCGAGCACGCTGATCGGTTGCTGGCCAGGGATCGAGGCTTTCTGCGCGGCTACTTCACTGAGCTGGCCCTCTGGGACCCGTCGCGGCAGCCCGCCTGAGAAGCACGCAGGACTTGAGAATGTCTAGGGCGCCTGGGTATCCGGCCAGCAAGAACCGGGTTGCTTCCTTTCGCCGCATTTGCTTCCTTGATCCCAAGAGGAAAACAAATGAGCAATTGGCCCGAGATGAATCCGTCGACGTTCGTTCTGGCACGGGGAGAGCTCGCCTCGCTGCGGCTCCGGGGCAGGCCGTGCCGCATTTCCTGCGTAGCAGGCAGGCCCTGGCTGACCGCAAGCGGGCGCAGGGAGGACTCCGTGCTGGCCCCCGGGGAGGAGGTGACTTTCACGGGAAGAGGCAGGATCGTGATCGAGGCTCTTCGGACTGCGACAGTGCGCCTCGAGATCTGCACGGCGGCGCGAGCGCAGGCGCCGTTCCCCTTTCGGCGGCTGCCGGCAGGTCTTTTCCTGTAAAGTCCCAGGCTGTTACCTTTTGAAAGGAAGGAGATCCGTCATGCAGGAAGCGCCGCAGCAATACACACAGAGAGTCCTCGGCTACCTCGAGGGAAAAAAGCCGATGGAAATCCTGGCCGCCACTCCGCGGCAGATTGCCCGGCTGATCAAAGGTGTCCCGAATAAAAAACTGTCGCAGCGCCCCACCCCGGAGACGTGGTCTGTCACGGAGGTCCTGGCTCACCTGGCTGACAGCGAGCTTGTCTACGGATATCGCGTTCGCATCATCCTGGAAGCCAGCGGCGCGCCCATCCAGGGCACCAACCAGGACGCATGGGCAAAGTTCTCCGACTATGCGAAGCAGGATCCGGCGCTCTCCCTGGAAGCCTTCCGCATCACCCGGGAGAGATTGGTGCGCCTGCTGAAGAGCCTGCCCCGGGAAAGCTGGAATTTCTACGGGATGCATTCCGAGCGCGGAAAGGAGACCGTCACGCGCGTGGCGGAAATGCTGGCAGGACATGACGTCAACCACGTGAAGCAGATCAGGGAGAGGCTCTCCAAAAAGTGAGCGTTCTGCCGGTTCTGGATCCCGCACTTGACCCTGTCCGTGGCGCAGGATTATCGTGCCGCGATGCGCTTTTCCGTCAAAAGACTCTGGCCTGTTTGTGTGCTCCTTGGTGTCTCTGCAACACTCAGCGGGGCTGCCCCGGAAGGCCAGTACAAGGTACTGAAAGCCGTCAAAACAGGCGGCGCGGGCGGGTATGACTACGTTTATGCGGACCCGGCGGCCGGGCTTCTGTATGTCCCGCGTCTGGGCAGCAAAGGGCGCGTAACGATATTCGACATCAACACGCTCCAGCAGGCCGGTGAAATTCCTCAAACGAGCGCTCATGGAGTTGCCATCTCCAGCAGGTCACACCATGGTTTTGCCACCAGCAAGCCCGTTGCGATGTGGGACTCAAGAACGTTGCGCATGATCAAGTCTATCCCGGTCAATGGCTCTCCGGATGGCATTCTGTACGATCCGTTTACTGATCGCGTCTACGTCTTCAGTCATAGGGCTCCAAACACGACTGTGATCAACGCTGCCGACGGCTCCATCGCAGGAACGATAGATCTCGGGGGGGCGCCAGAGCAGGCCGTGACTGACGGGCAAGGGCACATTTACGTTGACATAGAGGACAGGGACTCCATCGCCGTCGTGGGTGCGGAAACAATGACAGTCAGCGGCCATTTCGACTTGGGCGGTCAGGGCGGCACGTGCGCGGGACTGGCAATGGACGTCCAGCATCAAATCCTGTTCGCGGCCTGCCGCAGTCCGCACACAATGGTGATGCTCAGCGCAAAGGACGGCACAATCATCACGTCGCTTCCTATCGGGGAAGGTACTGACGGTGCCGCCTTCAATGCGAATACAATGGAGGCCTTCAGCTCGCAAGGAGACGGCACACTGACCGTGATCAAAGAGAACAGTCCGACAAGCTTTGCTGTAGAACAAACACTGCAGACCCTGCCTGGCGCACGGACTCTCACGCTTGATTCCCGGGCGAACATTCTCTACCTGCTTGCGGCCGAGTTCGGTCAGCCTCCAACGACACCAAGGCCGGGGGGATACCCTGGGCGTGGGCCAATGCTGCCGGACTCGTTCACCATCCTCGCAGTCGGCAGATAGGCGACAGCAGCTCCTTCCACCAATATCGAGACGCCACTAGTCTGCCGGGTCGAGAACGATATCGAAGGTGCCGCTCGCGGTGCCCGAGCGCGGGAACACCTCCGTCTGGATGGGCAGGAAGGCGTCCGCGGCAACGTTCATGTGTATGTGCGGCGGGGGGCCGCCCGAAGCGACGGGGAACGGGCTCTGAAACCGGTATCGGCCGTTCTTGTCCGCGACCACTGTTCCTCGGAGCTTGTCGGTGTACCCGTTGGGGCCTGCCAGCCAGAACTCGACCGTTGCGCCCGCAATGGGCCGGCAGTCGCCGGACTCGCGCACGGTACCCGTGAGAACGAACCCGGAACCCACGCTGGCGCGCTTCGGGGCAGTGGGAGCGTAGGACAGGTCCAGAACGTTCCCCGGGGTTGGCTTGCATTGGGCCATAACCGGGCCTGCCGCCAGAACGACAAGGACCACGCACAGAAAAAGTGCACGCTGCACGGTGACACCTCCCGACCTTGATACGGCGTTCTGCAGTCTTCAATATACTCAACGCGAATGCAGGCGGCACTGCGGGAGAATCGAACAAGAACGACGATTCAGCGGGCGTTCCGGACCGCTGCGCGTCTCAGGTACGCCGTAAGCCTCGATCTCTCTGCATGGCGCAGGCGCACGTTCACGCTCAGCCTCTCCAGCATCTGGGCAACGGCCATGTCACCCTGGGGTACCTGTGTCCGGGCAAAGAACTGTTCGACCTCCGCAGCGAGCTCAGGGGTATCCAGCGCGGAGCAGCCTTCGATCATGCGCACCGTGCCCGACGTGGGGAACCTCTTCAATATCTTTGCCCAGTTCTCACGGATGGCATTCCATGCTTCCTTGCCGGCATGCTCAGTGACAAGGTAGGCGCCGAGGATGTAGGGAGCATCATCCGTCTTTACCTCGCTCAGCATCATTTCGATTGCCGCGCTGAACAGCTCGCGCTCGCGGAACTCGCCCAGGGCCCGCAGGAAGCGCAGCTTCTCCTGGTCAGTGGCCGCCTCGCGGGAGAGAGCCAGGAACTCGTCATAGCGTGCCCTGCCCCCTGTGTACGCAAGGGTCGAAACGAGCGCCGGAACGACATTGGGGTCCACCGAGCCACGGTCCTTCTTCCAGGAGGCGAAGAGCCCCACCGCTTTCGACTGCACATCAGGGTCCTCCCCTATCGTGCCCAGCAGTGCGGCAAGGGAACCGCGCAGCTCCCGGGCGGCGGTTGACTCATCTGTCTTCGACGCCCAGCCCAGGTCTCTGAACACCGGCTTGACCAGGTCGCGGATGAGCTTCTTGAACGCGGCGCGGTCCTCGCCGGATGTGATGCTGTGGAGAGTCTGGAGCGATCCACCGATGATGCTCCAGACACTCGGGTCCTTTTCCCCGGAAAGCATCCGCACGAGATCCATGTACGCGTCGGAGCCCAGCTTCTGCGCGCGCACGAACGCCCATGAATCATTGACGAGATTGAAGCGCTCGATCACTTCCAGACTTTCGAACGGCGCGGAAAGGAGGCCCGACAGCAGCTCCGGCGCGTAGCGCACACGGTAGAAGCCCGACCCGCCCGCGTTTGCGGCCACGTAGCGGAACCCTTTCTGCAGGGGGACTTCCTCCTCCCTCTCTGAGAATATGCGCTTCTCCAGGCGGACGGCTCCGTCCTCGGTGGCGTAGCGCAGCTGGAGCGGAATCGGCCAGAGTTGCCCCGCATGGCTCTCCCTGCCCAGGAAGGCAAACCGCTCCTGGGAGAGCCTGATGAATCCCGGTGTGTGCGACGGAGAGACCGTCACAACAGGGTGGCCATCCGTGAGAAACCACGCGTCCATGATCTGCCGCACGGGAACGTCCAGGCCGGCCTGCCGGGCGCCTTCCTCGAGGGCATCCCACAGGTCGGCGACCTCTGCGTTGCCATGGCTGTATCGCGTCAGGTAGATGTGCGCGCCGCCATAGAAGGGAGCGGCGCCCGTGAACTGGTGGAGCTGAAACTCGACGCTCCCGCCTTTCTCGTACGTGATCTTGTCGAATCGCTGTTCCACTTCATCGGGGTGTCCCACGGGCGCCCAGCAGGGGTGCGTGCTGTTGAGCGAGTCCAGGGCAAACGCGGCCGCGCGGTGCACTCCGAAGGAATTGAAGATGCGCCATTCCGGCTGGAAGTCCGCCATGACGAGATAGGCGAATATGGTGGCGTTGGACTCGTTGAGCGGAAGACCGTCCCACCAGGCCATGGTGACGAGGTTGCCGAACCACATGTGCGCAAGCTCATGGAAGACCACCTCGGCAACACGCTGCAGCTCTGCAACTGTCGCATGAGGCTCGTCCACCAGGAGCGCCGTGGCGCGGTACGTGATGAGGCCGGTATTCTCCATGGCTCCCGAGCGGAACTCCGGGATGGCGATCATGTCGATCTTGTCCCCGCCGAAGTAGGGAACGCCGAGCGTGCGCTCGTACCACTGCACGCCATATGCGGCGCACTTCAACGCGTAACTCTTGAGCGCGTTCTTTCCCGGCACGGACCAGATGCGAAGCTCTTTGCCGTTGGCCCACGCGGGCTCGGAGCTTTCAAATTCCCCCACGCACCAGGCAAGCAGGTACGTTGACATCCGAGGCGTCGGCGCGAACGTGATGGTCTTCCGGCCGTTCTCCATGGTCTCCGCCGCGGCACGCATGTTGGAGAGCACCGTCAGGTGTTCATCGATGACGAAGGTCACGGCATAGGTGGCCTTGGCTGCCGGCTCATCCCAGCAGGGAAAGGCGCGGCGCGCGTGAGTGGCCTCGAATTGCGTCGTTGCCGCCCAGTGGTCTGTCTTGCTCACGCCCGTCCATCTGCTCCGGTAAAAGCCCTCGAGGCTCGGCTGCACCAGGCTGCCCTCATATTCGGCCGTGAGCTTCCAGGCGCCTTTCTCCAGCGTTCCGCCGAAGGAAAACTCGGCGGTCTGGGCCTTTTCATCCAGCGCGGCCGCGCTTGCAAATTGTTCTTCGCGCGCCTCTCCCGTCACAGGGTCGACAAAGCTCACCCGTGCCGGGGTCATGAGGGCGTCACGGCGTCCTCCCCGGCCGTCGACCACGTCCGCGCGGGTGATCTTCAGCCCGAGGGAGTGCAGCGTGATGCGATCCACCGGTTCGCGCACCTCCACATCAACGACAACGCGGCCGCTGAAGCGGAATGAGCCGAAATCCGGTCTCACCAGGACGTCGTAGTGACGGGGCACCACGCTCCTGGGAAGTTGGTACAGAGACGCGTCGTTGCCCTTGTTCATCGGAAACTTCCTTTCTGCAAACGCCATCGTAACCAATATGGAACATCGAGTGAATCCCGGCCATCAGGGTCTCTGGGCAGCCGTCGGCCGTTCGCTTTGTGCAGGCATGACAAATGTAACCTGCTCGCATTCTCCTTTCACTTTGTCCAGGTGTGCGTACTGACGGTGAGGCTGCGCCGCCAGGCTGCCGTGTGAAGGTCAGGGTTGTGACAGGGACCGCAGCGGCAGGGTCACCGTGAAGAGGGTATGTCCCGGTCGGGATTCCACGTCGATCTGCCCGTCGTGCCGATTCACCAGGCGGCGAACGATATCCAGCCCCAGCCCGGTTCCCCGGCCGACCGGCTTGGTAGTGAAGAACGGATCGAATATGCGCGGGAGTATGCTCTCCGGGATGCCAGGCCCGTTGTCGGCGATCCGCACAATGAGCTTCTGGCCTTCCCGGTCCGCGCTCACCTCTATGCGGCCGCCCGAGTCCACCGCGTCGAGCGCGTTGTCGATCAGGTTCAGCCACACCTGGTTCAGCTCGCCCCCGTAGGCCTGGACCAAAGGAAGCCCCGGCCTGACAACGACGGTGACGGCAGCCGATTTCCCCTTCACTTTGGCACGGAGCATCGTCAGTGTGTCCGACAGGCCCTGGCCTACGTCCACAGGCTGCC
>Ga0074045_10004418_pt1 | contig 12466 bp, 15 predicted proteins | sample BogForMeECP23OM2_FD_94442 | JGI IMG/M metagenome (GOLD analysis project Ga0074045, IMG submission 94442) | Bog forest soil microbial communities from Calvert Island, British Columbia, Canada - Bog Forest MetaG ECP23OM2 | ecosystem: Environmental > Terrestrial > Soil > Wetlands ...
GAGCTTCACGCGCGCGCGATATTCTACAATCTTCCCGTTCTCGATCCGCATGTCCAGCTGGTCCACTTCAGCAATTCTCAGGTCCCTCAGACTCTTGGTTGAAGTTTCAATGACCTGTTTTGCCGCTTCCTCCCAGGAAGTTGGACTGGTTCCGACGAGTTCGACGATCTTGTAAACGGACATGGCAATCCTCCTTTGGTTATAGCCACCGCAGAAAACAGGAAAAAGGGGTTCTCCTATCCTCTTACCAATCACAAAATTGATTTCACCTCGTAGCTGTGGAACCAAGCAGGTCGCAGTGCACGCTTTGCTATCCCATGAGTGTCAGAGTAATCATCAAGCTGCATATTGCAACTGAAGTTGAAGGGGTATTGAGGGCGGCCAGTCCTTTTCATTTTTATGGGACCATTCCGGCAATCCTGCCCCAGAATTGACAATACCTCCGAACTCAACGAGTTGGCTGTGTGGACTTTCGCTGAGCCTGAGCTGACGGCTGTTTCAAAGATTTGTTGCGCACAGTGGCAAGTAACCATGATGCAAATAAGTCCCGAGAGTATCGTGCGAGATAGGTGGATAGTTGTGAGACCTACAAGGGGGTATACTTCTGCGAAAATCTTCGGACGCTGACCAGAAATACTTCGAGCCCGCTCGAACCCAGAGTCGCCTTCTCCACATCATAAAACTGTCCGGCCATCTGCAACCTTTCAGTTTCAGAAAGCCTTTCTTCAATCAATGGAAGTAACTCCGAGTTTTCTTTGCGGATGTGCTTTTTGACGAGATCCACGTATCGATCGGCTCTTTCCCTGAATTCATCGCGGTCAGCCTCAGAGCAAGAGTGAAGAGTGACTGCATTGGATTCTATCTGTTCCATGCTCGTGCGGGCCTCACGGTGGTCTTCCATGAGCGAGTTGATGAGAGCATCAATTCTGGCAGTTCGAACGCGGGACAGCGCTGGGAACAGTACTTGCTCTTCTTTTCCGTGGTGATACCGGTCCACATAAATCTCAAAAAATTCGATGAGCGCTTTGAGGTCTTTTGTCTCGCCCTCCTTTAAATCCACAACTTTCGCTATAAACCTCTGGAGAGTCGCGAGCATCTTCATGGTCGCGCCATGCTCTTCTCTGAGCGCATCCCTTGGGTCCATATGGGTGTCCCTCTCATCACCTTCAGAAGAAAAGAATTTCTGTTCCCCGGCGTTCAGTCCTAACCCCAAGGCGAGGTGCAACACATTCTCTGCTGAGCTTTCAGCGTCCACTCGTTTTCCTCTGCCGAGATCCACTTTTGTGCCTTTATTCTGACTACTTACACCCAGTTCCCGAAAAAAGCAGTCAATCAAAACATATCATTCATGGTCTGGAAGACTCACTGGGAAACCATCTAAGCCTCTTATGAGGGCGGGACAGATCACTCCTCGACGAGGATGGCTCCCGGCGCACATTCCTCGGCTGCCTTTCTAACTTTATCCTCCAGATGAGCAGGCACGCTATCGACACGAACGATCGATTGCAGCTGGTCCTCGTCAAAATCAAAAACTTCAGGACAAACCTTGTGGCAATTTCGGTCACCCATACACAGACCGTAGTCGATTCTCACCTTCATGGCATTTTCCTTCTAGTAGAACGATTCAAAGGCACGACGCTAAGTCAATCCCTGAAACACTTCACGTGGCATCAAAGCCAAGTGACACAGATGTAATTCTAGCGCAAGTTAATCACCTTGCTTCGAAGAACACCCGGTTTTGGACTCTAAAACGAGAAAATGATCTTACCTGCGTGCCGGACGATTTTGGCAGCATTATCGATCAGCTTTCTAAAGATCTCAGGGAGATTCTTACCATAGAGAACCTCTTGAAAGATCCGGCTCGCCCTGGGCCGACTGATTGGCGCTAACTGACTTACAATGGCCGCGTCAAGCAGGCTTCACCTTTCCGCATTTTTGCTCGTAATCCTCAATCGCTTTGGAAAGGGCGTCGGCTCCCAAATTGGAGCAGTGCAGCTTTTCTTTTGGAAGTCCATCGAGGGCCTCTGCAACGGACTTATTTGTTATCAATTTGGCCTCTTCTATCGTTTTTCCCTTTGCCATTTCACTGACCATGCTGGATACGGAAATGGCCGCAACACATCCGAAAGTCTTGTATTTCACATCAATAAGTCTATCACCTTCGACCTTGATGTAGAAAGCCATCATGTCACCACATACCGGGTTGCCGACTTCTCCGACACCGTCAGCATCTATTATTTCACCGAAATTCCTCGGATTCGAGAAATGGTCCATTACCTTTTCTGAATACATGTTTCTTCTCCCTGCAATATTTGAAGTGTTTTTCCTCGACCAATGCTCAAGCACAAACTCCCTCAGAGTAAACGGGCGCCTCTTTTCCCCAGAGGGGTGAAAGCATGCGCAGCCTGTTGACTGCGGCTGGGAGCTTTTCGAGAACGGAGTCAATCTCTTCAGTTCTGTTTGTGTTGTCCAGGGTAAATACTACAGACCCTTGTGCCAGAGCCGGTTGAACACCAATTGCGACCAAGACGGGGGAGGTTTTCAGTGCCTTTGAAGCGCAAGCCGAACCCGTGTTCGCATAGATACCTGACTGGACAAGCATAAAGATAAGTGATTCTCCTTCAATCGCCTCAAAACAAAAGCTTGCATGGCCTGGGAGCCGATTCTCAGGATGCCCGGTAAGCTTAATCTTGTCGACCTTTTCATGAATGCCTGTTATCAGGCGATCTCTTAATTTTCGCACATAAATCATCTTTTCGGGCAGCTCCTCCATCGCAAGCTCTGCCGCCTTCCCGAGTCCCACAATGCCTGGAACATTCTCCGTTCCGGCTCTCCTGCCATTTTCCTGAATGCCGCCATGAATGAGAGGATTGAGTCTTATCTTTTTTCTGAAGTATAGTGCGCCAATCCCCTTGGGCGCGCCCAGCGAAACGCCGGAAAGACTTAGCAGGTCAACATTCAGCTCGTTGACATCGATTTTAGTATTGCCGACCGAGGCAACCGCATCCGTGTGGAAGAAGATTCCTTTTTCTTTACAGATTGCAGCAAGTTCCGATATGGGCTCAATGGTTCCAATTTCATTGTTCGCATGCATGATCGACACGAGGATAGTCTCCGGGTTAATTGCGTTGCGCAGGCGTTCCGGATCGACCATCCCGTACTGGTCCACCGGGAGGAAAGTAACCTCAAAATCCAGACGCTCAAGGAATCGAGCGGAATTGAGTACGGAGTGGTGTTCAATCGCAGAAATGATTATGTGTTTACCTTTTTTCTGCCCGCTAAGCGCCACCCCCTTAATCGCCAGATTGTTGGCTTCTGCTCCCGAGGAAGTGAAAATGATGTCTTCCGGCTTTGCACCGATCAGATTGGCCACCCTCTCTCTTTGTTCTTCCATTACCTGCTTGATCTTTGATCCTATATCATAGACGGCGGAAGGGTTCCCGAAGTGCTGGTCGAAATAAGGCAGCATGGCTTCAATCACCTGTTTTCTCACCGGTGTTGCCGACGCGTGATCCAGATAGACCCTGTTCATATCAGCCTCCTTTTATTTGACCTTCTTAATGTATAATTTGTAACATTCTTCATCCTCCTCGATGCCGATAAATTCCTGGCCACACTTTTTGCACCATTCGGGGATGTCTTCCAGTGCACCATCATAGTCGGTCAAAACCTCCAGGACCTGCCCCTTCTTCATGCACTTGAGCTTATTGCCCGGTTCCAACAAGTGCATTGGACACATTCGACATACCAGATCCAAGGTTTCGTCTGCCGGGATATCTTTGATGAATTTCATTTTATGCTCCTTTGGCATGCCCCATAAAGGGATCATCTTCGCTTCAGAGTCGTACTTACCGAATAGAAACTAATAATGATATGGGGAAAGACAACAATCATTCGTTTCTACAATTCAAAGCAGCCGCTGCTGCAGGTTTGAGCGCCGATCTCGACAGCCTGTCCACCCACCCGCAAGGCGGAACCCTCCGCCCCTCAGAGGCGGCCCCGGACGTGATCCGGGTGTGCTAAACCGTGGGGACATGATGGACTGCGGTGAACGCTTACCGCCATTTTTATAACCTGAGAAGTGCGATCTCCCATGCCATCCCTTACCCCATATGGAAACCACGGCCACCTTGGGAGACCTTCACAGAATTGCTTATCACTGGCTCAAGTGGGGATTAGCACGTCTGTCCCTTTTCCGCTTCTCAGTGGCGGTTCAATTGAAGGCTCAAGAATCCAAAGTTGACTATTGGCAAGATACGTTTGGAGCAGTTATGCTCTCCAAGGCAGTCGATCCCTTCTCAGACAGGCTCACAATATTCAACCGAGATGGTTGCATCAAAACACCCAATTGGGGCAGCGATAAGGGGCATTATCGAAAGAATAAAGATGGATTTACTCTCTGGAGACCTCATGAGCAAAGAGGATGTTCTGGCACCTCGGCCCGAAGGTTCCGACATTGGAGGCTCTTCCAGTTGGACTCTGGAAACTAGAAAATGATCTTACCTGCGTGCCGGATGATTTTGGCAGCACTATCGATCAGCTTTTTACCGAGGGTGGCGGGACAAAACCTCAGGGGACCACTCCCGCACGGGCGTCTTCTTTAAATGTCTCGTTGGAGGAGAAGAAAAAATGAGGTGAAGTATTTGGATGCGTCTCCAGCGCCACGTAGAAGCTCAACGGCGGAAGTATTCCGGAAAGTCTCAATTCCTCTGCTTGGCTTGCAAGGGGCTCGCAGAGGAATGTTGCATGCGAAAGGTTGAGATGGTTTAGAAAGAGAAAAGGCAAAAGGAATCCTCGTCTCCATGATGAGTGATCCGGCAAGGCATCACGAACAAAGAGGGCCTACACGCCGGATTCAAAGTTCTCCAGAAATTGCGATATTTGAACTCCCAGATAGATGCACTGAACCCCCTCGAAACAGGCGTCAGCATCTTTCCTCTCAAGGTGGGTTGTCAATGCGTGTTTTCCTTTGGCCAACTTGACAATCCAGGCATCTTTCTCAACGTCAAAACTTAAAGACAGTGAAAGACCGTGCTTTACGATCTCAGGGTACATCTCCCGGAGTTTGGAATCTAAAGCTCTTGGATCTACACTCATGGGCATTTTCTCCTTTTTACCAAGATAAGACATCGTGGAAGATTAACATCCTACACTTCAAGGGAGACCGTGACCAATCGTTGCTGATGTTGTTAAAAAGGTAATCGAAGAGAGGCTCGTTGAGCTTTTATAATGGAGAGCAAACAATGAAAGGGCGGGTATCGAACTGCTCGCCTCTCCATCGTTTCTCGTGACGAGGCGGTGTTTTGTGGGGAAACCGTCTCAAACGTGATGGATTGGATAGCACAGTTAAAGGCACTGGCGATGCCGCCAGGACCTATTGGGCTGTCATGCAGCAGCTTCAACGCCTGTCGGGAGGATGAGGCCACTGCTCGTTATTTCGTTCACTTCTTCCTCGGAAAGTTCCAAGCCCGAGTGTCTTTCCCACGCCGGGGGAAGTCTGTCCGTATAGATATCTCCGCCACCGCCCAGAAAGTCTGCATAGTCGTCTGTGTCCAGATCGCTCATCCACAAGGGCCTTTTCTGTTTTCTAAGTTCTGTGATATTGAGTTCCATGGTTATGAATCCTTATCTTGCCAATATATGTTCAGTTCTTTTGAGTTCTTGCATCATGACCGATAACTATTATCCGACATAGTCAGAAGATAAGCATTCGTTTTGGAGTGTCCAACAACAGGATTCTTTGGGTTCATCCAGCATAGCGACGTCTGCTCTCTTCTCCTTCGCCGATGATTAACACCACCGGGGAACCGCGTAAATATGTCTCTCCTCTGTTAACCCTACACGGCGAGAAAGTTGCATCCATTTTTCATTTCATATGTTGATATCCCGCAGATGTCTTGGGCATGGGGTGATCAAGTGTTGTGTTCCGCATATCATCCCCAAGCATCGGCGATCTTGGGTTCAACGATAAACGGCACCTCCGGGATGATTTTCTTGAATGCCTCCTCCATTGACTCCTTCACAATCGCCTGCACCTGATCCTCTATGGCATCTCTGGCCTCGATTATTATCTCATCGTGCTGGGTATGAACAATTCGAGCATCAAGGCCGTTCAATTTCTCAGCAATATGGATCAGAGCCAATTTGAAGCCATCGGCGCCTGTCGCTTGAACCGGAAGATTTCGATGGTATTCAATCCGCCTTGAACTTGTGAGGATAACGCTCCAGAAATCAAAACGATTGAAGCCCTCCATTTTCTCAAGGACGACAGCTCGTAAGTGAAAAGCAAAAGAGCCAATCGGTGCAAGCCGGATGTTGATGAGAAGGGGGAGATTTCCGGTGGGGTCTTGATCATCACCGCTTCGGGGATGTATGATGTCTGGCGAATGTAAAGAGACACAACCCTGCGCAAGAACTATTTTAACGGCGCAGTGGTGTCGAGAATCGTAGAGGGTGAGAATGGAACGGAAGCTGTCAATCGGAGCATTCAAAACAATCTTTATCGCCCTGTTTCTCTTGGGTGGATTTCTCTGCCAGGGCAGCTTTTGCTTCGCAGCCGGGCCGGTGCCAGCCGGAAATACGGGCCAAATTGAGGCTGTGGTGATCCACGTCGATGAATGGGCCGTTTATGTACCCAATCTGATTTTCTATTTCGATACACAAATGGACAAAAGAAAAATAGAGACGTTGAAAAGGGTGGCCAATCAGTTGCGAAATAAGCAAGCCCTGATCACTTACTCCTCGACTGGCGGCCTCAGCAAGGACAAACATATCCTTCTCTCGGATATTGTTCCTGCAGGAGAGAAGCCCAATCTGGAGAAACCGGTACGCGAAGCGGTTAAACCGTCCAGTGACGCGCAGGGGAAACTGACCCGAAAGCTTTCAGAGGAGGAAGTGTCCCCAACGGATATTGTCCGTGCCGAACCAGCCCCGAAGCAAGCCGCTCCACAGGAGATAAAGCAGAGCCTGAAAGCCGGACAGTCTGATCCAATTACAAAAGAGGAGATCAGCGCATTTGTAGGCCGTCTCCTTTATCTGAACGGGCGGAAGGACCTGGCAGCCGTAGCACCATTTTACGCCGACGATGTGGATTACTATGACCGGGGCATTGTCAGCCGGGATAAGATCCTCCAGGACTTGAAATATTATTTTCGAAACTGGGCGGAGATAGATACACGGTTGGACGGCGACGTTGTAATGGCTGGCTTCGATCCCGAGGTAAGAATCGTGAAATTCATATCCTCTTTTTCAGTTAAAAACGAAAAGAAATCGATAACCGGAAAAACCGAGAACATCTGGACGATTCAAAGAATAAACGGTGAGTTGAGGCTGATTGACGTAAAACAGAAGATACTTGGAACGGAGCCACCCGGTTTATAGATGGAAATGCTGATTGGGAAAACCGGCATGCGCATAGGGGACCGGCGATTTTCGGTGAGGATGAGAAACTGAATCCCCCTTTTTCCCGACCAAGATTTCCCAATTCAAAAAATGCTCTTAATAACAGCCCCGCTCATTGACTGGTTATTTGTGGATAATTATTGCTGCCTGCACCGTGCTGGAGGCGGCACGCCAGGCAGGGGCTTAAGCCGTTGTCGTTGCGTGCCCCCTTTGCCAATCGAACCTGGACACCAGGCAAAAAAGTATTGAGGAGGAGCGGGGGACCATTTACGGACTGCCTATAATCTATTTTACCCAGTTGATTGCTCTGGCTTTTGGCCATCCGGTCGGAAAGGCGGGGCTAAGGCGTTTACTCGTCAGTCCTTTGCCCCTTCTGGAAAAGACCGGACTGGTCTGATCCGTTGTAACTTATCATGCACAGGAGGATGAATATGCGGGAAAAAGTGATGTCACTATCTCAAGCCGCCGACCTGATCAAGGACGGCATGTTGCTGGCTGTTGGCGGAAATGCCATGCACCGCAACCCGAGCCTCTTTTGTCTTGAACTCACCAGAAGACCCGTCAAGGGGCTCAAGGTCTGTGGAGCGGCGCTCGGAATTGCAGCCGATTACCTATTCGCCACATTGCAGGCCAACACAGCCTATTTTGGTTTTTTCGGACTGGAAAATGAAGCTGGACTCGCTCCCGGGATGCGAAAATCGATGGAAAAAGACGGACCTGGGCGGGCAGTCGAGGGCTCCTGAACCGCAATGATCCATGCTCTCCGTGCGGGAGCTTACGGAATTCCTTTCATGCCGGTCGGTGGAATGTGGGGAAGCGATCTTGTGGCGAACCGGCCCGAGTTTTTTCAAGTCATGAAAAGCCCGTTCGACGGCAAGGAAGTTGTATGCGTTAAGGCACTCGTGCCCGATTACGCCATCATTCACGTTCAGGAGGCTGATATTTACGGAAATGCCCGGATCCTCGGCCCCTCTTTCCAGGATGTTCTCATGTCCAGGGCTGCCCGCAAGACCATCATTACCACAGAGCGGATCGTGGGCACCTATCGAATGCGGGAAAATCCGAAACTTACCGAGGTTCCTCACTTTACAGTCGAGGCAGTAGTCGAACTGCCCGGTGGAGCGAAGCCCGGTATATGCTACCCCGAATATCTCACTGTGGATTGGGACGATCACAAATCTTACGTCGGCTCGGTCAAGGCCGGAGAAGTCCCATCCTTTGCGGAAAAAATGCTGAAAGGGAGAGTGTAGCATGGAACTCGGACAAGATTACGGAAAACCGGAAATGATGGCTGCAGCCATAATACGGGAAATCAAGGAAGGTGACGTCGTTTTTCACGGCCTGGCTTCCCCCACACCGATGGTGGCGATGAAAGCAGCCAAGGCTTTAGGCAAAGACTTCTGTTACGTCACACTGAGCAACGGCGTCGACCACGACTGGTCACGTGCCCCTTATTGTGCTTCGACTCTTACTGAAAACACCTATACAGGTTCAGTGGCCTGTTTGGGACTTGACTGCATATTTGACCTTTACTGTTCCGGGAAGGGCGATATCGCCTTTCTTTCATGCCTCCAGATGGACAAGGAAGGGCGCATCGCAATGTCCTACCTTGGCGGAGATTACGATCACCCGAAGCTTAGGGGCCCCGGAGGCGCAGGCAGCGCCACCCTCATCCCCGTAACCCCGAGGACAATTATCTGGAAGGCAGGGCATGACAAGAGAATATTCGTCGAGCGGGTCGACTTTGCAACGACTGCGCCGGCGCCCGACAAACTCTTTACCGTCATTACGACCCTTTGCATTTTCCGAAAACAGCCAGGCGAAAAGTACCTCAAACTCGATTGTATATTCCCCTATGCCACTGTCGAGGAGGTGAAGGAAAATACCGGCTGGGAAATCGAGGAGACTCAGGTGCCGGTAATGGCCCTACCAACCGCCGAGGAACTGGCCGCAATCAGGAAAGTCGATATAAACAATATCCTGGCCTACGAGTTCAAATAGAGGGAGATTGTCCGGCAGGAACTCAGACATCGGGTTGTTATTCGCAATTAAGCCGGCGTGCGGTCTCAGTTTGCGGCCACACGCCTTTTTTCATCTTCTTTCCCACCCTCGTAAGGACCATCCGGTCACCCTTCAACTTGCTTGACAGGGTCCAATAATGCCTGACTATTTTCTCCTTATTGGAGACGAGATTCTTTCGTTTTCAGGAGAGCAAAAATCAGCTTTGCGTGCAAGTTGCAGGATAGCGCCGTAACGGAGATCGATTTGGAATGTATCCTGCGCAATGCCAAAACCGTGGCTGTCGTCGGCGCCTCATCGAAAGAGGACAACCCAAGTCACGAGGTTGCGGAATATTTGCTTGAACAAGGTTTTAGGGTATTTCCAGTCAATCCGAATTGCGATGAAGTTCTGGGGCAAAAATGTTATCCGGATTTGAAGTCCATTGATTGGGCAAAAACAAGCTTATCAAAATCTCAGGATACCGTCCACCTCGTCATCGTATACAGGATTTTTCTCTTCAAAATGATCGCACGATCGTGATCCTTCGATCAGATAGCTACGCCCATAACAACAGAACTCCTTGGAAATCCCATCACTTGCATCTGTTACTCCAAGGTAGTGCTTGCTTCCTTCCCTACAGATAAATGGAGTAAGATTGCTCTTGTGAACGGTTTTCTTCGGCTGAAAAAATGGGGCGGTGAAGAGCAGATCAGCAGTTTTTGTGATGGATGACGATTGTGAAGAGATTTCATTCGGTTGAGTTAGAGATTCACAATGAACATCGGCTGAACATCTTGTCTGAAAATCTGGATGTTCAGGTAGGGTAAGATGTTGTTCTTCCACATTTTGTGATGTCCTTCCAATAGTTTAGGTGAATGAACATGTGACTGAACATCACCCCTATGTTCATGATGTTCATTAACTACCTCTGCTGTAACCTCTTGCCCAATTAGCTTCCATAATTGAGTTCCACTCCTGTTTCCTGCATGGACTACCCTGTATTCTCCAATTTGTGGATCTCTTAAAAGCAGAGATGCTTTCAAAGCGCATTTCGTCACATCAGTGACAAAATCTGTCATTTCTGCAAAGAAACTCCTGAACTCCAGTCTACCGGCTATCCCCTCAATGGCGCAAAATCACCAGCTTCGGTTCCCTGAAAGAAAAGAGTGCTGTGTTGGTATATTCATTGCTCTGCCACTGCGATAACGGCGGCGCCTAATCGCTCAAAAATAGAGGTGCGAATCGCTCTCTCCTTAGTTTTTTGAGGATCAGCCACACTGGGTTTTATGAATCATTCTGTCGCAATATCGGGAAATGCTGCGTCATGGAAATAGCTCTTTTAGACGAGAATGAAGTTCGTTACAAAGTTTCCCAAATTAAAAACCTGCCCCCGCTTCCTTTGGCCCTGCAGCGGATGCTGGACATCATAATAAACGAAATGAATTCGCCGGATGAGCTTGAAAGGTTCATCGGCTATGATCTGAGCCTGGCGGCCAGGGTTCTTTGCGTTGCCAATTCTGCCTACTACGGGGTCCGCGGCGAAGTTCTTGACCTGCCCCGGTCTATCATTGTCATCGGCTACGAAGAGGTAAAATCCATATGTGTATACATACTTATGTCCGAAATTTTTTCCGGACTATACTCGATAAGTCGTGCTGAGCGAGAAAAGCTGTGGAAGCACGCTTTCGCTACAGCCAGAATAGCCTACCACATCGCCCAGATGCGGCCGTGGATTTCCAAAAATGAAGCCTATCTGCTCGGCCTTCTGCACGACCTGGGGCGAGTTGTAATGGCGGTCCACTTCAAAGAGGAGTATCGATCCATTCAGAAATTAGCTCGGGAAAGAAAAGTTCCTCCAGGATATGTAGAATCCCAATTTGGAATATACCACACGCTGGTCGGGAAATGGATTTCGATACGTTGGTCATTTCCCGCACTTTTCCAGGCAGTTATGGAATTTCATCATGAGCCGGAGAAAAGCCCTTTATTTAAGGCGGAGGTAAGAATAGTTGCCCTGGCAAACATTCTTGCAAATTCCCAAATATATCCCGAGTATCTGGACGATGATTTCACACGAATGTATTGCCAAAAACTCTACATAACCGATGAGGAATGGGAAGAATATCGGAGCCAACTGGGGCAACTCTGGTCTGAAGTTGATCAGTTTTGGAATTTATTGAAATAAAAATGAAAGTAATCAGAGCACAAAAGTCCTTCACCCTGTCCTGAGCCTGCCAAAGAAGCGAAGCCTGAATGCTCCTTGACAATCCGGCGCCTTGTATCCGGGCACCACAACTTCGGATCGATTCCGGGGTAGGCGCCGGAATTTAGTTAAGCAAACTCTTGCTTTCCTCTGCCTGGCTAACATTGAGTTTCTTGAAATTTTGTCAGGATTTTCGTGTAACTCATTCTTTTATCAGCGATCCATCCATGACCTGTCTATGACCAGCCGTCTGAGGATCAACTGGAAACCCTCACAATACATCACAGGGTTGTGAGAGTTGTCGATCGGTGAATCGCTTTTAGACATTTGGCTGCGGCCGAAGGGTTCACAAATGTGATGCACATGGAAAGATTTATCGTGTCCTTGTGAACTCAATGTTCAGGAGAGCAATGATGACACGAGCTCTTAGTCATCTATTCCAAATGGTCCAACACTTGTCTAACTTTTGCCGCAAAATCATGCCTGCCGAAAGGTTTCTGAATGAAATTCAGTCCTTCGTTCAGAATGCCGCGATGTGCTATCACATCGGCGGTATAGCCTGACATATAAAGGCACTTGAGGTTCGGGCGGATGACGCTGAGCTGTTCTGCCAGTTCCCGGCCGTTCATCTCCGGCATCACCACGTCCGTGGTCAGCAGGTGAAGATCTCCCGGATGCTCCTCGGCAAGACGTATGGCGTCTACCGGAGTCTGGGCCGCAAGCACCGTGTAGCCCAGATTTTCGAGAATCATCTTACCGAGGTTCAGGATCGCTTCATCGTCCTCGACCAGCAGGATGGTTTCCGTGCCTGCCGGGGGCTTGCCGGCCGTCTCCTCGGGGGGGACCTGTGCGGTTTCAGCC
>Ga0074045_10004419_pt1 | contig 12466 bp, 8 predicted proteins | sample BogForMeECP23OM2_FD_94442 | JGI IMG/M metagenome (GOLD analysis project Ga0074045, IMG submission 94442) | Bog forest soil microbial communities from Calvert Island, British Columbia, Canada - Bog Forest MetaG ECP23OM2 | ecosystem: Environmental > Terrestrial > Soil > Wetlands ...
CATGCCAGGCACACACGGTCGGGCTACGCCCTTCCTTCGTCATCCCCGCGGCGGCGTATTCTCATCCTGATTGTCGCGCGATTCTCATCCTGATTGTCGCGCCGCAATCAATTTACCTCGACGCTACCGCAGAGCGTCCAGGCGGTCCTTGTCGAACGCATGGAACTTCGCCCATAGGGGGCTGACCTTCTCCCTCTCCGTCACCGTGTGCGATTCGCGACCTTTTCGCGGTGAAGCGCGACAGCGCCGGACAGGCTCGCGGGCTCTTGAGAGCCGTTGGCGCCCCCCGCGCTCCTTGCTTGCCGCCGCGATCGGCAATGGCGTTCGTCTATGTTGCCTCGGTTTCGTCAGTGGACACTCGGTACGGGAGATCATCGACGAGAAGCGCCGCCACTTCGTCAAGCCGCATAGACTCGCGCCCGACCCGCTGCAAACTGTCACCAGCAACTCGAACGTCCGATCTCGACAGTCTGACGCGGTAACTCTCAGACTTTTGGCACCGAGATTCCAAGTCTCGCAGCCATTATCACCAGCGCGGGAAGGGAGTTGGCCGCCATTTTTTGCATCACCCGCCCTCGGTGCGCCTTCACGGTAATCTCGCTGATCCCGAGTTCGTCGGCGACCTGCTTGTTCAAAAGGCCGCGGACGACTAACGCCATCACCTGCCGCTCCCGGCAACTGAGTGACGCGTGACGGCCTCGGAGCGCGCGTATCTCAGCGTCGTCATGAAGCGCGATCTTGCTGAGCTCAAGGGCGTTGCGCATGACGTTCAACAAGACGTCGTCCGCGAAGGGCTTGGTCAAGAACTCGAGAGCTCCGCCTTTCATGGCCTGAACCGTCATCGCAATATCGCCCCGACCGGTCATGAAGATTATCGGCGTGTCGGGGCGCTCGACTGCGAGACATTTCTGTAGCTCCAAGCCACTGAGATCGGGAAGGGAAATGTCGAGAATCAAACAGCTTGGGACAGGCACGCGTGGGCGGCGCAAGAACTCCTGCCCAGACCCATAGGTCTCTGGCCGCCAGCCTGCTCTAAGGACCAGCACTTCAATGGATTTGCGCACCGAAACGTCCTCGTCGACAACGAACACGGTTGGTGCGCTGTGCGACAGAGGTGATGACCTCACCAGTTCTGGTTCGGGCGACTCCACCTTGCGCTGGTCGTGGCCCGTACCCCGATATCGAAGCAGCGACTGGATCATCGTTTGCCGCAGGATCTCGGTTTGATTGGTCGTAGTCTCCGGATCCGAGTATCGTGTCATCGCGTTACGTTGACGGAGATGAGCGGCCGCTTCCTTCGAAACGTTGATCACGTTACCCTCGCCCGTGTGAGTGGGCCGGGTATAAGCGAGGGCGGCACCAGCGGACGCTGAAGTGGCGCCTACGCCGCGCCAAGACGATGTTGACGATACTGTAGGCATGATCACGCTCCCTGAAAGAAATTGCGATCCTCGACATCACTTTCTGTTGCCACTCAATTAGGCCTGCTCATCGTCATCGTCGTCTCACGGAACGCCGCGCTATGTCTCATTCAGCGCCGATCGGAACTAAAGCCGTTGGCGCCTTGGTTAGAAACATGGAAGAGAGAGTCAGGCCGCCGGTCTCCATCGATAGAGCCATACTCGGAATGGCCGCCCGCCCGCCGGCTGGAGGGAGCCAAGCGGCCGAGCGGCCTTGCGCTGACCAGCCGTCGTCCGCTCTAATGGCGTTGCGTGCGCCTCATGATTAGCGAGGCCAAGCGGCATGGGTGGCGTCGACCTCAAAGTCGCGCCGAGCGTGGCGAAGTCCACGCCACGACAATCGTGCGCGTGGGGAGCTCGGTCGCGACAATAGGGCCGGTTTCCGGGTAGAGACTCGCAGTGGACGACCGCGCCAAAACCGTCTCGACGCGATCTGTCGCGGCTCGCCTTACCCATGCGGTCGCTGTAAGGGTGACTCTATTCGGGTATTGGGCGGCCCGGAGGGATGGCCATGCAAGTCGATTTTTCCACGGACGACCTGCCGCCGCGCGACCGCGTAAGGTTTTGGTGCGATTACTTCGCGAAGCAGGCCCATAGCATCACGCCCGGCGAGATTCCGGACCCCGGCGCCTTTCGCGCCGAAGCGGGCGGACAAGTTGCGGGCGAATTTGCGCTGCTCGATATCGAAACGGGACTCGAGAGGGTTCGGCGCACCGCCGCCGATGTCGCCAGAGACAAGACCGAAGCGTTCTTCATCCGCCGATTCCGGCGGCCGCTGATCTGGAGAGCCGCCCCGCGCAGCACGCTGGTCGACCTCATTCACGAGCCCGGCGATTTCTGCGTGAGCTCGACGGAATGGCGATTCGACGCGGAATCGAAGGGCGCAGCCTCGTTCGGGTTGCTGGTCATCCCGCAGGGAGCGCTCTCGCCGCTTCTGGCTGGGGGCCGACTGGCGCGCCCGTTTCGGCTGCCCGGCGCCTCGCCGCTCGGCTCGCTCCTCGGCACAGCCGTGGATGCGGCGAAGGCGCAGGCGCCGCTCCTGCCCGACGAACTCGGCGAAGCCGTGCTGCGCAACCTCTGCGGCCTGGTGGCGCTGGCGTGCGGGGCCTCCGACGAGGGCGCCGAGCAGGGCCGGGTGTCGCTGCGGTCGGCGCAATTCGCGGCGGTCAAGCGCCACGTCGATCTGCATCTCGCCGATCCCGGACTGACCCCAGCCAGCGCCGCCGGCGCACTCGGCATCTCGGTGCGCCAGTTGCATCGGCTGTTTGAGCCAAGCGGCAGCAGTTTCGCGCGATACGTTCTACGCCAGCGGTTGCTCAGGTGCCGCGACACGATCGCCGGAGCGACGGGAACCGGCCGATCTGTGATCGACATCGCCTTTGGCTGGGGGTTCAACAGCATGGCGACATTTTATCGTGCGTTCGCAAGCGAGTTCGGTGGCGCGCCCGCCGTATTGCGCACAGCATCGCGCAGAGAGGACTGAGCCGCTCGCACACGGGCGGAGGAGGACATCGTGAATGCGGCCCAGCAGGAACTCGTCCGAACGACCTTCGCCAGGCTAGTTGTGATGCCGGAAGTGGCCGGGGCGCTGTTCTACGAGCGGCTATTCGTTGTCGACCCGAGTTTCCGCGGGCTGTTCAAGAACGACATGCGCATTCAGGGCGTCAAACTGATGACCATGCTCGCCATGGTCGTCTACAATTTGCATGAGCCGGGTCAGGTTCTGCCTGCGATCCGTGATCTCAGCGTCCGTCATGTCGGGTACGGCGTCAAGCTCGCCGACTACGACGCCCTGCGGGAAGCGCTTCTCTGGGCCCTCGAACAAGTGCTTGGGGAAGACTTCACGCCCGCCGTCCGGGAGGCGTGGACAGTCTGCTACGATGAACTGGCTGGCGAGATGAAGGCCGCGGCCGGCCTGTGACGACAACCCTCCTCAGTTTCGCGACGAATGAGACTTGCGCGGCGCTTCGCCGGACTGGGAAGTTGCGCGGAACCGGCCTCCCACGGCGAGCGCGCTACCAGTCGGCTATCATTGGCCATTTGCGTGACGGCAGTGCGTCTCCATGCTTAATCCAGTTCACTGGGCCCGCGGAACAAATCCAGCCGCGCCGGTGTTCATCGCTCGGTCAAACCAGACACGCATAGTGATGCCGTCCTGAATCTGGAGGATGGCGTCTTCAGGCAGGCTCGAAACCCGAAAGGTCTCTTGGATGCGGCGAGGCGCGGTCGCATCGCACGATCCCCCCCACTCAACCTCGCCGCGAATTCACTCCGTTTACTTCCTCTGGCGAAACCGCGCTGTAATCGACACCAAGGTATCGGCGATACCATTGTGCAATGGCCGTGTGACCAGCTTGCCGCTATCTTTCGCGCGTGTAGTCGCGAAAGCCGCCAGGTCTAGAGGAACTAACCATGGTCAGTGCCGCGATACAAAACTGCATCCGTCAGGTTCAAGGCAACGAGTCGATTGCGTCTGGCGCGACCAGAGCTACGAATGTGCGGTGGGGGCCAGTCGAAGATGGCAGCGCCCCAAGATCCTGAGCCGCCACACCGCTCGAACGATTTGCACGAGAACCCCATGACCGCACAGAGAAACACTGCTCCCCGCGACATAATTTTGACGCTGCCGAGATCCGCGGACGCCCTGCAGAGGCGTTTTGATCGCGTGCGGACGATTTCGGTCGCGCTCGTAGCCGGGCTATCCGACGCAGATGTCAGCGGCCAATCGATGCCCGATGCCTCACCGAGCAAATGGCACCTGGCGCACACGACCTGGTTCTTCGAGACGTTTGTGTTGCGAGACTTCGTCCGGGGTTACTGTCCCTTCAATCCTGCGTTCGCCTTCCTCTACAACAGCTATTACGAATCTGAAGGGGACCGCATCGCAAGGCCATCCCGCGGGATGCTCACCCGTCCATCGCTTGACGAGGTGCTTGCGTATCGTCGGCATGTCGACATTGCGATGATGCGGGCGCTTGACGATCTGCCGGCGTCGGCGCGGCGACTCGTCGTGCTGGGGTGCAATCACGAGGAGCAGCATCAGGAGTTGCTTCTCACGGACCTCCTTCACCTGTTCGCCCAGAACCCCCTGCTTCCGCGAGCCTACGCGCAAGGCAACGTTCGTATCGGCGCTGAAGCTGATGCGCTGCGCTGGGTCGAGGGGCGCCAAGGCCCAGTCGATATGGGGCACGACGGCCGAGACTTCGCTTTTGACTGCGAGGGGCCGCGCCACACCGTCTGGCTGGCGCCGCACGCGCTCGCGGATCGCCTGGTTACTAACGGCGAATGGCGGGCCTTCATCGACGACCGAGGTTACGACACTGCCAGCCTGTGGCTGTCGGACGGCTGGGCATGGGTGCGACAGAACGGGATCGAAGCGCCTTTGTACTGGCGTCGCGATGATAGCGGCGACTGGTCCAGGCATTTCGGACTCGGCGGACTCGCGGCGATGGATCCTGCCAGCCCGGTGCAACATGTCAGTTACTACGAGGCCGACGCCTTCTCGAGATGGGCGGGCGCCCGCTTGCCGACCGAAGCCGAGTGGGAAAGCGCCGCCGAAGGCCTGAACGCCGAACAGGGAACCTTTCTCGATAATCCTGGCGCCGTGCGCCCCGTGCCCGCGCCTGCCGAGGACGGAATTCGCCAACTGTTCGGCGACCTGTGGGAGTGGACGGCGTCCGCCTACCTTCCGTATCCCGGTTTTCGCCCGGCGGCGGGCGCAGTTGGTGAGTACAACGGAAAATTCATGTCGGGTCAGTTCGTGCTGAGAGGCGGGAGCTGCGCAACTCCGCGAGGGCACGTGCGGGCAAGTTATCGCAATTTCTTCTATCCTCACCAACGCTGGCAGTTTACCGGCGTCCGCCTCGCCAAGGATATCTAGCCATGCTCCGTACAGACGATCAGTCTATGCCCCGTACAGGCCATCGTCCGTCGTTCGCCGCCGATCCCGCTTTTCGACGCGACGTATTGAACGGCCTGGCGGCTCGCCCGAGGATGATTCCACCATGTTGGTTTTACGACCGTTACGGGTCAGCGTTGTTCGAAGAAATAACGATGTTGCCTGAATACTATGTGACTCGGACCGAGCGATCACTTCTGCAAAGCGCGGCGGCGGAAATCGCCGCGCTTGTTGGGCCTGGGCGGGCGGTCGTCGAATTCGGGTCTGGCTCATGTTCTAAAACGCCAATTCTGCTTACCGCGCTCAATCCAGCAGCGTACGTGCCCATCGACATTTCGGGTGGTATGCTTACGGAGTCGGCGACAAATATTTCGACGATATTTCGAGAGCTAGCAATACACGTGATCGAAGGGGACTTTACGAAAGCCGTACGGCTTCCGCCATGGGTCGAGCGGCTCCCTCGGCTTGGATTCTTTCCTGGTTCTACCATCGGTAACTTTCTCGTTCCCGAGGCCGTTAATTTGTTGCGGAGTATGGCGTCCACTTTGGGCGGCGGTTCGATGCTGTTGATCGGCGTCGACCGAATCAAGGACCAAAGCATTCTTTTGCCCGCATATAACGACGCGGCCGGAGTAACGGCTGCGTTCAATCGCAATATTTTACATCGAATCAACAGGGAGCTTCGCGGGTCGATTCCCGTTGACGCCTTTCACCACCTCGCACGCTGGAACGATGAAGAGGCGCGGATCGAAATGCATCTGAAGGCGAAACGGGATGTAGAGTTTGCAGTGGACGGTCATTTTTTTCGCATGGCCGAGGGCGAGACGATCCATACGGAAAATAGTTTGAAATACGGGCCGAGGGACGTCGGGGTTCTCCTTCGAGCGGGCGGTTGGTCGCCCACAGCGATGTGGACGGATCAAGACGAGCTTTTCACCGTCATTTTGGCTCAGGAGACCGCCACACTGTCCGGGACCTGGGACGGGCCTCAATCGGAGCGTGGCCGATCGGAGCATTCTCGCTGCCTCAGGGCGATCTGAAAAGGCGGGTCACGACCGTCTCTCCGAAGCAGGGACATCAGGCGAAGGATGCGGAGGCGCTTTCGCAGTATCAGCTGACCGAGTTGCGATCGACACGGATCCGACTTGGCGCGGTCGACCGCGTCGCGTTTTCGCCATTAAGAAATCTGGGAGATCGGACATGAAAGCCACCGAAAAACTGCGCGTCGCGGGCCAGAGTCTATGGCTCGACAATATCACGCGCGACCTGCTCACCTCGGGCACGCTGAAGCGCTACATCGATACGCTGTCGATCACTGGCCTGACTTCGAATCCCACGATTTTCGACCACGCCGTCTCCAAAAGCGCCGCCTACGACTCGGATATCCACGCGATGACCAAGAGCGGCGTTGCAACCGAGAATTTGTTCTTCCAGCTCGCCATCGCCGATCTGCGACAAGCAGCCGACCTCTTCCGCCCGATCCACGAGCGCACGGCCGGCGTGGACGGCTGGGTGTCGCTCGAAGTCTCGCCGCTGCTCGCCTATGACACGCAGAAGACGGTCAAAGCGGCAAAATCCCTCCACGCCGCCGCGGCCCGGCCCAATCTCTTCATCAAGATCCCCGGGACGAAGGAGGGCGCGTCAGCAATCGAGGAGGCGATCTTCAGCGGCGTGCCGGTCAACGTCACGCTGCTCTTCTCACGGGCGCACTACGTCGCTGCGGCGGAGGCTTATATGCGCGGCCTGGAACGCCGGATCGCGGCGGGCCTGAGCCCCGACGTCCGCTCAGTCGCGTCGTTGTTCGTCAGCCGCTGGGACAAGGCGACGACAGACAAACTTCCAAGCGAGCTGCGCGATCGACCGGGGATCGCCATCGCGGGGTCAACCTATGCTGCCTATCGCGAGCTCATCGACTCCGATCGCTGGCAGAGGCTCGAGAATTTCGGCGCGCGCCCGCAGCGGCTATTGTTCGCGAGCACAGGCACGAAGGATCCGAAAGCCTCGGACACGCTCTACATCGGCGCGTTGGCCGCGCCCAACACCATCAACACGATGCCTGAAGCGCGAGTGCGACGCTTTCGGAGATCGTCAAGGCGGGCGTGAATCTCGACGCCCTGGCGGCGGACCTCCAATCCGATGGGGCCAAGTCGTTCGACGAGTCCTGGGCGAATCTCCTAAAGTCGATCGAAACGAAATCGCGCTCTATTGGTGCGTGAAAGAGAACAATTCTTAGCAGAGGCATCGGCGTTCAACCGATCCCCGTACCTCAATGCCTTTGCGAGATCGGCAAGTCGCCGGGCCGGCTGATCTGTGCGCAGTCGAACGCCTGTGGAGAAAGAAAATGAGCAAGTTCAGCGCTTTCGAGTACAGAAAACAACCCGGATTCGATATGAACACCTTCGAGGGCGCGAACCAGGCCATCCCGATGAAGACACTTGTCATTTACTGCTTTGACCCTCGGGCGGCCGAAATCCCACAGGCCATCGCCGAGTATTTTGGGGACGAGGTCTATCCCGGTGAAAACATTCTCGACGAATCTGGCAATCGGATTGGCCACACAAGGACACTATTTACCGAGACCAACGCGGGTGGGAGCGCTGCCTTCGCGCTAGAGTCCGTGGCGGCCATGGACTATATATTCAGCGTTCAGAATGTCGTCGTGGTTCACCACTCTTTCTGCGGCACGACGACTCTAACGCCCGAGCTGCTCATCGAGGAGTTCCACGATCATTATCATACTGATATCACAACGATGTTTGATCCCGATAGCCTTGCCATCATGGATTTCGAGATGTCGATCAAGCATGATATCGCGTTGCTTCGTTCGAGCCCTGCTGTGCCGAAGCACATCAAGCTCTACGGCTTCTTCTACGAAATCAGTTCCGGCAAGTTGACCGAGGTGGTGCGGGACATTCCTGCATAGATCGCAGTGTAAACGAGTGAGTGCAGCGGTGCGACGATACGTTGCGACGCTGCGCCAGTGTGATATTGCCTTGGTGGCGGGCGCACCCTGTTCGAAAGTTTCAACGGCAGGCCACCCCTCAAGCACACTCAAGGCAACGTCGGGCGTCAGGACGCTCCTCGGCGGAACCGCGAAGACGTGGGCCGCGCGCCCACCAAGACTCTGGTCGCGAGCGCTTGTGCGGCCCATCTCGCGCGGCGCGCCGCCGACTACGGAATCAGCGCCGGGAGCGGTCGGCGTCAATTTCGCCGCCGTCATTGGCCGACTCGGCTCGAAGGCGCTGCGGTTTCTCCGCCCGGCGATCTCATAAAATCGACCGTGACGTATCCCTCGGAATTCAGTTATTCGCCCCCTGCTTATGTCTGGGCTCACGGCGCAATGACGCGCGCCTCAAAATCCTGCCCGCGCCAGACCTCGTCGGCTTTCCGGCGCCAGGTGAAGACGAGGTTGCCGCCCGGCTCCATTCCCGCCGTCGGCAATTCTGCGACATGCAGGCCAAGGCCCGTGTCCCTCGTCGCGACGTCGGCCTGGCTCTTCCAGTTGTCGCGCGTGTAGCGGACAATTGACTCGTCGGGGAGATCGAGCCGCAGCGTCTGGCCGGCCAGAACGTTGGCCGCGGGGCAATCCTCGCGCCACGGGCGGCAGCGGGCGGGCCGTTTCTTGGCGAGGTAGCGGCGCATCGCGTGGGGGGGCATGTCGAACACCCTGCCATCCGCGAGCGAGCGCAACAGCTTCACATATTCCGCATGCGCCCAGACGAGGGGCATCGCTGAGCCGGTCGGTTTTCCGGGCGCGAGCCCCATTTCGGGAATGGGCGCGGAGTCCCACACCTGCTCGGGGATGAGGCCGCCAGGACTGGTCTGCGCCTCGATCGTCGCGAGCAACGCCTCCGCCTCCTCGCGCTTTCCCGCCGCAAGCGCGTAGTGCGCCCGTTCGCCCGCCAGGAGCGGCCAGACGCGGCCGATCCCGACTCCGTCGAAGGGACTCCCGTCCGCCTTCTCACCGTAGCCGTCGAGGTTATAGCGGCGCCAGCCGGAGCCCTGGGGCAGTTCGACCTTGAGCAGGCGATCGATGACCGCGATCGTGCTGAGCACGCGCGGATCGTCGGGCGCCCTCAGCCCGAACCGGACGAGCGCGATCGCATCCGTGCTGATGAGTTCGTCCGCGGCGATCGCTCCGCCTCCCGCCTCATGGTTGCGCACCTGGATCATTCCGTGAACGTCCGGGCGCCCCATCACGGGAGATTCGGGCGCCACCCGTATGTAATAGCCAGCGACGCCGGCTTCCCGCGCGAGCGGCGTATCCTTGACATAGATCCAGTCCTCGATCTGCTCGTTCCAGGCGTCGGCCGTGTCGCGCAGCAGAGCTGGCAACTCCTCGACGTCGCAGGCTTCGGCGATCTCGGCCGCGGCGAGCAGCCCCGCAATGGCGACCGCGAGCGTGAACGGCGTATAGCCAGCGTTCTCCTCCCAGCGGTCTTGCTTGGTTCTGGGTCCGGTGCGCAAGACGAAGCCCGCCGCGCGCTTGACCATCGGCCAGAACGGTTGCAGGTCCGGAGGCCCAAGCGCGCCCTCGCGTCGGGCCATGTCCAGGAGCAGCACGGGGAAGGCGCACTCATCGAGCTGCACGCCGCTCCTATAGGGCGCGCCGTCGAGCCAATAGTTCTGCCCCCACGACCCGTCTCCCTCCTGGGTCGCCCGCAGATAGCGCAGGATTCGGCGGACCTCGCTGCGCGCGCCGCACGCGAGCAGCGCGCCGGCGGTTTCGCACAGATCGCGGGGCCAGACGAGATGGTAGCCCCCGATATCGTCGTCACCCTTGTTGAAGCCCCACGGAATTGACAGGCTGGCGATGACGCCTCCCGGGAACGTCGGCGTCTCATGAACACGAAGCAGGTTGGCGCTCACCCGATAGATGTTCTGGCCATGAGCGCGCCGCTCCATCGTGCGCAAGCCGGATTGCCAGGCGCGCCAGCCGGCCGAATAGTCATTCAAGATCGTCTCGAAGGGGGTCATGCTCGACGTCCGGGCGTGAAAGGCGGCTTCCGCCCTGGTTCGGCCGAAACCGACCGCGAGAACCGAGGCGCCGTCGGCTCCCGTGGCAAGCTCAGCGGACAAGGCGACGTTCCCATCGGTCGCTGCGTCGTACTGGTCGGTCAGCCGCCGATGGTTGCGAAGCTGCCGCCATCCGTCCGAGACGCCGACGAAGCCGACGGACCTGGCGAGGAACGGCGGGCTCGCCAGCATCGCCAGATGCGTGCCGCCGCCGAGAGCGCAAAGCATCTCGTGTCCCTTGTACTCGCCGAGCTGGCCGTTGTTGTGCGCCCCCGCGTTGATGAGATGCGGCGCGAGCAGAGAGAACACGCGGAGCCCCGCCCTGGAGGAGTCTTCGAGGCGAATGTGCAGCAGGATCGAATCGCTGCGTGGGTCCGCGATCACGCGATTGATCATCCGGAATCGGCCGCCGCGATGCGTGCTCGTCAGCTGGAAAGCGGGAACCCCATCCTCGATACGTTCGACGACCGTCTCGCAATCGCGCTTGACCTCGGCGAAGAGAGTGTCCCCGTCGGTGACGATGAGCCCGAGATCGCGGACGCAAGCTTGGTCAACGCGTGGGTAGTAGATTTCATTGACGATGCCGTGACTGATGGTGAACCATACCCGGCTGCCCTCGCTGAGGGCGGCGCCGACCCCGTCCTTGGCGCTTGATGTCCACCGAGCCGGAATTCCAGGCCACCCGGGCGCTTCGACCATCTCCTCCTCCCAAAAGCGCCGTCCTTTGCGGCAATGCGAGCCGCGATTGATCGGGTTGCCGTGGTCGGGCTCTTGGCCGATCCGTGCCCCTTGGCTTGCGCGGCCTATAGAAGGCCCTTCACCGCCTCAACAACGTGGCGCGCAGAAATGCCAAACGCATCGACAAGCTCATCGGGTTTACCAGAATGTGGCAGGCCATTCACAGCCAACAGTTTGAATTTTGCAGGCGCCGCTCCCGCGGCAACCAAGGCATGCAACACGGCCTCGCCTAATCCACCCTCCGGCCAATGATCTTCGACGGTCACCAGCCGGCCGCCCGTCGCGCCGACCTCGGCGGCCAGCGCCTCGCCATCCAGAGGCTTCACGCAGTAGAGATCGATCACGCGAATCGCAACTCCCGCTGGTCTCAGTTGATCCGCCGCCTTCAGCGCTTCGTGCAGGGTCACGCCGGCGCCGATCACAGTCGCCTTGTCTTCCGCGCTCTTGCGCAGCACTTTGAAACCCGGAATTGGGAATTTCTCATCGTTCGAATACAGAATGGGCATTTTCGGTCGCGAAGTGCGCAAATAGTTGATGCCCGCGCGCCGAGCCATCGCCTCCGTTAGGCGCTCCGCCGAGACGGCGTCACTCGGATAGAAAACAGCCGAGCCATGCACCGCGCGGAACATGCCGATATCCTCGAGCGCCATCTGCGATGGACCGTCCTCACCGATCGAGACGCCACAGTGCGACCCGCACAGGTTGATGTTCGCGCGGCTGATGGCCGCCATGCGCACATTGTCATAGGCGCGCGAAAGGAAGCAGGCGAACGTGTCGGCGAAGGGCGTTTTGCCGCGCGCCTGCAATCCTACCGCGACGCTCACCATGTTCTGCTCGGCGATATATCCTTGCCAAAAATGGTCCGGGTACGCGTCGCCGAATACCTGCGAAAAGGTCGAGTTTTTCACGTCGCCCGATATGGCCACCACGTTGGGGTTCGCAGCTCCCAGCCGCTTCAGCGCGAACCCGTACGCCTCGCGCGTCGCCACCTTCGCATCCTTGGCGTAGTCCGGCGCCGCGGGAGTGGCGAATTCCGGCGGCTTCGGCAGTGAGGTTCGCTCGAACGATTTTCCCGGGTCGGGCAGGACCGTCGGTCCGCCGCCCTTTTCCTGAATCGCGGCGGCAAGCTGTTCCTTCGAGAACGGTTTGCCGTGCCAGTTCAGTTTGTCGGCGACCAGGCTGAAGCCGTGGCCCTTAATCGTTCGCGCCACGATGGCCTGCGGCCGCCCTCTCACGGTCTTGGCGCGATCCAGCGCCGCGAGCACCGCGGCCACGTCATGTCCGTCAATCACTTGCGTATCGAAACCTTCCGACTCGAATTTCAGCCGGTAGCGTTCCATGTCGTGCTGGTACA
>Ga0074045_10004421_pt1 | contig 12463 bp, 13 predicted proteins | sample BogForMeECP23OM2_FD_94442 | JGI IMG/M metagenome (GOLD analysis project Ga0074045, IMG submission 94442) | Bog forest soil microbial communities from Calvert Island, British Columbia, Canada - Bog Forest MetaG ECP23OM2 | ecosystem: Environmental > Terrestrial > Soil > Wetlands ...
ACGGCGAGATTCTCGAGCGCGAAGCCGAGCCGCGCTTCGACCAGCCGGCGAAATTCCTCCGGCCCGTAATCGTCGATCATGAACTTGAGCCGCGCCTTGACGCGCGAGATTCGGTACTCGGTGGTCCCCTGCCACACGTCGATGATCGCGCGCATCACCGGCATCGCCTGCTCGCGCGTGATGAACACGCCCAGATGCCGCGACAGGCGCGGCGTGGACGACTGTCCGCCGCCGACGCGCACCGCAAAGCCCTCGCGCCCGCCGTTGAGCATCCCGACCAGCGCGACGCAGTTGATCTCGGGAGCGTTGCACTGATGCTGGCATGCGGCGATCGATATCTTGTGCTTGCGCGGCAGGTCCGAGTACTCGCGATTGCCGAAGAAAAATCCCGCGGCCTCGGCGACCAGCGGCGTCACGTCGAAAACTTCGTCCCGATCCACGCCCGCGACCGGGCATCCCGTGATGTTGCGCACCACGTCGCCGCATCCGCCCATCGTCGTCAGCCCGGCGCTCTTGAGCTTCCCCAGAATCTCGGGGAACTTGTCGAGCGTGATGTAATGAAGCTGGAAATTCTGGCGCGTGGTCAGCTCGCCCTGGTCGCGCCCGTAGGTCTCGGAGATTTCACCGATTACCCGCAGTCCCTCGGCGCTGAGGATGCCGCTGGGGATTTTCACCCGCATCATGAACGTTCCGATCTTCGGCTTGTCATGGTACATGCCGAACCACTGGAGCCGCACGATGTCTTCTTCGGGAAGTTTTTCATACGAGGTCTGCGCCAGCCGGTCCCATTGACCCGCCAGCTCAGTCGGAAACATCTCGTGCTTGAGGCGCTCGACTGAATTGCGCTTCAAGACCATTTCCCAAGCCGGCGGCTCTCTCTTCGGCACTGATCGAATCTCCTGCTGACACAAAAGATAACTTAGGTTACTGATTTAGTCAACTAAGTAGATGACTAAGCCAGTCGCCTATTCCCCATACTGATCGATTATGCTAACAATAGGCGGGGAAGCTCTGGAAAAAAATGAAGTTCGGCGTCGGCGTTGACTACTCCCTGAAGGCCCTGCTGCTACTGGCGGACCGTTATCCTACCACTTTGCCGGTTCGAGTCGAGGAAATAGCGGTGGCCCAGAACATCCCCGAAAACTACCTGCGCCGGCTCCTGATCGAACTCAAGCGCGGCGGTCTGGTCGCCAGCCAGAAAGGGCCCAGCGGCGGATATATGCTGGCCAGGCCGCCGGCGCGAATCACGATGGCGGACGTGGTGGAAATAATCGAGGGCGACTACACCCCGGTTGAATGCCTCGAGGAAAGTTCGTCGATGTGCTCGCGCGATCAGTCGTGCGCGATGCGCGACGTATGGAGCGAGGTTCGCGACTGCGTCAACGGCATCCTGCGCCGAGTGACGCTGCAAGCGCTATCGGAAAAGCGCAAGCACGCAATCAGCTACAGCATCTAGAACGTCGCTTGCTCACACGTGCGCGAGGACCTTCTCATGCAGGTTGCGGATCAGCTTTTCGTCCTGCCCGACCTCGCCGGTAAAGATAACCTGCGATGTGCCCCAGTCCTTCGCGCGCCGCTTCAGCTCGACGATGCATTCCTCCGCCGTTCCGATCAGCGTCATCGGCGAAGCCAGTATCTCGTCGGCAGTCTGGCCGAACATCGGCGCCATCATCTCGGCGGTCTTGCGGGTGGCTTCGCGCGAGTCCGAGATAATCGTCGAGAAAATGAAGTTGCTGATGCGGACGGCGTCAGCTTTGCGGCCCAACCGCTTGGCTTCGTCGCGGACGAAGCGCACCTTCTCGCGGAACGATTGGTCGGTCGTGCGCTTCACGACCTCCATCGAGATATGTCCGCGCTTGCCCGCATCCGGAATGATGTTGACGTAGTCCGCGTACTTGGCTGCCAGCCGCAGCAGGCCTTTGCCTCCGCCGCCGACGATTATCGGCGGATGCGGCTGCTGGATAGGCTTCGGCCACTGGATCGCATCCTTGAAATGGTAGAACTCGCCGTCGAAATTCGTGCGCTCGTTCTTCCACAGCGACAGGATGCAGGTGATCGCTTCGTCGAGCATCCGCAGCCGCTCGGTGATAGGCGGAAACGGAATCCCGGTCATCTTGAATTCCGTCTCAGTCCATCCCGAGCCGAGTCCCGCGACCAGCCGGCCGCCGCTCAGCCGGTCCAGCGTCATCAGGCTTTGTGCCGTGATCGCAGGATGACGAAACAGATTGCACAGCACGAGATGGCCGACGCGGATTTTTTTGGTGGCTTCGATTACAGCGGCGGCCATCACGATATGGTCGTAGGCCTTCGACGTCGGATCGTATTGCCGCTCCGGACCTTCGTTAACAAGATGGTCGGGAAAGACGATCAGGTTGTAGCCGAGCGCCTCAGCGGTTTGCGCGTTGGCCCGATACTGGGCGGGCTCCAAATTGCCAAGCTGTATTCCAAACTCCATTTGTGCCTCAAAGAACAACCGGGATTTGAGTCGGCTAGACTAGCAGACCGGCCAGCGTTCAAGAAATCCAATTGCGCGTAACCGTTGAGCTCTCTCCAACGCACGACACGCGCACGACACGCCGCGTTCATGGTGAAAATCGCGGCACATTCGGTCGTGCGCGACGAGGCGACGCGTCGGCGTTGGCGTGGATTTGAACAGTGCATTCGCAAGCATTGACGGCTCCTTTCACGCTTACGCGGACGGTTGCCGCGTCAGTGTGCAAGCCATTAGACGCCGTAAAGCACCGATGCTTACGAAATCATCAAATTTTGCATTAGAAATCATTGCGTAACTGGTCAAAAATGGTTATGTTCACTTCCAGGATGAATGGGATGACGAGGTTGCGGTTTCGCCCTGCATGCGCCTGCCGATGAAGACGGTGCCTGCGCGAACTGCCTAACAAAGGAGACGTATGACTCCAAGTAGCGCGCAAGCTTCTTCTCGAATCGCCCTACAACCCAGCCGCCCCTCGCTGCTCAACGCCTTGGGCGAGTTACGAGTTCCGCTCGAGGCCACCATTTATTGGCTCGGCGCGCTCGCCCATCCCTGGCCGCACGTACAGCCGGGCAACAGCAAAGTCGTCATGCTTATTCCGGGTTTCATGGCTGGCGATGTGACGCTTGCGCCGTTGGCGAATTTTTGCCGATGGCTCGGCCATCGCGCAGTCTATGCGGGAATCTGGTCGAACTCCGAGTGCCCGCGCGAAACGATGCGGAAATTGAACTCACGGATCGCTCTGGCCCATGAGAAATTCGAGCAGCCGATCGTTGTGATCGGCCAGAGTCTCGGCGGCGTTTACGCGCGCGAGATTGCCCGCGAGCAGCCCAAAATGGTCGAGCGGGTGATCTCGCTTGGATCACCCCTCAGGCAACCGCGCCACGCGGCCAACATTGCCGTGCAGGCGGTTGCGCGATCGATGGCCGCACTTCGCGGCAAGGCTGACGGATGCCTCAGTGAGTCGTGCCAGTGCGGAATGATGTTGAGCGACGAATCGCCAGCGCACGTTCCAGCCACGCACGTGTACTCGCGCAGCGACGGTGTCGTGCACTGGGAAAGCTGTGTCGATTTGAGCGGCGCGCCGACGGTGGAAAACGTCGAGGTGATGGGCAGTCACGTCGGGATGGCATTGAACGCCGATGTGTACCGCGTGATCGCGGATCGGCTCGCGATGCCGCATAGACCGCGGCTCCGATTGGCGGATTCACGCGCCGCGGCCGCGAAGAATTGAATCCGGCGCGCGCCCTTACGCGCGTCCGATATTCCGCGAGTTTTTCACCGAGAATTATGCGCCTGTCTGAGCTCGATCAGGCCACGACGCGAATCCCAAAACTGAGCTTACCGGCGTTGGAATGCTGCCGCATTTGCTCCTCTCGCTGACTGATGCGTACGTCGAGATCATCTCGCGCGCAGTAATCGGAGCAGTAGCAGTACTCCGCGACCTGCCGCGACGGATCGCGAATCTCTGCCGAGCGCAGCTCGAGAAAGGTGCGTTGCTGGAAAAGCACGCCGAACCCCTCGGTGGGTGAGTCGGGCAGCAGAGACGCTATCTCCTGTCCACAAAAGTTGCAGCGATGACCGACGGTGAACTGCTTCATGGCTGGCTCCAAACAGTCTCAATCTCTGGCGCTTGATACTTTGACGTGACTCCCTGTCATTGCTTCGAGCAATCCCCGACTTCCGGTGAACGCGGCGCCGATCAGCGGGCGTTCAATGAGACCATCCCTGGATGTGGAGAGTCACTGACACTCGCGGGCGGCGTGCCCACGTAGTTCGGTAACTCCACACGCGGTGGCTGCACACGAGGCGGCTGCGCTGCCGCAGGCACGCTCTGGGCAACGGCGGCCCGCTTGAGTTCCTCGAAGACCTCCTCCACCAGCGACTTCATGCGATCGGGATCGGGCATCAGATTGGGCTCAGCCATCATCGTGAAATAGAGAGCCTGGTTATAGCCGACGATCGGCACGCCGAATCCGAGATTGCCGCCCAGCGGAAGCAGGCCGATGTAGTCGACCATCCGATGGCCGGCGAGATAGAGCGGCACCTGTGAGCCGGGAACATTGGTGGCGATGAAGTTTATTCCCAGCGGCTGCGCCGCGGGTCTGGCCCATGACGGCAAGATTCGCTGCAACGACACTGCGGTGTCCATGGCCGTGGTCGCAATTCCGGCGAGCATCGCGACAAATGGCGGCGAGGCGCTCGCGCCATTACTCATCAATCTTTCGAGCGCCTGCGGCTCCCCGGCTTCCTTGATCCTTTGGGTCTCCGCAGTGGCGAGTTTCAGCCTGGCCACCGGATCCATCGGTTCTGCGGGTAGTTCGGGGAACATCATCGACACCCGATTCCCCAGCGACCCGCTTTCGTCGTCACGTCTCACGTTGACCGGGCATCCGATTCGCAGCGGCGCGCCCGGCTGCCCGCCATGATCACGGAGGTAGCGCGCGGCTCCCTCGCTAAGCATCGTCAGCACGACATCGTTGATGGTACCGCCGAAGGCGGCGCGAATCGCCCGGAAATCTGCAAACGACGTGCGCAGCCAGGCCAGCGTCCGCTCCTGGCTTACCAGGCCGGCGTTCCATGGCGTAGCCGCGATCGGTCGCATCATCTGCCCGGCCAACCTGGCAAGCGTGCCGGCATCCGATCCGAGTTCCTTGACTGACGACCGAAAGTTCGAAGCCGCTTGACTCAGGCGGCGCATCGAGTCGACCTGCTCCTGCGCGCGGTCGAGCGTGGCGCCGATCATTTGTCGCAGCGGGCCCGGGAGAGGTTTTGGAGACCATGGCTCAACATTCGATTCTGTCGCCGGTGGGTCCGGCCGGAAATCCATGACCACGTTCAAAAGCTCCATTCCTGACACGCCATCGACCAGGCAATGGTGAATCGACCACATGATGACGGAGCGATTGCCCTTTAAGCCGTTGAACAGGTGCACCTCCCACAGTGGCCGCTTGCGATCCAGCGGTTTGCGGAAGACCGCCAGGCCCGCCTCGATTAGCTGCGCTTCGGAAGTATCGGCCGGCAATTGATGAAACTTGACGTGATTCTCGATCTTGAAATCGGGGGCGTCCTCGAACGTTGCGTGATTAAGGTTGAAAGGTACCGGGACCAGGCGCTGACGGTAACGAGGAACCAGATGCAGCTTGCTCTCGAAGTGCCGAATCAACTCCGGATACGTGATCTGGTCCTCGAAGAACGAGAACGAGCCGACATGCAGCGGCCCGTTGCGCGACTCGCCGTAAATGAATGAGGCGTCCTGACCAGTGAGCCGATGGCTCAGCTTTTCAATTTCGATAGACTTTTCAGACATTGCTCTCACGCCTCCAAAGCGCTCGCCAAGTTATCTTGGCCAATCGTTACGCTGGGCCGTGATTACAGAGCTCGCCCAGACAGCCTCGACCACAGGCGCAAGGCCACTGCGTGCAGCGAATGATTCGAAGCTCGGGCACTCCCACCACGGCGGTTGCCGCGGCCATCTTCGGGTCCACCTGAACCATCGCAAGCTCGCCGTTTTCTGGGCAAGTCACCTGCTTTGGCTCACGGAACCGGGAGTACACTTCGAGGGCCAGAGGGATCGATGGGCACAGTGACGCGATCATACGAACAGGAGTCGTCAAGGGAGTCGTCATGGCATGAGTCCCTCACTCAAGGCGCGTCACCGCTGATGCGGCACCTTAGTCACTCGTTAATTCTTTCTAATGATCGGCACGCAAAGATCGAGCCACCGCTAATGCAACGAAGTCCGGATGCCGCGCGAAATTCGCGAGCGGCTGCCGAAGATAAATTGCACTCCTCGCAGCAGCGAGTTAAGGGTGTGTCCGGTTGCGCCAATCGGATGGTGACAGTTGACGCCGTCAGAGTCAGCGAGTTCTCCAGGATACAATTCTACGGCTGGTCCAACGCACTATCGAGATTAGAGGACGAGATCCTGTTCGCACGCAAAGATGAGATCGACTCGCGGTTTCGCATTCCGTGCGCCTTATTTGGACCAAGCCCGACGTGACGCGGCGATCGTCTTGGCGCAGATAAACGATCGGTCTCGCGATACCCGCCGGCCTGGCCCAATTTTCGTGCATCGCCTTGGGCATTGCGAGCACGGTGTTTAGGCGCCCGGTTCGCAGGTCCAAGCAAACGGCACGGTGCCCTCTCCGATCGTGAGTGTATTGTCGTCGCCCACAACGATGAGGTCTCCGGGCGGGCAATCTCCTTGAACAATCGGTTGATCAGTGCACGGAACGGTGATCGTGCCCGGAACACTCCCCGGAGTAACCGTACTATTGCAGACAATAAAGTCGCTATTGCTTCCCAGGGTCACAACGAGGGCGCCGCTTGTAATAGCGCATTTGACATCGACCTTGACGCTACCGGTACAAGTGTCGAAGCCGGGAGTGCCGGAAACTGAGCAATCTGCACCTCCGGTCAGATAGGACACCTTGCAGCCGTTCACGCCAATCGATATGGGCGTCGGAGTCGAGGTGGGCGTCTGCGTCGGGGTGCGCGTCGGAGTTGCGGAGCGTGTCGCAGTAACCGTCGGAGTCGCGGTGATTGTCGCAGTACGCGTCGGAGTGGCGGTGGGTGTCGGCGGTGTGCCCGTCACCGTGGAAGTTGGAGTCGGCGAGGCGATCGTGGTCGGCGTCGCGGTAGGCGTCGAAGTTGGGGTCGGGGTCGGGGTGACCTTTCGGGCTTTGCCGGTGCCCTCAAGTGTTACCGAAAGCGACGGATTGGTCGCGTTGCTGGCGATGAGGAGCTTCGCGGTGCGAAGGCCGACGCCGGCGGGGGTGAAGGTGATTGCTACCTCGCACTTGGCGCCCGCGGCGAGCTGACCCAGGCAGTTCTGCGCGGCGGAGAACTCGCTGGTGGTGGGCTGAATCGAGTTGATCGTGATGGGCGCGTCTTGCTTCTTGTTCTTCAGGTCGATGAGCGCGAGCTTTTTGGGATTGCTGGTCACACCAACGAAGACCTTGCCGAATTTAATCACCTGCGGCTCGGCCTTGAGCGCGGCTTGCACCGGGGTTGGCGTGGCCGTTGGCGTGATGGTTGGAGTCGGCGTCGCGCTGGCCGTGGCGGTCGCCGTCGGCGTGGGGGAAGCCGTCGCCGTCGCGGTGGCGGTTGCCGTAGCCGTTGGCGTTGCGGTGGAAGTCGCAGTTGGCGACGCGGTGGCCGTGCCGGTTGCCGTCGAGGTGGTAGTTGGTGTCGCGCTGGGAGTAGCTGTCCGGGCTAGGCCCGTTGAGGTGGCGGTTGCAGTGGCGGTTGGAGTACGGGTCGGGGAGGGCGAGACCGCCGTGTACTCTTCGTTCGTCCCGAGCGCGCCCCCGTTGCTGCCGTCGATCACATATAGTTTCGAGTTGACGACACTTCCGGCGGCGGCGTTCCGAGCGGTGGGCATCGGCGTGCGCTCAGTCCACGTATCGCCCGAAGGGTCATAGCTTTCATTGATTGCCAGGTCGAGCGTGCTGCTTCCCCCGACCACATAGATGTCTCCATTGATCACACCGGCGGCCGCCGCATCCCGCGAGGTCGGCATCGCCGAACGCGTCGACCAACTGTCGGCAGTAGGGTCGTACACTTGCAGGTTACCGATTACGGCGTTGACGGAGCCCCGTTCGTAGCCGCCGATGGCGTAGAGCAGTCCACCGGCGACAGCGCCCGTCATGAGGTCGCACGAAATTGGGATTGAGGCGCCCGTTGTCCAGCTGTTCGTGGTCGGGGCGTAAATCTCAGTTGTGTTCGTGTTAACGCATGGTGGACATGCCGTCGTTCCGCCGCTGACGTACAGCTTGCCCCCGATGACACCCGCCGCGGCTCCATAGCGCGCCGTCACCATGGATGCCCCGGTCGACCACGTGTTGGCAACCGGGTCGTAGATTTCAAGCGCGTTCGTGACGCCGATTCTGCAGTCCGAGTTTATGCAGCCGCCGACCACGTACATCAGGCCGCTGATGATGCCGGCGCTTACGTACGCGCGAGTGAGACTCGGCGCCGCCCCGGTTGTCCACGAATCCGTTGTTGGGTTGTAGATGCTCAGCAGAGGGCCGCCGGCGTCGTACCCATACACGTAGATGAGCCCGCTGATCTCGCCGCTGGCGACACTGACTTGGGGATTCGGATCCGAGGCCACAGTCGCCCAACTATCCTGAGCGGACGCGCGACCTGCCGAAAACATCGTCAGAACCACGGCAATCGCCGCGTAGGTTGCCGCACGTCCTATTCTGCTTGCTTTCAAGTTAGCCGCTTTAGTTGTCCGATAGACATTCGAATCGATGATCCCTGGGTTTCAGGGTAACCAGATGGATAGAAATTCCCGAAGAGAAAAAACACAGAAAGCCTGAAACCTCAGCAAGGTTTCAGGCTTTCCGGGGCACTCCTCTTCGCGGTCTGGAACGAAATGAACTACCTGATAGCGCGAGTTCCCTGAAGGTGAACGGACACTACCAACATCCAAGTGGCGCCGTCAAGGCCTAAATAAACACCGATCAACGACAATCAGCCACACACCTTCGCCCAAGCCCGAGATTTGATCGTCGCGACTGCTGACTACTTGAGATTCGCGTTGGCGAAATCCCAGTTGACCAGCTCCCACCACGCCTCGACGTACTTGGGGCGCGCGTTGCGATAGTCAATGTAGTACGCATGCTCCCAAACGTCGCAGGTGATTATCGGCGTCTGATCCTGGCGTATCGGGCATCCCGCGTCATGGGTCGCGACGACTTGCAACGAGCGGTCCTTCGCGCGCACCAGCCATGCCCATCCGCTGCCGAAGTGACCGGCGGCAAGCTCGCTGAATTTTTTCTTGAACGCATCAAAATTGCCGAAGTCTTTCTTGATCGCATCGGCGACTGGTCCCTTTGGTTCGCCGCCGCCTTTCGGACTCAAGGATTTCCAGTAAAAGGAATGATTCCAATGCTGTCCCGCGCTGTTGCACAGCGGCCCCGGTTCCGCCGTCTTCACAATCTCTTCGAGCGAAGCGCTCGCGAATTTGCTGCCCACGACCAGTTCGTTGAGCTTGGTGACGTAGGCCTTGTGATGTTTGCCGTGGTGATACTCGAGCGTCTCGGCGGAGATGTGGGGTTTCAGCGCGTCCAAACTGTATGGGAGGTTCGGAAGTTCAAAAGCCATGGTGAAATATCCTTTCGGGCGCGGACGCGAAATGCGATGCGCCGCCACCCGGTTGCGGGTAAAAAATCGATCCCGAAATTGGGAAAATAATCTTACGCCCGATTCGGAATTAGCGCCACCCGCGGCTGCTTCATTTCTTCTTCGGCGCCTCGTTCTTCGCTGCGTCGCTCTTTGCCGCCTCGTTCTTCGCTGCGTCGCTCTTTGCCGCCTCGTTCTTCGCTGCGTCGGCCTTCACCGGCTGGTTCTTCGCCGCCTCAGTCTTCTTCGCCGCCTCGGCCAGAAAAGCCACAATGTCGTCGATCTTATTCTTAAGCTGAGGCTGCGCACGCATGTTATGCGTGGTGCGCTTGGGTTTGTACCCGGGCGGATACTTGAGATACAGAATGCGATCGGCAACCAACTCGCGCGACGAACCCGCGATCGGCGGTCCCTTGCTGCCGGCCAGGTTGGGATCGCGGTTATGGCAAACCATGCAGGTGGTCACGTACACGATTCGCCCCCTCTCTGCCGGCGTCAACGGCTTTGACGGACCGCACGCCGACAGTGCTATCGCCAATATCGCCACGCACGCGCCGAGCCACGCTTGCCGTCGCGCCCGCGCCGCGGTTCCTGCCCTGATAGAATGGCCGAAGATCATTTGCACGCGGGCTAGAGTTCGCGGCGGCCGCTAAGCGCACTGGTCAGAGTCGCAGAATCGCTGTATTCGAGGTCGCCGCCCGCCGGCAGTCCGCGCGCCAGCCGCGTCGTCTTCACGCCGAGCGGTTTCAGTGCGCGTGCGATGTAAAGCGCGGTCGCCTCGCCCTCGACGGTCGCATTGGTCGCGATTATCACCTCGCGAACGACCGCGGGCGGACTCACGCGCGCAATCAGTTCCTTCATCTTGATGTCGTCGGGGCCGATGCCGTCCAACGGCGCGAGCGCGCCATTGAGCACGTGATACACCCCGCCAAAACTGCGCGCCCGCTCGATAGCCATTAAGTCCGCCGGCCCTTCCACGACGCAAATCACTTCCCGTTCCCGCCCCTCGTCGTCGCAAATCTGACAGCGTGGATGGTCCGACAGCCCGAAGCATCCCGAGCACAGACCGACACGCTCTTTCATTTCGAGCAGCGCTTCGGCCAGCGCGATCACCTGGTCGCGCGGCCGATTGAGCAGATTGAACACCAGCCGCGCTGCGGTCTTCTCGCCGATCCCGGGCAGCCGCGACAGTTCTTTGACAAGCCGCGTCATCGCAGGAGGCAGTCCGTCCCGCCGCTTCAGGTTTTCCGGCATCTCGCGCTCCGTCATTCGGCGCCGAAGCCGGGGATCTGCAGACCCTGGAGCGGACCGAGCTTGCCCATCTCGTCGGCGAGCATCCTCTGCGCGCGCGCCATACCGTCGTTAACGGCGACCAGGATCAGGTCTTCGAGCATCGACTTGTCATTGGCCGCGACGATCGCGGCGTCGATTTCTATTTTGCGCAGGCGCAGCGAGCCGTCCACCACCACGCGCACCATCCCGCCGCCCGATTGAGCCTCAACGGTTTTGGCTGACGCCGTGTCCTGCATCTCCTTCATTCGCGACTGCAGCTCTTGCGCCTGCTGCATCAATGCCGACAAATCTATTTCTGCCACTCTGATTGCTCCTTGCCGCGGGCTCCCCTTTGCGGCGTACTGCTTTGATTCAGGGCCGCGCCTTCCTTCGTCGAAGCCGGCGCGAGATTCGGTATTCTCAGTTCCACCAGCCGCGCGTCCAGCGTATCGAACACTCTTCGCACTGCGGGATCCGCAAGCACCGCTTGCCGTTCCTCGGGTGTCGCTGCGCGGAGCCGAGCATTCATCGCCGGCGGCGCCGGCGCGAGTTCTCTGGTTGATTCAACCGGCTTCGATGGCGCCGGCTCTTTTTGCGCGTTCTCCGCGGCAACCGGATTAGTTGTATCCGCCGCCGCAGACGGCAATTCTCCCGTCCGGCCGTTGCCGCCGAGCGGGATCGTAGCGCGGCCGGCAGAGCCAAGCTTCGCCGCCCCGTTGGTCGAAAGCTCGACTCGAATCGCGCGGCCCAGATGCTCGCTCGCAAGCTCCGCAATCACCAGCTTGTTGTCGTTGAGATAGCGGACGTAAATGTCGTTTCGCGCCGTGACCGTCAGCAGGTCGCCGTCGAGCACCAGTCCCGCACCCTGCTCCATGAAACCGGCCAGCGCGGCGCGCCGGCCCCGGATGAAATCGCGCAGCTCGGGAAGTTCGCGCGGGCGGTCGTCTTGAAACTCATGGCGCAGCGGCGCATCGGCCTTGACTTCGCCCTCGACGCGCAGCCGCCGCGCACCGCTGGATTGTTCCTTCGATGCGGCCTGCGGCTTCGCCGCACCCCGGCTGCTTAAGCCGCCGCCGGACGTCGCCGGTGGAGTCCCCGAGGCTGGCGGCGCCGCAGTCTTGTCCGCGCCGATCGCACGCAGCAATTCGTCGGCGTCGATCACCGCCGCCAGCGACGCCATCCGTACCACCGCCATTTCGAGCAGCAGGTCGGGGTACGGCGAGCGAAGAATCTGTTCCTGCGAATCGGCCATCAGACGAAACAGCCGCATGATGTCGCGTGAGCTCGCGCCCGCGGCCAGCCGCTTAAGCTCCGTCACTTCGTGATCGGGAATATCGTCGAGCGGGCTTTGCGCGTCGCTTGCGGGAAGTTTCGCGACCGCGAGATTTCTGAAGGTTTCGAGCAAATCGCGCCCCAGCGATTCAAGGTTTGCGCCGCGGCTCTTAAGCTCGCGCACGTGCGCGAGCGCTGCGGCCGCGTTCTTCTGCACAATCGCGTCGGCCAGTTTCAAAACCGTAGTCCGGCTCGCGACGCCGAGCGACGATGCCACCTCGGCCTCCGTCACCT
>Ga0074045_10004422_pt1 | contig 12463 bp, 6 predicted proteins | sample BogForMeECP23OM2_FD_94442 | JGI IMG/M metagenome (GOLD analysis project Ga0074045, IMG submission 94442) | Bog forest soil microbial communities from Calvert Island, British Columbia, Canada - Bog Forest MetaG ECP23OM2 | ecosystem: Environmental > Terrestrial > Soil > Wetlands ...
AACACGGAGCACGGCATAACTCGCGCTGGAGATCCAGATGCGTCCCTTGATCGCGATGTCATACGTCGTGTTACCCGCATGCCACGTCCGGACACTTCCGGCTTTCGCGTCGCGTTTTTCTTCGAAGCGAATTTGCCAAGCCGCCTGTCCGCGCACGTTGGTCAGTCCTTCACAGGAATGATCGAAGCGATCGCGATAAAACGGCTGCAGGACATTCACGCCCAGGCTGTTAAGGCCGGTGCTTAGGAGGACATCGGAAAAACCCGGCAGGGTATCTGCACCATTGCGAAATTCTTCCAGGTAGAACGAGCCTTTTCCAAAGGGATGGACGAAAACGACGTACGAAAAATCGTGCGACTTCATGGGGCCCGGCCAGCCGTAGCGGTCAATGTCCTGGTGTTCGATGTGCTCCGTGGCCGTGAATTTTTCAAAATCGGCCAATTCCGATTTCATGCGCCGCAGCGCGCCGTCCAATATTGGCGCAGCCTTGCATTCCACCCCGGGCGCGACATCGTAAATGATGTTATCCGTATCCGGCGGGGCCCAGGGAAGTTCAACGAAAGCGACCCGGCTCGTCTCCGGCGCGAGCGGAAGTGGCGGCTCTACAGCGGAGGCGGGACTCGGTTCCAGACCCTCCCTATCCACCCGCACCAGCATTTCCTTGGCTTCCGGCACGGCCGGATCATTTGGAAATGTCTTAAGAATGGATTCCCAAGAGTGCTTTGCATCGGCACGCTTGCCTTCGGCGTATTGAATCTCCCCGAGCAGGAATACGCAAGCCGCGCCCTTCTCCCTGGCCAGAGAAACGGCGCGGGAAGCTTCGAATTCGGCATCCTTCAAACGGTGCAGCGCCAGATACGCACAGGCCAGTTCGTAGTCGGCGCGCCAACCCGCGAGGCCGTGGGATACGGCTTTTTCCAAGGAGGCGACTGCGTCCGCCGGTGCGCCGCTCTGCAGTTGCATTTGGCCAAGTGCAAGCAGGGCCAGCTCGTTGTTGGGATCCAGGGCCAGAGCTCGCTGGAAACTCTTTCGAGCCGCATCGCGATGCTGCAAACCGAGTTCCGCTTCGCCCAGAAAATAAATGACGTCCGGATTATTGGGAGCCTTCTGCAAGACCTTGGCAAAGATCTTTCTGGCGGCTTCGCAGCGATCTTTATTCAGGGCCTCTATGCCCCTCTGCATTTCGCCTCGAAGACCTTGCGCCAAAACGAATTTGCCACTCGGGGCCGCTGAGTCCGCCGCGTCCGATTCCGGCATGAGGTAGATATACACAGGCAGGCTGCCCTGACTTAACTCGGAGCTGTAGTGCTCTGTCGCTTTTCGGAAACCGGAGCAAGTCACTTCCACCTCGTATTCGCCCTGGCCCAGGTTGGAAAAGTGGGCCGGGGGTGCGCCTTGCGTGGGCAAGGCGGCGTCATAGTTCATACGCGCGGAAGAGAGGTGAACGGTGGCCGCAGCATCGAGCGGGTTTCCATGTCGGTCACGAACGAAAATCTCGAGATTAAACTCCAGGTTGTTTATTTCGGGGCTGGAAACGCGGTTGTCATGCTGCATCTCACCGCGGACATGTTGCGCCGGAACCATGTTGCTGGGGAGGGCCCCCGTTTCTGCTGTGGCCGATTCCGGAATGAGGTAGATATATAGGGGTACGCTCTCGTCGCTATAGTCGAGGAGATAATCCTCTGTCACCTTGCGGAAACCGGGGCAAGTTACTTCCACCTCGTATTCGCCCGGCGAAAGATCGAGAAAACGAGCTGCGGAAGAACCTTGGGTGATTGCAGTGGCGTGAAAATTCAAAAGTCGGACAGAGAGGCGAACGTGCGCCGGAGCATCCAGAGGATTTCCTTGCCGGTCGCGGACGAAAACCTCGACACTAAACTTCTGATCGTTCGTCCTGGTATTGGAAGCGGGCTTGTCAGGCGGCGAAGGCGGTTGCTGCCCCCCTGCAGGAATCAACAGAAAAGCTAAAGCAAACCCCAACGCTGCGCTCCGTCCGAGCGGCAGCGAAGACAGGACCCTGGCCGACATTCCGAGCCACTCCCTCCGCTTAAGGCACACACTTATATGAATCATACGCTCCAGCGGGTTCCACAGGGGAAGATAAGTGCACGGCGAGGCTCAGGGCGGTGAGTAAGTTTCCGGATTCCGCGTTCAACAAGGGCTTCAGCCGGCGCGGACGACCGGGGAACTCCTCTGGCGGCTTCTGGGAATACATATTGGGCTGAACGGCGGTACTCTATAGGGGTGCCGTACGCGGGAAATGCCTCGCGTTCGCGCTGTTCATTCCGAAAAAACTGGAAGGCGAACCGTCGCAGTGGCGGAAGAACGGCACCAGCTAATTCAGACTTCAGGGGAGACTCCATGCGCGGTGGATACCGTTGTGCCTTCATTCTTGCTGTGGTGTTCGCCTGCATGCAGGCGACGGGTTGCCACCACAGCACCTCCAACGTCCTAAAAGTCGCGACCACTTCTCTCCCGAGCGGAGTCGTCGGAACACCCTATGTGGCTTCACTCACGGCAACGGGAGGAACTCCGGGCTACACGTGGTCGCAAACGTCGGGCGGCACCATGCCGCCTGGCGTGTCACTGGGAAGCTCCGGGGTTTTCAACGGAACGCCGAATACCGCGGGCACGTTTGGCCCTTACGTCTTCGAGGTGACAGATTCGGCAAGTCCGAGTGCAACGGCATCGTCAACGAGCCTGAGCATTACGGTTACGAGCAGCGCACCTGCCATCGCCACCAGCGCGTTGCCGCAAGGAATGATCAACTCGGCTTACTCCTTCACACTCGCGGCAAGCGGCGGCACTCCTCCTTATACCTGGACAGAAACTTCCGGCGCCGTGCTACCGCCGGGCCTCGCAAACGTCACCCGTGACGGAGTCATTGCGGGAACGCCGACGACGGCCGGCACCTACGGCCCCTACGTCATCAGCGTCACCGACGCCACCCACGCAACGGCCACACCTGCAAGGCTGACCTTGACGATCGGTGCGCCGGAAGTCGCGTCGTGCACGCCGCTTGGCAACGAGGCCGCACTGACGCCCGCTACTCCCTACGGGTTCTTACTCAAGGGCACGGACACAAGTGGCAACCCGATCGACATTGCCGGCAGCTTCACGCCAAATGGCAGCGGCGGGATCACAAATGCCGCCGTGGACTATAACGGATTCTCCAACGGGCCCGAACAGTTGCAAGTAAACCTGGCCACCAGTTCGTATTCGTTCGGATCGTCCACGCTGGGCTGTTTGTCGCTGGGCTTCTCCGGTCCCATTGCGGGTGCTGCCAGCGCAAAGCATGCGGGAGTGACGCCCCACATTGCGCAGGGCGCAGGGGTTCGAAGCACAAACAGCAAGTTCCGCGCCGCTACGGCCGCCGCGGTTTCCAGCGTGCAGTTCACCTTTAGTCTGGGCGGATTTGATGGGAAGCTGTATCACACGGGAAGAATCATGGAATCCGACAACGCAGGCGGCGGTACGAATGCTTCGGGTTTCATTGCCGCGCAGGTTCCTAGCGCCTTTTCCGTCACTTCCCTGCAGCCCAACTATGCGTTTGGTGTTGATGGATGGACAGCAGAGTCAATCGGCTATTTCCGCACCGCCATTGCGGGAACCTTTACGAACTCTTCCGGCGCGCTTTCCGCGGGATTTGCGGACCTGAATGCAGGGGGAACGCCCTCGGGCGAGCTGACCGGAGGTAACGGAACGCTGAACTCCACGATCGACGCTACCACGGGCCGCGGGACGGGCACTTATACCATTCCGACTGCCGGGGGGAATCTCACGTTCGACTTTGCGTTCTACATCCTGAACGGATCGGATTTCATTTTACTTTCGAGCGATCCGCCTAGCACGGCAGGCTCTGCCCCGTTGCTTTCCGGGCGCGTCCTGGCTTCAAGCGCGAGGTATGCGGCAGGCGCGTTGAACGGCTACTACCTGCTGGCGTCGCAAGGACTTGAAGTGAGCGGGAGCAACATTGGAAATTTTGCGGAAATCGGCACGCTGAACGCCACCAGGGCTGGAACGATTCCCACGGCGGTCCTTTACGTAAACGATGCGGGAAGCTACTCCAACACACCGTACTTGAATGGCAGCTACGCGGTAGAGGGCGATTCGGGACGCGTCTCCATTAGCGGGCTCACAGCAACGCCACCGGTGGTCTATCTCACCGCCGCCGGCACGAGCGACGATGAAATTGCGGGTTTCCTGGTTGGGTCGGACACCGAAGCGAGTTCCGGGGTTGTCGTTGGCCAATCCAGCAGTGCGCCTGCCGATGCCCTCTCTCATATTCCGGATGATTATGCCGCGAGTACGCAAGAAGATGTGGACGGGCGCAACGGAGCATCCCTCGGCGCGTTTTCGTTCACCGGCGCAGGTCAATATATTGCCACGCAGAAAACTACCGGCTCGGTTCCGAACCTGCCGAGTCTTGGAATGATCGCCACCGGTTCCGACGGATCGGGCAGACTGAATGGAGGAAACTTTCCGCTTGTGACCAACGGAGCGGTCATCTTCACCATTCCCGACTCGGGCGATCCCCTGATCTACGTCTTCACGGTGGGCAAGCTCCCCAACTGACAAGCGGCAATTTTCGGAGGCATGGCGGCGGCAGCGAGTCACTTAATCGGAGAGTGACCCGATAGGGGGTTCCGAGTAAGTTTTGTGGTCTACGCGTTGCCACGGGCCGCTGGATTTCTGCGCGCGCGTGAGTCATGATTTGGCAGAGTGGCACTCTGCACTGACGGCGAATTATGGGCGCAACAATATCCAGGTCTTGGGCGGCTTGTGCGGCGTTGCTCCTGCTCGCGTGTGGCGCGGCGAGAGGGCAGGCGAACGCATCTTCCGTACTTGCAAAAGACACCGACGCGATTGTCGCCAACTACCGCAAGATTATTGTGTTGATGAACGGCGCGGGCGCGCTGGACCCGGGCGTGAGGGAACGCGCCTCGACGGCCGGAAAAATACTCTTCCAACAAAATCAGGAACGCCTGGCGGCGCTGGAGGGGCAAATCACGCAGGCCCTCGCTGATGGGCGAACTGCTCCTGCTGAAGAGTTTTTGAGCCGCGTGGAAAAACATCCGGACTATCGCGACGCGGACAAGCTCGTCTTCCGGGATTTGCTTGAGGGACTGGCGGCGACAAAGGAAACCGCGGCGAATGCCAAGCTGCAGGGCAGAATCCGCGACGACCTGGCAGCGCTGGAGCAGATTCAGGCGTTGTACCAAAAGGAAATCGGCGAAATTCTGGGGAATCTGCAGACGCGCGGGATGGTGGTCCACCGGGAGGCATGGGAACGCTACGTCAGCTTTCTGCAGCAGAAATATACGCGCGAGAAGATCTTGAAAGAGATGGAAGGCGCGCTGCCGCCGGCGGAGACGCGCGGCGGCGGTGCGAAGAAGAAACCGGCCAACGGCGAAGTGTTCGGAACAGACCTGCCGCCGAAAACGCTGGTGCTGACCTTCGATGACGGGCCGCATCCTCGCTACACCGACCAAATCCTGGAGATCCTGAAGAAGTATGGATTGAAGGCCGTTTTCTTCCAGGTGGGGCGTAACCTTGGCCCGGAAACCACGGATGCCAACGCCAAGCTCACCGCGACGGCTGCGGTCAGCACACGCATCCTGGCGCAGGGATCGACGCTGGGAAATCATAGCTACAGCCACCCGGTGCTGCCGAAAATGGATGAGGCCGGCTACACGAAAGAAATTGATACCACCAGCGCCCTGCTCACCACGCTTTTGAAAGAACCGCCGGTGTTGTTCCGCCCGCCCTACGGCGCGATCAACACGGGCATCCTCGCCAAAGTACAAAACGACAAAATGAAGGCGATCTTGTGGAACGTGGATTCCGAGGATTGGGCCGACCCCGTTCCCAATTCCGTCGCCCAACGCGTGCTGCAGGAAGTGGAAAAGCAGGGACACGGAATCATCCTGTTCCACGACATTCACAAAATTGCCCTGGAGGTGCTGCCGCAGTTGATTGAAACGCTACAGAAGGAGGGCTTTCAGTTTGCCTCCTGGAACGGCAGCGCGTTCGCCGTGGAGGGAACGCGCGGACTGGAGACGGCGCAGGCCCAGCCGGCTCCCGCGTCGATCTACCGGGAGAGTTGGGCCGCGGTGATCGGCATTGACGCTTACGAGACCTGGCCGAAACTGAGTTACGCGGCGAATGACGCGCAGGCGGTGCGCGATCTGTTGATCAAGAAGTACAATTTCAAGCCGGATCACACGTTTCTGCTGTTGGACAAGGAAGCGACGCGGCAAAACATCTTGTCGCTTCTGGGGGATAAGCTGGGCAACCCCGATTTGGTGAAGCACGAGGATCGCGTGTTCGTATTTTTTGCGGGGCACGGGGCCACGCGCCATCTGGCCTCCGGGCGCGACCTGGGCTACATCATTCCGGTGGACGCGGACTTGACGAATTACGAGGGCCAGGCGATCTCGATGACGAATTTCCAGGATATTGCGGAGGCCATTCCGGCGAAACACGTCCTGTTCGTGATGGACTCCTGCTACAGCGGACTGGCGCTGACGCGCGGAGGGGGCACGCTTGGCCTGGGCAATTATCTGCTGGAGATTTCGCGGCGGACGGCACGACAAATGTTTACCGCGGGCGGCATGGACCAGCAAGTGGCGGACAACGGCCCGAACGGCCACTCCGTTTTTACATGGACGCTGCTGCAAGGGCTCGACGGGCGCGCGGATTTGAATGGCGATGGCGTGGTGACGGCGACGGAACTGGCGGCCTACGTTACCCCGGCTGTTTCGGCGCTATCGCACCAGACGCCGGCGTTCGGGAACCTCCCCGGCAGCGAGGGCGGCGACTTCATTTTCGAGCTGAATCACGAGACGGAATTCTTGAATGAGAATTCGGCGCAACTGGGCGATGAGGGAATCAAGCTGAACACGCAACTCGAACAACTGCGCGAGCAAATCCGCAAAGAAGCGGCGCAGAACGCCGAACTGAAGAAGCAATTAGCGGCGGCGCAAGCGCAACTTCAGGAGGGGCAACCGGCTGGCAAGAGCGGCGCGACACCCGCGGGAGGCGTGGAGGCCGGCGTGACTGCGGTCAAAGATGTCCCGGCGGCGACAAACGACGAGGGCATGCGGCTTTACAAAGAGAAAAAGTACAGCGAGGCAGCGGAGAAATTCAAGGAGGCTGCGCAAATGAAGCCGGACAGCGCGCTGTTTGCGAATAACTCAGGTTTCGCCTTGTTCCGGTTGGGCCTGTATGCGGAAGCCATCGAGTGGTTCCAGAAGACAATCGCCCTGGACCCGAATCGCGGCGTCGCGTACTTGAATTTGGGAGACGCGTATTTGCAGTTGGGGAAAAAGAGCGAGGCCAAACAGGCTTTTCAGAGGTATTTGCAATTGCAGCCGAATTCAAAGGCGGCGCCCGGTGTGCAGGAAAAGCTGAAGGGCTTGGAAGCGCCGGTGAATTAGAGCGCAAATCCAAAGTTGAAGAGGGATGCATCGCACAGAAAACGTGCGGGGAAGATACTGTTTGTCCGAGGACGGGCGTCCGTAAAAGCGGCGGCAAGCCGCCGCACTCCAAATGAGGCCTGGATTTCAACTTAAGTGGCGGAGGCGCGAAATTCGCGGGCGCAGTCGGCGCAGGGGCACATGGAGCGGAGATAGTCGTAGCTGAAGATTCCTGTGGAGTGGCCATCGTTGAAATTGATCTGGATGGCGTAATTCCCCACCTGCGTGGCCGATTGAGCGCGCGGCTTTGGCTTGTACATCGGCAATACAGCTGAGGGAGCGGGTGCAGGACCCGCGAAGGCTTCTTTCTTTCCGCGTTCGTCGTTGCAGGTGGCGCAGGGGCAATTGTCGCGGAGATAGGGAAAATCGAAGTGGCTTTCGTGGCCGTCGGCCCACGCGATGTCCACACCTGCGCCGGTCTTCACGTGAATTTTCACGGCCGTGGGCTTTTTGCGCGGGTCGATGGGTATGGGCATGGGGGAGAAGTCTACAGTCGACAGTTTACAGTTAGCAGTCTACAGCCAGAGAGCACCAACGAGAAACGGGGCTCGCTGAGGAAAGCAATTTCGCGGAGATGCGTACTGCGTAAAAGCGGCGGCAAGCCGCCGCACTCCAAGAATGGCCTGAGCGGGATCAGCGGGTGTCTTCCTTCGTCTTGTGGTTGCAGCAATCGCCGGGAGGAATGGGGTTGCCGTGCGGGCACGTAGTGGGATGGCCCAGGAACGAGCAGATGCGCTGATCGAGTTCCGGGCTGATGATATGCTCGAACTTGCAGGCCTGCGTGTGGGCTTCGTGATCGTCAATGCGGAAGGTGTCCTTGAATAGTCTTTCGGCGAGGCGGTGACGCCGGACCACATCGCGGGCTCGGCTCTCGCCCCGTTCGGTGAGTTGCACCTCATGATCCTGGACGCGCACCAGCAGCAGATCCTCCATGCGGGCCAGGGTGCGCAGGGGATCCACTCCGCCGGGCGTGCGGATTTGCTCGACGTCCGCCTTGTTGCCTTCCTCGCCGCAGACCCAGATTTGCTCGAGCAAATGGTCGAAGTGAATGCCATCGTCCATGGACACGCGCTGGTCCACCGCGAGGTGCCCGTGGGCCAACTCGATGCGCCGATCCGCCTGCTGCGCGATATCCGGATCGTGCGTGACCATCAAGATGGTGTGGCCCGCGCTGTGCAGTTCGCGGAACAATCCGATTACGATCTCTTCGTTCGCTTCATCGAGGTTTCCCGTGGGCTCATCGGCAAGGATGAGTTTCGGCTGATTGATCAGCGCACGAGCGATGGCCACGCGTTGCTGCTCGCCGCCGGAAAGTTGCGACGGCAGGTGGGTCATGCGGTGGCTGAGACCCACGCGTTTCAGCGCTTCGGCGGCCTGCGCTTCGTCGGTGATGCTGTGAAAGTATTGCGCCAGCATCACGTTTTCGAGCGCGGTCAGGTATTGCACCAGATGAAACTGTTGGAACACAAAGCCGATTTTCTCCGCGCGGTAGCGCACCAGCTCGCTTTCGCCGAGGTTCGCTAGGTCGACGCCATCCACGATCACGTGGCCGGAGGTGAGCGCATCGAGCCCACCGAGAATATTGATCAACGTGGTTTTGCCGGAGCCCGACGGGCCCATCAGCGCCACCCACTCGCCCGCCTGGATCTTTACGGAGATGCCGTCCAGGGCGCGGAGCGTCCCATACTCCTTCACCAGCGATTGGATCACCACTTGCGAGCTCACGCTTCACCTCGGAATACGGATGCGGGACGAATGCCGGCCAGCCGCCGCAAGGGAAACGCGCTGGCAATGGAAACAATCACGGTGATGGCCACAGAAAAAGGATACACAATCCAGCGCGGCTGCGCAGCCACGCCGAACACCGCTTTTCCCAGCCAGATGGAGAGGAGCAACCCGATCGCCGATCCCACCAGGCCGCCGACAATCCCCATGAGAACGGCTTCGGCAAGGAACAGCCGCACCACGCGGCGCACCGAGCCGCCAATCGCCTTCATCAGGCTGACGTCGTTTTTACGCTCGATGGCCACGTTGCTCATGCCGGCCATCACGCACAGCGAAGTCAGAATGAGCACGAGAATCACCGTGGCGGAAAGTATCCCGCTGATGCGGTTGTAGATGCGGCCCTCGGCTTCGGCGAGTTGCTTGATGCCGTGGACGTCAACGCCAGGAAGGCTCTGGCCGAGATGGGCGATGAAGCGGTTCAATGAATCGGGCGTACCCGTCACGCTGAGCTGAATCAGGCTGATGCGTCCCGGCAGATTCGCAAGTGACTGCGCGGTGCCGAGGCGCGTGAAAATCTGGGTGTCTTCCGCGCCGCCGGTGGCCACCACCGCAAACACCTTGCAAGTTGCTGTGCGTCCTTCATTCCGAAGCCGCAGCGAATCTCCCGGGTGCACCCCGAATTGCGCGGCGGCTTTCGTGCCGACTTCGCATGCCGCTGGATCCTTTTCCAGCGACGCGAGGTATTCGCTCCTGCGGCCCGGGCGAATTTCCGTCAAGCCGAGACCCTGCGTGCCTGCGATCACCGCGGGCTCGAAGTGAATCTCTCCTGCCTTGGCGATTTCCACAATCACATAGAGAAACGCCACCGCCGGTACCGGCTTGCCTTCGTGATGCGCGGGTAGCTGCCCCAGCATCGCCTCATCCAGGGTCGCGCCATTTCCATCCGTGCCTGAGTTGCGCGGGGTAACGATCACGTTCGCTCCCAGCGCGCGAAATTCGGTGGTCAGCCTGTGCTTGGCGTCAATCTGCAGATTCAAAAGGGCCGAGGTGACCGCTGCGCCCGCTCCCAGCGCCAGCAAAATGACGAACAGCCGGGCATAGTTTGCGGTCAGCAGCCGCCGCACAATGCGCCAGAACATTGCGGTGGCCGGCATCATTCGCCTCGCAAAATCGGCGCCGGATCGTAGCGCGAAGCCCGGCGCAGGGGAAACGCGCTGCCCAATAACGTAATCAGAGCCGCCAGCGCGAGAATAATCAGGAGCACAAAAAGCTTGGGCGCCGGGGCGAACCCGAAGACCCGTTCACCGAGCAAGCGCGCCAAAACAATGCCCACTGCGTAGCCGATCCCGCCTCCTACAAAAGCCAGCAGCAGTTGTTCCGCCGCCAGCAGGACCCCAACAAGTCCCGAGCCCGCACCCAGGGCCTTCATGAGGCCAATCTCGGTGCGGCGCTCGATCACCGAAGCGGCCGCCGAAGCACCCACGGCCAGTGCGGAGGCCAGCAGGGACGCAAACGTGACCAGCCAGAGAAGCGTGCGCACGCGCGTCAAGATGATGCCTTCGCCTTCGGCGACGCGGCGGATGACGCGCACGTCCGTGCCCTTCAACTCTTCGCTGATTTGCAGCGCAATCGCGCTGATGTACGGCGTGCAGTACCAGGTATCGAATTCCGCCGGCGTCATGGTCTTGGGATCTTTTCGCGCAAACGAATCTTCGGGCTTGGTCAGAGCGCTCACGTAGAGGCGGCGGTATTGTCCGGGCTTGTTCGCGAGTTGCTGGGCCCGGCCAAGCGAAGCGACGATGGCATCATCCTCTGGCCCGCCTGTTGTCAGGATGCCAACTACATTCATAACTATTCCGATCGCATGGTCGGTTGAGGTCACGTGCAGGGTATCACCCGTCTTCACGCCAAATTTCTTCGCGAATCCCGCGCCAACCACACAATCCGTGGAGTCATCCTTGAACCACTTCCCTTCGACATGCCACCAGGGATTTGTCTTCTCGATGCCGGTTTCGTAAGTCGAGCCGTCGGGTATGGGAACGGCGCGATCAAACCACGTCCCAATGAGCGTAGCTTTGTCCGCGACGCCAGAACTCGACCAATTCTTTGACCCAGAAGACCACGCCTGCACGGGCACGTCCAGGATTGGGGCGAAGGACATGATGTTAAAGCGCCAGAAAATCGTTTTGAGCTTGCCGAGGTCCGCTTCCGGCAGGTACGCCCCAGCGTTTGCCGGGCGGTAATCCACGCCGCCAATCTGCAGCGGCAAGGAATCCGCAAGCGGCGTCACCAATAGATTGGCTCCCAGACTGCGGAATTCCTGGGCCAGCCGGTCGCCCACGTCCAGTGAAACACTGAGCGCCGCGGTGGCCACGGCCATGCCCAGCGCGAGCGCGGCCATGGTCAGCAACTTACGGCGTGGCCGGCGTGTAAACGAATCCGCTACGAGTCGAAGGAACATCGCACCTGGTCAGAAGTCTGTATTCGTTCAGGTATCTGTCTGTGGCGGAAACCCAAGAGAAGAGAGATTCCTCACTCCGCAGACTTCGTTCGGAATGACGGAATTGCACTTTTTCTGCAAGCTGCTAGAACGACTCCAGCCTGGCTACTTCGGAATCTCCTCCGCGGCTTTGCTCAGCGCCGAAACATCAATCACAATCGTCTCGCCATCGACTTTGGAGGCAAAGCCGATGGGATTGCACCCGCCTTTTTGCCCGATCGAAGGGATGTAGATGGCCGACGCGCAACGCCGGCAAATGACGTTCTGCCCTTCCTGGCGGTAGCCGTCCGCGCCGCAAATGAGGCAGGCATCGAGCGCGGTGCCGTAACCGCCGGGTTTCTTGATCACCATGAACCGGATGGCCTGGCCATTCGCGCTGATCGAAAACAGGTGCAGATTGCCGTCCTGGACTTCCGCCACCGGAATGCGCACAAGATCGTTCACCGCTTCCACGGGCGTGGCCTGCGCCGGAGCCGCGTTCACCCGCGCATAAATAAAATCGGCCGTCAGCGCCAGGATCACGCTCAGACTCATCGCCGCGGCAGCAATCATCCAGCGCCGCTGCCGCCGGTTCTGCGCTTCCAGGAGGCGCCGCTCCGCATCATTCATTGGCGCGGTTGCCGCCTTGGCGTGAGTTGCCGATTGCCATTCGCGGAAAATCATCAGCGCCGCAGCGCCAAAGACAAAAACAAAGAAAAACAATTCGTTGGCCACGATAGGACCCAACAGGGCCATTTCGCCCTTGCTGGAAGGCAGCCAG
>Ga0074045_10004423_pt1 | contig 12462 bp, 14 predicted proteins | sample BogForMeECP23OM2_FD_94442 | JGI IMG/M metagenome (GOLD analysis project Ga0074045, IMG submission 94442) | Bog forest soil microbial communities from Calvert Island, British Columbia, Canada - Bog Forest MetaG ECP23OM2 | ecosystem: Environmental > Terrestrial > Soil > Wetlands ...
CAGAAATCGCCAGCGTGGGCCTCAGAGAGAGTGAGGCAGTTGCCAAGTACGCTGAAGATGATGTGCTTGTGGGCTTCCAAAAATATGCAGATACAGCTAAAGGAGAAGCTATGGCTTTGGAAGACGAGTTTGTTAAGGTCATTGTCGAGAGAAAAACCGGACGAATAGTCGGGGCACACATTATTGGACCCCAAGCCTCGGTGCTAATTCAAGAAATAATAAACTTGATGTACACCTCTGACCAAAGCTATGAGCCGCTAAGTAACGCGATGCACATTCACCCAGCGTTGAGCGAGGTTGTGGCAAGGGCATTTCATTCACTAATGACACCCGCACAGTACAGTCACCTCTTGCATGAGCACACAAACCTTCTAAAATAACAAATGAGTGATGCCGCCAAACGTCCAGTGTTCTGGACTGCATTATAGTTGCCATGCAGCTAATGCTAAAGCGATGACGCACTATCTAGTGTCCTCCTGGCACTTTATGCTGCAGGTTCACTTTACCGAATCCTTATTTGAAGACCAAAGACCGCGTTTTCGCTTGATGACTAATCTTTTCAAAAACAAACGTTTCAGAATAGCCATTTCTAGACGCTGACTCTTTGAAGTTTCTAAAAAGTTGAGACGTAAACCTAAACGTCTAAACATCTTGGGCATTCGAATGATCTCCTGCATCAACAAAATGTATTGACAAAATGTATTGACACTGACCCGACCGGTCGGCTTGTACACACAAAAGAGAACTCTCCTCCTCAGTGGGTCGCCTTTCTGATTTGATTTGCGAGTTGAAACTTGAGTTGATGTTAGTAGACATTAGGAGACTTAGTAGACGATAGTTGATGCGACCTGTGACACATTCAAGCACTAAGCAAGAAAAGTACCTCTAAATAAAAAGGATAAGATTTCCCATAGCCTCAAAGGCAGTTTTTGCTGGGTCGTTAAAGGTCATTTTGGGTCGTTTTGGGTCGTTGGGAGTCGTTATGGGTCGAATAGAGTCGAATGTAGTCGCAACCTGCCAAAGATTCAAGTTTCTCCGCAAAAAAGCAACCCAACACACAAACAAAAAAATTTTGAATTAAGCCAAAAGCAAAAAACAATACCTGCAGAAAATTAAAAAAATAAAAAAGAAAAAATTTGTAAAGACTTGTAAAGATGTTCAGCTAAATTAGCTTAATATCTTCTCGGTGGTCTTCGTTTTGCGTAGCATTCTCGGCAATATACTGGCCTGGTGCCGTCTGGTTTGAAAGGAACATCGCATTCTTTTCCACAGTCGGCGCAGGTTGCCTTGTGCATTTCGCGGTTGCCATATGACATTTCTAATTTTCAACTCCTACTATATTTGGTGTGCAAGAAGCGGTTCTTACACAGTATCCATAAAACCTGTGTTCATCCTTATAAATTAAGTGCCTACAGGATGCAGAAAGCTTGGCTGCCCCGTGGTAATTGAGCGGTTTTCCTTCGGTTTTATTTATTTTCGGGAGCATTATATTTATACGCGACTTAAACATTGATTTGGCAGTACAAGAAGGGAAAACCAGCAGTTTGACAGTTATCGTTGACGACGCAGGCAGCGGCGACTTGCTTTTCGGGGTCGTAGTCGGCGCTTACAGGGAAGAAACCGGCGAATTCAAGTATGACATGATAGACGTTCACTTCTATCAGGAGATTTTCCGCGAAAAAGAGTACCTGCAAGAATCTTCCCGCGTAGTTTCTAAGCTTGTAAGCGGCTTCAACCTTAAACCCGACGAGGCAGTGCATATTTGCCAAGGCTGCATCTTTGACGTCGCCGCTGAGACGCTCCGTAAAGTATACGGGGAAGACCGAGTTAAAAGAGTCAGAGTCGTCGGCGAAGCCCAACGGCTTATTGAAATAGCTTATTTGGATGAGATCCGCAATTTAGGTTACGAACCCCTAGCTGAACGCGAAGAGAAAAGGGGCAAAAGCTTTTTCCACATGATGCGTTGGCTAAAAGACAACCCCGATATGCTGCGGTATGCTAAGACGGGGTGGCCAAGGCTTAAGAATTATCATCTTTTTGAAAAGTTTCAAGAAGAGCCCGCTCACAAGGCTGTTTGCAGTGACTGCGGAGAGGAGTGCGAGGTACCTTTTAAACCCCGCGAAAACCGGCCTGTATACTGCCGAAATTGCTGGCCTGCCCATAGGTCTCCGAAGAAAAAACAGAAAAACGTAATCCACTAGTTCCGATTGCATGTAAGTTTATTTTAAGTACATGAATGCAGTATTCCATGTGAAAATCCGCGGAAGGGTTAGCCGCCGCGAAACTTGATGATTAAAGCGACTTTGCTGCTTGAACGCTTAGCTAAGGATAAGGAAGAGCGTGAAAAGCATTTTTGGATTCGCTAAAGAGAACTTTGGAGCAATCAAAAAGCAAGGGCAGAACGAAAGCACCCTTGAAATATTGGAAGCTTTAACAAACGAATAAGCTCTTTGCGTTTTTCTCCGTTTTCTATAGAACCAAGGACAATCAGACAAGCGTTTGGTTACATTTCTTTTATAGGGATTGCCAATTTGCATTTCTTCAAAATATCTGTGTCCTGGGTAACCAATTTTAGGTTTTCTTTTTCAGCTACATAAACATATGACGCGTCGTAGAAAGTGAGCTTTCTTTGGATAGCAACTACAAGGACATCGGCTATGGAATCAATTTCCAGTTTTCTCAAAGGCTGAATTGCTTCATAGAAGATTTTTGCTATTTGCTCTGGGTCCTTGAGTTTTTTCTGTTGGTTTTCTTTCCATAGAACGTTCCCGATTTCATATTGTGTCAAGTAGGTTGTCGCGCATTCTTCTGGATTGAACGGGATTCCGGAAACCAGCATTGGGTATAGCGCAGAGGTGTCTATGATATATTTACATTTCTTGCCTTGTCGATCTAACGTCATTAACCCACTCCTCAGGTGAAACGTTCATGAGGTTACGCAGTTGTTTTGCTACTTGCTCTGCTTTCGTTTTCTTCTCAGCGACAAGCTCCTCAAGAAGATCTTCCACCTCTTTTTTTAGGTCAACCCCAAGCTTCTCTGCTTCGTCTTTGAGGCTTTTCTTAACCCTTATGGATAGGACTTCAGTTGCCATATTTCTCCCTCGTATACAATTAAAGTAGAATGTATACAAGAAATATATAAGAATAATGCAGCTTCCATTGACCGCGCTCTAACATCTTTAAACTGCTCAGGTAAAATCGCCCTGAAAAATTGGTTTTTTGAAGGGGAAAAATATAAGCACCCCTCTGCAAGTATGTGGTAAAAGGCGTACTTGTTAGATGAAATGTCAAACGTGTGGTCAGGAGCTTGATCTTCCTTTCCATTGCCCATTTTGCGGGGGACAGTTCTGCAGTGCACACCGTATACCGGAGAACCATGCCTGCCCAAACATTGGTTTTGCACGTACGCAACGGCAAGGGCAAGTGCTAACGCCTCAGTCGTACAATTCTTATCAATACAGCTACAAGGTTGGTCCGCCACGTCATCACCACATTACTTCTAGCCCTAAAGAAGTCAAGCACATTTCTGTGGCTGCAGGGCTTATCGTCGCCATAGGCTTCTCTATTGGTCTCTACGGACGATACTTCGGAGGCTTCAACTTTACTTGGACATGGACTTTAATGGCGGCTTTCGCGGCAATCATGACGGCTTCAGTTTTGATTCATGAAATGGCACATAAAATAATGGCTCAAAGAAACGGACTGTGGGCAGAGTTCCGCCTAACCACCTGGGGAGTGGTGTTGACTTTTGTCTCGGTATTCTTGCCTTTCCGCATGATTGCGCCAGGCGCCATGATGATTTCAGGTTCACCCAGCGGCGACGAGATAGTCAAAATCTCTTTTGCAGGACCCGGCACCAACCTTGTTTTATCGGCAGGTATTCTCGGAGTTGCATTTGCTTTATCTCCTACCCCCTTTATCTCCCAAACCCCGCTTGCTGCTATGCTGTTTTTTGCCGCCTACATCAACGCTTTCTTAGCAACCTTCAACCTGATACCCTTCGGAATTCTCGACGGTTACAAGATCTTTAGCGTTAACAAGAAAGTGTGGCTTTCAGCTTTCATTCCAAGTGTCCTTCTAGCAATCTTAACTTTCATTTTAATTTCAGTAACACTGGCACACTAAGTGCTCCTCTTTTCAGACTTAATTCCATTCCTTTAGAGCACATGTTATATTTCAATACAATAATATTGATTATCGCCAGGCAGAGGGATTGCTTTGACATCGGACTCGGGCTCGTTTAAAAATCGTTATCTTTCGTCGAAATATGTTGAATTCTGGATGGCTGACAAAGGTATGGAGGCGGGCCGTAGCGTTTGGCGTCAAAGATTGCTTTCTTTTTTGCCTTTTGAACCAGCCGACAGCTTCCGCTTATTGGATCTGGGCACGGGAACAGGCGCCTTGAGCTTAGAAATTCTTAATCGTTACCCAAACGTCTCCCTTACTTGCTTAGACTTCTCTGAGGCTATGCTTATCCATGCCCGAGAACGGCTGGAAAAATTCAGCGGAAAAGTAACTTTCGTCCAAACAAACCTTCGAAACTCGGGATGGTCCAAAGCTGTCGACGGGACTTTTGATACGGTAGTCTCTTCTTTCGTCACCCACACCATCGCTGACATGATAAAAAAGGTGTATCAGGAGCTTTTCGGGATAGTGAATCCAGACGGATGCTTCCTATCCTGCGACGTTTTTCCCCCGCCAGGTCCAGTTCTGGAGCGGATTTACCACAAATCCCGGCTCCTTGACCGTCAATACGGGATCAAAATGAAAACCGGAGCAGAAAAAACCATCCCGGAAGTGGAACAGCTACTGCGGGAGCGTCGCGAAAGCTACAAGGCTTTCTTTAAGGCTGACGACAGAATCTTGACCATAGGTTCCCCAACAGTCATGAATCACCTGGAGTGGCTGAAGGAAGCTGGCTTTGACGAAGTTGACTGCCTGGAAAAACATACGCGCAACGCCATTATCGGCGGCTTTAGGAATAGACGATAGGAAGAGAAAACAAATAATTAGCAAAAAATTGCTTGTTTCTTAGATGAGTTCAATTGTTACGTGGACTTCTTCTGGGACGCGGATGCGCATGATTCTCCGCATGACTCGTTCTTCAGAGTCTATGTCGATTAACCGTTTGTGAATACGCATTTCCCATTTGTCCCATGTTGCTGTTCCCTCACCTGACGGCGCTTTCAAAACTGGAACCCGAAGCCGTTTGGTAGGCAATGGGACTGGACCGTTGATTTTGACGCCTGTCTTTAGAGCGATGCTTCTGAGTTCTCCGCAGACCTCTTCAAGTTTGCTGTAATCTGTGCTTGTGAGGCGTATTCGTGCTTTTCTTACCATTTTGGTCAATCAATCCATTATTTTTCTGTCTAATATATGTTGATGCCACCTAAGAGACTTAAATGGAACATAAAAAGCTATCGACGCACAAAACCGAGGTTAAAGTGTCAATTTACAGCTTATCAAAACAAGTATTGTAGCTTAACGCAACGGCTGAAAATTAGCTGCAACAGTTTTTTTGTTTATTGCCGAGTTGTATCGCTTACTCTTTTTTCGATTGCCCCGGTCTGTTCTGGAGTAAACCGTTCCTCTTGGCACGATGGACACTTGAGCGCTTTTACATTATGAAGTACTATGCCGTCTACTTCAAAATCAAACTCGACCTCAACATATTCGACGCAACAGACAGGACAAAGCAGCGCGCCAGCCTTCGTGCCCGCAGATTTTTCAAACGAATTTCTTTCCAAGCTCTTCCGCCCAAGCCTCTACCTTAGCCAAATCAGTGTTGTCAACCATTGTTTTTCTGAAATATCTTATGCGGCCGCCGAAGGCTTCCGTGCTCACCGGGCTGATCTTGGAGAATTTTGCGAGGTTTTTTTCGACAAATCTAGCTTTTGCATTTTCGTAGCTTCCAGGGGTGCCAGCCCAAGTGGAAGAGACAAAGAAAGCAACATTTTTGCCGGTTAAGTCGTTTTCAAGGAACCTTAACGCTTTGCCGTAGACTCTGCCGCCTCTGACACCGCCCCCCACAACTATGTTTTGGTACTGCTTCAGATCGAGGACTTTTTGCTCTTTCAAGTCAACCAAATCGACTTCCAATTGATATCTGGAGCGTAGGACATCCGCGATTTTATGCGCCGTCTCTTCTGTAGCTCCGCCTTTTGTAACATAAGCGATAAGAGTTTTGCCGGACGCCACTTCTAAGCGCCGCCGCCATGCGACTCTTCAATCGGAGCAATCCTGGCTCCGCAGTTGTTGCAGAAAATAGCGCCTGAAGGATTTTTCGTATTGCATTTTGGGCAAGCGACGGTTGGTTGAGGTGCGGGTTTTTGCCGCAGGTCTTCTCTTGCTTTTTTGAGGGCTGCATGGGTTTCCCGAGCGGCAAGATTAAACGCACGTTCAAGCTCTGATCCTACAGTGTAGAATGCGTCTGTCAACTGGTCGGTTGGGTAAACCGCGTGGGCTGCTTTGCCTTTGAGCGTTTTGGTGCCGCATTTTGGGCAGAAATTGGCATCTTCAGCCATTTTTTCGCCGCAGTGGGTACAGTAAGCCAATTATTTTCACCGTTGATTAGCATGTTAGACTGCAAATTTAAGCCTTTACTCCCTTAAAAGGAAGGTATTGAGGGAAAGAAAATAAAAAAAGAAAGACTGGAGATTTTATTCTACGAGTTTTTGTTTTGCTTCTGCGATCAGTTTTATAGTTTGTTGTCGCCACGGCTCAAAGTTTTGCGGTGAAGTTGGGTAAGTATTGTAGTGTGCACTGAGTCCCCGCATCATTGTAACGGTTAAGCGAAGTTTGTTGAGGAATCCTACGCGTCGTATGCCGCGGAAAACGCGCTTTGCGGTTTCCGTTATGTTTAGGCGGAAGTCGTCGCCCATTCCTGCTTTGAGAACGTCATCTTCAGTCATGAGTTTTTCGTTCATGCCATAGTTGAGGTCTGCATCGCTACAGGATAAGAGGAACATCTTGAAAATGTCAAGGGTCCCTTGTTTCTTGCCATAAGTGTCGATGTATTTTTTGTTGTAACCCCAAAGTGCCTCTTTGGTCGGTTCACCTTTGTTTAGGGCTTCAACGATTTGTTGTCCTGCAAGATAGCCGCTAAGCATTGAAGGCCCAATGCCGCCGCCATGGATTGGATTAACTAACGAAGCAGCATCACCAGTCAATACGACACCATTTGAAACCATGTTGTCTAATGGTCTGCGAACTGGATCAAACCATGAGCCACCATTTAGAACGACAGACCCGTCAAAGATTGGTTTTTTAAAGGCTGTGTCATACAGTTGCTGCTTGGGATTAGGGTAGTTTTCGCGCATGCAGGTACCTATGCCCACATTGACGCGGGCGCCGCCTTTGGGAAAAATCCAAATGTATCCACCTGGCGAGGCTTTTTGGTTAAGATAGATTTCACAGAAGCGGGTGTTTTCGGTTTCTTGTTTAAGTTGGCGAATTTCTCGGTAGCATGCTTCGACATCTTCGTTTGCTATGTCACGATCTATGCCCATCTCGGCAGGTAGTTGTTTGCGGACCATGCCAAAGTAGCCGGTGGCGTCTACCACGACTTTACTTCTCATCTCTGCTACTTTGCCAGTTTCCATGTTTTTCGCAGTTATGCCTGCTACTGCGCCTTTCTCAATTATAGGTGAACGGAAATTCATGTTATCTTCAAGAACCGCGCCTTTGTCAGTTGCTTTATTGAGTAGCCACTGCCCAAACAACCTTCGATTAAGAAGGTAGCCGACAAAGTCTTTGTCCGCAATGGTGAAAACCGTGTTTTCATCCGGCGAATAAATCTTGATTCCGTCAATCTTCGCTTCCAATTCGCCACTTGTGGGTTTCTCAAGCCCCAAGAATTTGAGGTGATGCTCGCCCAAGGCGTCGCCGCAGATTTTTTCCCCTATTTGTTCCCGCGGCTTCTTTTCAACTATGCATACTTTTAAGCCTGATTCAGCGATGGTTTTTGCGGCTAAGCAACCTGCTGTTCCGGCGCCAACTACTATGACGTCATATTTTTCCAAGAGTCTTATCCTCCAAACCTAATGTAATTTGTATACCTTGTTGTATATGTAAACCTTAATAAATTGTGAAGTGAGCTAGACCACACCAAGTGTAATCCGAATGAGTGCCCCATTAACTTTAAGCGCGGAGTTCCGCAAAATTGTGGAGGCCAGAATGGACCAGGTACTCAAAGGGGTAGAAGTTACCTTTAACCAGATAATTGAAACCCAAAAGATAACTCCAGCCGAGTTGAAACAAGAAATTGACAGTCTGCAAGAAACCTTTAACCTGCTCTTCCAGAAATGGAGCCTTCAGATACTCTACACGTTGCTGCTGAAAACTGAAATTGGCTTCGGCGAAATCAAAAAAATCCTCACAGTCAACTCTCGGACCCTGTCTGACAAGCTTAAGATGCTTTCAGAGCACGGGTACGTAACAAGAAGCGTTTCCGCTGGTCCCCCGTTGAGGGTCGATTACTCGTTAACGGGTAAGGGGAAGAATACTGTGCTTCTTGCTTTACCGCTTATTTACTACTCAAACAGTTCAGAAGTTAAAGCTTAGACAGTTTGGTTTCATTTCTCTTAAACGGGTAAGGCAAGCTAGAGGTCTCCTTCATGGTTTCAAAAACCATGCATGTCAGAGTCTTCTCTAGACCCTTAATAAGCCTCAACTTATCAACAACAAACCTGCCGACTGCCTCCACGCTTTCAGCACGAAGCTTCACCAGCAAATCCCAGTCACCCGTAATTATATGAACCTCTTGAACTTCCGGGAAACGCGCGATTTCTTCAGCGACAGCCCGTTGGGAAATTGGGGCGCCGTCAGTTTTTGTTGTATAGGATACGGATGCTAAGATGAATGCTGACGTACCAAGGTTGAGTTTTTCAGGGTCAAGGATGGCTCTGTACTGCTTTATTATGCCGAGTTCTTCCATTCGTTTTGTTTTTGCGAAGACAGTGGTTATTGGGGCGCTGATTTTTTTGGCGATTTGGTTTGCTGTTAGTTTGCTGTTTTCCTGAATGAGTTGAAGTATGGCTAAGTCTTTTTCATCAAGTTTAGTGCTCATATGTAAATATTACAACTCCTGATAGTAAAATCTTGTGTTTATTGTAATTTATCCACGTTTTATTATAAAAAATTTATTATGTTGTTTGCATAGTATTTGTTCCAACAATTAAAAGGAATGAGCAAAATGAAAGGCACACAAGAACAAATCCAAATGCCAAAAACGTTAGATCGACTTTCAGCGAGTGAGCTGGAAAGAAAAGCATGTATAGGCAAAGTTATGACTTACACCCTTAATAGCCTGACCTCAACATTTGTAAGTGAAGGCTACCAGTGGCTTCTACCTGTCGCTCTGAGCCAAAGTACTGACCCGCTTTGGCCTGACCCAGGCGCATCTATCGAAAAAAGAATCGAGGTCGATATTTACGGCAAACCCGTACGCACAACCGCAAGCATGATTATCCATAAACTTGTGGCCGCATCAACAGCGTACTCTAAACTTTTCATTCTTTCGCCCAACATACGCATCGAAAAAGCTGAACGCGCCAAGACGGGCAAACACATTTACGAGTTCACGCAACTTGACTTCGAAGCCCGAGACACTAGCTCAAAAGAAATCATGTCTCTGGTTGAAGGAGCACTCTGCAAACTCGTCAAAGACGTAAAGAAGGACATGAAAAGCGAATTAACGAGCCTTTGTCGATGTGACACATTAAAATCTCTGAAGGCACCTTTCAAAGTCTACGATCGAGTAGAACTAGAGGCTAAATACGGTGCAAACGATTGGGAAGCCGGCCTCGCTGAAGAAATAAAGGAACCTGTTTGGGTGACAAATATTCCGAGAGAATTCTACGATTTCGAAGACTTCAAAACTGGTAAATGGGATAACTACGACTTGTTCCTTCCGCAGTTCGGCGAAGTTCTTTCCGGCGCAAAACGAGAATGGGAATACAGCAAGATTTCAAAGAAAATCGAACGCGACCAAGTCAAAAAGGAAAACTACGCGTTGATCCTGACGATGGCCAAAGAAGGAAGGCTGAAACCTACTGCTGGTGGAGGAATCGGCATGGAGCGTTTAGTCGGCTGGATTGCAGGCGTTAACCATGTTGCTGAATGTCAACCGTTCCCGAGGATCCCTGGAACTGTAAATGAACTCTGATTCTGTGTAAAGAAACGCCTTGGCGAACTATACAATCCTCAACTTTTCTTTTAATTGCGAAAAGTTTATCTTTACTTACGCAGCCATCAGAAAGGAAAACGTTTAATCCTAAAGTAGTTGGAGATTGAAAAATGGCTATAATGAATCCTTACCTTGAGGCGCTTCAGCCTCTACTCAGCGAGGCAGACTTCAAAAAACTAAGCAAAATAGACAACCCAAACGTTCATGAGTTCATAGCTAAGGAAAGCGACCTTTGCCAACCTAAAGACATTTTCATCTGCAGCGACTCCGCCGAAGACATCACTCACGTACGCAAACAAGCAATATCCAGCGGAGAAGAACAAGCAATCCTAACCCTACCAGGGCACACGGTACATTTTGATGGTGAATACGATCAAGGTCGAGACCGCCAAGCCACCAAGTATCTTGTACCAAAAGGCGTCGTCTTAAGCAAAGCCCTCAACCAGATGGATCGCCAAGAAGGACTAGCTGAAGTCAGATCTCTTCTGCGCGATTCCATGCAGAACAAAACCATGATTGTTCGCTTCATATCGCTGGGACCACAAGATTCAATCTTCACAATCCTCGGTTTACAATGCACTGACTCATGGTACGTCGCCCACTCTGAAAGCTTACTTTACCGCTCAGGTTACGAGCAGTTTGTTAAAGCAGGGCCAAAAAGCGATTTCCTACGAGTTGTCCATTCAGCGGGAAAACTAAACGGCGACATGATCAGCGTTGATCACGACAAAAAATGTGTCTACATCGACCACATGGACAACACCATCTACAGCGTGAACACCCAGTACGCCGGCAACTCTGTAGGGTTCAAGAAACTGGCGTTCCGCCTGGCAATTCGCAAAGCGAGCAGCGAAGGCTGGCTGGCAGAACACATGCTGCTTATGGGCGTTTTTGGCCCCGGCGGACGAAAAACCTACTTTGCAGGAGCATTCCCAAGCGCATGCGGAAAAACCTCAACAGCAATGCTTCCCGGAGAGACCATTTTAGGCGACGACATTGCATACATCCGCGACATAGACGCCGTAGCACACGCAGTTAACGTAGAGTCAGGCATCTTCGGCATAATACAGGACGTAAACCCCAAAGATGACGCCCTAATCCACCAATTGCTAACTAACCCAGGCGAAATAATATTTTCAAACGTACTGGTTAAAGATGGCAAACCATACTGGCTCGGTATGGGACAGGAACTTCCTAAAGACGGCTGCAACTATACTGGTGCATGGTTCGATGGCAAAAAAGACGAGTCCAGTAACGATATTCCACCAGCCAACAAAAACGCACGTTACACCTTAGCGCTTAAAGCGTTAAAGAACTGTGACGCGGAACTTCATAACCCAATGGGCATTGAAGTTGGTGGCATAATGTATGGTGGACGTGACTACAAGGCTTACGTGCCAGTTCAGCAAAGCTTCAGCTGGCAACACGGCATCATCGCCTATGGTGCCTCGCTTGAAACCGTGACTACCTTCGCCACAGTTGGCAAAGAAGGCGTTCCAGAAATCAACATGATGAGCATACAGGACTTCATCTCAATCCCTCTTGGAAAAAACGTGCACAACAACCTTGACTTTGGCCGAAAAATTAAGAAGCAGCCTATAATCTTCGGAGTCAACTATTTTCTTAAAGAAGTCGGCAACGGCAAATACATAAACGGCACACAGGACAAGCACGTTTGGATAAAATGGATGGAGCTAAGAGTACATAAGGAAGTAGGCGCCATAGAAACCCCAACAGGCTCCATTCCCAAATACGAAGATCTTCAAAAGCTTTTCAAACAAGTGCTCAGCAAAAACTATCCAAAAGAAGACTACATCAAGCAGTTCACCATTCGCGTCCCAGAAAACCTCGCGAAGATTGACCGGGTTTCAAGATTCTACCAGGAAAACGTCACCGACACACCACTGGAACTCTTCGGTATCCTATATCTGCAACGTCAACGGCTCCTTGAAGCAAAAGAAAAATACGGCGACTACATTTCTCCCGAGAAATTTGAGCAAGAAAAAACAAAGTAACCTCAATCTGTTGGGGAGGCATCTTTTTTTGTCTCTTAGTTTGGGTAAAATCTTAAAAGTATCCTCTATATAGACTAAGAATTCATAACGGTTAATTAAGAAAAACAATTAAGAAGAAACACAGAACAAAAAAGCAAAACAAGGGTGAGTAAAATGATGATGAAAAAGCTCGAGAAAAAATGTTTCCCCTTTACCATAAACCTAGTAGCTATGGAGGGAGACGGTACATTCGCATGCCCCAAATGCGGAACAATGATTTCG
>Ga0074045_10004424_pt1 | contig 12452 bp, 10 predicted proteins | sample BogForMeECP23OM2_FD_94442 | JGI IMG/M metagenome (GOLD analysis project Ga0074045, IMG submission 94442) | Bog forest soil microbial communities from Calvert Island, British Columbia, Canada - Bog Forest MetaG ECP23OM2 | ecosystem: Environmental > Terrestrial > Soil > Wetlands ...
CCGGCGGAAAGCGGTGGCGGCGGTATGAGATTTCAACCATCGCGCCAGCCTACCCGCGACCTCACTCCCGAGCCAGCCAGTTAACCTGACAAAGCCCCACAAACCATTCAATCTCTTCCGCCATGCTCAGGCCCTCCTCTCGCATCACACACCTCCGGGCCGCCGCAACGAGCGTCAATCCCTGTACTGGCGCTCGAGGCGCAACCTCCCACGGGACTTCCGTCGCGGCCGACCTGCCGGGGTGCAGGTCCGCTCCAGGTGCTCAAAACACGGGGATTCGCGGGCGACTCCCGGCAGGCCAGCCCGGTCCGGCCAGTCTACAATGCCGACCAGCCAATAACCGCTTTAAAGGGTACAGGGATTCGAGCGGTCGATCCGAGCGCTGGGTGTGAATCAGCACCGAACCGGGACCCTGTGATATTTTACTCTATCCGATTGATAAACCGTGCAAAAATTACCAATGGGAGGGGTCCCAATCGGCGCCGATCGGGACCCCTCCACAGAGGCAACGCCCCGCCGGAGAACCCGTCGGTCTTCTTGCGGCTCGTCAATACCTTGGTCGCGCACAATCAGCCGATGGTGTGCCCCAAGATCTCGGGCGATTTCGACTACGAGGGCGAATTGGCCCTCATCATCGGGAAGCCGGGCCGGCACATCGCCAAAGCCGACGCCTTGGGCCACATCTTCGGCTACACCTGCTTCAACGACGGCTCGATCCGGGACATCCAGTTCAAGCACTCGATCGCCGCCGGCAAGAACTTCCACGCGACGGGCGGCTTTGGGCCGTGGATCGTCACCGCAGACGAGATTCCGGACCCGACGCGGCTCCATCTGATGACGCGGCTCAACGGCAGAGAGGTCCAGCACACCGGGATCGACGATCTGATCTTCGACATCCCGACCCTGATCTCGTACTGCTCGGATTGGACGCCGCTGGTGGCAGGCGACGTGATCTCGACCGGTACGCCGGAGGGGGTCGGCTTTGCCCGCAAGCCGCCCTTGTGGATGAAGCCGGGCGATGTCGTCGAGGTCGAGATCGACGGCGGCGCCGCCGGCCTCGGCGGCGTGGGCGCGATAATTGCGGCCGGCGCAGATGATCTTGTCCGGGTCGGTGATCGGCGGCAGCAGAGTGACTTGGGACAGGTGGAACGGTGAGCGCGCGAAGGGCTCAGTAGGTGTTGAGTAAGGCTCGCGACTGCTGCGGCGAGATCGGGATCGTCAGGACCGCCCTCGATGATCGCCCTTTTCTTAACCAGCCTCCGATATTTCCCATTCAGATAGAGCCGCGCCTCGATCGTGATCGGGCGATGGTCACCGAATGTGATATCGTGTGGGGGTACAAAGGTACGCACTTCTCCCCCGGCATACGGGCCCGATTTGAAGCGCCACTCTACGTGATCGGGGGCGTTCGCATCGCCAGCCGTGGCCGGCTCGAAACGCCATTTGGCGAGATGAACTTCAGCCATATGCAAGATAAGATAGCGGCTCAGTTGTTCTGAGCTGTGAAATCCGGGTACCGCACCCGATCCCTCGACTTCCAGTAACGTCGCTGCCTCCGGCGCAAGCGGCACAAACGCTGTGACTAGAGCCAAGACTAACCTGCGCCATTTCAGGAGGAGATGCATGTCGTAGGAGCCATATTAGCCGAGATTTCCCAGATGACGAGGGAGCCGCGTGAACGATAGCACCAGGGCCGGCGCACGATGATGGATTGGGACATCAAGCGCTCAGATGCGAAACGCGACAACCGAGTGGTTCCGTGGCGCGACTTATTGCCGGCTGACAGGCATGAACCCGTCGGACAGGGTCTGCATGAAGCTCACGATCGCATCCTCCTCTGCGTCCGACAGGCCCAGGCGCCCAATTCGGCTCGTGTTCATGTTGTCGGTCGATTCCGGCGCAGGCCAACATGTCGTACCTTCATTGACGTCGTGGGGTTGGCAGCGCGGCAGAACGTCGCGCGTGTTGTAGAAATGCACGATCGCCTTCAGGCTCGTAAAATATCCGTTGTGCGTGTAAGCCTTCACGAAGCCCGGATCGGGCCGCTTGTCCACATTGCGCAGTGTCGGCACCTGAGATCGCGCTTGGTTGTCTGGCGCCAGCTTCAGCCATCGCCGATCTACCGCGGAGGGCTGGCTGAGCAGATGCCCCTTGGTGAGAAAATTCCCGACGCCGCCATCGACGAATGCCGATCCCGCCGGGTTGGCGACATAGCCCAATGCATCCGGCCGATTTTCCGCGTAGTAAGGAAGCCGCGGATTGGCCGGGGTTCCGATGTTGCTGGCGGTGAAATCGGTGAAGAGCGGATCCTCACCGGGCCCGCCGTCGCGGTGACAGCCGTTGCATCGCGCCTTGCCGCGGAACAGGTCGTAGCCCGCCTGCTCCTGTGTTGTGAACTGCGCCTTGCCAGCGAGTATCGCGTCGAACTTCGAGGTAAACGGCGTCACCTCGGCAGAGGCCTCATAGCCGGCGATGGATTGCGCCATCTGATCGAAGGTGGTGCCGGCCCGGCCGCGATCGATCGGGCCGAGATGCACCGGCATCGGGTCGTCGGCAGGCGGCGGCCCCGGCCGGGCGCATACCTGCTCCACGTCGCCGGGCCATGCGATCGCAAAGGCCTGCAGTCCCCACACGCTTTCGAACAAGGCGCGATAGGACCGCTGCGAGGCGCGATAGACCACACAGGCGATATCGGGAAGCCCCATTTCCACCGGGTTGGTCGGCGGCCCTTCCGCCTGCTCGGCGGCCGGGTTGCCCAGCCGGCGGCCGGTCGCACGCATGTCCCAGAAATTGCCGCCGACGAGGTCACCCTGCCCGGGATTGTAATGCAGCACGGGCGAGAGCGGCGCATAGGCGTGCGATTGCGGTTTGCGATTGCTGAATCGAGTGCGCACCGACCCGGGATAGGAGCCGGTAGTCCGGTTCAGCGCCGACACGGGACCGGTAAAGCCCGCCTCGGGCATATGGCAGAAAGCACAAGCCTCGTTGCCGTTCACCGAAAGCTGCTTATCGTACAGCATGAGCTTGCCGAGCAACTCGACTTGCTGGACCTGATTGTCGGGCGGCGCGGCCAGCCGCCCGATTGTCTGCGCCTCAATCCGGTCAATCTCGGCCTCGACTTGCGCGATTTCCGCCAGGGCCTGAGGCGAGAGTATGGCGCTGGCCTCCTCCGCGCCCGTCGCATCTGCGCCCAGTGTGGCGGCAACCATGGCCGCCGCAATCGACAGAAGCGAATGCTTTGCCTTCACTTTTTATCCTCCCAGAGCCCGGGCTAAGCGGTTCACCACTATACAAGAATGACCGGGACCGACGAGCGGCCGCCCTTGAAACCGCAGCCCCACCGGATTTAGCTGATAGAGAAGGGTTGCGCCGAACGGGCGCGCCATGCGGATGAATTGTCGATGGAGATCCCATATATCGGTGATGGCTGATACGCTCGAGCCCGCCCGGAAGCCGTTCCGGATGCGCTGGTACTTGCTTTCCGGCATGGCAATCCTGGTGGCCGTTTGTGGCAGTTACGTCGGCTGGCAGCATCTCGCGACGCCCAATGCTGTAGCGCCGCCAGCAGCGGCCCCCGCGCCGCCAATCCCGGTGTCGGTCGCAGCGGCGGAGCGGCGGGATGTGCCGATCTACCTTACCGGTCTTGGCACCGTGCAGGCGTTCAACACGGTCACCGTCAAGACGCGGGTCGATGGCGAGTTGGTGAAGGTCGCGTTCGCCGAGGGGCAGGACGTCAAGGCGGGCGATCTTCTGGTGCAAATTGATCCCCGCCCCTTTCAAGCCACGCTCGACCAAGCGGTTGCCAAACAGGTGCAGGACGAGGCGAACCTCGCCAATGCAAAGCTCGACCTGCAACGCTTCAGTGATCTCGCGGCGCGCAACTTCACCCCACAACAGCAGCTCGACACGCAACGCGCCACCGTCACGCAGCTAGAGGCTCAGATCCAGGGCGATCAGGCGGCGATCGACAGCGCGAAAACCCAGCTCGACTACACGACGATTACCTCCCCGCTGACCGGCCGGACCGGCATCCGACTCGTCGATCAGGGCAACATTGTGCATGCGACCGATGCGACCGGCCTCGTTGTCGTCACCCAGCTCCAGCCTATCTCGGTCATCTTCACCTTGCCGGAAAGCGAGCTCGCCGCCATGCAGTCCGCGCTGAAAGCTGGTCCGGTCCGCATTTTCGCGATGAGCCGGGACGACAACCGGCAACTGGCCGAGGGCACCTTGGCGGTTCTCGACAACCAGATCTCTCAAACCACGGGCACGATGCGCCTCAAGGGGACTTTCCCGAACCAAGATGGTACCTTGTGGCCAGGCGAGTTCCTCAACATCCGGTTGCTGGCGCGCACTTCGCCGAATGTGGTGACGGTGCCGTCGGGGGCGCTGCAGCGCGGGCCAAACGGATACTACGCCTACCTCGTTAAACCCGACGGTACTGTCGAAGCGCGGCCCCTTGAAGTCGGCCAGGTGAGCAATGGGATTGCCGTCATCGATGACGGCGTCGTGGCCGGCGAACAGATCGTCACGGCCGGGCAATACCGCCTGCAGCCTGGGGCACGGGTCCAAGTTGCGAGCGCCATCCCCTCGCATTGACCGTAGCGGACTCGGTCCTCACCGCGCGCAAAGGAGCGCGGAATGAATATTTCGAGTGCCTTCATCGCGCGGCCGATTGCGACATCGCTGCTGATGGCCGGCATCCTTCTGCTTGGTGCGGCGGCATATCCGCTCCTTCCGGTGGCGCCGCTACCGCAAGTTGATTTTCCGACGATCCAGGTGACCGCGCAGCTTCCCGGCGCCAGCCCCGAGGTCATGGCATCCTCGGTCACACAGCCGCTCGAGCGGCAGTTCGGGCAGATTCCTGGGGTCACGCAGATGACGTCGAGCAGCTCGCTCAGCAACAGCGCAATCACGGTCCAGTTCGACCTGTCGCGAAACATCGATGGCGCGGCGCAGGACATCCTCACGGCGATCAATGCGGCGAGCGGACAGCTGCCGAAGAACCTTCCGTCGCCGCCGACCTATCGCAAGGTCAACCCGGCGGACGCGCCAATTCTTGTCCTCGCCCTGACCTCAGACCTGGTGCCGCTGATCGAGGTTGACGATTACGCCGAGAATATCCTCGCCCAGCACATCAGCCAGATCTCCGGAGTTGCCTCGGTAGAGATCGCCGGTCAGCAAAAGCCGTCGGTGCGCATTCAGGTCGACCCGGTGAAGGTCGCTTCGTTCGGCCTCTCACTGGAGGATCTGCGCGGGGTGATCGTCAACGCGACCACCGTCAGCCCGATGGGAACCGTCGACGGAAAGACCCGGACTTTCACGATCTACGACAACGGCCAGATGCTCAAGGCGGAACCCTGGAACGACGTCATCGTCGCCTACAAGGACGGCGCCGCTGTACGGATCCGCGACATCGGCCGCGCCGTCGACGCACCGGAAAATATCCGCCTCGCGGCTTTCGCCAACGGCAAGCAAGCGATTCTGCTGCCGATTTTCAAATTGCCGGGCGCGAACGTCATCCAGACCGTGGATAGCATCAAGGCCGCTTTGCCGCAGCTCCAGGCGGCGATCCCGCCGACGGTCAAGCTCGAGGTCCTGAGCGACCGCACGCAGACGATCCGCGCCTCGGTCGCCGACGTTCAGTTCACGTTGATGCTGACCATCGCTCTCGTGGTGATGGTCATCTTCGTTTTTCTCCGTAGCCTATGGGCGACGGTGATCCCGAGCGTCGCCGTGCCGTTGGCGCTCGTCGGCACCTTCGCGCTGATGTACGTGCTCGGCTACAGCCTCGACAATCTGTCGCTGATGGCGCTGACGATCGCGGTCGGGTTTGTCGTCGACGACGCGATCGTCATGCTCGAAAACATCGACCGCCACCTCGAGGACGGGCTCAGCCCGATGGAGGCGGCGATCAAGGGCTCGGGCGAGATCGGCTTTACGATCGTTTCGATCAGCCTGTCGCTCGTTGCCGTCTTCATTCCGCTGTTCCTGATGGGCGGGATCGTCGGTCGGCTGTTCCGCGAATTCGGCATCACCGTGACGGTGACAATCCTCGTCTCGGCACTGGTGTCGCTGACCCTGACGCCGATGATGTGTTCGCGCTTCCTGCGCAGCAAGCAGCAGGAGCGGCACGGCCGCCTCTATGCGCTGTCGGAGCGGGGCTTCGACCTTCTCCTCGCCGGCTATCGCAATAGCCTGGATGTTGCGCTCCACCACCACCGGACGACCTTTGCCGTGTTCGTCGCGACATTGCTGGCTACCGGCTATCTCTTCGCAGTCATCCCGAAGGGCTTCTTCCCACAGCAAGACACGGGGCTCATCATCGGCACCTCGGAGGCGGCGCAAGACATCTCGTTCGCTGAGGCGGTGCGCCGCCAACGCGCCCTCGCGGACATCGTCATGAAGGATCCTGCCGTTGCCACCGTCGGCATGAGCCTCGGCGCCAACGGCACGCAGACGCAAAACAACGGCCGCCTCTTCATCACCTTGAAGCCGCACAATCGGCGCGACGTTTCGGCAGACGAGGTCATCCGGCGGCTGGGTCCGCAAATCGCCAAGGTCGAAGGCGCTGCACTCTTTCTGCAGGTGGCCCAGGACATCAATGTCGGTGGGCGCCTGGCGCGGACGCAATATCAATATACCCTGCAGGACGCCAATCTCGACGAGCTTAACCAGTGGTCGTCGAAGATTTTCGACAAGATGAAGACACTCCCCGAGTTGCGCGACGTGGCGAGCGACCAGCAGGCCGGAGGCGCGACCCTGACCTTGACCATCGACCGCGACCAGGCAGCGCGCTTTGGCATCCAGCCGCAGTTGATCGACGACACGCTCTACGACGCGTTCGGGCAACGGCAGGTGACGCAGTATTTCACCCAGCTTAACAGCTATCACGTAGTGATGGAGGTCCTGCCCGAGATGCAGCGGACGACCGCGGCGCTCGACGGCATCTACGTGAACTCGCCGAGTACTGGCGCACAGGTCCCGCTCAGCACTTTTGTCAAATGGACGAGCCAGCCGACGAATTTCCTGTCGATCAATCACCAGAGTATGTTCCCGTCGGTGACGTTGTCGTTCAACCTTGCGCCGGGCGCCGCACTCGGTCAGGCGACCGCGGCGATCCAAAATGCCGAGACGCAGATCGGCGCGCCCGCCACCTTAACCGGCAATTTCCAGGGCAACGCGCAGGCCTTCCAGGCGTCGCTGGCGAGTGAACCCTATCTCGTCGCCGCGGCGATCGTCGTTATCTACATCATCCTGGGCGTGCTCTATGAGAGCTACGTCCATCCGCTGACGATCCTCTCGACCCTGCCGTCAGCAGGTCTCGGCGCGTTGGTCACACTGATGCTGTTTGGCTATGATTTCAGCCTGATCGCGTTGATCGGCATCATTCTCTTGATCGGCATCGTTAAGAAGAACGGCATCATGCTGGTCGACTTTGCGATCGTAGCGCAGCGCAATCGCGGCTTCGCGCCGGTCGACGCGATCCGCGAAGCATGTCTGTTGCGCTTCCGGCCGATCATGATGACGACGATGGCGGCGCTGCTCGGCGGTGTTCCCCTGATGCTCGGTGCCGGCACCGGCGCAGAAATCCGCCAACCATTGGGTTATGCCATCGTGGGCGGGCTGATCGTCAGCCAGGCGCTGACGCTCTATACGACCCCGGTCGTCTTCTTCTACCTCGATCGGCTGAACACGTGGTTCACCGGCGCGTCTCGCCCTAAGGCTGCGCGGATGGTGGGGGGAGTCGCGCATCGGCAGGTTCCACCGGCTGCTGCCAGCAACGTGGTGGAATGAGGAACCAGAATAGGCCGCCGTCAGGCCGTAACGGGCATCCGGATTTCTTCGCGCGCAAGTGGTCCACGTGCGCTGTACTGTTGATGACACTGTGCGCGGGGTGTTTACGGCTGAAAGACAAAGGACAGCGCATCTCGGTCCGGGTGGTACTCTGTTGACGCTCGGGTCAAGAGCGTATTGCGGCATGCCGTCGGGGCGCCGGCTGAGGGCCCGCGCGTCCGCATCGCCAGGCGCGTTCTCGATCTCGAGCGGCGCGTGCTGATCGACCCCGCCGACGGCATTGAGGAGCGCATGACTGCGAGCGAGTTCGATCTGTTGAAGATCTTTGCCGAGAACCCGTTGTGTCTCAGCATCGAACCGGGACCCCTGGGAATAACTGGGTTATCTGTTTGATTCAACACCGAGAATTGAAACCCAGATGGGGTCCCGATCGGCGCCGATCGGGACCCCACCACCCCAGCTAATTCGTCAGCTGTTTCAGGAGTTTACGACATTTCAAGGTGGGGTCCCGGTTGGATGCTGATTCACACCGGGTCGCTTAAGCCATGATACCAGATGATCTTGTGGCCATAGTTGATGAACTTCGAGATGTCGAGCGACGTGGAGTAGGTCACGACCGGCGAGGCCTGAGTCAACAGCCCAAGGTGAGCGGTGAAGTTGAAGGTGAGGGTGTTGTAGGATGGATCCGGTGGGGAGAGCCAGGCGTAGGGGGTTTGACCCAAGCCCAACCCAAAGTCGCCGGGCGGCGTAGTCGATGTCCCGATCTTGCGCGCCGGGATACCAACCGTCGTCATGTAGCCGCCGTCATAGGCATAGCCTACAGCTGTATTGTCGACATAGTCAGGTGCCTGGGGCGCCTGCCGGAGCCTGGATGGTTTGCCCGAGATCGGTTCTCGGGCCTTGGTTGATATGCTTCACCGCTCGGATCTGTGCCGGCGAGAGGCAGGTTGCGTTCTTCGCTCCGGTGCACTGCAGTGGGTAACCGTCCCGCCGGACGAATAAGTGGCGGTAGCCGGATCGAAGGTTGCACGACACGCCGGGAGATTGTCGATCACCCCGTCGGCGACGCCGTCGAGCGCATCGCACGACTGCAGCAAGGCGGTCTCGAAGAGGCTTTGATCGCTCACCGGGAAATTGTTGTAGATGAGTGGCGCGGCCGCCTGTGGAGCGGGTTCCGCCACCGTCGTGTAAGGTCCAGGCGATAGCTTGTAGATTTGCTGCACGCCCCAGATCTCGCTGAGCGATATGGCTTCTAGGTCGTAGACCGGATCGCCGGCGGGCCAGAATCGCTTGCCCAAGGGGATCGTAGGGTTCGTATCCTCAAGACGCTCTTTTGCCAGATGGTCCCAGGTCCGCTCGACCGCCTGACGCATCACGACCCGGACGCATTCCGGACGCCGGCTGCGCAGGTCCGGGTCCTTGTCCGCAAGCGCTTCCTCGTAGCCCTCGATCATCTGCTCGATCATCTTGGCCGTGGTGACGCCCGGCAGGTCCGAGCCGCGGGCGGCCGTCGCAAGCGACAATCCGAGGCGGATCAGATCGTGCGCGGGATTGCCGATTACCGTCTGATCGAGATCGCGGATCTCGATATCGATCTCGCCATCGATATCGGCTAGGGGACCCAAATTTCCGACATGGCAATCCCCGCAAATCCAGATCGGCGGGCCTTGCGGCACCTTGCTGCTGTCCGAGGCGGCAAGCCATTCGTAGAACTTCAGCGTATTTCCTCGGACATAAGCGGATCGCAAATTATCCGGAACTCCCTACCTTCCCCAACCCGCGCAGGATCAGCAGGCGGCTTCTGTTCAGCCCTCTGGGTCCCGCTGGATTGTCGCGGTCATCAGGACTGTGTTGTACGGATTCCAGGTGGACATGACGAAGTAGATACGCGCCTGCCGCACGCCCTCCGTGTCAGTGGCAACCGCGCGGATGTAGCGGCTTATCAGGTACGGGCCGTACTCGCCGCCCCAACATTTCTCCCGCCCCGGATCCCCCTATCGCGAGGGTCGCCCGTTCCCTATCGGGGCACAAGCTACGGGCCATGCCCCAGACCGCTTGGGCGACGACGGCAACCGCCACGATCTTGAGGCCGTGCAGCCAGGGCACATGCAAGATGTCTCCGAGCTCGGCCACTCCGTACCCGAAAGCGATCATGGCGACCGCCGAAGGAATCGTGAACCCAAACCAGGCGGCTAATGCACCCGGGAGGCCCGCGCGCAGCGTGCCGAGCGTGATGCCGACTTGGCTGCTTGCCGGGCCCGGCAGGAACTGACAGAGCGCGACGATATCGACGTAAGCCGCTTCATCCAGCCATTTGCGCCGCTCGACGAACTCCGCCCGGAAGTAGCCAAGATGCGCGACCGGACCGCCGAAGCTTGTAAGCCCGAGCCGCAGAAAGACGAGCAGCACTTCGAGAAGCGGCCGACGACGCGCCACCCCGGTTTCAATAAGTTGTTCGCTTACTGGCGAGCTCATGCCTTGGGCGGCGGCGGCGCGGTGAATTGCGCGAGGTCGGCCAACCCGAGCGCTTGCTCGATTTTGACCGATTTGCGCGACGGCATCCTCGTAGCCGTCCTTGCCGAATTGCTGGCGCTCGATCTCCTCGAACTTGTCTTGCCGCACTCGCCTCTGGTATTCCGCTCGATATGCCTATGTTTGTATTTGTAATGTACGGCGGAAGAGACGAAATTGTCCCGCGGGCACCGATCCGACGCTTTGTCGATGGCCTGCCGGCTGAGCCGATGCGCCGCCGCAAACTCGCCTGGTACGAGAATGGCTGCCATATGCTGTTGCGCGATCTGCAGGCACCGGTCGTGATCGCGGATGTTGCCAGCTGGGTGCTGACACCCGCCGCACCATTGCCCTCCGGTGCCGACAGGACCGCTGCCGAAGCCTTTTTGCCGGCCGACGGCCGCCTATCACTGGCCGGCCGCTGACGCGGTGCACCTCTGGTCGATCCTGCAGCTGCTGGTCCTGTTGATGTTGGCCAACGGCACACCGGTCGTGGCCAAGAAATTTCTCGGCGAGCGTTTCACTTATCCGCTCGACGGCGGTGTCGTGTTTGTCGACGGCCGGCCGCTCTTTGGCCGGTCGAAGACGATCCGTGGGGTGGTGCTCGCGGTGCTGGTGACGACGGCGGGCGCACCAATGATCGGCCTCGAATGGGGGATCGGGGTACTCGTTGGCACCTTTGCTATGGCTGGTGACCTCGCATCGAGCTTTCTCAAGCGCCGTCTGGGTCTACCACCGAGCAGCCGGGCAAGCGGCCTCGATCAACTCCCCGAGGCGCTGTTTCCGCTGCTTGCCTGCCGCAATCCGCTGTCCTTGACGATAGCTGACATGGGAGCCACGGCAGCTCTTTTCTTTATTGGCGAAGTGCTGCTCTCTCGCGTGCTGTATGCGTTCCAGCTGCGCGATCGGCCATATTAGCGCCGGCACACCGCAGATGATGCAGGGCAATTTCGGGAAGGCAATTGAGCCGTACGGGGAGGACGGAGGACCCGACCCCAACCGAGGTGTAACCGACCATGTCGTGGTATTGCCACAATCCCGACCCCAATCGCCGGGGTAACTCTGCCTCTAGCGTGATTGGGATCGCGCCTGGCAGGCAGATCTGGCCGCCGTGGGTATGTCCGCTAAGCAGCAAATCAAAATCGGCATGCGCCGCTTGGCGATAGATCTCGGGGTATGCGACAGCAGGATCGAAAATTCATCATCGGGCAGCCGTGATACGGCCTTTTCGATGCTGTCGAGCCGGTAGTAGTGAGCGTCATCGATCCCGACCAGATGAATGCGCCGACCGCCGCGCTCGAGCGTCTCGGCCTCGTTCAGCAGCACGCGGATCCCCATCTGCTCCAGGGCTGGGACCATGCGGATCGAATCGTGGTTGCCCAACACCCCGTATATCGGGGCAACCAGGTACGAGCACACCCGCGCCATGCCCGCGATCGTGGCATCGATCAACCCGAAGGTTTTTCCGCGATAGTCGCCGGTGAGTACGCAAAGGTCGTATGCCAAGCCGGGGAGCAGCTCGATCAGCCGCTGCATGGCGCCCTCGTTCAAATCGACGTGCAGGTCGCTGATCTGGAGCAGGGTAAAGCCGTCGAACGCGGGCGGCAGTTGTGGCAACAGGATGTCTTGGTGCCGGATCTGAATGCGTTCGGCGTTTTTCCGTGCCCGCCGATACAAGCCGGTCAGCTTTAGCGCACCGCGAATAATCGTCGGACTACGGCGCCATTTCCGCGGATGAAAAAAGCCCAGACCTCGGCCGAGCATCCGGGCCTCGTGGTCGTCCTCGATGCCGATGCGTTGCCTCGCATGCAGCCGTCCGAGGCGCCGCTCCAGCTTTTCGAGAATGTCTTCGTCGGCGTCGGGTAACAGGCAAGCGGCCTCGCGGCGGGTCTCGCGGGCGGGCGCGCCGAGTTCCGCAAGCTGAAGATCCATCTCTCCCCTCTGGCTCATCGGCGCTTCCAAGGCCGCCGGATAATCCTCGATCGTGATCCTCCAGCCAAGTCTCCGTTGGGAAACCCGCGGCTAGCAGCCTGTCGGACTGGAGTTTAGCTGATCGAGGGATGGAACGGCGTTTTGCGTTGCGTCCGCCGGGATCGGATGGGTTGAACAGGTTGGCGACGTGATCGCGGGTACCGCCATCCCGC
>Ga0074045_10004425_pt1 | contig 12452 bp, 15 predicted proteins | sample BogForMeECP23OM2_FD_94442 | JGI IMG/M metagenome (GOLD analysis project Ga0074045, IMG submission 94442) | Bog forest soil microbial communities from Calvert Island, British Columbia, Canada - Bog Forest MetaG ECP23OM2 | ecosystem: Environmental > Terrestrial > Soil > Wetlands ...
GACCGGCGTGCGCCAGATGCTCGACTGCTATCGCCAGGTGACCGCCACGGCGGGTGACTATCAGGTCGAGGGCGCGCAGCGGTTCGCGATGCTCAATATCGGCGGCAGCGGCACGACGAGCTGCGCGTTTGTGGTCGGCCGCTGATCCCTCCCTAGTCTGCCGAGACGCCGGGGACAACTTCAAGTCATTCTGAGGGAGTCAGCGACCGAAGAATCTCGAATCGTGCGGAGCCTGACTAAGAGGTGGCCACGGGTGAGTAATGCGCGTACTAGCGCCTGTCCGGCGAAAATTCTTCGTGTATATACTGTCGAACAAGTCTCGAGTGATTTATACGGGAGTTACGAGCGACCTCGACCGTCGCGTGTACGAACACAAAAACCATCTGCTACCAGGGTTCACCGCAAAATACAGAGTGGACAAGCTCGTATATTTTGAGGAGCACGACGAGCCGGACGTGGCGATTTCAAGGGAGAAGCAGATCAAGGGATGGTTGCGGCGTAAAAAGATCGCCTTGATTGAGTCGATGAACCCCGCTTGGAAAGACTTGGCTGCAAGCCCAGGGACGGACTCTAAGCAGCGTGGGTGCGTGATTCGAGATCCTTCGCTCCGCAGACTCCGCTCAGAATGACTTAAAGAGGCTGTTTCGATGACAACAATAATCTCATCAGCGTCACTCAGCACGCCTAAGTCGATGGAAAATCGCGGGCGAAACTTCAAGTCATTCTGAGAGTTTGTGAATTTTTTCGATTAGTGACGGAACATCTTCAGTTTGTCATCCTGAGCCGGCGAGCATCGCGAGCCGTGTCGAAGGACCTACGCGCAGCGCCTTTCCGTGCACTATTACGTTTATGTCATGTCGAATCGCGCATACGTTTTTATATATCGGGTTCACCAACGATCTCACCAGGTGAGTCACTGAGCATCAAAGCAGTCTCACTGTCGGCTTCACGTAGACGTATCATCTCAAACGTCTGGTCTATTTGGAATCGTACGAAAACGTGAACGACGCAATCCCGCGCGAGAAGCAACTCAAAGGATGGGCGAAGAGCGAAGGAGGCCAAGATAATTGAAGGGCTTGACCCAAAATGCTCTGACCTCAGCCGAGAAATGAGCTGAAGACGCTGCGCGTAGGTCCTTCGACACTGCTCGCGCTGCTCGCCGGCTCAGGATGACAAGCGAGGACGCTCTTGCAAGAATCGAAAAATTCACAAGCTCTGAGCGTAGTCTGCGGAGCGAAGAATCTCGCGCCAGCAGGGCCAATGTCATAGCCAAACTGATTGCCGAAACTCCTGAGCAGCGAGATTTCCCGTTCTTGTCAAACCGCGTCCCTTCACGCCATTCTGGGCGCAGCTAAGAAGCTCTATCCGGCGAGGTAAAGAATCATGGCCAAGGTGATCATCGAAGCGGCGATCAACGGTAATGCGTCGAAGAAACTGAATCCGCATATCGGCTACTCGTCCGCCGAGATCGGCAACGACGCGATCGCGACCTGCAAGGCGGGCGCCGCGATTATCCATTTTCATGTGCGCGATCCGGAAACCGGCAAGTGGGTCCACGACGTTCCCTATTACGCCGACGTCTACCGGCGCTCACGCGCGGCCTGCAAGGCGCTGCTCTGGCCGACCTTTCCGATGGGCGACGACGCGGTCAAACGCTTCAGCCATTTTGTCGAACTATCGAAGGACCCGGCCACCAAGCCCGACCTCGGCGCCGGCGACATGGCGTCGGTGAACCTCGTGGCCTACGACCCAGTGACCAAAAAGCTTCAGGGCGAGTCCACCGTTTATCAGAATTCTTACGAGACGATCCGCTATTTCCTGACGGCATCGCGCGAACTCGGCCTGCGCCCGACGATGCAGATTTTCGATCCGAGCGGCGTGCGCGCCGCCCTGATCTTCCTCGACCAGGGTATCCTGACCGAGCCGCTGCTGTTCAAGTTCTACCTCGGTGGTCCGGAGCTGCCATTCGGCCTGCCGCCTTCGCTGCGGAGCCTCGAGGCCTATCTCGACATGCTGAAAGGGGTCCGCATGAACTGGTTCGCGGCGACGCTCGGCGGCGACAATCTGCCGCTCGTCCCGCTGATCGTGAGTCTGGGCGGGCACGTGCGGGTCGGCCTCGAGGATTACCAGTACGCGCGCGACGGCCAGTTCAGTAATCCGCAGATCGTCGAGCGCGCCGCCGCCACGATTCGCGCGATGGGCCACGAGGTCGCGACCCCCGACGAGACCCGCAAAATTCTCGAAGTGTGACGGCGTTACGCTTTCGATTAAACCCCTGAGCGAAGGAGCACTTCGCTCAGGGGTTTTCTTTTGCGTTAAGCTGAATGTGAGTTGACTGGCACGACGAAACTGTGTTATTCGTTAACTCATCAATAGAGATAACAGGTGAACTCATATGACGACCGTCGACGATATCGAGAAGAGGGTCTGGAAAAAGATGGAAGAAGCAATGCGTGATAAGGATTCGTTCGCATTGGCGGTTCTAAGCGAAGTCGCGAAGGATATCGAGGAGCGGAAGCGCGAGTGGAATAAGAGGCTCGAACCGTTAAACTCGGGAAACGGCAATTCGCCGACTCAAGTTAGCTCTCCGGGAAATTCCTCCAGAACTCATACGATACTCCGAAATTTTACGAACCAACCAGTTCGAGGATTTTCCCTGAATGGCTCTCGCACCGATGTCCGCACATACAAAGAGCTACTCGTGAAACTGTCGAACACTCTCCGGCAAAAGCACAGTGGCAAGTTTGATGCGATTGCGCTGAAACTTGGTGGAAGAAAGCGAGCGTATTACTCCCAAAACCTCGCTGACCTTAAGTACGCAGAGGAGCTAGAGAACGGTGGCTTATTTGTGGAAACCAATCTCAACGCGAACCTGATCGTAAACAATATTTGCCTACCCCTTGCTCAGGCCTTGGAGCCAAGCGGGGGGTTTGACGTTTTTTAGCTCTCGATGGTGCTGCCTCTTGCGCACGGCCATCCGATTATGGTGATTAACTCCACTGGCGGCTCCAGAGCCCAGTCTATACACAACGATAAAAGCGAGGCGCGTACGTCATGAAAGCAATGGTGTTCGAAGAAGTCGGCAAGCCGATGGTGGTCAAGGATTTTCCGGAGCCGCAGTGTCCCCCCGACGGCGCGATCGTGCGCGTGGAGGGCAGCGGGATCTGCCGGTCCGATTGGCACATATGGCAGGGGGATTGGGTCTGGATCGGTCTCAAGACCAAGCTGCCATGCGTCCTCGGCCATGAATTCGCGGGCGTGATCGAAGAAGTGGGCAAGGACGTGAAGACCGTCAAGAAGGGGATGCGCGTCGTAGTGCCGCTGGCGCAGGGCTGCGGAACTTGCAACGACTGCCGCACCGGCCACGCCAATCTCTGCATGAGTTCGGGCATGACCGGGTATGCGCGCTATGGCGTGCTCCATCATGCGGACTTCAACTATGCACCGCTGCCGGACAAGATCGATTTCGTCGAGGCCGCCTCGCTGGGATGCCGCTATGTCACCGCCTATCACGGGATTCTTGATCAGGGGCAAGTGCGGGCCGACGAGACGGTGGTGGTCTATGGCTGTGGCGGCGTTGGCTTATCGGCTATCCAGATCGCTACGGCGGTAGGTGCGCGGGTGATCGCGGTCGATCTCGACGATCGCAAACTCGAGCTCGCCAAAAAGGTCGGTGCCGCCGAGGTTATCAACGGCAAAACCACCGACCCGGTCAAGGCGACCCTCGATCTGACGCGCGGCGGCGCCGACGTCAGCGTGGACGCGCTCGGGATAGCCGTCACTTGCCGCAATGCCGTCTCCAGCCTCCGCAAGCGCGGCCGGCACATCCAGATCGGACTGACCTCGCAGCTCGAAAAGGGCGAAGTAGCGCTGCCGGTCGATCAGATCGTCTTCAAGGAGATTCAGTTCGTTGGATCGCTGGCCATCCAGTCCTTCCGCTATCCGTCGATGCTGAGCATGGTCGAGCGCGGACAGCTCCAGCCCAGGAAGCTGATCACGGAGACACTGCCGCTCGAAAAGGCTTTCGGCGTAATCGAGCAGATGTCGAAATTCGAGAATGTCGGCATGAGTGTAATCAATCAGTTCTAACGTGCACACAGTCTGACGCGGCGTGAATGCCGCTGAGGTGTTTTCCTTGGATAGATCCAGTCGGCCTCAGCGGCGTTCGCGCAACCGCCTGACGATTTCCACCGCCGCATTGTTGATCGCGCTGTCGCTCAACGCCTGTGCGGAAACTCCGGCCGAGAAAGCCCAGCGGCTCGATCCCATCCTGTCTGCCGCGGGCTTCCAGATGGTCCAGCCCACCACCCAACAGAAGCAGGGGATCTTCGCGTCGATGCCGCCGCTCAAGATGAATTACTACGTCGGCAAGGATGGTCAGGCGCGTTATTGGTTCGCCGATCCTTATCAATGCAACTGTGTTTTCAAGGGCGACGCCAAGGCCTATCAGCAATATCAGAATCTGCGGATCCAGCAGCGGATCGCCGAGGAACAGGAGGAAGCTGCCGCCCTGAATCAGGACGCCGCGCTCCAGATGAATACGTTCGACCCGTTCTTCTTTCCGTACTAGTGGCCTGACGGCGCCGCGCGGCATGCTACAATAACGGTGCTGGAGTGAGCCGGGCGATCGCTGCGGCAACGCGGAGGAAAGTCCGGGCTCCACAGGGCAGGATGGCCGCTAACGGCGGCGCGGAGCGATCCGCGGAAAGTGGCACAGAAAACAAACCGCCCGCAAGGGTAAGGGTGAAATGGCGGGGTAAGAGCCCACCGGCGCACGAGTGATCGCGCGCGCATGTCAAACCCCATCCGGAGCAAGACCAAATAGGAGGGATGAGCGGCCCGCTCGTTATTCCTCGGGTATGGTCGCTTGAGCCGGCGCGTAAGCATCGGCCCAGAGGAATGATCGCCACCCGCAAGGGGACAGAACCCGGCTTACAGGCTCACTCCGGCTTTTTTCATGATTGCGCCCGCGAGGACGATTACACCGTTTGTACCTGGATTCCCGGAATGGACATGAAATCCTGGTCCTGCGTATAAACCACCAGATCGTGCGCCGCGGCCGTGGCTGCGATCCAAAGGTCCATGATCTTCGGTTTTCGGCTGAGCCGGCGCGCCGCGCTGACGAGTTCGGCGAAGGTCCGTGCAACGTCGGAATCGATCGGCAGCGGTTCGAACGCGTTTTGCACGGCGGTCAGCGTACGCAAGCGCAATGTCCTGACATTCGCGCCATGCGCCATCAGGACACCCAAGTGTAACTCGGCCAGCGTTACGACCGAGATCGCAGAGATATCGGGCAACTCGCCCATCGGCCGGCCAGCTTCCCGAGCGATGAAAACTGAGGTATCGAGGAGGCCCTTCCGCACGATCGACGAGACTTCCGTCATTACAGATCGTCGATTGTCGCGTTCAAGGCTTCGAGATCCCGCTCAAACTTGCGGTCGAGCGCGGCCCGACTCAGCAGCGCCAGCAGTTCGTCCCTTGGGACAAAGGTTCGTCTCACCCCGGTCAGCGGCACGAGCTCAGCCACCGGCCGGCCGTCAACCGTAACCCGCATCCGCTCGCCGGCTTCGACTTCGCGGAGCACGCCACTGATTCGATTGCGCAACTCGCGCTGAGGGATAGTTTTCATCTTCCGTAGCAAATCCACTACGGAGTTTAATCTCTTCGCGAGCGCGAGACAATCGGCGGCAGTAAAGATGGAGACCGCCGTTGAAAAAGGCGGGCGGGTCGGCAAGACTACCGGCCTCAGGAGCGAACCCGTGCAACGCCCATCGTGGGACCAATACTTCATGACGATCACGCGGCAGGTGGCCGAACGCTCGACCTGCACGCGCGCCAAGGTCGGCGCCGTGATCGTGCGCGACCGCAGCATCCTCGCGACCGGCTACAACGGCGCGCCCGCCGGCCTGCCGCATTGTCTCGACGCCGGCTGCCTGATCTACGAGTCGCGCACACCCGACGGCGAGCTCGAGCAGAACTGCTATCGGACGATTCACGCCGAGATCAACGCGATTACGCAGGCCGCGCGCAACGGCAGCGCGATCCGCGACGCCGATATCTACGTCACCCATACCCCCTGTATCCATTGCCTGAAGGTGCTGATCAACACCGGCATCAAAACGGTTCACTACGAAAAGCCCTACAAGCTGCATACGATCGCCGAGTTGCTGACCTACGCGCGGATCAAGCTGGTGCAGGTACCGGCGGAGGGCGCTGATGCCGCCCGCTGACGAAGCGGGCCGCCCCTGCGGAATCTGCGCGCTAATCGAGCGGATTCGCGCCGGCAACTTCCTGGATTTCGTTGCCGAGTTGCCGCGGAGCTGGATGATCCTCGGCGACGCGCAGTTCTATCGCGGCTACTGCGTGCTCTTCGCCAAGCGTCACGTGACCGAGCCCCATCTGATGCCGCGGGGCGAAGCCCATGAGTTGCTCGACGAGATGCTCGCCGCGGGCCGCGCGATCAGTTCGGTCACCCGTCCGCTGAAACTCAATTACGAATGTCTCGGGAATCAGGAGCCGCACGTCCATTGGCATATCTTTCCACGCTACGCGGACGACGCGATGCGGATGCAGCCGGTCTGGCTGCGGCCCGAAACAGAACATAAAGTATCGCTTGAAGATATCCCGCGACGGGAGTTGATCGCGGCGTTGCGCATCGAGCTGGTTCGTTACGTGCCCGCCGCCCGCTGGAACTCATCAAGTTGAGTGCCGCCATTATTCAAAGTATTACTTGAGATTCTGTCTCACGCGGGAACGCTGATGCTCGGCTTAGCGGCCTTGATGCTCGTCGGATGTGACCGGGCGCTGCCGGAGAAGGGCGGTCCCGCCGCGCAGCTTTACACCGCCCGGTGCGGTTCGTGTCATCAGGCCTACGCGCCGCGCTCGCTCACGGCGGCGATGTGGGAGATACAGGTCAATACGATGCAGGCGAAGATCGCCGCGGCGGGTCAGGCGCCGCTCACTCCTGAGGAGAATCGGACAATCCTCGACTATCTGCGGCGTAACGCCGGCGGCCAGTAGTTGGAGGGTAACCGCGGACGGGACGATCTGTGCTAGGAATTGGCTCGCAACCCTTCAGCGGAGGCCGCGTATGAAACTGGTAACGTTCACTCATCAGGGATCGACTCGCATCGGAATCGTCAAGGATAACGCGGTAGCCGACGTCTGCGCCGCCTCCGCGAGCCTCCCGCGCGACATGATCGCCTTGCTGAGCGGTGGCCCGGACACCCTGGACGCAGTCCGCCGCGCGGCCGAAAGCGCACCGCGATTGCCGCTTGCGCAAGTGAAGCTCGAGGCCCCGGTGCGCCGTCCGCCCGAGTTTCTCGCGGTCGGCCTCAACTACGCGGACCATATCGCGGAGACCGGGATGGCCAAGCCGACCTTTCCGATCTTCTTCAACAAGCAGAGCAGTTGTGTGAACGGGCCATACGACCCGATTCATCTGCCGCGCGCCTCCGAGGCGCTCGACTACGAAGGGGAGCTCGGTTTCGTGATCGGGCGGCGATGCCGGCATGTGCCGCGCGCCCGGGCGAGCGACGTGATCGCGGGCTACTTCATCGTCAACGACGTGAGCGTGCGCGACTGGCAGCGGCGTGCGCAGACCATGACGCTGGGCAAATCCTTCGATACGCATGGGCCGACGGGACCGTGGATCGTGACGCCCGACGAGATCGGCGACCCGCATACGCTGGAGCTCAAGACCTTCGTCAACGGCGAGCTGAGGCAGCATTCGAATACGCGCAACCTGATCTTCAACTGTTTCGAGCAGGTGGAAATTCTCTCCACCGTCTTCACACTCGAGCCGGGCACGCTGATCTCGACCGGGACGCCGAGCGGCGTGGCCGCGGCGATGAAGCCGCCGCGATGGCTCAAGGCGGGCGACGTCGTACGGATCGAGATCGAGCGCATTGGACATCTCGAAGCCCAGGTGATCAACGAGCCCGCCGATACGGCGCGGATCTGAGGGCCGCCTCCGCCCGGCGGCGCCCGAATAATCCGTCGGCACTCATGAACGCGGGCCGGCCAGGGCGTGGGCCGCTCAGATAAGCCAAACGAGGCCGGCCGCCAGCATCGCGTAACCGCTCACCCGAGCGATCAGGCGGCCCCCGGGCAGTGACTTTTCGAGCACGACGAAAACGCTTAAAGCGGCGACCCAGACCAGATTCATCACGCCGAACACGAACAGCAGCAACATCAGCATAGAGCAGCATCCGACGCACATCGCACCGTGATGCAAGCCCATCAGCAACGCGCCGGTCGACCCCTCGCGCCATTCCGTCATCAGAAAGCCGAGCGGTGAGCGGCACTTGCTCAGGCAGGCGTCCTTGAGCGGCGTGACCTGATAGAGCCCGGCAGCGATCAGCAGCGCCGCACTCACGATCGGCGTCGCGGTGAGGGCTCCGCTCACCATCCCGGCGCGCTGGAGCATCACCTGGGCGGCCGTCGCGGCGGCGCTGAAGCCGGTCCAGATGATCACGTAGCCGGCGGCGAAGAGCCCTACGCGATAGCCGGGGCGCGGACCGCGGCCACTGGCGATCCGTGCATAGGTTTCGATCATCGGCGCCGCGCTCGGCACCATCATCGCGACCATCATCACCGCCCACATCATGAACATCAGGGCGGCATCGGCGGCGCCGGGTGAGACGGCGCCGAGCAGGCGCGCGGCCCGCCCGCCAAAATCACCTGGTGACATGGGCATCCAGACCAGGTAAAGCCAGGCGAGCGCGGTGATCGCGCCGAGGGTGCCCCACAGGATCGCGCGCTCACGCCATGCGATCGCCGACGGGGCCGGCGCTGCGGTCGCGGCGGCTGGGCTCTCAGCCATTGGTCCAGTTGATCGGCGAGAAATGGCCATTGCGGCCCGCATTGTCGAAGGTCAGGCCGTGGTCGTGGTAATGGCTCTCGCCGGCCTTGGCGGCGGCGAGCCGATGCGAGAATGGATGACCCACGTTGTCCAGCCAGACCACCTGGCTGCCGGCGCCCGTGACACCCTCGATCGTGACCTCGGTAATCCCCGGAATCGAGACCTTGCAGCGGCGGCCGTCCGAACTGAAATCGATCTGCGCGACGCGGGTGGGCAAGCGCCGCGTGACCATCCCGGCCAGCAGCGACGGCGGTCCGCCCGCGCGTCCGGTGAAGATCGCTTCGAGCGCGCTGCGCTGGTCGTCATTAGCGCGACCGTCAACGTATACCGCCAGTGTGCCATTGCCTTGCGCCATCGGTCCCGGGGTGGTCAAGGCCTGCACCGCCCTGAGCCCGCCGAGATCGACGCCGCCGCAGTCGCCCTTGGCGATATTGATCGCGAGCACGACGTCGCAATGCCCTTCGGTCGGGCGCGCCTGGGCGTGCGACAGCAGGCAGGGGCAGAGCAGTTCGCAATTGCAGGATTCGAAATAGTCGCCTTCAATCCGCCACGGTTTGAAATCGCTCATTATCACGTCCTCCATCGTCCACGCCGAGTCGCCAGCCATTTTCAATAGCGCGTCGCGCGCTATTTTTGCAAAGGCGCCATCGGCGCAGCGCCAAGCCTTCTCAAAGCCGGAAAAGGCGGACCTGATCGGCGCAGATCGGGACATCCGTATGACGCTATGTCGCACGGCCTGCACGTCATAGAGCAAAAAATCCTACGATTCACCGCGTATGCGTAACTGGCATGCCGTGTGCTCAAAGCATCGCCAGCTACCACGGAAGCCGACGCGGCTTCCGCAATTAAGAAGAGAAGGGGTAACCGTAGTATGAATATCGTGACTACACTGTGGGCGACGGTAAAGGGTTTCCGCAAAGGTCAGACCATGACTGAGTATGCACTGATTATGGCCGCAGTGGCTATTGTCGTGTTCGCGACCTATCAGGTGATGGGCAATGACATCAACTCGTTGGTTAACAAGGTTAATACCGACCTGACGAGCGCAAGCTAAAGCGGCTGACAGCCGGCTGAGGCGATTTCCGGGGGGGCGCGGACGACGGCAAGTGGATCGGTCCGGCGGGAGGCGGACGATAGCATGGACGACACCTACACGGTTCAACTGGTCGGCGGCAGCGACCCGCAGCGGAGTCAGCTCCAGGCCTTCCTCGAGCAGTTAGCGCCGCCACGCCTCGAGGTCGTCGAGGACTCGCCCGAGGCCGAGGGCGAACGGCCGCAGGTGGATGTGGTGGCGGCGATCGTGGATGAGAATCCGGCCGTCGTGGTTGATTGTCTGCGGGGATGGTCGGACCGCTCGCCACGCCCGCTCCTGATCGCCTTCCATCGCGAATGGCCGCTCGCGCTGATGCGGAAGATCTTGCAGGCGGGGGCGGACGAGCTGGTGTCGATGCCACCGAATGCCCATGAGCTGGAGTTGATTTTTCTCAAGCTCACGGAGTCCCGGCATCCACGGGAGCGGGGCCGCGACGGGATGGGCCGGGTCTACGCGGTCACCGGACTGGCGGGTGGCGTGGGTATGAGTACAGTCAGTGCGAACCTGGCGCTCGCCCTGAAGTACACGATGAACCGGCGGGTCGCGATCCTCGACCTCGACTTGCAGAACGGCGGGATCAACCTGAGCCTGCATCTCGATCCGACCGAGACAATCGTCGCGCTGCTCGAAGAGCTCGAGCGCCTGGATTCGATCCGGCTGGAAACGGCCCTGACCAAGCATCCGGCGGGAATCTATTTGCTCGCCGCGCCCAAGCGGATCGAGCAAGCCGATCTGGTCTCCGATGTCGCGGTCGCAACCATCCTCGACATGATGCGCCAATTATTCGATGTCGTGGTGGTTGATTGCGGACGGCACGTGACCGACAACACGCTGGTCGCCTGGGAGCGGTGTACGCAGGTGCTCTATGTGACCGATCAGAGCTTGTGGAGCGCGCGCCGGGTGCCGCGCTTTACGCAACTCTTTACGAGTCTGAGTCTGCGTGGCGTCAATGCGCGCCTGGTGCTGAATCGTTTCGTGGCGGGTTCAGGGGCGACCCGGGACGAAATCGCCGGGGCGGCGCGGGCGCCGGTTTTCGCCTGCATCCCGCGCGATGACCGGCTCATGGAAGCGCTGCAGTTGCATAGCGAGGATCTCTGGCGGGTTGCGCCGTCTTCCCGTCTGGCGCGCGCTTTCGAAGATCTCGCCCGGCGGCTCGAGTCACCGGATGCGACCCCGGAGGCGCCACGGTTCGTCGAGCGCCTGATGAGTGCGATCGGAGTGCGGACGTGAGCAGGGGTGGGTTTGCGCATGAGGCTGATTGACCGTTTATCACAACAGCAGCAGAACACTGAGGATGCCAGTGGTGGTTCCTCGATGGTCCGCAGCCTGGCGCGCAAGCGCGACGAGGTCGCCGAAGGCACGCGCAAGCTCAAGATGCTGGTGCACAATCGCCTGCTCGAATGCCTCGATGTCTCGAAACTCGATGCGCTCGAACCCGCGATGGTTTCGACCAAGGTTACGGCGGCGATCAATGAAACCCTCGATCGCGAGGGCCGTCTGCTGACCGATTTCGACCGCGCCCGGTTGGTCAACGAGATCAAGGACGAGCTGCTGGGCCTGGGGCCGCTGGAACCGTTGCTGAAGGACGACGCGGTGACGGACATCCTGGTCAACGGCCACGGCCAGGTCTATGTCGAAAAGGGCGGCAAGCTGTTTATGACCAGCGTCTGTTTTCAGGATGATCAGCATCTGATGCTGATCATCGACCGGATCGTCTCCCAGGTTGGCCGGCGGGTTGACGAAGCGTCGCCGATGGTCGACGCGCGCTTGCGCGACGGCTCGCGCATCAACGCGATCATCCCGCCGCTGGCGCTCGACGGCCCCTCGCTTTCGATCCGGCGATTCGGCAAACGCCGCTACGATATCCAGGCGCTGATCGAGAAGAATACGGTCACGCGCGAGGCGGTGCGGTTTCTCGAAGCGATCGTCCGCGCACGGCTCAATGTCCTGGTGTGTGGCGGAACCGGTTCGGGCAAGACCACGATGCTCAATTGCCTCTCGGGGTTTATCCCGGAGGACGAACGGATCGTGACGATCGAGGATTCGGCGGAATTGTCGCTGCAACAACCGCACGTCGTGCGGCTCGAGACCCGGCCGATGAATCTCGAGGGCAAGGGCGAAGTAACGCAACGCGAACTGGTGAAGAACTGTTTGCGGATGCGTCCCGACCGGATCATCGTCGGCGAGGTGCGCGGGGCCGAGGTGCTCGACATGCTGCAGGCGATGTCGACCGGCCACGACGGCTCGATCGCGACGATTCACGCCAACAGCACGCGCGAATGTCTCAGCCGGCTCGAAATGATGATGCTGCTGTCGGGGTTCACAATACCGCAGCGCGCGATGCGCCAGCAGATCGCTTCGGCCGTCCATCTGGTGGTGCACGTCAGCCGGCTGGTCGACGGCTCGCGCCGGGTCATGCGCATCTCGGAGCTCACCGGGATGGAGGGCGATGCCATCATGATGCAGGACCTGTTCGAATTCGTCCGCACCGCGACC
>Ga0074045_10004429_pt1 | contig 12449 bp, 11 predicted proteins | sample BogForMeECP23OM2_FD_94442 | JGI IMG/M metagenome (GOLD analysis project Ga0074045, IMG submission 94442) | Bog forest soil microbial communities from Calvert Island, British Columbia, Canada - Bog Forest MetaG ECP23OM2 | ecosystem: Environmental > Terrestrial > Soil > Wetlands ...
CGGCAAGATTGCGGCCCTTGACTTCCATTTCCTTCACTTCCGAGCCGGGAAATGCCGAGCCGATCGTTTTCTTGATCGTCTCGGCCGTGGTCTCTCCGATCAACATGCCGTAATTGCGACGGATATAGTTGACGATCGATTCGTCAAACTTGTCGCCGCCGACGCGCACGCTGCCGGAATACACCATCCCGCCCAGCGAGATCACGCCCACTTCCGTCGTGCCGCCGCCGACGTCGACGACCATCGAGCCGGTCGCTTCGGAAATCGGCAGATCGGCACCGATCGCCGCGGCCATCGGTTCCTCGATCAAATAGACCTTCGACGCCCCGGCCCCGAGCGCCGACTCGCGGATCGCGCGGCGCTCGACTTGCGTCGAGCCGCAGGGCACGCAGATGATGATGCGCGGAGAAGGACTAAAGAGTTTGGAATCGAGCACCTTCTTGATGAATTGCTTCAACATCTGCTCGGTTACCGTGAAGTCGGCAATCACACCATCCTTCATGGGACGAATGGCGGTGATGTTGCCCGGCGTACGGCCGAGCATCTGCTTCGCCGCGAGCCCCACCTCCTGGATCACGCGCTTGCCGTTTGGACCCCCTTCCTGGCGAATGGAAACGACGGAGGGCTCGTTGAGCACTATCCCTTTGCCGCGCACGTAAATGAGCGTATTGGCCGTCCCCAGATCGATAGCGAGATCGCTGGAGAAATAGCCCTTGAACGATTCGAACATGAGAACTTTCTGGCCGCGCGAGCAACCCCGGCGGCTGCTCAGACAATCCGAATATGATAACCTAATATGCTTGGCCTCTAACCGCTTCTGGCGCCAAAAACGGCTAAAGCTAGCGAAAATGGCACTTTCCACTGAAGACGTCGAGCGGCTCGCCCATCTCGCCCGGATCGAGATCACCCCCGCGGAGGCAGCCGAAGTGGGGAAAAAGCTTGACCGCATTCTTGATCTGATCGACCGTCTGCGCGCGACGGACACGAGCGGCATCGTGCCGATGGCGCACGCCCAGGACGTCTCGTTGCCGCTACGCGAAGATATCGTCACCGACACCGACCAGCACGAGCTCTACCAGGAACTGGCTCCCGCCGTCGCCCACGGCCTGTACCTGGTGCCCCGGGTAATCGAATAGAGCGCGTGGTCACCGCTCCGCTCGCCCGTCTCGCGCAGGCGCTTGCAACCAGGCGCCTGTCGAGCGTCGAGCTTACGACCGCCTTGTTCGACCGCATCGACACCCTCAACCCGCGCCTTAACGCCTTTCTCGCTCTCGATCGCGCCCGCGCCTTGGCGCAAGCCCGAGTCGCCGACGCCCGCCTCGCCGCGGGTGACGCCACGCCCCTGACCGGCATCCCCGTCGCACACAAGGACGTATTGCTGACGGCCGGCTGGAAGACGACCTGCGGCTCGCGCATGCTCAAGGATTTCGTTGCGCCCTACAGTGCCTTTGTCGTCGAACGCCTCGCCGATGCGGGGATGGTGCTGATGGGCAAGACCAACATGGACGAATTTGCGATGGGCTCGTCCAGCGAAAGTTCGTTTTTTGGTCCGGTGCGCAATCCCTGGAACGTCGATTACGTTCCGGGTGGCAGTTCGGGGGGCTCGTCCGCCGCGGTCGCGGCGCGGCTCGTCCCTGCCGCAACCGGAACCGATACGGGTGGCTCGATACGCCAGCCGGCATCCCTCTCCGGCGTCTGTGGCCTGAAGCCGACCTACGGCGTCTGTTCGCGCTATGGCTTGATCGCCTTTGCGTCGAGCCTGGACACGCCCGGCCCGTTCGCCCAGACCGCCGAGGATTGCGCGTTGCTGCTCAATGCGATGGCGGGTCATGACGCACGCGATTCGACCAGCCTCGACCGTCCGCCCGAGGACTACACGCGCCTGCTGCGCGCCGAATCGGGGGCGAAGCCGCTGGCAAACCTGCGCATCGGCCTGCCGAAGGAGTATTACGCCGCCGGCATCGAAGCCGACGTCGCCGCGGCCGTCGATGCCGCGCTCACCGAGTTCCGCAAGCTGGGCGCAACCACCGTCGACGTAACCCTGCCCAACGTCGACCTGTCGGTGCCGGTCTATTACGTCATCGCGCCGGCGGAGGCATCGTCAAACCTTGCGCGCTATGACGGTGTGCGTTATGGCCACCGCGCGAAAACTTATGACGGCCTTGCCCAGATGTACGAAAGGACCCGCGCCGAGGGTTTCGGCGCCGAGGTCAAGCGCCGGATCCTCGTCGGAACCTACGTCCTGTCGCACGGTTACTACGATGCCTACTACCTGAAGGCGCAACAGGTGCGGCGCCTGATCGCCGACGGCTTCCAGCGTGCCTACGGGCAGTGCGATGTGATCATGGGCCCGACCGCGCCGACCGCGGCGTTCCGCCTTGGCGCCAAGCGCGATGATCCGGTGCAAATGTACTTAAACGACATTTTCACGGTGGCCGGCAACCTCACCGGGATGCCGGCTGTCTCGATTCCCTGCGGCTTCAATCACAACCACCTCCCGATCGGATTGCAGATCCAGGGCAATCATTTCGCGGAGGCACTGATTCTCAACGTTGCGCATCGATTTCAGCTCGCGACCGATTGGCACCGGCAGGAGCCCTCCGCGATGGCGTTGGAGACAACGCGATGAGCTGGGAAGTGGTCATCGGCTTGGAGACGCATGCGCAGCTTTCCACTCGGGCGAAGATTTTTTCCGGCGCGGCGACAGCGTTCGGTGCGGCACCCAATACGCAGGCATCCTCCGTCGACATCGCGCTGCCCGGAGTGCTTCCTGTCCTCAACCGGGGCGCGGTCGAGCGCGCCATCCGCTTCGGCCTTGCGGTCGGGGCTTCGATCAACCGGCGCAGCGTGTTCGCGCGCAAGAATTATTTCTATCCCGACCTGCCGAAAGGTTACCAGGTCAGCCAGTACGAGATCCCGGTCGTGCAGGGCGGATCGATCACGATCGCGACCCGCGCAGGAGCCAAGACGGTGCGGCTGACACGCGCGCACCTCGAGGAGGACGCCGGCAAATCGCTGCACGCCCTTGAACTGGCCGACATACCGAAGGGCAACGCCGACTGGGCCCTGAAGGAGCAAACCGGCATCGATTTGAACCGCGCGGGCACGCCGCTACTCGAGATCGTGTCCGAGCCGGATTTGCGCAGCGCGGACGAAGCCGTCGCTTACGCGAAGACGCTGCATGCACTGGTGCGGTGGATTGGCATCTGCGACGGCAACATGCAGGAAGGCAGTTTTCGCTGCGATGCCAACGTCTCTGTGCGAAAGGCGGGCGACGAAAAGCTGGGCACGCGATGCGAGATCAAGAATCTGAACAGTTTCCGCTTTCTGCAGCATGCCATCGAATTTGAAACTCGCCGCCAGATCGACCTTCTCGAGGACGGCGGCAGTGTGGCGCAAGAAACCCGCCTCTACGATCCAGACCGTGGTGAGACGCGCTCGATGCGCAGCAAGGAAGACGCCCAGGACTATCGCTACTTCCCCGATCCCGATCTCCCACCGCTAGTGATCGATGAAGCCTGGATCGAGCGCGTCAAGGCCGAGCTGCCGGAATTGCCGGAAGCGAAACGTCAGCGCTTCGTCCGCGACCACGCACTGTCGCCGGGCGACGCGTCGACGCTTTCATCGACCCTGCTGCTCGCCGTTCCATACGAGGATGCCCTGAATGCGGGTGCGGACGCGAAGCTTGCCGCCAACTGGATCCTCGGCGAATACTCCGCTGCGCTGCATCGCGACGACCTCGATCAGGGCGCGGTGCCGGTAACCGGGCAGCAGCTCGGTGGGTTGCTCAAGCGCATCCAGGATGGAACCATCTCCGGCAAGATCGCCAAGGACGTGTTTGACGCGATGTGGGCCGGTGAAGGCGACGCCGATTCCGTCATCGCCAAGCGCGGGTTGCGGCAGATCTCCGATGCAACCGCAATCGACAAGCTCGTCGCAGACGTGATTGCCGCCAACCCGGCCATCGTCGCCGAGTACCGTGCCGGCAAGGAAAAGGCATTCCAGGCCTTGGTCGGCAAGGCGATGTCCGCCACCAAGGGCAGGGCCAATCCGGCCCAGGTGAACGCCATGCTGAGGCAGAAGCTGTCGACCTGACCCGCCCGTGCAGGCGGCAAAGCCCGGCTAATGCATCAGCGGCTTGTACCGCGGCCGGTGCGGGCGGGCTCCTTCCTCGCCGAGCCGCTTGCGCTTATCGGCCTCGTAGTCCTGGTAGTTGCCTTCGAAGAATACCCATTTCGAGTCGTCCTCGGCCGCGAGAATGTGTGTCGCGATGCGATCGAGGAACCAGCGGTCGTGTGACACGACAAGCGCGCTGCCGGCGAATTCGTTCAACGCGTCCTCAAGTGCGCGCAGCGTTTCAACGTCGAGGTCGTTGGACGGCTCGTCGAGCAGCAGCACGTTGCCGCCCTTGAGCAGGGTCGCGGCAAGATGCAGCCGACCGCGCTCGCCCCCGGACAACGCGCCCACGTTCTTCTGCTGATCGGGGCCCTTGAAGTTGAAGCGGCCGAGGTATGCCCGCGACGGCATCTCGAACTTGCCCACCGTCAGAATGTCCTGGCCGCCGGATATTGCCTCCCACGCCGTTTTGTCATTGGGTAGCGACTCGCGCGTCTGGTCAACGATCGCGAGTTTGACCGTCGAGCCGACGACGATCTCGCCCTCATCCGGCTTCTCCGTCGAGGCGATCATGCGAAATAGTGTCGTCTTGCCGGCCCCGTTCGGGCCGATCACGCCAACGATCGCACCCGCGGGAACGATGAAGCTCAGGTCGTCGATGAGCAATCGACCACCGTGACCCTTGCTCACGTGCTTGAATTCGATGACGGCGTCACCCAAGCGCTCGTTGACCGGGATGAATATCTCCTGGGTCTCGTTGCGCTTCTGGTGCTCGTACGACGACAGCTCCTCGAAGCGGGCGATGCGCGCCTTGTTTTTCGCCTGCCGCGCCCTCGCGTTGGTGCGCACCCACTCGAGCTCCTTGTGCATGGCCTTGATGCGTGCGACTTCCTGCTTTTGCTCCACCGCCAGCCGTTGCTCCTTCTGTTCCAGCCAGGAGCTGTAGTTGCCCTTCCACGGAATGCCGTAGCCGCGGTCGAGTTCAAGGATCCATTCCGCCACGTTATCGAGGAAGTAGCGGTCGTGCGTCACGGCGATCACGGTGCCCGGAAATTTCTGCAGGAACTGCTCGAGCCACTCGACGCTCTCGGCATCGAGGTGATTGGTCGGCTCGTCGAGCAGCAACATGTCCGGCTTGGATAAGAGCAGCCGACACAGGGCGACCCGCCGCTTCTCCCCGCCCGAGAGCTGGTCGATCTTCGCCTCCCAGGGCGGGAGCCGCAGCGCGTCGGCCGCAATCTCCATCTGCAGGTCCGAGTCGGCACCGGATGCGGCGACGATCGCCTCGTACTTTGCCTGCTCGGCCGCAAGTTGATCGAAGTCGGCGTCGGGCTCGGCGTACGCGGCATAAATTTGCTCGAGCTTTGTCTTGGCGGCGAGCACTTCGCCCATGCCTTCCGAGACGACCTGGCGCACCGTCTGGGTTGGATCGAGCTGCGGTTCCTGCGGCAGGAAACCAATGCGCAGATTCGGCATGGGCGTCGCCTCGCCGTCGTATTCGCGATCCTCACCCGCCATGATCTTGAGCAGGCTTGACTTGCCCGAGCCGTTCAGGCCCAGCACGCCGATTTTTGCGCCGGGAAAGAAGGAAAGCGAGATGTCCTTGAGGATCACCCGCTTGGGGGGCACAAGCTTGCCCACCCGGTTCATGGTGTATACGTATTGCGCCATCGGGGGCCCGCGACTGGAACGACGAAAGGGCGAGATTATGGCAGGTCCGGCCCGCCCCTCGCCACCGCGAATCGCGGGTCAGGTTCGCCGCCCCGGCGCGCAACCAGAGGCCGAGGCTACTTGCTCGCGGCGCTCGGTGCCGCCGCCGGCGGCGGCGCCTTGCCTGGGGCGGCCTTCGCGGCCTTGCCCGCCGCCGCGTCGGCCGCGGCGGCTCGCTCCGCGTCGGCCATGATCTCATGCCAGCGCTGCTTGACCGTGTCGTACTTGGTCGCCGTCAGGGTCAGTTCTTCCTGCTTCTGCCGGATCAGGATGAGCTGGTGCGACAGCTCGGCGTCGACCGCGGCGGACTCGTGCTCGAGTTCGGCCGGAATCGGCTTGTCGCCAAATTTTGCCTTCTGCTTGGCTATGCGCTGTTGTCGGCTGGTCAGGTCGGCGCTGTATGCCTGGGCAGACTTGATTTGCGATTCAATAGTTGACATCGCCCGCGTCCGGGCGATGTCGATTTCGTCCTCGGTGGTATACGACAGCAATAGCGCCTTGTCCTTGCGCGCCTGGTCGTCCTTCGCTTTGGTCAGCTCGCGCTGCCGTTCGTCTTCTTCCTCTTTCGCCTTGAGTTGCGCCGGCGTAGGCGGAGGGTCGATCTTGCGCACCTCGCGGCCTTGCTTGTCGAGCACGCTCTCGCCTTTTGAGGGTATGTCGGGCGGCGCCTTGTCGCTGTAATGTACGTTGCCCTGCTCGTCGACCCACTTGTACACGCCGGCCGCGCACACGGTCGTTGCCAGCGCGATTGCGGCGGCAGCCCCGATTCCCAGCCTGATATGTCGAATTGCCTGCTTCATGCCCACTCCCTCGCCTTTGTCGGCGCCAAGCATCGTCGTGCCGCCGCGTCAGGCCCGGGACCCGTATTGTTCCCGGTACGCGCGCACCGCCGCAGTCGCCTCGGCCAACTCAGGACGCGCCGCGAGAAACACCAGCAAGTCCTCCAGCGTGGCGATCGCGATCACCGGCAGGCCGAATTCGTGCACCAATTCCTGCACCGCCGACCGCTCGCCGCGGCCCCGTTCCATCCGATCGAACGCGATCAGGATGGCAACCGGATGGGCGCCTGCTGCGCGGATGATCTCGATTGCCTCGCGCTTCGCCCCGCCATCGGTAATCACGTCGTCGACGATCAGGACACGACCCCGCAACGGCGCCCCAACGATCGTCCCACCCTCGCCGTGATCCTTGGCCTCCTTGCGATTGAAACTGTACGGCAGATTATGACCCTTTTCGGCCAAGGCAATAGCCGTGGCGGCCGCCAAGGTGATGCCCTTGTAGGCCGGTCCGAACAGCTGGTCGCACGCGACGCCCGAGGCCAGATACGCCTCAGCGTAGTAGGCGCCGAGTCGGTGCAGGCTGTCGCCATCATTGAAGCGTCCCGCGTTGAAGAAATACGGTGTCTTGCGCCCCGCTTTGGTAACGAATTCTCCGAACCGAAGCACGTCGCGTGCCAGGGCGAAGGCAAGGAAATCCTGGCGGAACTGGGTCATCGGTAGAATGGAGGCTGGTTAGGTATCTCTTGTGGCCGCCCGCAGCCGCTCTCGACGCCGAAACCTGACCAGACTCCATTCTACAATGCGCATCGTCACGCTGAACGTCAACGGCATCCGCTCGGCCGAGCGCAAGGGGCTCTCCCGGTGGCTCGCACGCGTTGAACCGTGGGATGTGGTCTGCCTGCAGGAAATCAAGGCCGGCGCGGACGATGTTCCGCGCCCCCTTCTCTCACCGCGCAAGGCGCATGGCTTCTTCTGCTCCGCGGCACGCAAGGGCTATGCGGGTGTCGCGTTGTACGCCAAGCGGATGCCCAAGGTAACTGCCGGCTTCGGTTGCGCCGAATTCGACGCCGAAGGCCGCTATCTCGAGGCCGACTTTGGGCAACTTGCTGTCGCCAGTGTCTACCTGCCTTCCGGGTCGGCCGGACCGCATCGCCAAGCGTCCAAATTTCGCTTTCTGGAGAGCTTCCTCCCGCACCTGCTGGAACTCCGCCGGCAGAAGCGCGAGATCATCCTTTGCGGTGACTGGAATATCGCGCATCAGCCAATCGACCTCAAGAACTGGCGCAGCAACCAGAAGAACTCGGGGTTCCTGCCCGAGGAGCGGGAGTGGCTCACGCGCGTGTTCGCCGAACTGGGATTCATCGACGTCTTTCGCCGCATCAATCCGGAGCCCGACCAGTATACGTGGTGGTCGAACCGAGGCGAGTCGTGGGCAAACAACGTCGGCTGGCGGATCGACTATCAGATTGCGACGCCCGGCATAGCAGCCACGGCCCGCACGGTTTCGATCTACAAGAACCGGCGCTTTTCGGATCATGCGCCATTGATCATCGACTATGACTTCGACTTGCATTGATCCGCATCAGTAACCTCACGCTCGCGCGCGGCAACAAGCGCCTGCTCGAAGATGCCGCGCTGACGCTCCATCCGGGCCACAAGGTCGGACTGATTGGCGCCAATGGCAGCGGCAAGTCGTCCTTGTTCGCTTTGCTGCGTGGTGAAATCGATGCCGACTCCGGTCAAGTGTCGGTGCCGCCGTCGTGGGTGATCGGCCATGTGGCGCAGGAGACGCCCCCCGTGGCGATGCCGGCGATCGAATTCGTGCTCGACGGCGATGCCGAACTGCGCTCGGTGCAGCGCGCACTGGCCGACGCCGAGGCCAACCCGGGCACCGCCGGCGAGCTGCTCGCTGAACTGCACCATCGCTATGAAGCGATCGATGGCTACAGTGCGCGTGCCCGTGCCGCGACGCTGCTATCCGGCCTGGGCTTTCCCGCCGCCCGCCATGACGACCCTGTCGCGAGCTTTTCGGGCGGATGGCGCATGCGGCTCAACCTTGCGCAGGCGTTGATGATGCGCTCGGATCTGCTGCTGCTCGATGAGCCGACCAACCATCTCGATCTCGACGCGGTGCTCTGGCTTGAGGAGTGGCTGCAACGTTACGCCGGGACACTGCTTCTCGTCACGCACGATCGCGATTTCCTCGACGCTGTCGTGACCTCGATCGTCCATCTCGATGGGCGCAGGTTGCGCCTCTATACCGGCAACTACACCCAATTCGAACGCGAGCATGCACTGGCGCTGGCGCAGCAGCAAGCGGCATTCGCCAAGCAACAGCGACAGATCGCGCACCTTCGCTCGTATATCGACCGTTTTCGCGCCAAGGCGACCAAGGCCAAGCAGGCGCAGAGCCGGATGAAGACCCTCGAGCGCATGGAACTGATCGCCGCCGCACACGTCGACAGTCCATTTGCGTTTGCGTTTTCGGCCATCGAGACTCACGCGCGGCAACTCGTCAAGTTCGACCATGCGACGCTGGGCTACGCGGGCAAGCCGGTCGTAAGCGGCGTCAACTGGGCGGTCCTGCCTGGTGAGCGCATCGGATTGCTCGGACCCAACGGCGCCGGCAAATCGACGCTCTTGCGCGCGATCGCCGGCGAATTGCCGTTGCTCGGTGGAGAGCGCCTGACAGTGCAAGGCCTGCGCATCGGTTATTTCGCCCAGCACCAGCTCGAGCAGTTGCGCCTGGAAGAGAGCGCGCTGTGGCACATGCGCCGCATCGAACCGGCGACGCGCGAGCAGGAGCTGCGCGATTTTCTCGGCGGCTTCGATTTTCGAGGTGATCGCGTGGCCGCTCCTGTGGGAGAGTTTTCGGGAGGGGAGAAGGCGCGACTGACGCTCGCATTGCTCGTACGACAGCGTCCGAATCTGCTGCTGCTCGATGAACCGACCAACCACCTCGACATCGAGATGCGCGAGGCGCTGACCGAGGCCCTGCAGGACTATGAGGGCGCCTTGATCGTCGTTGCGCACGACCGGCACCTGCTGCGTGCCACGGCAGACGAGCTGTGGCTCGTTGACGAGGGAACTCTCGCGCCCTTCGACGGGGATCTCGACGACTATCGCGACTGGGTGCGCTCACGGCGCAACCGCGAGGACGCCGCCACACCGGACAAGGCTGTCGATGGCAACGTGCCCGATCGCAGGACGCAAAAGAGAACCGAGGCGTTTGAGCGCCAGCGGCTGGCGACCCTGCGCAAGCCCTTGCAACGCAAGATCGCCGATGTCGAGGTGCAAATGCAGGCGCTGGACATCGAAAAACGCGATTTGGAGACTTGGCTTGCATCGGCGGATGCCTACGAGGAGAGCAACAAGGAGCAATTGCTCGCCATGCTCGAGCGTCAGGGCGACCTCACCTGGCAGCTCGCGCGCGCCGAAGAGCAGTGGCTGGAACTGCAGCGACAACTCGAGCAGATTGAGTAATTACTCCGGCGGGAGCCAGACGTCCACGGCGATTCGCCAAGCGCCGGTTTCATCGCGTTGCCACAGGTGGACATAGTAACCCGACGTTTCGTCCGCGCCGCCGTTCTTACGCACATAGCGCCCGTAGGTGTAGCCCAGGTCGTCGCTCGTTGCCATGCCCGCACCGGAGGGTGTCCACTGCACGCTCCGCATGGGTGCCGCGAGCGCCTTGCGCGCAGCGTCGGCCCCGAGAACGGCATAGCTGCCATCGCGCAGCACTCGTACGGAGCCCGCCAGGAGGTCAAAATAAGACCCTGGATCGGTAGGCTCCGCATCGAGGCTCCGCGGTTTGCGCTCAAGCGCGAGGAGGGCATCCTTGCCGCGCTCGCGTTCGTTCGCCAGTGCCATTCTGTGACCGTGTGTCCCGGCCGGCCCATCCGCGACGACGGGTTGCCCTTGGGGCTCCGGCGCGGCCGGCGTCGCAACGCCCGCATCAACCGCGACACGCCATGCGCCGTTTTCGCGCTTCCATATGGAGAAGAAATAGCCGTAGTGCGCGGCAGCGCTCGCATCGCGCTGATTGCGCAGTGAGTAGGGGCCGGTCGTATAGCCGAGGTCGTCGGAGCGGGCGACGGCGCCGGCCTGTGGCGACCAGTCAAGAAGCTGCGCCAGCGGATCCGCCGGCGCCGGCCGCGCGAGCATCCGTTCGCGCATCGAGCCCGGACCGGGTGCGAAATTAATGCCATCCGTCGCAAAATATTCGAGAAACGAAGCGCGAATGCCGCGTTCGGTCGAAGCGCGGGCGAACGAACGCTCGGTGGCAAACAGTTGCTCCAGCGCGCCGTCCGGCACTGGTGCCGGCGCGCTCGCGCACGCGGCAAGCAGCAGGGCCGCAGCGGCGCAGCCGGATTTTGATCTAAAGGCCATTTGCCCCTCCCATGTCGCCCGCAAACCTATTTCACGCGGCGATCGCGCCGGCGCCGAACAAACTTCAACCCTGACCACGTCGCGTCGATGGCGCACACCTTGACGTCGACGAGCCCCGTATCGAGACCGGCCCGCCTGACATCCTGCTCAGTCAATCGGGTCGCCACACCGGATGTCTTCTTCGGCCAGGCAATCCAAATCATGCCGGTGTCGACGAGCTTTGACGGAAGCTTGGCAAATGCCGTCGCAAGCGCACGCTCGGTCGTTGCGAATGCAAGCGCGCAATCGAAGGACGCGACACGCGCCAGACGCCGGAGTTCGGGCGCACCAGCAAGTATCACGTCGATTTCTGGCGGCGCATTCAAGGCAATGAATCGCATCCCCGATTTGAGGCCCAGCTTTTGCGGCAGGGGTGTTGCGGAATAACCCGCGCTCGGAGTTTGCATGGTAGGGTCAAGCTGCGTCGGCAGGGCGATGGAACAGGTATGTGCCGAAGCCCAGCGTCTCGCGGCCCCAGCGCAAGTACGCGTCGCGCCAGCGACGAATGCGCTCGAGCATCGCCGGAACGTCGGGGTCTGCCGGTTGCTCGAGCGCATAGCGCTCGATCGAGCGGCTGTATTTCCATTCGTATTCGTCCCATTCGTCCGCGGACGCGACAACCGCATGCAGGGGGATCAGTCCGACGTCGATACCCGCCTGGACATTGCCGCGATGGTCACGAAACTCGTCCGGGGTGGCCTCCAGATGTGCCAAATACTCCGCCGCCGGTGGCTTGGCCCAGAACCCATCGCCGATAAGAATGTAGCCGCCCGGTCGGGTCCACGTCGCGAGCCTGACGCAGATCCCGGCAAAGCCCCCGGCGATGCCCCCGCCACCGAGCATCACCGTAAGATCGAACGATGCAGTGTCGGGCTCGTATTCCGCGATATTTAGCTTGAGCAGCCGCAAGTGCGCGAGTGCCCCGCACCACTCCGCGCGTTCCCGCGCCGCATCGAGCATTGGCGATGAAAAATCGACGGCCGTAACCCGCGCCTGGAAGCGCTCGATGATGCGCAGCGAGAGTTCGCCGCGGCCACAGCCGAGATCGAGCACGCTTGCCTCCTCCTTAAGCGGCAGCAGGTCGAGAATGCGCTCGATCTTAGTCGCCGCGACCGGGTTGCAATAGTCGTGATCGCGGTGCGCAATGGCGCTGAATTTGTGTTGGTTCATTCCGTTGCCTCGTTGCGATTCGGTTCGGGCCCGTTCCAGGGGGCGACACGCAGCAGCAACGCCATGCCGGGCAGCGCCAACCCTGTGCAAAGCAGAAAAAAGACGAACCACCCCGTCTGCTCGACGAGCCAGCCGGTCGTTGCATTGACGAGCGCGCGCGGTACCGAAGCGAGGCTCGTAAAAAGCGCGAACTGCGTTGCCGTATAGCGGCGGTCCGTGGTGCGCGCGATGAATGCGGTGAATGCC
>Ga0074045_10004430_pt1 | contig 12448 bp, 18 predicted proteins | sample BogForMeECP23OM2_FD_94442 | JGI IMG/M metagenome (GOLD analysis project Ga0074045, IMG submission 94442) | Bog forest soil microbial communities from Calvert Island, British Columbia, Canada - Bog Forest MetaG ECP23OM2 | ecosystem: Environmental > Terrestrial > Soil > Wetlands ...
GACAGTATCTCGACGATTCCCGAATCGGCCATTGCGGCGCTGGCGGTTTATGCCGGTCGCGACATCACAGTGATCGTAGGCGGCTATGACCGCGGGATCGACTACGGCAAGCTCGTCGAGACACTTTCGACCGGCGCAGCCAAGGCCATCATCTGCCTGGGCGATAGCGGAAGGCGAATTTATGACCAGATGCGGGCAGCATTGAACGAGCGGGACAATCTCACCTGCCCGATGCACCTGGCGCGATCGATGGAGGACGCGATCTCCTACGCAACGCAGGTCACGCCACCCGGCGGCGTGGTCCTGCTGTCGCCCGCCGCACCGAGCTTCGGATATTATCGCGACTACATCGAGCGCGGGCGCGACTTCGCCGCCAAGGCCGGTCTACCGGCGGTTTGAGCCCGGGCGCAGCCATTCCCGATGGGAATGGCTGCCATTCCGCGATCGACGACCGGGAACGTTCTCAGATCGGACCGCGTAGAGTTAATCGAGCGGGAAGCGAACACCGCCGGGTCGCCGCCGGTTGCGGGGCAAAACCTCGGCGCGGGACACACCTTGATGAGAGCGACCACGCGATTTGGTCATAGATCGGAAGCAAACAAGCCACCTGCCGCGTTTTCGGCATGGGCCATGTCGGTCATGTTCGCTGCGATTGCCGTGCTCAGCTTCGCCGTCGACCAGACCGTCACACTGTCGGATGCCGTCGGTGGTGACCGTGACCGGCTTCACCCGCCCTTCGCCGCGTTCAGCCCCGTTCGGCTGATCCAGTCGCTGATCGACCCGACGTTCGATCGCTCGGATCACCCCGAATAAGCGGTCATTTCTCCCGACCGGTTTTCGATCTGGAGAAACTTTGGCGATCGACAGTCATGGCGGTGCCCGTCACACTAGGCCGCGCGTGCGAGTTTTGTGGCATGAGGGCAAATGGAGGGCTGGCTGCGCCACCGGACCGAGCCGGCGACGGTTTGGCGGCTGCTTCTCGTCGCCTTCGTGGGCGGCCTGGGTGTCGCATGTGCGGGAACGCCATTCGAGATCGAAGGCGATGCGAACTATGTCGGGGTCGCCTACGGCGGCGACATGGAGAGTGCGACTGCCGTGGCCAAGCGGCATTGCGCCCCGTTCGAGCGGGTGCCGCGGTTTCACGAGTTCCAAGAAGACGTCGTCTATTTCTATTGCGTCCGGCCCTGAAACCTCTCGTGTCGCCGATCGCACCTTGAAGCGGCGCGCGATGCCGGTAATCCTGGTTCACCCGTTCGTGCGCGTGCCGGACAACAGGAAAGGTGATCCCGATGACGATCGAACTGCACAGCTGGAATACCCCCAACGGCCGCAAGATCAGCGTTGCTCTGGAGGAGATGGGCCTGCCCTACTCCGTCAAGACCGTAAACATCAGCAAAGGTGAGCAATTCGCGCCCGCCTTCGTCAAAATCAGTCCGAACAGCAAGATCCCGGCGATCATCGACCCCGAGGGCCCGGGCGGCGCGCCGATCAGCATATTCGAGTCCGGCGCGATTTTGATCTATCTCGGCGAGAAGACCGGCAAGTTCTGGCCCGCCGATCTGCGCCGTCAGGTGCCGGTGCTGGAATGGCTGATGTGGCAGATGGGCGGCTTCGGCCCGATGCCCGGCCAAGTGCATCATTTCCTGCAGGTGGCCAACGAGCAGGACCGCCGCTATGGCCTCGAGCGATACTCAAAGGAGACACGCCGCCTCTACGGCGTGCTCGACCACCGGCTCGCCGAGGTCGAGTTCGCCGGCGGTGACATTTCGATCGCCGATTTCGCGATCCTGGGCTGGGCCTGGCGGCATGAGCGCCATCAGGTCGATCTGGCAGACTTCCCCAACGTGAAGCGCTGGTACGAGACGATGATGGCCCGTCCAGGCGTGCAACGCGGTTTTGTCGTCGCCCTCAGCTGAGACCGAGGAGCGAATACAGTCGGTACCTGATTACGGGATTGGTGGAGCCGAGGGGGATCGAACCCCTGACCTTCGCATTGCGAACGCGACGCTCTCCCAGCTGAGCTACGGCCCCATCGCGTATCTCGACCGGCGCGGACTATGGTAATCTCGCCGCCCCCTGTCAAGCGCGGGGCCTTGCGGCCCGCAAACCCGTCGCGTGGGTGCCATTCGCGTTTTACGCGACTTGCGGACCCTTGCAGGTGACGGTACGGTCCCCGCGCCACTCGCCGCGGTTCCGGTCCGATGTACGCGTTCCTGCACCTCGTCAACACGTTGATAACGATTTATATATGGCTGCTGATCGCCCAGGCGGTGCTTAGCTGGCTGACCGCCTTTGGCATCGTCAACCGGCACAATCGTGTTGTAGCGATGGTGGGGGACATGCTGTGGCGGCTGACCGAGCCAGCGTTGCGGCCGATCCGATCTTTCCTCCCGGATCTCGGCGGGATCGACATTTCGCCGGTGATTTTGATCCTGCTGCTGTATTTCCTGCGCGACCTGATGTTCGAATATCTTGCTTGACGGCCCGATCACCCCGATGAGCGACGGCCTGCGCGTGGCCATTCGCCTGACGCCGAGGGCAGGGTCCGATCGTCTACTCGGGGTCGTCGCCGCAGGCGATGGCCGCCGCGCGCTCAAGGCTTCGGTCACCGCCCCGCCGCAGAACGGGCGCGCCAACGAGGCGCTGTTGCAGCTTCTTGCTCACGCTTGGGAGATCCCGCGCCGCGATCTCGCGATCGTCACCGGCGCCGCGAGCAGGCACAAGACCGTGCGCGTCGCCGGCGATCCGCATCAGCTCCTCGCCAAGCTCTCCGGCACGATCGCAAGCTTGCCCGACGCGTGAGCCGGCACTTCAATGGACAGACCGCTCCTCTCGCTCATCATCGCCGGGGGCGCCTTCTGCGGCAGCCATATTTTGCTGTCGAGCACGCGATTGCGTGGCTCGCTGCGCGACCAGCTTGGCGAGCGCGGCTTTCTCGCCGTGTATTCGCTGACTTCATTGGTGATCTTTGCCTGGTTCGTGGCTGCCTATGCGGGCGCGCCGATGATCGGGTTGTGGCCAAGGCAGCAATGGACCGCACTCGTCCCGGTGTCAGTCATGCCGTTTGCCGCAATCCTCCTTGTCGCGGGTTACTCGACGCGCAATCCAACGGCGGTCGGAATGGAGCGATCGGCCCGGGCGGACGATCCGGCCCCGGGGATCCTGCGCGTGACGCGTCATCCGGTGATGTGGGCGATCGGGCTATGGGCGGTCAGCCATGTGGTCGCTAACGGCGATGTGAGTTCGTCGCTGTTCTTCGGCTCGCTCGCTGCCTTGGCGTTCGGCGGCACCGTGCTGATCGACCGCAAGAAGCAGCTCGCCCTCGGCAGCAATTGGCGGCGACTGGCCGAAGTCACCTCAAACCTGCCCTTCGCCGCGCTGGTCGCCGGCCGCACCGGCCTGCGCTGGCGCGACATCGGCTTCTTGCGGATCGCCGCCGGCTTGTTGCTCTACGCCGTTCTCTACCTTGCTCACCCGATCATTACCGGGCTTCCCGTCGTGGTTCCGTAGTGAGCTCGGTTCCATCGGATATGAAGGATCCGCCATGCTGTTGCCGCTTGCGGGACGCCGTCTCTATTACGATCTCGTCGGCCCCGAGGAAGGGCCGTTGGTCTGCATTACCCACTCGCTGGCTTCCGACGGCGGCATGTGGGCCGAGCAGATGCCGCCGCTGCTGCAAGCCGGGTTTCGCGTCTTGCGCATCGACATGCGCGGGCACGGCGGCAGCGACCCGGTCGCCGGCGACTATACGATGACCGCACTCTCCGGCGACGTCGCCGCGGTGCTCGAGGCGCTCGCGATCCCGCGGGTGCACTATATCGGCCTGTCGATCGGCGGCATGATCGGCCAGGCACTCGCGATCGAGCACGGCGCCAAGCTGATCTCGGCGCTTTGGAGCGACACCTTGCCGGCAAGCCCCGCCGGTGCAGCGGCAGCGTGGGACGAGCGGATGAGCACGGTCCGCCGGGCGAACTCGCTCGAGCCACTCGCCGACAGCACGATGGAGCGCTGGTTCACCGATGCGTTCAAGCCGCGCAAGCCGGCGCGGTGGAAAGAGATCCGCGATACCGTCGCGGCGACGACGCCCGCCGGATACCTCGGCTGCTCGGCGGCGATCATGAATTTCGATTTCACCGGTCAGCTCCGACGCTCCGCGTTCCGACTCTTGTCGTGTGCGGCGCCGACGATCCGGGCACGCCGGCGACCGAAAACCGGCGGCTCGCCGGTCTGGTTCCCGGCGGGCGCTACGAGGAGATCGCCCAAGCCCGCCATTTCCCCAATGTCGAGCACCCCGAGACATTCAACCGGATCATGATGGGCTGGCTCGAAACACAGCGCCACGCCCGCTGACCAAGCCGCCGCCTCACGGTCCGTCGCGGCGGGCAGCGAGGCGCAGGCGCAGTGCGTTGAGCCTGATGAAGCCCTCGGCGTCGCGCTGGTCGTAGACCGCGTCCTCCTCGAAGGTGACGTGGCCCAGGCTGTAGAGGCTCTTTGGCGAGCGCCGGCCGACGATGCGGGCCAAGCCCTTGTAGAGCTTGAGCCGCACCAAGCCCTCGACATTCTGCTGGCTCTTGTCGATCAGCGCCTGCAGCATCTCGCGCTCGGGCGCAAACCAGAAGCCGTTGTATATCAACTCGGCATAGCGCGGCATCAGCTCGTCCTTCAGATGCGCGGCACCGCGGTCGAGGGTCAGGCTCTCGATCCCGCGATGCGCCGCCTGCAGGATCGTGCCGCCCGGCGTCTCGTAGACGCCGCGCGACTTCATCCCGACGAACCGGTTCTCGACGAGATCGAGCCGGCCGATGCCGTGCCGACCGCCGATCTCGTTCAGCCGCGTCAAGAGCGCCGCGGGGGGCAGCGTCTCGCCGTCGACCGCGACCGGGTCACCGCGCTCGAAGGCGATCTCGACATATTGCGGAGCCTCGGGTGCGGCCTCCGGGGCGACGGTGCGGCTGAAGACGAACTCCTCCGGCTCGATCCACGGATCCTCTAGCACCTTGCCCTCGGCCGAGACGTGCAACAGGTTGGCGTCGACCGAGAACGGCGCCTCGCCACGCTTGTCTTTGGCGATCGGGATCTGGTGCTGCTCGGCATAATCGAGAAGCCGGGTGCGCGAGGTCAGGTCCCACTCGCGCCAGGGTGCTATGATCTTGATGTCGGGTGCCAGCGCATAATAGCTGAGCTCGAAGCGGACCTGGTCGTTGCCCTTGCCGGTAGCACCATGGGCGACGGCATCGGCGCCGACTTGGCGGGCGATCTCGATCTGGCGCTTGGCTATCAGCGGCCGCGCGATCGAGGTACCGAGAAGGTACGCGCCTTCATAGAGCGCGTTGGCGCGAAACATCGGGAAGACGAAGTCGCGCACGAACTCCTCGCGCTGATCGTCGACAAAGATCTCGCGGGCGCCGAGCAGCTCGGCCTTCTGGCGCGCGGGCCCTAGCTCCTCGCCCTGACCGAGATCGGCGGTAAAGGTGACAACCTCGCAGCGATAAGTCTCCTGCAGCCAGCGCAGGATCACCGAGGTGTCGAGCCCGCCGGAATAGGCGAGCACCACCTTCTTCACCGCATCGGACATCGCCTGGCTCCCTTCCGCTGTGCGATCCGCAAGGTATTATCCTTAGGACATTGCGAGGGAGAGAAGCATGTTTGGCCGGACGAGAATACTCTTGGCGATCACGGCTTGCGTGTTGGCGATACCTGCCACCGCTCAGACCCCCGCACCGACGACGGCGTTTGACGGAAGGTATATTGGAGTTTCCCATGAGTCAGTGGAGCCGGAACGCCGTTTGGCCGACACTGATCAGAAACGGCATGATCAGACAGCCGGGGAGCGAGGGCTGGCAAGGGGCCGTTAGCCCCCAGGGCGGCGTAACGATGCGGAACGCCAACTCCCAGCGGGTAGACGGCCAGATTGACCCGCAAGGGACCATTACAGCCAAATATAGCGGTCCCGCCTGCATCACCAACGTTCGTCTGGCATAAGCAGTCCGGGTGAGCCGGCCCTCCTATCCGCCGAGCCGGCGTTCGATAAAGGCGACGGCCACATCGAGCCCGCCATAACTGGCGAGGTCCTCGTGACCCGCCTCGGGCGCGAACCAGCCCTCCTTCGGCTCGGGCGCGGCGTCTAACAGGGCGCGACCAAAGCGCACCGGGACGACGCGGTCGCGCTCGCCGTGCAAGACCAGGATCGGCGCTCTCACCTTGCCGATACTTGAGAGCGAGTCGAAACGGTCGACGACCATGCGTGAGGCCGGCACAAAGGGGAAGTGGCACTGGGCGACCTCGGCGACGCTGGTGGGCGGCGCTTCGAGGATCACGGCCGCGACTTGGTGCTCAGCGGCGAGTGCTACGGCGACACCCGAGCCGAGCGACTCGCCGTAGAGCACGAGCCGGTTGGGTGTCACCCCTTCGCGGTCGAGAAAGGCGAGTGCGGTCCGGCCGTCTGCATAGAATCCGGCTTCGTTCGGCGTGCCCGGGTTGCCGCCATAGCCCCGATACTCGGCCATCAGCACGCCGAAGCCTTCCCGAGCGAAGCGCAGCACGCGCTCGACCCGATAGCCGATATGGCCGCCGTTACCGTGAAAATAGGCGATGACCGGCCGCCCGGGGTGCCCCGGCAGGTACCAGGAAAGGAGCGATAGCCCGTCCTCGGTCGACAGAGTGACCTCGCGCACGCCGAGCTCGGCTAACCCGGCGAGCTCGGGTCGGCTCTTGTCGGGCAGATAGAGGAGCTGCCGTTGAAACAAATAGAGGCCGCCCACCAGCGCCGCATAGGCAACCAGCGCAAATCCGATCAGCGGGTACATCGCGCGAACGAGACGACGGCGTGTGTCAGGCAGCGGGGAGCGGCGCATGCTCGTTCCGGTGCAGCCTGACGCTCGCCGATTTGAGCTGGCCGCAAGCGGCGAGGATGTCGCGGCCGCGCGGAGTCCGCACCGGCGCCGAATAGCCGGCGGCGAAGACGATGTCGGAGAAGGCCGCGATCGCCGCTTCCGAGGAGCATTCATAGGGTGCCCCCGGCCAGGGATTGAACGGGATCAGATTGACCTTGGCAGGGATGCCCGCCAGAAGCCGCACCAGCTCGCGAGCCTCGGCCGGGCTATCGTTAATGCCCTTCAGCATGACGTATTCGAAGGTGATGCGCCGGGCGTTGCTGGCACCCGGATAGCTCCGGCAGGCGTCGAGCAGCTCGGCGATCGGGTATTTGCGGTTGAGCGGAACCAGCCGGTCGCGGATGTCGTCGCGCACCGCGTGCAGTGAGACTGCAAGGTTGACCCCAATCTCGGCACCGCAGCGGCGGATCGCCGGGACGACCCCCGCAGTCGACAGCGTGATCTTGCGCCGCGAAATCGACAAGCCCTCCGGATCCATAACGATTTTCAGGGCCTCAGCGACGCTGTCGTAATTGAACAGCGGCTCGCCCATTCCCATCAGGACGATGTTGGTCACTTGCCGGTCGTCCTGCGGCGCCGGCCACTCGCCAAGCGCGTCGCGTGCGATCATGACCTGGGCGACGATCTCCGTCGCCGCGAGGTTGCGGACCAGGCGCTGGGTCCCGGTATGGCAGAACGAGCAACTGAGCGTGCATCCGACCTGCGAGGAGACGCACAAGGTGCCGCGCTCCTCCTCCGGGATGTGGACGGTCTCGACCTCCTGCCCGTCGGGAAAGCGCAACAGCCACTTGCGGGTTCCGTCGACCGAGGTCAGCGCCCGGGAGACCGCCGGCCGGCCCAGCGCGTAATGCCCCGCGAGTTCTTCGCGGAAGGTCTTGGACAGCGAGGTCATCACGGCGAAATCGGTGGCGCCGCGATGATAGATCCAGTGCCACAGCTGGCGAGCGCGTAACGGTTCGGCGCCGAACTCCGCCATCTCGGCGGCGAGTGCGGCTCGGCCGAGCCCGACAAGGTTGCGGCGTGATGCTTCGGACGGGGTTTGGGTCGCCATGGCTCGCTTTATGTAGGTCGGCGCGGCAGCTACCGCTTGATGCCGCAGGCCTTGTCGATCATCGCCAGCGCTTGGACGAAGCCGGCGAGCGAGTAGGTGTCGGTCGTCGGCAATCCTTTCTGCGGGGTGCCCTTGACGATGGCCTGTTTACCTTTGGCCATCGTCTCGACGATCGTCTTGTCGAGATCGGCGGTCCGCGCCCAGGCGCTGTCTCCTTTAGTGAACAGGTCGAATTTCGCGCCCCCGATATCGAGCGAAACGTCGCTGCCGTCCTTCAGTGGGTAGCCTTGGACAAAGTTGACCACATTGGCGACCTTCTCCTCAGGACGATGGGTGACCATGGCCGCCGGCGCCTTGCGCTTGGCTTTCGCCGGCTCGCTTTTTTGCGGCTCGCCGGCGAGATAGCACACCTGCCCGGACTTCTCCTTGTATACATAGGCCGTCCAACCGTCCGCAGCCCCGAGCCGCTGCGACGCACTCGTTGGCGAAGCCGATGCGGCGGCGCCGGACTTTTTTTCCGCGGCCTCGAGAGCACTCGCGAGAGTTAGCGGAACGGCCGATAGAACCAACAGGATCAGACGGAGGCGCCGGTATCTCCCCATGGCCGTACCATAGCACTCCCCAGGGCCCGCGAAACCGGGCAGAATGCGGGCCATGGGTCAGATCACGATCAGGTCGGCACGCCCGGGAGATGCGCGCGGCATTGCCAGGCTCGATGTCGAGACCTGGCGCACGACCTATGCCGGGATGTTGTCTACCGCCTATCTGGTCGGGCTGTCCGAGCCGCGGCGCGAGATCGGGTGGCGCAGGGTGATCCTGCGCGAGCCCCGCGACGTGCGCATCGCGGTCAAGGACGGCGGCGCCATTCTCGGCTTCGGCAGCTGCGGTCCGAACCGCAGCGACCGTTTCTTCTCGGGCGAGGTGTTCACCCTCTACGTCGCTCCGGATTGGCAGGACCAAGGCATCGGACGGCGCCTTTTGATAGCTCTGTTCCGGCGTCTCGTCGCGGTCGGCTGCCCCTCTGCAATCGTCTGGGTGTTGCGCGACAACCCGTCGCGTTTCTTTTATGAACGGCTCGGTGCCCATCAGGTGAGCCGTAAGGCGTTCCCCGTCGGCGGCGCGGCGATCGAGGCAGTCGCCTATGGCTGGCGCGACCTGCCGAGCTTCCTTGCCGCGGTATCCAGCGAGGATCGTGAACCCGAGCCGTAAACCGCGGCCGGGTCAACCCGCTCGACCGGCCGAGGCCGCGATCCGGCTGACCAAGGGCAGGATTTTCTGCTCGATATCCTCCGCGCTCAGCGGGCCGACCTGGCGGTAGCGGATGTGGCCGCTGCCGTCGACGACATAGGTTTCAGGCACGCCATAGACCCCGAAATCGATTGCGGTGGCCCCGTCGCGATCGATGCCGATGCGGCGAAAGGGATTGCCCAGATCATCCAAAAAACGGCGCGAAGCCTCCGGTTCGTCCTTGTAGGCGATGCCTTCGAGGGTGACGCCCGGACGGCGCGCCAGCGCCATCAGCTGCGGATGTTCCTCGCGGCAGGGAGCGCACCATGAGGCGAAAAAGTTGACGAGTATGACCTGGCCGCCAAAGTCTTCGCGGGATAGCCCTTTGGCGGCATCGTAGAGACCCGGCAAGGCGAATTTGGGGACCGGGCGATCGATCAATGCCGACGGCAGCAGATGCGGATCGTGCGTCAAACCGACCGAGAACGCGACGAGCAGCACCGCGAACAACACAACCGGCAGCAGGAAGACGAGCCTTCGTCTCATCGCCCCCCCCTCCCTAACCCTCCCCCGCTTGCGGGGGAGGGAAGGGTGCGGGCTGGCGGCGCCGCCGCGGCGTTCGTCGCCCCGCCTTCCTGCCAATGCCCGCTCTTCTTGAGGGCCTCGACGACCTCGCGCGGCATGTAGTTCTCGTCGTGCTTGGCGAGCACCGTCGTGGCGGCGAAGGTGCCGTCGGAACGCAGCCTTCCCTCGGCGACGACACCCTGCCCCTCGCGGAAGAGGTCCGGCAGCAAACCCTCATAGACGACGGCGAGATCGGTCGCGCCGTCGGTGACGCGGAACGAGACCTGACGCCCGTCGGCATCGTGCGAGAGGCTCTCTTTCTCGACCAGGCCGCCGATCCGCACCCGGCGGTCGGGCGCGACCGCCTTTGCCATGAGCTCGCTCGGGCTGTAGAAAAACACGAGGTTGTCGTTGAACGCGACCAGCACCAACGCGGTCGCCGCAGCAAGGGCCGCCATCCCTAGAGCCAAGAGGCCCAGCCTCTGCTGCTTGCGGGTCATCATCGCGTCCCGAGCTCCCGTTGCAGCCGCTCGAGCGCAGCCGCACTCGCTCGATAACGCCGCCAGGAACACCAGGCGAGGCCGCCGAGGCCGCCGAGCGCGACGCCGTAGGCGGGCCAGACGAAGGCGGCATATCCGCCCATCGCCAGATATCGGCCAAGCTCGCCGGTCATCGGCCGCCCGAGCTTACAGCCGGCTGGGCAGGTGCCGCGTGCTCACGTGCCGCGACGCGCGCCGGCGCGAACTCGCTGTTGAGGCGCAACGCAAACGCCTTGCGTTCGTTCAAGGCGGCACGCATGCGGAGCATCAAGAGCGCCAGGAACAACAGCAAGAAGCCCGCCGCCATCATCAAGAGGGGAACCAGCAACGAGACGTCAATCCGCGGTCCGCCGAGCCGCATGACGCTCGCCGGCTGGTGCAGGGTGTTCCACCAATCGACCGAGAACTTGATGATCGGCAGGTTGACGACCCCGACCAGCGCCAGCACCGAACCCGCCTTCGCACCGCGGCTCGGCTCGTCGAATGCGTTCACCAGCGCGATGTAACCGAGGTAGAGGAAAAGGAGGACCAGCACCGAAGTCAGCCGCGCATCCCACACCCACCAGGTCCCCCACATCGGGCGCCCCCACAGCGAGCCGGTGGCGAGGCAGACGAAGGTGAAGGCGGCCCCGATCGGCGCGGCTGCTGCCGCGGCGATCTCGGCGAGCGGATGCCGCCACACGAGCGCCACACCGCTCGCCACGGCGACGAAGAGATAAACACCGAGCGCCATCCAGGCGCTCGGGACATGGATGTACATGATCCGCACCGCCTCGCCCTGCTGGTAGTCGGGCGGTGCCGCCACCAGGGCCCAATAGAGCCCGACCGCAAGGACGCCGGCGGCCGACCAGCCGCACCACGGCAGAGCCGTTGCGCTGGTCCGCATGAAGCGCGCCGGATTGGCAAGCCGGTTGATCATCGTCCCGACGGTTTGCAGGGAGCCAAAAGCGCTGCCGATCTCCCTGACTGCTCCCTCAGCTCAGGGAGAAGAAATCGATTCATCGATGGGAATCCTTTCGGATCAAATATATATGGGTCGAAACCGGTCGTCTTCAGGGAGCGAACAGGGAGAACCGCCAGAGATCGGTGTCTCCCCCTACATCTTGCCACGATACGCCTCGATTTTGATGCAAAGATGGCGGCTCCGATCGGTTACTCAAGCGCCTGGCGCAACGCCGCGGCACTTGCCCACGGGCAGAGCGGCAAGGCCGCCAGGGTCAGGGCGCCGAGGATCAAGAGATGAGCGCGCCCTCCGGTCCCGGCTGCACTCGCCTCGACCGCCCCGGCGCCAAACACCAGCGGCGGCACGTAGAGCGGCAAGACCAGGAGCGACAGCAGCACGCCCTGGCGCCGGGCGCCGAGGGTCAACGCCGCAGCGACGCTCCCGATCAGGCTGAGCGCCGGAGTGCCGAGAAAGAGGCTCAGCGCGAGGGTCGGGATCGCAGCGGGATCGAGATCGACGAGGAACGCCAAAAAGGGGCTGGTCAGCGCCAGCGGAAGCCCGGTCGCTACCCAGTGTGCAGCGCATTTCGCGAGAACCACCAGCTCGAGCGGAAGGCCGGAGAGAGCAAGCAGTTCGAGCCCGCCATCCTGATAATCGGATTGGAAGAGCCGGTCGAGTGACAGCAACGCAGCCAGAAGTGCGGCGACCCACACGATCCCGGCGCCTATTCGCCGCAGAACTTCAGGCTCCGGACCGACGCCTAATGGAAACAGCACGACCGCGAGAACAAAGAAGCCGAGCACGAGACCGGTGTCGCCGCCTTGCCGGAAAGCCAGGCGCAGGTCGCGCCGGAATAGGCCCGTAAAGGCCGCCATCCTCAGCCGTCGGCGACATCACCGCGCGCGGGCGCGAAAGCGTCGAGCATAAGGCTGGCGGCGGCGCCGATCTCCAGCGGCATGTGGGTCGCCAGGACGATGCGCCCGCTCTGGGCGCGATGCGCCTCGATGGCTCGCTCGAGGCGCATCCGATTGTCGCGGTCGAGCGCGCTGAACGGTTCGTCGAGGAGCCAAAGCGAGGCAGGGGCCACGAATAGTCGAGCGAGGGCCAGCCGCCGCCGCTGGCCGGCCGACAGCCAGCGGCAGGGCCAGTCGGCCACCCTTTCGAGCGCGAAGGCGGCGAGCGCAGCATCGAGCAGCGGCGCTCGGCGGCGCACATCGACACCGCGCAGCGC
>Ga0074045_10004431_pt1 | contig 12448 bp, 6 predicted proteins | sample BogForMeECP23OM2_FD_94442 | JGI IMG/M metagenome (GOLD analysis project Ga0074045, IMG submission 94442) | Bog forest soil microbial communities from Calvert Island, British Columbia, Canada - Bog Forest MetaG ECP23OM2 | ecosystem: Environmental > Terrestrial > Soil > Wetlands ...
AATGGAAGAATCGTAAAGGCCGAAGTAATACATGCAGACCATGAAAGTGGCGGAAAGCATTAGAATTTTCAAAAAACCGTTTTCGTACAGTAAGGTCACAGCGGCATCGTTCGTCCCGAGGCGGACGATGGTAGCCACGACAAAAGCGAGTGTGATCAAGCACGCTTCCGAAATACCGAGCACGAGGGTGCGCACGGGAAAATAAGCATTGAACAGCCGGATCAAAGCACCACCTCGAGATTATTTCAGAGGCCGAATTTCGTTTGGGAGCTATTTAAGGCGTAGTATTGGTCCGCGTAATTGGTGCGGTCGAACTCGGAAGCCTCATTGAGTACCATTCCAATTAACTTGGGATTGTCCAGACTTTCGAAGCCCTTCTTTAACGCCCGGATTGGCGTAACACCCTCGCGGACGACCAGAAGCATGCCGTCCACCACGCGGGACCACAAATTGGCATCGACCAACGGCGAAATGGGCGCCGAATCCACCACCACCCAATCAAACCAGCTCGCCAACCGAACAAATGTCTCCGCAAAACGCGCCGATTGCAGGATCTGCGAAGGCGGGTCGGACACCACGCCCGCACCGAGAAACCAGATCGGTATCTCATTTAGGCGATGAACGTACTGCGAGATCCTTTCCTTCTCCTCGCGGGCAGACCACCATTCCCCCACTCCCGGTAGTTGTTCCAAGCCGAAAAGCTGGGCCAGTTTCGGGAGATGTAAGTCGCCTTCCACAACGAGGACTCGCGAGGCGGTGTGCTTCGCGAGTGTCACGGCAAGATTCCCCGCGACCAACGTCTTTCCTTCATTGCCCACGGCGCTTGCGATCAGCAAGGATCTTAGCTCGCGCTCTTTGCGCAGGTGTTCTAAGCGGGTTGCCAAGGCACGAAATTTCTCCGCACCAAGACCTCGTGGATCGGACAAAGCCACCAGACGCGCCTTTTGAGAGACGTTCACCTTGGCGGTGCGAACACCTTCCAACTCGGAAGGCTCGGTCATGGCGCTGTTCACCAACTCGACCGGCTGCAGCGACGCAATCTGAATGGGGTCGGACTTGCCCCGTTGCATTTCCATCCGTCGCAATGTGTCGTAGAGACGGCTCATTCGGATTTCACCCGAGGCAAGAAATCGGACAATCGGGATTGCTCCTTGGAAGGCCGGCTGAACTCTTCCGTCTTCGATTTATGCAGAAAACTCAAACCAACGGTTGGCCCCTTCAGCTCTTCTCCCTTGTCGGGCTGGGGGGCAGGATAGTCCAGGCGAAAATCGGCGGCAACCTCACGGACAACCGCCCGTGTGATCTGTTCGAGCTGCAAACCAAATCCCAACATCAAGGAATTTTCACAGAGCGTGTTGATCAACCGGGGAATTCCCTTGGAGAAGAGATAAATCTCGATAATGGCTTCGTTCGAGAAGATATTCTTCGCTCCCTCGTGCGCCCCTGCCAGCTCCAAACGCCGATGAATATAGCCCTCCAGGTCCTTGAGATCGAGGGGCAACAGGTTGCAACGTAACCCCACTCGTTGCTTGAGCTGCCGCAGTTGATGAGAATCGAGTTTATGGTCTAGTTCGGGCTGGCCCGCCAGTACGATCTGCAGGAGCTTGTGACTGGTGGTTTCGAGATTGGTGAGCAAGCGAATTTCTTCCAACAACTCTAAACTGAGCAACTGCGCTTCATCGATCACCAGGGCAGTTGTCAAGTTTTCGCGGGAACGCGTCATCAGATACGTGTTCAGTCGGGTTAACGCCTCGCTCTTAGTTCTCGCCGTTGCCGCGAGGCCCAGATCCGTCAGCACCTGCTCTAGGAAACTCTGTACGGAAAGAAGCGGGTTGTTGATGTAGGCGAAAGCGACTTTGTGCGTCGACAAGGAATCCAGCAGGCAACGGACCAGCAAAGTCTTGCCCGTCCCGACCTCCCCGGTAACCACGACGAAACCCTTGCGGCGCAGCACACCGTAGTTCAACAGGGCCAGAGCCTCGTTGTGCCGCGGTGTCGGATAGAAAAAATAAGGGTCCGGGCTGACCTCAAAAGGATTGCGATTCAAGCCGTAAAATTCTCTATACATCCGCTCTAGCCCTTATACAAAGCGTACAAATTGCCTGCCACCAGCAACAAAGCCATAACCGCAAAAGCACCCATTTCGAGCCTGTGGGCCATCGTTCGGACGCGCTCTTCCCCGGGGGCGTTCAAGTGGGGGATGCCGACCAGCACACGCGTGGGAACCAGATCATCAAGGTCCTTTTCCCTACGCACGAGAGCATTGCTCAGTTCGAGGTAGAGCGCCAGGCCGAGTCCCAATCCTGCACCCGCCAGCAGTCCTCCGAGGCTCAACAACAAATGGTTCGGCGCCGATGGTCGGACCGGAAGATTCGGGGGATCGAGGATGCGAAATTGCTGTCCTTGCTGACGCTGTTCCAAACTTGTAGCGAGTTGTGACTGGTTTTGCTTCTGCAATAAGGAATTGTAGTTGGCCTTCGATTCTTCATACCCGCGGGAAACGTCGGCCAATTGCTGCTCGGTTTGCGGCGTCATGTTCAGCCGAGTGCGATAGCTGGAAATCTGAGATTCCAAGTCCTTCACATGCAGCTTATCGTTTTCAATTTCGAGATCGATGGCCTTGATTTGGCTTTGCACCTGCATCATAGGAGTTGTCGAGCCGTGCTCTACTCCGGCCGCGACTGCGGGATCGACCGCATTTTTCGCCTTACCGGCGTCCGGGTTAGCGGCAATCTGCGCTTCCAGGTCCTTTTGCAGCTTCTCGGTGTTGGCAATCTTGTTCTTGAGGGCGATCACGTCCGGATGTTCTTCCGTCAGACGACTGCGTGCGTCGTCGAGTTTACGGTGCAGGTCCGCGAGCTCTTGTGCAAGCGACTGGGGTGAGGATGCCGAAGAATCCTCTGCCGTACCCATTTTTGCTTGCGCCGATTGGTACTGCTGTTGGAGGGATTCTAGATAGAGTTTCTGCTGTTTGGCCCCATCCAGCGCTCGCTGTGTGGTCAACAGTTGATTTTGCAGACCGGTCAAAATCTGAACATTTGTTTCCATCTGACTCGGCAAATCTCCGAAGTGCTCCGCCTTGAAGGCTCGCACTTTGGCTTCCTGTTCCGCCAGCTTGGTTCTCGCTTCCTCCAATTGCGTGTTTAGAAACGCAGTCGTGCTCTCCGACAGCTGTTGTTCATACTTCAGATTTTCTTCAATAAAAAGCGAGGTGAGTTCCGTGTTCACACGCTGCGCCAGCTCCGGCGAGCCCGCCGAGTAGGCAATCTTGAACGCCGTGAGCTGTCCAGGACGCGCTGCAGAATCGACCAGATCGATCTTGATGTCTTTGCGCATTTGTTCCACGGGATCGCCAGCCTGCAGCGCACCTGCCACACCTGCCCGTCCCTGGTAGAGATGCAATCGGTCAATCGTCGATTGCAGTCGTGTTCGGCTGAGGATCTGCTGCGTCATGCTCTGCAAGCGATCCTGAAGGCTCACGGTGACGTTTGGAACCACGTACTGTTCCGGAACCTTTTGTTGCTCCACGAGGATCAGGGCCTCGGATTTGTACGTCGCTGGCAAAAACCAGCTCGCAATCCAGACCACAGCCCAGCACAGAAACAGGGGCAGCAAAATCACCCAGCGTCGCCGGACCGCCACAGCCCAATAATCCGCAGGGCTGCGGGACGACGGATTCTCAAATTGATCCAAATCATCGACCATCGCGTGCTCTCTGATCCACCAAGAAACCTGATTCGAAGACACTTCCACCACGCCGGAATCTCACCGACTTGATATGGTTGCACGGCCGAATCCATCCATACAAGTTAATTTACAACTCACCCCAACCCCGGTAACCCTCCCCTGTTCAATAACTTAAGTTCCGCTCGTCCGACCAAGTCTCGGTTTCTATTGCGCTCCTTCCCGAAACTAGCTAGCTCGAGAACTTGGTAGCATCTTTCACATACGACGGGAAAGAATTTGCCCATGCTGGCCTGCGATCCGCCATAAGGTATGGCGCGTGCCAATTTTGCCGGAACGGGGTTTCGCATCTGGAACAAGGTGCCTGCAACTACTGTCCTTAGAGAGAGTAACGGTCTATTCTAGGGATGCCTACACCGTGACCTTCGCGGCGCTTTGGTGCGAGCCATGCTGCTTGGCGTGTAAGTTTGGTGTCCCCGGTCAGGTTTGAGACCCACGACTGTTTGGCTGACGCCGGCGAGTCTGATTCGAGTAATGAGGCTCAATTTTGGAGGCCCTAGAATGTCGGTTTGTGAAAGGCGATTGAGAACAGGTCTTCTTCTCGCTGGAGCGGCACTTCTCCTGAGTGCCTGCGCGAGCAACCCGCAGAAGGCCAAAGCCAAGTACCTTGCCTCGGGCGAGAAGTACATGCAGCAGAAGAAATATGGCGAGGCGGCCATTGAATTTCGCAATGCCATTCGCATCGATCCGCAATATGCCGACGCCTACTACCAGTTGAGTCAAGCCGCTCTGGCACAGCACGACTGGCAAGCTGCTTACGCTGCTCTCGGAAAGGCCATCGACCTCAATCCTGCTCTCCTCGACGCTCGATTGGAGCGCGCTCAGCTTTTTATGGCTGCGCGCCAGTTCGACAAAGCGGAAGAAGAAGCCAATACAGTCTTGCAAAAGGATCCCAAAAACGCCGGAGCCTACTACGTCATCGGTACCTCGCTCCTCCGCCAGCAGAAGCCTGAACAGTCACTGGAGGCATTTTCCAAGGTTGCCGAGTTGTTGCCAAACGACGCCGGTTCTTATCTAAATCTGGCACTCGTCGAGATTACCTTGCGTCGCTTTGCGGAGGCCGAGGAACATTTGCGAAAAGCGGTTGCAACGGATCCAAAGTCCGTAAGAGCCCGTCTGGCACTCGCCAATTTCTATCGCATCGAGAACAAGCTTCCCGAGGCACAGGAAGCGCTCCAGGCAGGAATTCAGAACAATCCTGACGCTCCTCAGCTCTATCTCGATTGGGCCAATATGCTCTCCAATACCGGAAAGCCGGCGGAAGCGGACGCCGTACTGGACAGACTTCGGAAGCAAGTGCCGAAATCTCCCGATGCGGCCATCGCCATCGGTGAGTACTACCTCCAGAGGAATGACAAAGACCGGGCCCTCGCTGAGTATCGCCGCGGGCTCTCCGAATCTCCCGGCAACCTCGAGATCGAGACACGCATACAGGATCTCTACCTATCGACGAACCAGATCGACGAAGCCGCGAAACTCGATAGTCAACTCGAGCATCAAGCTCCCAAAGATCCGCTGGTCAGTGTATTACATGGGCGAGTGTTACTGGCGCAAGGGAAGAAACAAGAAGCTATCATCACACTCCAAGATGCGGTAAAGAATTCACCCAGTTCTGCCCTGGCTCACTATCATCTCGCCCTGGCCTACTGGCAGAACGAAAATCCGGGACAAGCCAACAGTGAATTGCACGAAGCCCTGAAGGCCTCACCGCCAGACCTGCCTATCGTGCTTCGCAGTCTCGTGCAGTTGAACCTTTTGCAGAATCGCCTTCCAGAAGCACAAACCTACGCCATGGAATTGGTGCAAAAGAATCCCGCGGACGCGAACGATCGAATGATGCTCGGCTCCATCTATTTGCGTCAGGGAGCATTGCGCCCGGCCGAGGAACAGTATGTGGCGGCCAATCGCCTCGCTCCGAACAATGCAAATGTCCATCTCAATCTCGGAGTACTGCAGGCCAAAGAAAAAAAGTGGAAAGAGGCGGAACAGGAATTCGAAACAGCCATGCAGCTTGCTCCGTCGGAACTGGCAATTGTCACGGTCTACGCCGATTACCTGATCTCACGTCAACAACAGCCAAAGGCACTCGCGCTGGTTCAGAAATTCGTCGAGTCCAATCCAAACAATTCCATGGGCCACGTCGCCTTGGGAGCTCTGGAGTTTGATTTAAAAGATGTGAGCGCCGCCCAGGCTCAGTTTGAACGAGCCATTCAAATTGACCCGAAGAATGGTCAAGCGTATCTGCGGCTTGGTGGAACTTACCAAGCGAACAGGCAAATGGACGCGGCCATCGCACAATATGAGAAGGCCCTGGCATTGAAACCCAACTCTGCCCCGCTACTCGCCTTGTTGGGCAACGTGTACCTGCAGAAGAACGACCTCGACACGGCCCGAAAATACTACGCCCGGGCGCTCGAAGCGGATGCCAATTTCCCGGTGGCCAATGCCAATATGGCCTGGGCGGATGCCGAGGAAGGCAAGGATCTCGATTCCGCGTTAGCGATGGCCCAAAAGGCCAAGTCTGCAGCGCCGGACTTGCCTGCTATCACGGATGTCTTGGCCTGGGTCATGTATAAACGAGGCAACTACTCGGGCGCTATCCCTCTGCTTGAGGATGCGGTCAAGAAGGCCCCGGACGCCTCTCAGTATCGCTACCACCTCGGAATGGCTCTTCTTGCGGCCGGTCAAAAAGAGCGCGGTAGGACACAACTACAAACCGCCCTGCAAATGAACATCCCGTTGCGTCCCGCCGAGAAAGAACAAGCCCAACAAGCTTTGGCCCAACATGATTAGCTCTCGGCATTGATTCCACGTCGTGCCGACTGACAAGTCCGACACCCTAGTTCACAAAAGCTCACCGCCCACTCCAATAGAGAATATGTCCCTGTTGCCTCTGAGTGTATAATCCGCTGGCGTAGTCGACCATCCCGGGTTTCCGGTTTCCTGGAGTTCGCAGTCAGGGCGGACCATCTGACACCCAGCCGTCATCATGGAGGACTTGCATGAAGCGATTCAACCAGGCCGTAGTACTCGTTCTCTTAATCGCTTTGCTTTTTGTGAATCATGCCACGGGGCAGTCCTTAGTTACCGGGAGCATCATCGGAACGGTCAGAGATCCCTCAGGGGCGATCGTGCCGAATGCTTCCGTGGATCTCGAGAATACCGAAACCGGTGAGAAGCAATCCACCACGTCCAATGCGGAAGGCCAGTACCGCTTCGCTCTGCTGAAGCCGGGGATCTACCAGGTCACCGGGGCAATAAAGGGTTTGGCAAAGTACGTCTCTTGTACGGTTGGAGTCGGACAAACAATCCTGTTGGACTTGGTGCTCGAGGTCACCATCTCCATCGAGACCGTACTGGTCACAAGCACCGTTCCCTTAGTCAGTGCCGATCCCGGAACCGTGACGAACTTCGGTTCGAAGGAGGTCGCATTGCTCCCCAACCCCGGCGGAGACATCACCACAATCGCTTTCACCGCTCCCGGTGTGGTGGTGTCCTCGGCGACAAGCGGTTACGGAAACTTTTCCGCCAATGGCCTGCCTGCAACGTCGAATCTGTTTACAGTGAACGGCGAAAATGACATGGACCCGTATTCCAATGTGAACAATTCGGGGGCAACAAGCCTCACCCTCGGCAACAACGAAATTCAGGAGGCCTCCGTCATCACCAACCCCTACTCGGGACAGTATGGCCAGTTGAGCGGGGCCCAGGTCAGTTACGTCACAAAATCCGGCACCAACCAGTTTCACGGAAACGCGCAGTGGTGGTGGAACGGCTCGTCCATGAATTCAAATAACTTCTTTTCGAATGCCAGCCAAACGCCGCGGCCCTTCTCGAACGACAATCAATGGGCTGCCTCCATCGGAGGGCCCATCTTCAAGGATCGCACCTGGTTCTTTGTGGACACAGAAGGCCTGCGGTTCGTCCTGCCGAAGGTCAGCACCGAAACAATTCCCACTCCCGCGTTTGCGTCGGCCGTTCTTGCCAACATTCAGGCGGTACAACCAAACGAGGCCACCGCTTATCAGTCACTGTTCAATATCTTTGGGAACGCTGCGAAAGGAAAAATCCCCACGGTCCTGCCCGTCGATTCCGAGTGCGGTTCGGTGAGTCTGCCGGGCTGGACGACCGGCTCTCCGTGCGCCCAGACCATCGTCACAACATCGTCCTCATTCGGTAACGAATGGATCCTCGCTGGGCGCGTCGACCACAAGTTGACAGCGAAAGACGACGTGTTCTTCCGCTTCCGGCTGGATCATGGCACTCAGCCAACGGCAGTGGACGCTCTCGACCCGGCTTTCGACGCCAACTCCAATCAGCCTTTCTACGACTTTCAGGCACAAGAGAGACATGTTTTTGGCTCCAACATGACCAACCTCTTCACCGCCAGCGTCAGCCATTACAGCTTCCTGTTTTCGCAGAACTTGTCTGCATGGCAGAGCGCGTTCCCTGATGGTGGCGTGACCTTTGACTACGAAGGCGGCTTTTCGGGCATCAACCCAAACGTTTACGTTTACCCTTCAGGCCGCAAAATCACTCAATATCAATTCATCGACGACTTCTCGTGGGTCCGCGGGCAGCACAGCCTGAAGTTTGGACTCAATTTCCGCCGCTATGACGTCAGCGATCACAATTTCTACTCCACCTATCCCACCACGAGTTTCAATGACCTCACCACAGGGGCTGGGACACCTGGACTCCAGGCCTTCGCGAATGGCGTCGCCAACACCTATTATCAGCAGGACAGCGCCTCCACGGACGTGCCGATTGCTCTCTGGGGCATTGGCTTTTATGCCGAAGATGATTGGAAGGTCTCACCCCAGTTCACGCTGATCGGAGCCCTGCGCTTTGAGCACAACTCAAATCCAGTTTGCCAAACAGACTGCTTCCCAAATTTCAAGGGGCCGTTCGCCACACTCGCCTCTGTGCAAGCAGGTGCCGGCGCGGGCGATGTACCCTACAGCAGCGACATCAATACCAATCTCCACCAGGCTTATATGTCCACCGACGCCATCAACGTATCCCCGCGTCTGGCCTTCAGTTGGGCACCAGACGCCACCACCCACTTCCCCTGGTTCCCTGGGGGAGGCAAAACCATCATCAGTGGCGGCATCGGGATCTTCTACGACAATCCACCGGCGGGAACGGTCGATCTCATTCTGAGCAACCCGCCCGCGGCGGTGCTCTTCATCATCTCGCCGCTCGACGCATCTGGGGGTACCACAGGGATTTTGCCCTTTGACCACGCGAATGGCGCTCCAGCCACGTTCGCAGCTGCCAGCGCGGCGTTCAACGTCAACAAAAGCTTCAATCAACTCTCCAATGACCTTAACCCCATCATCGGCTACAATCCGCCGATCTCCTTCAACTCGTTCCAGGGCACTATCCACTCTCCACAGGTGCAGGAATGGAATCTCAAGTTAGACCAGCAGATTGGACGTAGCACGGCCGTGAGCGTGAACTACGTGGGAAATCACTCGATTCATATTCTTTACGCAAACGATTGGTGGAACGCGGTCGCTTCGTTTCCGTTCGCGACCATTCCGGGCATCAACACAAATCCCGTTGTGCCAAACTATGGCACGGTTACCACACTGCAAAGCGGCGCGGTAGCGAATTACAATGGTGTGACTTTCTCTCTCCGAGAGCAGTACCACGACTGGTTTCTGGCCCACGTCAACTACACGTACTCCCACGCTTTGGACGAGACATCCAACGGCGGATTTTTCCCGGCGGGAGCCAGTTCCCATCAGTATCAGATCAATCCCGGAAGCCTGCGGGCCAACAACTATGGGAACGCCGACTACGACATCCGCAACTTGTTTAACGCTGACTACGTCATTACTCCCCCTGTCCGCTTTGAGAACCGGATGGCGAAGGCCTTGCTCGGTGGTTGGCAGTGGTCCGGAAAAGTGTATGTGCGTTCCGGATTTCCCTTTACCGTTCTCGATGGAAATGCGAGCGCAGGCATTTCACAAGGCGGCGGGGCGATCGTCGCACAACAAGCGACAGGGGGCGCGTCCACGTCATGCGGCCGAAGCAGTGCCTCCAGCAACGGAAATGCCAACTTTGGTACAACGGCGTGTTTGAATCCTGCGGCGTTCGTGAACACTGCGGACCCGAACTTCACCGGCTACACAACATTCCCCACTCAGACGCGCAACCAGTTTCGTGGCCCCAAATACGTCGATTTCGACATGGGCCTTTTCAAATCGTTCCAGATCAGGGAAAAGCTCAACCTCGGTATCGGCGCGACGGCCTTCAACGTCTTCAACCATCCCAATTTCGGTTTGCCGGATTATTACCTTGGGGATCCGACCTTTGGCCAGATTCAAAACATGCAGTCCACTCCCACCAGCCCGTACGGAGTTGGCTTTGGGTTCGACTCTTCCGTACGCGTCGTGCAGTTGTCGGCGAAGCTTAGTTTCTAGTCTAGAGCTTTCTGCCCGCTTTGCTGCGGTGCAGAATAAAGGGACAGGCGCCTTCGCCTGTCCCTTTTTCAATTCATGCGATTGTCCTACGGCTTTTTCTTCTTGCCGCCCAGCAACCCGCCGAGTTGGTTGATGGTGTCCGTAGCATTCCCGGTTGGCGCCACACCCGTGATTCCTTTGGCGAGGCCTTGCACGTTCCCCGCGCCACCGGCGCACGACAGTTCTGACTTCAACAGGCTGGCCGCGGCGCCTCCGACATCCGGCACAAATTGTGGATTTGCTGTGGTGCCTTTCACCTGCAACGGCACTTTGATCCCGCCACTTTTGCAATTCGTGCCGCCGCCAAGCGCTTGCCCGGCAATTCCACCCAAGCCCCCGGCCGCAGATCCCGCCGCTGCACTCACCACGGCCGAATTCACCGTCGCCACCAGCTTAAAGTCCATGTTGTTCTTGGAATCCAAGGTTCCCCCGCCCACCACCGTCCCGAGTGCGGGAACCACCAAGTCGAGATTGTCCGCGCGCAGTCCCGTCGGCGCCATGTGTACATTGCTCGTGAATTTTTCTATGTCTAGGTCTTTGCCCGTTTTGATCCCCGCTAACGCGGAGACACTCGACATTTTTTGCCCAAGATCAAACCCTGATAACTTTCCATTGAACAGCCCGATGGTTCCGTCCGTCACCAATTTATCCGTCGGTCCGGTCACGTGCAAATTCGTGCTCAACGTGCCCGCCGACAGCTTTGAACCCGTGGGCAGGTTGATGCCCAGCGCCGGCAGAAATGACTCCAGGTCCGTTGCCGGCATTCCTTGCCCGTCGATTTTCAGGTCCAGAATAACCTCATCGCCACCGGTCTTGTACGTGCCAGACAGGTTCGTTTTAGCGTTCCCGATCTTCAGACTGGAGGGATTGAGAACTCCCGCTCCAGTGGCCAAGTCGCGGCTTGTATTTATGTCCGCTATTGCGGGAACTCCGGAAGGACTGCCGCCCGCAACGAGAACCGCCTTTGACAGTTTCAACTGCCCCTTGCTTCCCATCTTTCCGGCCTGGCTCACCAGATTTGCATCCAAATCCACAATACCCGCAAGTCCGAGGCTGGGATCCAGGATGCCCGACTTCGCCAAATCTAAGTTGTTCACGACTACCTTCATGTCTACCGGTGTAGTCGCTGCGTCTTTTTGATCGACCGGACCCATTTTTCCATCGAGCTTTAAAGTTCCGCCACCCGGCAAGTCCATGGAAAAAGTCATCGGGAAATTGTTGTTCATGGCCACATCGGAAGCCGTCAGATTCACCTTGTTATACACGCTGCGCTTCTTCGAGTTCGTGTTTCCCAGCGTAATTTGCCCATCCTCCAGCGAAAGCTTTTTGATGGACACAGATTGCGTGGCGTTGCTGCCTCCGCTTGACGCGGGCTGATTCGGCGCAGGCGCCGAACTACCGCCTACGGACGAGAAATTCCATTTTCCGCTCGGATCTTGCAGCATCATCACCTGCGGGTTCACAATTGAAATTTCCGTCACGTTCACCTGCTGCGAGAAAATCAGCGGCATCATTTCTACGCCAACTCTCACGTTCTTCGCCGTCAGAAATGGCCCGGAATTGAATTTTGGATCGTCGCTGATGGACAAATCATCCATTCCCAACGAGCCCCTCAGCAGCGACAAGCTCAAATTCCCTACCGTCACCTTGCGCCCCAGCGCTTCCGATGCTTTTTGTTCGATGGTAGGTCGGAACTTGTTAACGGGAATCAGAAAGGGCAGGACAACTAAAATCAAAATTAACGCAACGATAGCAATGCCGATCCACTTTAGTTTGCTGCTCATAATTGCCTCCGGGAGGAGAGGTGTAGGCGGGCGACCTACTCATCTGCGGCTGGATAATATCACACTCTGTTCGCACAATATCGCGGCGAAGCCCTGCAAAATATAGAGTTTGCCCTTGCCATGCTAGGGCTTCACCTTCACCGTAGTCTTTAGTTTGATATCCGCCGAAGAACTCCCAATCAGCACTTGGACCTGGTCTGTTTCCACTTCCCACGCACCCTTGTCCACGCTCCAATACGCCAGATCGTTCGCCTTCAATGTCATCCTCACCGTCGTTTTTTTCCCTGGCTCCAATCGAATCCTCTTGAACCCCTTCAATTCCTCTATGGGACGTTCCACCTTGGATCCCTCGTGCGCCACATACATTTGCACCACTTCATCCCCGGCCCGAGCTCCGCTGTTCCGCACGTCGACGCTTACGGTCACCTCGCCATCTTTGCCCAATTGCTG
>Ga0074045_10004432_pt1 | contig 12441 bp, 9 predicted proteins | sample BogForMeECP23OM2_FD_94442 | JGI IMG/M metagenome (GOLD analysis project Ga0074045, IMG submission 94442) | Bog forest soil microbial communities from Calvert Island, British Columbia, Canada - Bog Forest MetaG ECP23OM2 | ecosystem: Environmental > Terrestrial > Soil > Wetlands ...
GGCGGTTCACTGCAATTTGGCGAGTTCCCCTACTTCGTTCCCGACGGCTCAGGTGGCGCGGTATTCTCGTGGTACAGCAGCAGTCCGAGCCTGCAGGTGTACGCACAGCACATTCTGTCAAATGGAACCGAGGCCTTCGGCCATAACGGTTCAGTGGGGTCGACTAACCCATCCAATGTGAGGGTCTCGCCTTCCGCCTCCTACAATCCGGCGACCCAGGAGACGTTTCTATTCTGGACGGAAGAGGATTCCAACCAGGTCGAGAACGGAGTCTCGGGACAAAAGTTCAATTCGGCGGGCGCCCGCCAGTGGGGCGACAGCGGATTGACGATCGTGCCGCTGGGATCGGACTCCCAACTCTTCGTGGAGAATGTGCAGATCGGCACGGGCGCTCTGGTCTTCTGGTTCGATCAGCCGGGATTCGGATCGGGAACTATCCAGGCAGTAAAGCTCGCTGGGGACGGCATTACGATGTGCTCGCAATTCCCGGTGTCGTCGGCCTCTTCGGATAAGTCGCGTTTGGCGGCTGGCATCGCTTCCTCCGGGCTGTCAGCGCTGACGTGGGAGGACGACCGCAACGGCGAGAACGATATCTTCATCCAGAACGTCAATCCCGATTGCACACTGGGGATAGAAGATCGCCTGCATCTGCGGCGATAAAGCGATCGGTTGACAAGTGTCAGGTGAGTGCCCCACTCAAGCTTCTTTTGCTTGGGTAGGGACTTTTGGTTTCGACGGGCCATTCACATACCCGGCGGACAATTCGGCATTGAATTCCTGGAGTTCAACGGCAGCACAACAACGGCGGGGCTGGCTCGGTCCAGATTCATAACGGTTTTGCCCGGCGCAGATCTGTTGAACCGCCAGGAACTCGATCAGCTATGGTGGCGCCAGAAACTGTTCCGTGACACGCTGATCCTCAAGCTCGGCAAGCTGAACGGCCACCAGCGAGTTTTCATTCCGTGCTCATGCCGGTGCCGGTGCCAAGAATCGTAGATTGGACGGTCAGCGATCTTACGATGCGCCGTCAGGCATTAATCCTAAACTCTGGGAACCAACTGGGCCAGCATCCGCGCTTTGGGGTGCCCGGCGTCGTCTGGTTCGTCGCTGGTGGCGCTCGCAGGGCGGACGTAGTGGGTTAGTGAAACTCACCGAGACGGAGCGAATGCCCATTCGACGTTGCGAGCCAACGCCGGCTGGACCCGCCGATGACGCCGGCGAAAGCGACTCCGCCGAATGGAGCCAGAATGTCCACGCCTGTCTCAGGAACATCTCGTCGTCCACTGTAGCCGAAAGGACTGACTCAGATCCGCAGCTGGTCTCTCGCCGCTCAAACGGTCCAGAAACAAGTAGGAAGTGTCGGATTAGCGAGATTTTTAGCTTATGCGTAAATTGTCGGCGTTATTTTCATCTCTTGGGGTCTTCGCGTTTCATGTTGTGCGGTCCAACGTAGCCTAAGTCTTTGATCCCGCGTTGCCCCATTTTCATCTTAGGGAATCACTCACAAGTGCCATGCGAAGCAGGTACGGTCAGGCCCACCATGCATCGACAGCCGGCTCTTTCAACAGAACGCGCGAGAGCAACCCGATTGCTGAGGAAAGACCCTCGTATGTCGATGCCAGCGCATCCTCATGCTCGATGCTCATGACATAGTCGTAGCCGACCAGACGGAGCGCCGACACAATGGTCTTCCACTCGAGTTCGCTGTGGCCCCATCCCACTGAACGGAACAGCCAGGATCGCTCCGCCATCTGTCGATAGCTCTTCGTGTCGAGCACTCCGTTCCGGTCCCGCATTGCAGGATTAATGGCCACGTCCTTTGCATGGAAGTGAAAGATCGCCTGCCCTAAGGCAGCGATTGCGGTGGGGATATCGATCCCCTGCCACCACAGGTGACTCGGGTCCAGGTTGATTCCGAGGGCAGAACCTGCTTCCGTGCGTAGCCGCATCAAGGTCTCCGGGTTATACACGCAGAAACCTGGGTGTGCCTCCAGTGCGACCTTTACACCAGCACTTTCAGCAAACCCGGCTTCACTCTTCCAGTATGGAATAAGCCGCTCTTCCCACTGCCACTGAAGGGCCCGCGCATACTCTGGCGGCCATGCGGCCGTGATCCAGTTCGGCGTGATGTCTCCTTCAGCTCCGCCGGGACAGCCGGAAAACGTGATGACAACAGGTACTTGCAGGCGCTCCGCGAGCCGCACTGTTGTGCGGAAGAGCTTGTGGTCGCGACGCGCGATCTCCTCTCGTGGATGCACCGGGTTGCCATGACACGACAGCGCGCTGATGGTGAGACCTGCATCCTGCAGTCGCACGCGGTAGTCCCCCGCCGCTTCCCGACTTCCCAGTAACGCCTCTGGATCGATATGGCTCCGCCCGGGCCAGCCTCCAGTGCCGATCTCAAGCGCAGTAATGGTGGAGTAGCGCTTCAGCTCAACCAGCAACTCATCGAAGGTGAGTGCGTTGAACACCGCAGTGAATAAACCGAATTCCACCGTCGTCTCCTGCGCAGACCAAAGTCGTGATGGGGCGGTTCGGCACAATCATAATGCGTTGTTCGAAAAATCTGTTGCTGACCTCCGATGCTCGGAGTCGTGTCGACATCGATTCCTCGGAGTATGCAACCCATTACGCGTGGGCTTGTCCGGTAGGCGTGTGGCGGAGACATCTTCTGCACTGTCGTTGCTTTGCGAATTCTATGCATTTAAGCTGCAGTGGCCATCATCGCTCGTGCGCGAGCACATTACATGATAGTTGAAGGACACCATGAAACAGATTCTTGTGCTGATGTTTGCTTTCCTCGCTGTTCACGCGACAGACGCTGTTGCCTCCGCCCCTGGTTCTCCAATGAAAGTAGGCATTGTCGGTCTGGTTCACGGCCATGTCGAAATTTTCCTGAAGGGCGGCGCGCTCGCCCCAGCCGGCGGAATTCTGAATCGCGTCGGGATTGTAGAGCCCGACCAGAAGCTCTTCGACGCGTACGCACAGCGCTACCATCTGTCCACGAGCATGCACTTCCGCAGCATCCAAGAGATGATTGCGCGAGCGCATCCCCGGACAGCACTCGTCTTCACCGCCCCGAGTGAGCACAGACGAGTGGTTGAGGAGTGTGCCGCATTGGGTGTTCACGTAATGGTGGAGAAGCCGCTGGCCATCAGCTACAAGGATGCGCTGGCCATACAGGACGCCGCGCAGCGCGGAAAGATCCATGTGCTCGTCGACCTGGAAACATCCTGGTACACAAGCAATACGGAAGTATTCCGTCTGCTGAAGCAGGGCGCTTTGGGGCCGATCGTAAAGACCGTGATTCGTGACGGCCATCAGGGACCCAAGCGGATCGGGATCGGACCTGAGTTCATCTCTTTCCTGATCGATCCGAAGCAGAACGGTGCCGGAGCACTCTTCGACTTTGGCTGCTATGGACCGAATCTCATGACCTGGCTTATGGATGGAGAGGCTCCGCTGTCGGTGGCGGCAGTTACTAGGCAGCTGCAGCCCAACCTATATCCAGAGGTAGACGATGAGGCAGATATAATCCTCAGTTACAAAAATGCCGTCGCAATCGTTCAGGCCTCCTGGAACTGGCCTTTCAGCCTGAAGCAGATGGATGTGTATGGGCGTACCGGCTATGCGAAGGCGATCGACTCCGAGCGAATCGAGGTCCGAAAGGCGAATCAGTCCGAAGGCCAGATGATCAAGGGACAAAGCCTCAGTGCACCGTACGACGATCCCCTGCACTACATGGCTGCGGTCCTGAATGGGGAGATTCAGGAAGGAAACAGCCTGTCCGCTCTGAAGACCAACATGACCGTGTCCGAGATTCTGGAGGCGGCGCGACAGTCCGCTGAGACCGGCAAGATAGTTCCCCTGCCACTGGCAAAGTGAAGCCGATTCAACCTTCGGACTACTTTCGAGCCTTATAAGTAATTGAAAAAAGTAAGATAATGGATGGACGGTAGGGCTCCGAGCAGGAGCCTGAAGAAGTAGCTGCGTTTGGGCCGTTTCATAACAGGCGCCGTCGGGGGGTCAGAGCGGGGCCTGCGCACGAATCCGACGAAGGCCCTGTCCTTATTGCCTTGCGATTTTTCTAGCCGGACTACGTCGACCAAAAACCATGCCAGCAGATGGTGACCATGCGCTCCGCTATCTCTGCTGTGCTGCTCCGGTCAGTCCTCGCCAAGCGATAGCGGGGTGTAGCCGGAGGCGACGGTGCGGGCCGCCAACTCCCAAATCATGAATGGCTAAGTCTTTGATTATGCGTGAGATGAGGTGTGCTTTGACTCATCCTGAACCCATTCAACCCGATGTCCGTTTGGCCGGCTCCTCAACCTGCGGAGGCTGCCCCTCGGGGGAAATTGCGAGAGGCAACAAGAGATCAGTCTCACCCCTTCCCCCTCTTTCAAGAGAGCCCCCCAAAAGGTCGCTCTTTGAGATTTTCCGTGCAGCGCCGATAAGATACCTGACTTAGGATTTCTCTTAAAGTCCAATCCATGAAGCACATCGAATGAGGTAAAAATAATGGTCGTCGGCAGCACGTGGTATAGCTCGATCCGAGAGGCACCCTACATACCAGACTGGATTGAAGAGGCAGCCAAAAGGCTCAAGGAAGAAGAGGAAAAGCGGCAGCAGATACTAAAGAAGAAACAACAGCTTGAAAGAGAAACGGTTCTTGCTCACAGTCGAGAAGTCTTTGATCTGTTTCTCAGTACGGTGGAGCGCGATATCGGAAAATTCAACGAGCACTTTCCAGAAAACGAACGCAGGCTACAGAAGCTAGAGCGAGTCGATGACTCTGCTTTCACGGTTCGGCGGCGCTATACTCCGTCCTACACTCTCGCGGTTAAGTTTAACTCTCTTATTCCCAATATTACCTACGAAATAGACCGCCCCAACGTGTTGGATGGACAGATCTATTCTCAGCCAGGTGATTTTGGATTCAGGTTACTGACCAACGGAGATGTTTCTCTTGTAAACGGGGCAGACTCGATCACCGTCGAAGAGGCATCTCGCGAGGTCCTGCTTCCGGCTCTGGAGGGGTTTGCAAGCTGGTGACCGATGAGATCGTAGTAAAAACGCGCGTTGGATGCGCAGTACCAAGTTGGTTCTAGGCACCAACAATCGAACTGCCGACCTTGGGTGGTGCGACAGGAGACGGTGTTGTAGACGGAGACGGTCCCGCGACGGACTGGGTCTGCACAACGTATGTCGAGACTCTATCTTTTGCGGTTGCGATGAAGGACATGGTCCCCATATCGGATGGTGAGACACCAATCGCTCGATTCTTTCCGGCTTTTTTCGCTTCATAGACGCCGCGATCGGCAAAACCGAGTACAGACTCGAAGGATACTTCGTCTGGTTTGCCTGTCATCCACGGGAAAGCCGCCCAGCCGATCGAACACGTCTGGTGCATTTCAATGCCCGCGTTTGGCACGCTGATCTTCGTGTGTCCGACGGCAGCCAGGATCCGCGATGCCAAGATCTTTGCTTCTGCTCGACTGGTGTGCCGGGAAACAATCAGGAATTCATCGCCGCCCCAGCGAATAAGCACGTCGGAATTGCGGATCACTGAACTGATTCGGCCACCCATCTCCAACAGGACCTTATCTCCGGCATCGTGGCCGTAGCGGTCATTGATTTCCTTGAAATCATCCAGATCGACGACATAGAAAATCAGGTCGCCAGTGCGGCGTTCCTGGGGAGATGTGTAGGAACGCAAGACCTGACTCACGTCCCCGGAGATAGTCGTGTCAAAGAATCTCCGGTTGCGAAGGCCAGTGAGAGGGTCTGTCAGGGAGGCTTCCTGGAGAGTTTCGTTCGTTGTGGCTAATTCAGTCCCCAGTTGATGCTGCTTTACGAACACGAGAAACGTCATTACGAACATCGTGCCCAGCGTAGCAAGCTCTCGAAATTGGTTGACCTGTGGGGGTGTATTCCGATCTAGGACCGTCCATGTTGCTATGACAGGCAGTGACAGCACGGCCAGCATTCCCAGCCTTGCCACAGGGACGGGTGCTCTCAGTTCTTTCGAAGCATCTGTAGCTCTTGCCAGCGTGAAGCCGAACCAGCCGGCAACCGTGAAGGATGCCAGCGCAGCCGCGTAGGGCAAGTCGTACCAGCTGCCAGGATAATAAAGGTGCTCGTCGATTGCGTGGTTCGCCAGGTATCCGCTCGCACTTATAAGGAACTGGGCTCCGAAGAAAATCCCGTAAAACCGTCTCCAACGTCGAAAACTGCGATTCCACAGAAAAACGAGCGTCAGCAGCAACACCAGATCCAACAAACCATTGAGTCGGTCATAGCTCGCACCATACCTGCGTTCGTCAAGAGCAACAAATTGCCACGGGATCACGAAGAACAGATAGAGGTAGAGCCACCAAAGAAGCAGCAACAGAAAATCGACAGTGCCCTGTGACTTACGATGCTCAAGCGGTTCCCGGTGCGGCTGCAACAGCAGGGCTGCCAGGACAGGAACATTGGACAGAAACAATAAGATGTCGCCGACGAACGGGTTGGGAGCTTCCTTTCGCAGTACAAGGTCGAAGTACATCCACATCGTTTGCCCGATGACCCGTAACCCCCAGCATGCCACCAGGAGAGTCCAGAACAATCGAGTTCGCCCACTGCTTGCAATCCCGCTTACCAGGAACACCAGCAACGCTGAAGACATCAGCAGCAAAGCGATGACATCGGTAATGAGGGTCAGGGCAAGAGTACGAGGAACCAGGAGTGTCGCGGCAATCTGCGCCAACGTCAAGAACGCAACAGCGCCCATCCACAACGTAAGATGATTTCGTAAGTTTGGATCTTCCGGTTTCAACAAAGAGTGATCGCCCATCTGCCGTCAGTTCTCGCTTGGCCAAGACAGCAGCTTTCTTCCGGTCATCTCGCTGCAAAGATTATTGCAAGTTCTTGATATATTACACGTCGGGGAACAGGAGTCCGTGGCCGGGTTCACACGTCATCTCAATTTTCAAGCTTAAGCAACTCTACCAACAACAGTTAGCCGGCGACACTCTCGATGACCAATCAGAAATCGGCTTGTTTTGCGGGAGTATCAAGGACGAGTCATCCTCGACTGGTCGCAAGGTATGTGTCCAATTGGCATGCGGTCAACAGTGTTACGGTTAGGAGTAGGTTATTGACTGAATCGTTATCCTTCGACGATCCGTTAGCGGGTCTGCGAGGAGGAGCCAGGCACGGGTTGTCGATGGACGCAGCAGGTCGTTCTGACCAAGTGAAGCGGCAAAAGGCAACGCTGCCAGGAGCATCTACTGCGCAATCTCCCGCGGTCCCTTTTTCAGGTCCCGGCTTCCTCAGGCTAGACGGACCCTTTTGTTGTTTGCGTCTTGGCCCCTTTTGAAGTGCTCTTGCAAAGTGCCGATAGGAGAATTGCGATGTATTCTCAAGCTGATCGGGGGTGAATATGTCGCAGGGACCGCCATGAGATCGAGTGGCGGTCCTTTTTTGCGGTGCTTCGATTCCGCGCCACAATCACAATGACGTAGACAAAAGCGGGATGCTCAAGGCTACCAGGTACATAAATGTTTTGAAATAGGACGTTTAAGCCCTGGTTTTCCCGACGACCTGTTACAGACTCAGCTAACCCTCTGGGCCCGGTCAAATCGAAATCGTCCCGGGCAACTGCCCGCAACGGACTTTGGATAACATCCTCGCCGGCAAGCATCGCCCCGGAACGCGACTCGAGCAGGGCAATGATCACTCAGCAACTTCTGAATCCTGGTTGCATTGCATAACCATAGCCACGCGGTTGGGGGGAGGATGGAACAACCACGGTGATCGACCAGGTGAAGAAGCCGGGGCAGCAGCAATTGAGTTGTGGAACCGGTTCGTGGTGGAGACCAAATGCACGCTGACCCAGTTTGCCGGGACCAAGATCGTGGAGCGTCGATTTGTGACAAGGCACCATTGAAACGGGACGAAGTGGTTGTCGCACAGCGGTCAGCGCGAGTTCACCATTGGAGTGCGCTAGCCTCCCGCACCTGATCAAGCGCACCATCGCCGCGGTTCGCATGGTAATCGCGGGGACCGGAAGCTGTCCTGTTTCATGGTGCCAGGCTAGGCGCACCCGCCTGATCTACCAACGCGCAAGCAAAAGCGGCGTCTTCCGGGGACACCCGGTCCTCAGGCTGCTCTACCGGATACAGCAACCCTGAATCTGCTCTAGAATAATTACATCGTGAGAATCGGAATCGATTTCGGAACAACCAGGATTGTGGTGGCTGCAGCCGATCGTGGCAACTACCCGCTGGTGAACTTCGAAGCTGCCGATGGACGGATTCGTGACTGGTTTCCGTCGCTCGTCGCAGTAAAGGGAAACAGCCGCGTGTACGGCTGGGAAGCGGTGGGCGTTCAGGGCACCCCGGGCTGGATTACCGTTCGCTCTCTGAAGCGCTGGTTGAAAGATGCGGGTCCTTCCACCGAAATAGAGATTTCTGGGCAGAGTCTGTCTCTCAGTCTCCTCCTGACGGAAATGATGGCGGCATTACGCAGTGAACTCGTGGACCGTTCGAACTTGGGAGCGGGGTTGAACGATCGGCTTGAAGTCATGCTCGGAGTGCCGGCGAACGCCAACAGCAATCAAAGATTTCTCACCGAAGAGGTAGCGCGAGCTGCAGGATTTGTCGTTCTTGGACTGTCAAATGAACCCTCCGCTGCAGCGATTGAGTTTGCCTATCGCAACAGCGCGGACCGGAAGAGGCGCGCGCAGGGCGGTCTTCTGGTTTACGATCTCGGCGGCGGAACCTTCGATGTTTCACTCGTAGATTGGGGGGAGACGGAGCATTCGGTTGTAGCATCGGACGGCATCCCTGATCTTGGAGGAGATGATTTCGACGAGCTTCTGGCGGATCTGGCCCTGGAGGCAGCAGCAATTCCCTCTGAAGAACGGGACGCTCTCACATCTTCGGAGTGGCTCCTTCTTGTTGATGAATGCCGCGAGAAGAAAGAGTCGCTCAACCCAAATAGCCGCAAGGTGACGGTCGATCTCGAACGGGTACGCAACACGTGGAAGGAAGTCACAATTGGCGTGGATCTCTATTACGAACGATGCAAGCCTCTGATTGAATCCTCACGGCGTGTAGTTGAGAGTCTGTTGGCAGCTCATCCCCAGCACTCGATTGACACGCTCTATGTCACCGGCGGAGGGTCGGAACTTCCCCCTGTAGCGAGGATCTTGCGGGAAACTTTTGGGCGAAGGGTCCGACGCTCCGCGTACATGCGGTCAGCTACGGCGATCGGTCTAGCGATTCGTGCCGACACTCATCAGCGCTGCGTGCTTCATGAACAATTCACGCAGAACTTCGGGGTGTGGCGCGAAGCTGACGAGGGACGGAACGTCGTGTTCGATCGCATCTTTCCGCGTGGCATGAAGCTCCCTCATCAGGGAGAACCGCCACTGCGCACCCTCCGCGTTTACCGGCCGGTGCACAACATCGGACACTTCAGGTACCTCGAATGTGCCCATCTGGACGACGCAGGGGAGCCTCAGGGGGAGATGACCAACTGGGACGACATCCGGGTTCCCTTCGACCCCAAACTGCAGAGTCAATCAAAAGTCGCCGACCTCCCCATAACGCAATTCGTTCCCAATGATGGAATGCTTATCGAAGAAGCGTACACGTGCGATTCGAGCGGAAACGTTGCGGTAAGAATCAGCGACAGCTCAACCAACCATGTCAGGGAGTACCGGCTCGGGCACTGGTCCAAGAGCAAGATGCGTGGCGCGACCCGCTGAGTTGCAGCCCGCACCCCCCATCGAGCTTTGGGTGCAACTGTTGCCTGCGGGAGCTGTGAGGGTTTCGTCAATCCGATAAGTCCTCAGTGGCGGAAGTTTATCCGGTGCGGTACTCCTTCGCCAGAGAATGCAGATCATGAACGTCCTTGTACTCAACTCGGGAAGTTCCAGCCTGAAGTTCCAGGTCATTGCTACTGATCTTGACCGGATCAAGCAGCACAGAGACGCTCGCCTGTGCCGCGGTGAGGTTGAGCGTATCGGCGGAGAAGCGATTGTTACGTTTCAGAAAGGGAACGAGGTGCGGCAGAAGTTCACGGCTCCGCTCCGCGACATTTCCGCAACGCTGGATTACCTGGTTCGATACATGGTTTCGGATCGATCAGGGATGACCGAAATCCAGAGCCCGGCTGACGTACACGCGGTTGGACACCGCGTCGTGCACGGTGGTGAGCTGTTCACCGAATCGGCCACCATCACAGATAAAGTGTTGCAGGGAATCGAAGATTGCATTGATCTCGCTCCGCTGCACAATCCAAACAACATCAAGTGCATCCTCGCTGCTCGCGAACTTTTCGGTAAAGCAATACCGCAGGTTGCGGTATTTGACACGGCCTTTCATCACTCCATTCCAGAGCAAGCCTACCTGTACGCCCTGCCGTATCACTTGTATCGGCGGCACCGTATACGCCGGTACGGCTTTCACGGGACGTCCCATCGATATGTCGCGTACCGCTACCGGACTTTGCGGGAGTTAACGCGGGAGCAAACTCACATCGTTACGCTTCACCTTGGTAATGGCTGCTCCGCCGCTGCGATCCGGGCGGGATATTCGGTAGATACGTCAATGGGCATGACTCCTCTGGAGGGGCTGGCCATGGGGACGCGCTCCGGGGACATCGACCCCGCCATTGTGAATCTCATCGCGACCAAAGAGGGGCTTTCTACGCCGGAAGTTGAGACTCTTCTCAACACCCAGTCAGGTTTGCTCGGCATCTCGGGGCTGACGAATGACATGCGAGTGCTGCAAGCAGAGCTGAAAGAGCACGATGATCGGAGGGTGCGACTCGCAATCGAGGTCTTCTGCTATCGTGCGCGAAAATATATTGGCGCCTTTCTGGCATGCATGGGCGGAGCGGATGCGATTGTCTTCACGGGGGGCATCGGAGAGAACTCGCCGGAGATTCGGGCTCGCATCTGCGACGCCCTGCAGTGGGCCGGCCTCACGGTGGACAACGAGAAAAACCAGCAGATGGTTGGTATGGAAGGGAAGATCAGCACGGAAGGTTCCAGCTTGCTTGCCTATGTGATCCCAACCGATGAGGAGTTACTGATCGCGCGCGACACTGTCCGTTGCATTCTAGGCGAACCGCACCCCTCGTGAACCCGAGGAGCGTCCCGGAACTCGGACATCACTATCGCCATCCCAGGCGGAGGAATCGTCGCCAACCTGCGGATAGGCAAATAGGTCCGCCCCCTAATTACGCAGCGGACTCCCCCTCATTCGTCGATGCATTCTGCCGCAGCGGCGCACCCATCGATCTAGTACGGCCACTTCAGCGAGCAACTTCAACTATGCCGTCTTCGCAAGCGTAGTTACGCCAATCGATATGCAGATCGCGGAACCTCTGTTGCGCAGTGAGCGTCCGTTCTCTCCGGAGTCTTGGAACGCGGTCAATCACGTCCTCGCTAAGGTGAAGCGGTCGATGTTGTTGTTAATCGCAGCTGCCCGGGGCGTTGATGTAGCCCTTTTCCTTATGGCCGCGAACATGGATCTTCCGGTGATGGTTACGGCGCTAAGCCAGTCGATGGATCAACCACAGGTCCGGGTGAAGATCGAAAATGTTATGGCGACAACCAGTTTGTTACCCGCATCACCGCATTCCCTGTAGTTCGCAACCAGGAGAAATGCCAGTTTCGCTACGATATCAGTGGTTCTACCGGTAAGCATGCCCCCAAGTTTGGCATCGACTTCATCCACGAACCGGTACTGAGCGGTGCGTTTCCGGGTCAGGCGGAGACACTCTACATCCTTACTGAGAACCCTACCTTCTACCTGACCAACCCTGGTCAGCTCACGGCGGAATTGAACTGTCTGCCCCCATTTGATGGCGCCAACTGTCAGACCAAATCCACTCCGGCCGGCAACGGCAGCTTTTCGCAGAATGTTCAGCGATTGGGCCCGTACGCCATGGACTCCTGGCGAGTGACGCCGGAGCTGACCGTCAACTACGGCCTGCGCTGGGACACCACCTTTGGATTGTTCCAGGCTTCGGGCGTAAGTCAGCTGTACAATCCCGGCGTCGAAACCATCCGGGGGTTGCAAACTGCCCCTGCCCACGGGCGTTCCCCAGGATTATCGCAAGGCCTTCGCACCGCGCCTGGGCATCGCCTATTCTCCGGACAAAATTGAAGACCTGGTCATTCGCGCCGGCATCGGCATGTACTACAAGGATCTGGCGCAGAACGGATGGGCGACGGCGTTCCAGGCCGTGAACACGCCTTCGGCGTTTCAGCCCAGCAATCAGCCCGGCGCTCCCGGCTGTCTGCCGGGTGCGGCGAACGGCGGCACGGGAGCGGTGATCGATCCCAACTACCACACGCCCTACGCTCTGCATGTGAGCGGTGGCGTCCAGTATCAATTCAAGCGCAATTGGATCATGAGTGCGGATTACGTCCACGAGCAGGGA
>Ga0074045_10004433_pt1 | contig 12441 bp, 5 predicted proteins | sample BogForMeECP23OM2_FD_94442 | JGI IMG/M metagenome (GOLD analysis project Ga0074045, IMG submission 94442) | Bog forest soil microbial communities from Calvert Island, British Columbia, Canada - Bog Forest MetaG ECP23OM2 | ecosystem: Environmental > Terrestrial > Soil > Wetlands ...
AAGTGGGTGGTCTACAGCAAGGGGGGCGCGGAGAAGGGAGTCTGGAAGGTTTCCATGGAAGGCAGCAATCCCGTTCGGCTTAGCGATGCAGAAGCTGATGGCCCGACCATCTCGCCTGACGGGAAGTTGATTGCTTACTCCTACGAAGACCCTTCGCCAAATCCCACGAACGGGATCGCAATCATGGCATTCGAAGGTGGACCACGGATGAAGCTTGTCGAAACTCAGCAACAAGTGTGGTTTTTGTGGGCCGCTGACGGTCGCTCGTTCCTTTACGCCAAGAACGAGGGCGGTGTGGACAATATCTGGAACCAACCGATTGCGGGAGGCACACCGAAGCAGGTCACCCATTTCAACAGCGAACAGATTTGGGATTTCGACTTGTCACGAGACGGCAAACGGCTCGTTATGCGTCGTGGCACGACACAAGAAGACGTGGTGCTGATCCGCGACCTCAGGTGACACGACGAACCATCATTCGGATAAGCCGAGGTAGCTGCCTTACTCATGATCGGCCAGATCATCTCGCATTACCGCATCATCGAGAAGCTCGGTGGTGGCGGCATGGGTGTCGTTTATAAGGCCGAGGACACCGACCTTGGTCGTTTCGTTGCTCTCAAATTCCTGCCGGACGATGTAGCGCAAGACCCGCAGGCGCTCGAAAGATTCCGCCGCGAAGCTCGTGCTGCATCCGCTCTAAACCATCCCAACATCTGCACAATCCATGAGATCGGAAAGCAAGACGGTCAGCCCTTCATCGTGATGGAATTTCTGGACGGGGTGACTCTGAAGCACCGCATCGCCGGGCGACCGATAGAAATGGAGGCCCTTCTCCCGCTCGCCATTGAGATCGCCACTGCATTGGATGCGGCACACTCCAAAGGGATTATTCACCGCGACATCAAGCCTGCGAACATTTTTGTAACCGAGCATGGGCATGCCAAGATTCTCGATTTCGGGTTGGCGAAGCTTTCTTCGAGACCGGGAGCCAATGCGGACGCAAACGCCGCGACCATCGACTCGGAAGCGAACCTTACCAGTCCCGGTTCGATGCTGGGCACCGTCGCCTACATGTCACCCGAGCAGGTGCGAGCCAAGGAACTGGACGCACGGACGGATTTGTTCTCGTTCGGCGCAGTGCTCTACGAGGCGGGGACAGGCACGCTGCCATTCCGGGGCGAAAGCTCAGGAGCGATTTTCGACTCAATTCTCAACCGGGCACCCGTTCCTCCCGTCCGACTGAACTCCGATCTCCCGCTGGAGTTGGAACGCATCGTCACGAAGTGTCTGGAGAAAGATCGCAACCTGCGCTATCAGCACGCTTCTGACGTTCGCACTGATCTGCAACGCCTGAAGCGGAACTCTGAGAGCGAATTCCGTTCTGCGGCAAGCGTAGACCCAGTGATCGCTCCAGAAACATCAGCGTCTCGGGGAGCAACGCTATGGAAGGTTGCGGTTCCCGTCCTGCTCATCGCCTTGCTTGTGTCGGGCGGACTCTACTACCGCTCCCGTCAGCAGACAAAGCGACTGACCGATAAAGACACCATCGTTCTCGCCGATTTCACGAACACGACCGGGGACACCGTGTTTGACGGCACGCTGCGGCAAGGACTTTCTGTGCAATTGGAGCAGTCGCCTTTCCTCAGTATCGTGCCGGAGCAGCAAGTCCAACAGACCTTGGGGATGATGGGCCAGAAGTCGGATGCGAAGGTCACACCGGAGATCGCTCATGAAATCTGTCAACGAACAAGTAGCGCAGTCGTCCTTGATGGCTCGATTGCAGAGATCGGCACTCAGTACAATCTGATTCTGAAGGCCGTCAACTGCTCCAGCGGCGAATCGCTTGCGAGCACCGAAGCTCAGGCTAGCGACAAGAATCACGTTTTAGATGCTCTTGGAAAGGCAGCTACCGAAATGCGGAGCAGGCTGGGCGAATCGCTCAGCACGGTGCGAGGGTTTGATGCTCCGCTTGAGCAAGCAACCACTCCTTCACTTGAGGCCCTTCAAGCTTACACCCTCGGACAGAAGGCCTTTTCGGGGAAGGGTGAGTTTGCCGCGTCTGTGCCGCTCTTCCAGCGAGCGACCAGACTCGATCCAAATTTCGCGATGGCGTACAACTCTCTAGCGGTGAGCTATTCGAACCTTGGCGAAAGCATCCTCGCTGTGGAGAACGGGCACAAAGCCTATGAACTAAGGGGACGAGTGACCGAGAGAGAGAGATTCCAGATCGAGTCTACCTACTATTACTTCGTCATTGGCGACTTGCAAAAGGCGCTCCAGTCATGCGAATTGTGGACCCGAACCTATCCTCGTGACGACACGCCACTAAATGTCGAAATTGGAATCTATACTATTGTCGGGCAATATGACAAAGCCGTTGTCGCAGCGAGTGAGGGCCTTCGGCTCGCACCAACGCCCGTTGGTATGGGGTACGCCGGGCTTGTCGACTCTTATCTCTCTCTGAACCGCTTCGAGGCGGCGCGGTCCACTGCGGAGGAGGCACAAGCGAAAAACCTCGATTCACATTACTTACGATTCGATTTGTATCGGCTTGCCTTCTTGCAGAACGACACTGCGGGTATGGCACAGCAGGTGGCTTGGGCTGGAGGTAAGCTCGGGCTAGAAGACGTGCTGTTGGGCAATGATGCTGACACGACCGCGTACTTCGGTCAGTTGGGAAAGGCTAGAGAACTTTCTCGACAGGCAGACTCCTCGGCGACACAGGCCGGACAGCGAGAGACGGCGGCACTGCACGAGGCCTCTGCCGCTATTCGGGAAGCTCTGTTCGGAAAGGGGGGCGAGGTCAGAAAATGGGCAGCATCGAGCAAGCAATTCAGGAGCAGTCGGGACGTTCAATACGGGACATTGCTGGCTCTTGCCCTCGCGGGCGATCTGTCGCAGGGAGAGACTCGACTGGAACAACTGGCGGACGATTTTGCCAGCCGTTTTCCAGAAGATACACTTGTCCAGTTCAACTACCTGCCGACTCTCCGGGCACAAATGGCAATCGACCACCATGATCCCTCGAAGGCCATCGAACTTCTTCAGGCCGCCGGTCCCTATGAATTGGGATCAACGGGCGGCTTTCCGGTTTTGTATCTTGCTTTGTATCCCGCCTATGTCCGAGGAGAGGCTTACCTTTTGGTGCATCAGGGCAGCCAAGCAGTCGCCGAGTTTCAGAAAATCATCGACCATCGCGGGATTGTGTGGAACGAGCCCATCGGGGCACTGGCGCACTTGCAATTAGGCAGGGCATACGTGTTGCAGGGGGAAAGCGCCAAGGCGAAGAGCGCCTACAACGATTTCCTCACCCTCTGGAAAGACGCCGACCCTGACATCCCCATCCTGAAGCAAGCCAAAGCGGAATACGCGAAGCTGCAGTAACTGCCGATAGCAGGAAACAGTCGTTCCACAACGCTCACCGTTCACTGATTATTGGCGCAAACAAGCGTTTCAATGAAGACTTGCCGACAATCCTGGCGGTTGACGGGCAACTCTCCCCTAATCTTGTAAAGGAAGGTTAGCCGACTAACCGTCGACAATTGCGCCGTTGACGAATGAGGTGGGCCATCCACTTCCCAGGACCCGTTTTCGGAACACTTCTCCGGTATGTCGGCTCTAAGGCGATAAACTGCGGGGCCGGGGTGGTCTGAGGCTTTGGACTTCATTGACCGAGACTCTCCGAAAGAGTAGTCTCTGCCCAGTCCGAGCTTTGCCGCGAGGGAGTTCGCGCATTCAGGAGACAGCCATGCAGCGTCTGAGTCGCATCGGAATGATATTGCTCGTTCTATTCTTAGCGGCTTCGGCGAGCCCTGCTGAAAATTCCTCCTTGCCGCTGGTAATGGCAAACGACAACCGTACGCATGCCGGAGAGCTCAAGAACGGAGTCCTAAACCTGCGGCTTGAACTGCGTCAGGGCCGTTGGTATCCGGAGGATGAGGGCGGCGGTTATCGAGATGTCTACGCATATGCCGAAGAAGGTCACGCACCGCAAAGTTCAGGCCCGCTGATACGAGTGCCGCGAGGTACGCAGATCCACGCCACGATCCACAACATGCTGCCGCTGCCGGCCAAAATCTATGGCCTGCATCGCCATCCGGGCGATGCTAAGCGTGCACTGAGGCTCGGGCCGGGCGAGACGCGCGAGCTGCAATTCCTCGCCGGCGAACCCGGTACCTACCTGTATTGGGCCACCACTTCGGATAAGACGCTCGTCGAGCTTCGGGAGGATGGGGAAACTATGCTTTCCGGGGCGTTTGTTGTCGACGCACCCGGGACCAAACCGGACGACCGGATCTTCGTACTCGGGATTTGGCTGAAAGACCTGGCACATCCTTCAACGGAAATCTCGTCGATCAACGGGAAGAGCTGGCCATACACAGAACATCTAACCTACAAACTTGGCGAGACGACCCACTGGCGTGTGATCAATCCGACGCAATCGGACCACGCGATGCACCTGCATGGGTTCTTTTTCACGGTGGACGGGGAGGGTGACGGAGAGCGTTATGAGACCTATCGGGAGGAGCAGCGACCCCAGGCCGTCACCGAGCACGTCGAATCTGGACATGTATTCGAGATGACCTGGACGGCGGGGCGTGCGGGAAACTGGCTGTTCCACTGCCACATGCTGACCCATATGTTACCAACGAACGCGTTCGCCCCGAAGGAAGTCAGTGCCACCGATTCATCGGCACACGATCGCAGCATGGGGATGGCCGGGCTGGTAATTGGCATCACTGTCCCTCCCGTTGCAACTCCTGCACTGAGTGCGGCGGCGACGAGAGCGGCGCGCAAATTACAACTTGTGATATCGGACAATCCAGGGAAGATCCCACTGTACGACCTTGAGGTGAACGACCCCATGACACCCGCTGCGCCTGATAAGAAGAAGTCAGCCAGTTTGCTGGGGCCGCCGATTGTGCTTACCCGCGGTGAGGTGACAGAAATCGAGGTTCAGAACCATAGCAGCGATCCAACGGTGATCCACTGGCACGGGCTCGAGCTGGAGAACTACTACGACGGGGTTGCCGGCTGGACTGGTTCCGGTCAGCAAACTACCCCGGCGATTGCTCCGGGGACATCGTTCATCGCCCGCATGACTCCGACGCGGGCGGGAACCTTCATCTATCACACCCACTGGCACAATTTTGAGCAGTTGTTGAATGGGTTGTACGGGCCGCTGATCGTTCTGGAGCCGGGACAGACATATGACCCGGAGCATGACCGGACATTCGTTTTCAGCACCGGCAGGTATGGCCCGTTCCCTTTGCTGCTGCTGGTAAACGGCGATCCCCAGCCGGACCCCGTCGAATTGCATATCGGAACTTCATACCGGTTGCGTTTTATCAACATTACCGTTGCTCAAGCCGAGTTGCGAGTGCGTCTTAACAACAAAGGCGTGCCGGCGCAGTGGAAGGTGATCGCGAAAGACGGCGCGGATCTGCCCTCGGCACAGCTTAGAATCTCTACGGCTGACATGGGAGTCTCAGTCGGTGAGACCTATGATGTTGAATATCGACCAGAGACTGCGGGCCTTGCAGATCTGGAAATTCGGGCCAGCCCGGATTGGCCGGTGATCCAACCGTTGAAGCTGGTGGATGCCAAGTAGCGGATGCAGTTGCGAGTTTCGCTACGGTAAACCAAGCGGATGATTCGCATTTAGCGCTTCTGGGGCGACCTCAGCAGGTCGACCATTTTGGGCCAGATCCCGATGAAACGAGCAGTCCTTCTTTTGCTCTTGCCTTTCATTTCAACGGCCGGAGGATCCTTGAGCACTTCTGTTGGGCCACCGACGGTCGAGCATCCTCAACCTCGTGGAATCAGCTCGCGCCTCTTCGTTCTGGCATTGCTTCTTCTGGTGGGTGGAGCGATCGTCCGCTCCGGAATATCCACCCGCTTGGATGGCTTCACCATCGATGAGCCTTATCACATTGCCACAGGCGTCTCCTACGTGCGCTACGCCGATTTTCGTATCAACCCAGAGCACCCTCCGCTCGTTAAGCTCTGGGTGGGAGCTATCCTGTCCGCGACGGGATTCCACCTCAGTCCCATTCGCATGTTCGCCGACAAGACCGATGAGCGCGATTTCACCGAGAGAGACGTGTATCTCAATAATGATTTTCATTCGGTGCAACGGCGATCTCGTATCGCTATGTGGGCGCTGAATGGCTTGTTATTACTATTTCTGACATTCGCAGTACGCCGCGCTTTTGGCGCTGGAGTTGCGCTCGGGACAATGCTCTTTCTTGCAATTGATCCGACGGTGGCCGCGCACTTGCCTGTGGTGATGACAGACTTGCCGGTTTCGCTGTTGTCCGCCACCGTAGTCACACTGGCAATCCGTGCCTTCCAAAGCTGGCGATGGAAGGATATGGCGGCATGCGCCACCGCGTTGGGGCTGGCGCTGGCGACCAAGCATTCCGCGCCCATCGTTTTTATCTTTGTTCTCGTGAGCGGAACAGTTCTCGCACTCGTTCTACCACTCTCTCGGCCTGACAGTTCTCGCTTGCCACGATTCATCAAGCTTGTGGCTGTCACAATTGGCGCCCTGACTATTCTCTGGAGCTCGTACTGCTTTCGATTCTCGGAAAGCAATGCGGGCCGCGACGTCTTCAATCGCCCGCTGTCAGACAAAATCTCCGACGTTCGCTCGCCGGCCTATCGGTTTGTGCTCAAAACGATGACGTCGAGCCACGTGGTACCTCGCCCGTATATCTGGGGCTTCGCGGATACCATTCGGGCTGGCCTTGAAGGACGCACTTTCCCGATCACGGCTTTTGGCCACGGGTACGTGAAAACCGCGCCAAGGTATTTCTTCCCCGCGGTAATTCTACTCAAACTGCCGATTGGCCTTGACCTGCTGATGTTGATCGGATTGTTCTTTTTTTTCGCGCGCCGTTTGTCGGCTGAGTGGAACGTAGGTCTGAGCATGGTTCTGGCAGCATCAGCTCTTTTCTTATTAGTTCTCGCGTCGGGTTCGACCTACGCGGGCATCCGCCACGCCCTTCCGGTCGTTGTTCTTTTGGCAATTATTGGAGGGGTCGCCGTGCATGCGGGTTTTTCCTCGACTTCTCGGACGGAGAAAGCAGTCGTGATGTTGGCACTGGTAGCGGCTGCAATATCTGCCTTTCCTGTCATGCGCCCATGGGGATACTTCAACGAGATTGTAGGCTCAAAGAATGCTTACCTATACTTCAGCGACGAGGGTGTAGATCTCGGCCAACGCGGCAACGAGCTCGAACAGTACTATCATCGCGTTCTCGAGCCTTCGGGTGAAGTTCCTTTTCTAGGATACGAAATGGAGGAAGCAGAAAAGATGGCTATGCACATGGATTGGCTCGGACGCGATCTCAAGCGTGACGAAGCTCGGCTTAACTCGCCCATTTTTTCCGGAACCATTCTGGCGGATGCTCGGTTCCTTGGAAAAAAGCCGTTCTGGGATACCCCCTCGCTGCGTAACGTTGTTCCGAGCGCACGCTTCGGAAATCTATTGGTCCTACGGGGAACATTCCCTTCCTACCTGGCAGGCAAATTCTATTTTGATGCTCTTGCAAAAATATTCACGGAAAAGCCCGATCTAGAGGCTGCAGAAGGATTGCTCAGACAATCACTCGCGTCGGATCCTACCGCCTTTTTCGTGGATATCCAACTGGGTAACGTTTGTCTAAAGCGCGGCTCGCGGGCATGCGCTTCGCGAGCTTACTCTGACGCGTTGCAATACGCACCAAACGATTCTCAACTGCAGGGATTGATTGGGGCGCAAATCAAACGAGTGTCTTCAGAACCGTTGAACCAGATCCCAGACTTACGAGATCCATTTATGGAATGATCTGGGGAGGAAGCTTTGCCGACAATAAAATTAATTGTGTTTCTAAGCAGCTTGTCTCTTCTTTCCGTGCTTCCGCCGGCTTACGGGCAGAAACCGCAGCTTTCGCTAAACGATTTCTTCGATTTCGTTGATATCCGTGCGATCCAGATTTCTCCAGACGGCCAAGATGTGATCATTGAGACTGTGCGCGCCGATTGGCCGAGCAACGGCTTCCGAAACGATCTCTGGCTTTATCACGACATGGACGGAGGCTCGCTCGTTTCGATCACCCAGTCCGGCCATGACAGTGGGGCGCAGTGGTCCCCCGATGGTCACTCCATTGCTTTCCTCTCGGACCGAAAGGTGGCTGACGCGAAGCCCAAGGTTCCTAATCATCGAGAAAAGGGAGACATCGAAAGCGCAGTCGCGCAAGTGTACGTAGTTTCCGCCCGAGGCGGCGAGGCCTTCCCTGTCAGCTTTAGTGACGCGGATGTTCACTCCTTTGCGTGGTCCGCCGATTCCCACCGAGTTTATTTTGCCACTCGCAATCGATGGACGGAGAAGCAAAAGGACGAACGCCGGAAGGAGTGGGGCGACGTCGTTCAGTTCCGCGAATCAGAGCGCGGCGACACGGTCTTTGGCATCGAAGTAGCTTTCGCAGCGCCGCACACCATCGCCAGCGCAAGTCGCCTGGCGCGACCCGAGCCGGCTACGATCGCTGCTATTCCGTACCGGATAGACCAGATGGCTGCTTCGCCAGACGGCCATCGACTGGCCTTCACCACCAGCTCGCGTTCCGGACGCATCGAGTCATCTGTGCCTTATGGCATTTACGTGATCGATCTACCGAACGGCGGAGCGCCACGTCTGGTCCTCCATACTCCGGGCCCCCCGGACTCATGGGCTTCTGCTTACGACGCTTGGTCTCTCGATAGCCACCAGATCTTTTTTTCGTACGGTTTTGGCACACCCGAAGGCCCTATTGAATTTGCTCAGAACCGTCTGTACGCGGTGTCCGTGCCGGAGGGGAAATCCATTCGATGGGCATCAGAGTTCGGCGGCAATCTGGAAGGCTACGCGGTGGCGCCCGGTGGCAGTCTTATCTGGGCCGCGCGCCTTGGCACAGAAGTTAAACCCTACATCGTGCTGAATGCCAAATCTGGAGTCTCGCAGCGGCCGAGCTGGTCGGGCAGTTATGAGCACTTTTCCGCCGCGCTGCACTCACCGCGAGTGGCCTTCGTTTTCTCCTCTATCCAGCAGCCCACCGAAGTTTATTTGGCTGACGGTCCAGACGAGCTCGAACACGCTCATCCCGTCACGGCTTTCAACAAGCTGTTCACGGAGCGAGAGCTGCCAAAGGGCAAACCCTACCATTGGAAAACTGACGACGGCGTAGAGATCGAGGGCATGCTCATATACCCGCCTGGACAATTCGAGGCAAAGCGCCTTCCGATGTTGACTCTGATTCACGGCGGCCCTCAGGAAGCGGACGGCAACCACTTTGAGGCTGACTGGTATCAATGGTCTGCTCTAGCTGCGACGCAGGGCTGGCTCGTATTCCAGCCCAATTATCGCGGCTCTGTGGGTTACGGCGACGCTTTTACGTTGGGCCTCGTCCCCCAAGTCGGCTCTCGCCCAGGCAGTGACGTGCTGCAAGGTATCGACGCCCTCGTAGAAGAGGGTGCCGCCGATCCTGAACGGCTGACGATCGGCGGCTACAGTTATGGGGGCTATCTCACTAACTGGCTCATAACGCAGACCACACGCTTCAAAGCCGCGGTCACCGGTGCTGGCGACGCCGAGTTTGTCGTTAACTGGGGCAACAACAAATTTCCTCTTCCGTACGCCTATTCGCTAGGTGGCCTCCCGTGGGAGGCCGAACCGAATTACAACGCTCAAGCCCCTATCTGGCAGATCGGCAAAGTCATCACGCCTACTCACATCGTCGCTGGCGCCGACGACATTATCGTCTACGTGGGTGAGGACTACTTGCTAGAGCGGGCCCTTACGGCGCGAGGCATTCCCAACACCTTGCTGATCTTTCCTGGCGAGGGACACTTACTCGACGCGAATCCTTGGCACGGTAAAATCAAAGTGCGCGAAGAACTGAAGTGGCTCGAAAAATACGGAGGCAGGTCGCCGCAGCGTAAACCATAGGTCGGTGTGTCCAGCCGAGTATTGAGCTTGGTACGGTCGAAACTGCTAAGAACGCAATTCCGTAGGCAAATCCAGATTATCTGTCAAAAGTTGTCCGGGGTCCTCGCGGGCGGGTGACGGGCAAGCATGAAGGAACCGAATTACTTCTTGTTTGCCGACCAATTTTGAAACTAGGTCTGACTCATATCATCTGACGGGAGCTGTTGCCGCGTGCGGGGTTGCCTTGCGAGGCTGCCAGGAGGGTCCCCCATCTTCCCATTGGTTATCCGTCAATTGCTCGACTTGCGTTCCATCGTAGCGCATGACAAAGATTTCGCCATAAGGCTGCGCGCCTGCGTCGGTACTGAGTGCCTCATCTTTGAATCCCATCCGGCTGCTCGTGAACACAATCCGTTCGCCGTCGGGAGACCATCCCAGGTGGGAGTCGTTGCCCTTGGTGCGGGTCAGCTGTCTCACGTCCTTGCCGTCCGGACGAATCGTGAAGACTTCAAAATCGTCACCAATCTTGCGAACGAAAGCGATCAAATCGCCCCGCGGAGACCAAACCGGGAAGTTGTCGTGTTCCTTTGTGAGCACGGTAATCGAATGGTCCTCAAGGTTCATGATGCGCAGTCCTTCTCCATCAGGACCAGTGGTGCGGTAAACGATCCGCTTGTCGTCGGGCGCAAACGAGGGAAACGCGTTGCTGTTTGCACCCGTGGTGATGAGGTGAAGCCCCGATCCGTCGGCGTTAATCATAGCCACCTGCGCTGGGCCAGCCGGCTTGTTTCCTCCGGAGCCGAAGGGTTCGAACAACGGGAAGCCACCGACCCCAAAAGTGATCTGCCGGCCATCGGTGGACCATCGCGGTCCCAGGATCAAATCCTGCCGCTCAAGGATCGAGCGCGCCGGTTTTCCCTCTTCGACGATCAGCAGCTTCATGGTTTTCGCAGCGTAGTCGGCGTCCGTTACTGCGAAGCGCTCGCCGGTCACGTCGTACGCGGGCAACCCCGCCGTCGTGAAGAGTTCATAGTTTGGGTTCCGGCTCCAAAGCTTTACTGGCTCCGTAGTATACGCGTCATTGTAGCGGCTGTAGACGAGATGGGTGCCGTCCGGAGACCATGAAGGGCCGTACAAATCCGAGCCCGCAGGACCCTGACTGCCGCTTCCGTAGAAAACTCCATTCGCGGACTTGTCGCGGCGAAGATAGCCGATCTCGCCTGATGCCAGCACCGTTGGACACATCTTCACTCCCGGACCTGCGGCCAACGGTTTCGTCGCACCGGTTTGGGTGTTGATCTGGACCAGTTGGGTATCGCCATCTTGATCGCCCCACCGATACGTCCAGGTTTCTTGCGCAGACATGCAGTACGCAGTCAAGCCCTTGCTGTCCCGCGTCCATTTCGGGCCGCCGCAGAAGTTGCCGTGCTCTGAAATGCGCTCAAGGCCGGTGCCATCCGGCTGGATGAGATAAATGTCGAGCAACTGGAGGCGCTCCCAACGCCCTTTCGCGGGTGGAAGACTACTCCCTCGATCGGAGGAAAACGCGATCCACTTCCCGTCGGGAGACCATGCGGGCCGGAAGTCGCCGCCGTCGCCGGAAGTCAGCGGCCTGGCTTTGCGCGTGGCCACATCCAGCACCCAGAGATTCGCTCTTCCCCCGGCACGCGTGCTGACGAAGACCACTTGTTTGCCGTCGGGTGACAGAACTCCTTGGTCATCATAGGAGGGGTCGTCGGTGAGTCGATCGAGGCCAGTCCCGTCGGGATGAATCCGATAAAGATCGGCCGAGCCGGCGCGCTCTGACGTAAAAATAATCCAATCACCACTCGGAGACCATGCGGGATCGTAGTCGAGCGCACCCGATGGCGTGAGGGCTCGCTCGCCAGAGCCGTCAGCATTCGAGATGAACAACCTCGCTTCCGACGGAGCCTGCCGCGTAAAGAGAATGTGATCGGTCGCCCAGCAAAATGGCGAGGTTGACATCAGTGCGACGAACAGCAGCGGGCCGAGGGAGCGACGCATCATTTCCTCCTGAGTGCGAAAGAGTTGATGGCTCGAATCTCGGTTCCAGAGCCGTCACCGGCGGACGAGGCCCTGGGCCGACGATATCGTTCAATGTCCGAATCGCACGTCCATCTAGAATTCATCCAGTCGATCGAACAAACATCGTAATCGTTCATGCGCTCGAAAGCCATTATCGGAAGAGCCAGGTAGTGTCTCAGTACTGAGACACTACCAAGAGCCAAGCTCCATGTGGGGCCTTCGGTTCCGCCAGCGGCTTCCTTCTGACGGCTTTTTCGAAAGCGCGCCCCAATCCTCTGTTCTGCTCCACTCAGCCCACCACGGGCGCGCCTCCGAAAAAGCACTAGCGTGATCCAGGCACAATCCGCAAGCCGAAAAATCCGATGACATCTCCGGCTTGCCGACTTCGGGTCGCAGTCCGACTCCATGCACTTCCACGGATGCCCTCCCCCCATCACTTTGTGTGCTGC
>Ga0074045_10004434_pt1 | contig 12440 bp, 15 predicted proteins | sample BogForMeECP23OM2_FD_94442 | JGI IMG/M metagenome (GOLD analysis project Ga0074045, IMG submission 94442) | Bog forest soil microbial communities from Calvert Island, British Columbia, Canada - Bog Forest MetaG ECP23OM2 | ecosystem: Environmental > Terrestrial > Soil > Wetlands ...
AAGGTCGGTTGGTGGAAACAGCTTGCCATGGCTGATGAACGTGAAGCGGGCCGGCCGCCCCATCAGCCGCGAGTCGGCGCCCGCCTGCCCATGCGGTATGCCCAGATAAAGCGATCCCCACTCGATGCGCAGGTCGTCGCCCGACCGCGCCAGCACCTTCTGTTCCGCCGCCGACGCGCGCAGCGCCGTCACGTTCCCGAACTCGTAGCGGCTGATATTCACTCTCTGCTCCCGCGTGTTCACGGCCAACTGCGACGAGACGTCAAACTCGAGCTGCACCTCGTGCTCGCGCCCGTCGACGCTGCTCACATCAAAGTGAATGAAGGTGACTGGCCGCGACAGCAGATCCAAGTCATCGGCCAGCGCCGGCGTCAGAAACGTCAGCCCCAAACGCACCCCCGCCGCGGCGAACTCGTAGAGTGTCGACGTCAACGTGATCTTCAGGCTCGTCTGCTCCATCGGCGGCGCCTTCTCCGAGTCGGTGCCGGCGTACCGATAGGCCTTGCCGTCAATGCGGATCAACCCGTTCAGCGGCTGCGGCGCGCCGGTCCAATGGCGCGTATAGCTGCCGGTGAGCTGGTCGTCGAACGACCACACGCTGAGGTAAGGATCGTGCGTGACCAGCGGGACGGCCGGCGCGCGCAGCGGGGCCACCTGAGCCGGCAGACAGGCCAGCGCCGGGTAGAGGAACGTGAGCAGGATTCGGGACCGCATGACGCAACCATCATAAGCGCGCCGCGGGCAGGGCTGAATCGGGCACGGATGTTACAGTGGGGTTTATGGCCAAGCTCAAGCCGGCGCGGACCAAGAAGACGATGTCCAGCCATCTGGCCAAGCCCGGCGTCACCGGAGGCCTGGGCTGCATTCTGATTGTCGTCTCCGCCATCCTTCTGGTTTCCCTGCTGCTGTACGTTTCGATTGCTTCACACAGTTGAGCTGTGCACGGAGGTCCACATCGCATGCTGCGCAACGATGGCCGGGCGCCGGACGCCTTGCGTCCGGTCAAAATCACGACCGGGTATCTCATGACGGCCGAAGGATCGGTCCTGATCGAGGTCGGCAACACGCGCGTGCTGTGTGCGGCCAGCGTCGAGGAGACAGTGCCGAGTTTCCTCCGCAACTCCGGCCGCGGATGGGTCACCGCGGAATACTCCATGCTGCCGCGCGCCACGGCCCAACGCAGCCCGCGGGAGGTGATCAAGGGCCGGCCGTCCGGGCGCACGATGGAGATCCAGCGGCTGATCGGCCGTTCGCTGCGCGCGGTGGTCGACATGGAGGCGCTCGGCGAGCGCACGTTGATCGTCGATTGCGACGTGCTGCAGGCCGACGGCGGCACGCGCACGGCGTCCATTACGGGCGGTTACGTGGCCCTCGCCCTGGCCACGAAAAAGCTGCTCGAATTCGGCCGCCTGAAACGCAACCCGCTGCGCGACCAGGTGGCGGCCACCAGCGTCGGCATTGTGGAGCGGACCGCGCTGCTCGATCTGTGCTACGAGGAGGACTCGCAGGCCGAGGTGGACGTGAATGTCGTCATGACCGGCGCGGGCGAGTTCGTCGAACTGCAGGCCACGGGCGAGAAGGCGACGTTTCGCGAGGAGCGCTTGGCCGAAATGATCGGTTTCGCGCGCGCGGGGCTGCGGGAGCTGTTCGCCGTGCAGCGCGCGGCGCTGGGAGTCCAGTGAGCCTGCCCATGGCGATCCTGCGTTGCGCCACCACCAATCCGGGCAAGCTGAACGAGTTCCGCATGGCGGCCGCGCACTTCGGTTTTACCGCCGTGGAGATCCAGCCGCTCGAGGATTTCAAGAAAATCGCGCCGCCCGAGGAACAAGGCGACAGCTTCGAGGAGAACGCGATCGAAAAGGCGCTCTACTACAGCGTCTTCTGCGAGGAGCCGCTGTTCGCGGACGACTCCGGCCTGGAGGTCGACGCCCTGGGCGGCGCGCCCGGCATCCGTTCGGCGCGCTATGCCGGGCCGGACGCGACCGACCGGGACAACAACCGGCTGCTGCTCGCCCGCCTGCGGGACGTGACGGACCGCACGGCGCGATTCGTGTGCGTGATCGCGCTGGCGCAGCAGGGCAAATTGCTGGGCACGTTCCGCGGCGTTGTCGAAGGCCGCATCAGCGATGAGGAACGCGGGCCCCGCGGCTTCGGCTACGACCCGCTGTTTTACTTCGAGCCCTTCGGCTGCACCTTCGGCCAGGTGGAAGCGGTCCGCAAGATGGAAGTCAGCCACCGCGGCCAGGCGCTCGCCCGGATGCTCACGGCCTTCGCGACTTCTCTCTGAGTGGCGCTGCGGCGCCTAGATGGTCTTCCGGCGCGCGCGCGCCGAGTGGCTGGCAATCAGGGCGATTGGAAGACCCACCAGAACCGCGTGACCGATCAATCCGTTCAGCAGCAGAGCGACAGAGAACGGGCTTTGGGGGACCGCCGACAGGGGCAGCACCACGTAGTTCATGACAATGTAAACGGCCAGGCCGAAGACCGGTCCCCATACGACGGGCCGCCTGTAGAGCGTCGGCAGGATCCGGCTGGCCTCGTAGAAGACCGCGGCCGTCACGAATGCGATCAGGAAGTGGAAGGCCGTGCCGAGCGCGGCCGTCTCATAGCCGCCCGCGAAGGCCTCCTTTCCGATCGCCCCGCTGGCGATGTACTGCAGAAACTCGATCGGATCGCGGCCCTGCAGGCTGTAGACCACTACGTCGTCCAGCACGCCCAGCACGCCGGCCGCCAGGCCGCCGTAGAGGATCGTCTCGATGGCGCGCGGATGATCGAACGTACGGGACGCATCCCCGCGTGTCAGGCTAGTCTGCCGGGCAGCCATGGGGCGGTTGGTTTGCTCGTTGTTCTCCATGCCTTCACCTGGCGTGCCGGAGTCTGGAGGGCGAGGCATTGCGTCAACGCTCCCTGCACTCATTCTGCCCTGAAAATCGGCGTCCTGTGCGCCGCGCGTCGCTTTTTTCCCGAAACGGCACGCCGCGGCGATCGGGTTCAGCTCTCCTGGCCGCTTTGCGTGACCTTCAGCACGGCCAGGAAGGCCTCCTGCGGAATGTCGACTTTGCCGACGCGCTTCATCCGCCGCTTGCCCTCTTTCTGCTTCTCGAGCAGCTTGCGCTTGCGCGTGATGTCGCCGCCGTAGCACTTCGCCAGCACGTTCTTGCGCAGCGCCGCGATGCTCTCGCGGGCGATGATTTTGGACCCGATCGCCGCCTGCAGCGCGACCTCGAACTGCTGCCGCGGGATCAGCCGGCGCAGCCGTTCAATCAGCGCCCGGCCGCGCTCGTAAGCGAACTCCTTGTGGACGATGATCGACAGCGCGTCGATCGGATCCCCGGCCACCAGCACGTCCATCTTCACCAGCGACGAGGCGCGGTACCCGCACAGGTGGTAATCCAGCGATGCGTAGCCGCGCGACGCCGACTTGAGCCGGTCGTAGAAGTCGAGGACGATCTCGTTCAGCGGCATCTCGTAGACCAGCATCACGCGCGCGCCGCCCAGGTGCTCGAACTTCTTCTGGTCGCCGCGCTTCTCCTCGAGCAGCTTCAGAATCTCGCCCAGGGAATCCTCGCGCGTGATCACCGTCGCCTCGATCATCGGTTCCTCGACCTGTTTGATCTCGCTGGGGTTCGGCCACTTGGTCGGATTGTCGACCTCGAGCACCTCGCCGTTGGCCAGCGTCACGCGGTAGCGCACGCTTGGCGCCGTGGTGATCAGGTCGATGGCAAACTCGCGCTCCAGCCGCTCCTGCACAATCTCCAGGTGCAGCAGCCCCAGGAAGCCGCAGCGGAAGCCGAAGCCCAGCGCCACGGAGTTCTCGGGCTCGAAATTGAACGCCGAATCGTTCAACCGCAGCTTCTCCAGTGCGTCGCGCAGCAGGCCGTGCTCGTGGCTCTCCACCGGATAGAGCCCGGCGAAGACCATCGGCTTCATCACCTCGAAGCCGGGCAGCGGTTGGGAGTACATGTCGTCGGCGCTCATGATCGTGTCGCCGATCTTGGCTTCGCTGACGGTTTTGATATTGGCGAACAGGAAACCGACCTCGCCGGCCGAAAGCGAGTCGGCCGGAACGGCCTTGGGCGATTGGTAGCCCAGCCCCTCCACTTCGTGCACCGTGCCGTTGGACCACAGCCGGATCCGCTGTCCGATTTTCACCACGCCGTCCAGCACACGGGTCAGAATGATCACGCCGCGGTAGGGGTCGAACCACGAATCGAAGATCAGCGCCCGCAGCGGCGCATTGGGATCGCCCTTGGGCGGCGGGACCTTGGCCACGACGGCTTCCAGAATCTCGTGGATTCCCAGGCCCTGTTTGGCGCTCGCCAGCACCGCTTCGGAGGCGTCCAGGCCGATGATCTGCTCAATCTGTTCGCGGATGCGTTCCGGCTCGGCCGAGGGCAGGTCGATCTTGTTAATGACCGGGATCAGCTCCAGGTTGTGGTGAATCGCCAGGTAAGTATTGGCCAGCGTCTGCGCCTCCACGCCTTGGCTCGCGTCCACCACCAGCAGCGCGCCCTCGCAGGCCTGCAGGCTGCGCGAAACTTCATACGTGAAATCGACGTGGCCGGGCGTGTCGATCAGGTTGAGCTGATACATCTGGCCGTCGTCGGCTTTATAATTGAGCCGCACCGCGTGGGCCTTGATCGTGATCCCGCGCTCGCGCTCCAGGTCCATCGTGTCCAGAACCTGGTCCATCATTTCCCTCTGCGACAGCGCGCCGGTGGATTCGAGCAGCCGGTCGGCCAGGGTCGACTTGCCGTGATCGATATGCGCGATGATCGAGAAGTTGCGGATGAAGGCGGGGTCCATGTTGTAGACTGTAGATGGCTTAGTAATTATCCCATATGTCTCTGAAGACCTTTGAAGGGAACCTCGACGCCAAGGGATTGCGCTTTGCGCTCGTTGCCAGCCGTTTCAACAGCTTCATCACCGACCGGCTGGTTGACGGCGCCATGGACGCTCTGCGCCGTTCCGGCGCGTCCGAGGACGACATCGAACTGGTGCGCGTGCCCGGTTCGTGGGAGATGCCGCTCACGGTGGCGGCGCTGCTGGTCCAGAAGCGCCACGACGCCATCATCTGCCTGGGCGCCGTCATCCGCGGCGAGACCCCGCATTTCGACTACATCGCCGGGGAGACTGCCAAGGGGCTGGCCCAGGCCTCGCTGCAGGCCGGCGTGCCTGTCTCGTTCGGCGTTCTCACCACGAATACCCTGGAGCAGGCCATCGACCGCGCCGGCGCCAAGGGCGGCAATAAGGGCTTCGACGCCGCCATGTCGGCCATCGAAATGGCCAACTTGCTGCGCCGGGTTCGCAGCCAGGCGAAATAGGGCACGCACTCCGAATGCCGGCGCGCCGAAAATCCCGCCAGCGCGCGCTCCAGGTCTTGTTCCTCTGGGACTTGCGCAAGGTGCCCATCGAAGAGGCCCTCCAAATCTTCTACAGTTCTCTGTATTGCGCTGAAATGGAGGAGGATACGGGTGAGGACAACGCTCTCCCAATCGAACCGGACCCGTTCCTGGAGGAGCTCGCCCGCGGTACTGCCGCTCACTCCGCCGAGCTCGACGCCCTGATTGTGCAACGCGCCGAAAACTGGCGGCTCGAGCGCATGCCCAATGTCGACCGCAATATCCTGCGCATGGCGATCTACGAGATGAAGGTGCTGGACACCCCCCCCGCCGTGGTGATCGACGAAGCGCTCGAGCTCACGCGCCGCTATTCCGATGCGGACGCGGTGCCCTTTGTAAACGGCGTCCTGGATGCGGTCCGCAAGCTGATCTTCCCGGAAGCCGGCGCGGATTCAGCGCCGGAGTGACACCCCCAGGGCGTCATTTCCCGATGCAGAACGTCGAGAAGATGCGGTTCAGGATGTCGTCCGCCGTCGTCGCTCCGGTCAGTTGGTCGAGCGCGCGCAGGGCGGCATAGCAATCCAGCAGCAACATCTCGTGCGGAATCCGGTTGTGCACCGCCTCTGCCGCCCGCGACAGCGCCTCGCGACTCTCCCTCAGCAGCCCCGCATGGCGCAGATTCGTGATGAATCCCGCCTCCAGACCCGTCCCGCCCGCGGGCGCCACGGCCTGCAGGATCTTCCCGCGCAGTTCGCCAATCCCTGTTCGCTCAGTCGCCGAGACGGCAATCAGCCCTTCTACATCCGTCATTTGACGAGGAAGGTCGACTTTGTTTCCCACGAGCAGGTGCGGTCCCCCGTTTTGCGCCCGCTCCAGGAGCTTGTGGTCCTCATCGCCAAGAGGGGTCGAGAGGTCTAATACGACAATAGTAATATCAGCATCCGCCATGGCCCGGTAACTGCGTTCGATCCCCAGTCTCTCAACCAGATCCCCGCTCTGCCGGATCCCCGCCGTGTCCACCAGCCGGACCGGAATCCCGCCCATCGCGGCGATTTCCGATACGGTGTCGCGCGTGGTCCCGGGCTGGGGCGTCACAATGGCTCGGTCAAACTGGAGCAATGCATTGAAAAGAGAACTTTTACCGACGTTCGGCCGGCCGACTATCGCCAGTGTCAGGCCGTCGTGGACCAAGCGGCCGTAACGGAAGTTCTGGATCAGCCTGTCAATTTTATCTATAATTGACGAAATTGAAGAGAGGAGCTCATCGCCGGTCGCCACCGAGACATCGTCCTCAGCAAAGTCAATGCCCACTTCGAGCAGCGCAATCAGCTCGAGGAGCTCGGTTTTTGCCGGCTTGATCAGCCGCGACACGCCGCCTTCCATCTGCCGCGCAGCGACCTTCGCCTGATGTAGAGTCGTAGCCTGAATGAGATCATTCACTGCTTCGGCCTGCGACAGATCGATGCGCCCATTCATGAACGCGCGCAGCGTGAACTCGCCCGGCTCGGCGAGACGCGCACCGGCCGCCAGTGCCCGCTCGACACAGTGCCGCAGCACAACCACAGAGCCGTGGCAGGAAACCTCGATCACGTCCTCGGCTGTATACGAGCGTGGCGCCCCGAACCAGGTCAAGACCACCTGGTCGACGATTTCTCCTTGCTCATCTAGAAGATCCGCAAGCTCAGCAGCCCATGTCCGCCACTCAAATCCGGTCCGGAAGCGGAGCATTGTCGTGGCGATCCGGCGCGCTTCCGGCCCCGAAATACGCACGATGCCCAGCCCCCCCGAGCCAGGAGGAGTAGCAATGGCAACAATCGTGTCGCGAAAATTCACTACACTTGGCGCAAATCAGCGCCTGCCACGGCGTGGCGGACCCCCGGAACGTTGTCCCGAAGGGCGCCCGCGCGGCGGACCGTGCCCCGGCCCGCGTCCCGGGCCATCGCGGTGATAAGCCGGCTGCGGCGGCAGCTCGGGCAGCGACGGCATGCCCGCGGGGTACACCACCACGTGCCGCCCCAGGCCGACACCGGAGCTCTCCGTGCGCAGGTCGGTTTCGCCGCGCAGCGCCAGGTGCACCACCCTCCGCTCGCGGCTGTTCATGGGGTTGAAGCGGTAGGGCGTGTTACTCTCGCGTACGCGCTGCGCCACGGTCAGCGCGCTGAGCCGCAACTCCTCCTGCCGCAGCAATCGGAAGTCGTTGGCGTCGAAGCAGATCAGCGCGTGCTCGTCGGAGTTCATGCGCAGCGCTTCCTGGGTCAACTGCTCCAGCGCCAGCAGCGCCTCGCCCTTGTTGGCCATCAGGTAGCCGACCTCTGGACCGTCGAACTTGACTACCAGGGTCGGACCCTCGAAATAGGCTTGCGTCTCGTCGCTATCGTACAGGTCGAAGTCGACGTCCAGATCGGCGGCGTCCAGGACGCGGTCCAGAAAGTCCTCGACCTGGTCGCCAACGGTGGTGATGTTGTATTCGCGTCTGCTCATGGAATCAACGCCGCCGGCTATCTTTCTTAGCGGGCATTACGGCCGGGGCGGGCGCCGGGGCGGCTTTGTTAAAGAAATACTGCTGAAAGATGCCGACCACGTTGCCAGTGAGCCAGTATAACACCAGCCCGCTGGGCGCACTCCAGAACATGACGCTGAACACCACCGGCATGACCATCATCATGGTCTTCTGAGACGAGTCCGTGGTGGTGGAAGGCGTCATCTTCTGCACCAGCACCTGCGAGACCAGCATGCCCAGCGGCAGAATGCGAATCGGGATGGTCTCCGGCTGCGACAGGTCGGTGACCCACAGCCAGTTGGCCCCGCGCAGTTCGATCACGGTCTTGAGCACCTGGTAAAACGCAAAGAAAAACGGCATTTGCAGCAAAATTGGCACGCAGCCGCCCATGGGGTTGATGCCGTGCTTCTGATACAGCGCCATCAGTTCTTCGTTCTGCTTCTGTTTTTTCGGATCGCGCATTCCGACGCCCTTGTACTTGTCATTCAGTGCGTCGATCTGCGGCTTGAGGGCCGCCATCTTGGTCATGGACCGCATGCTCGAGTAGCGCAGCGGCAGCATCAGGAAATTGATGATGACGGTCACTCCGATAATCGCCCAGCCCCAGTTGCTGACCAGGTTGTCGTACACCCAATGCAGGCCCAGGAACAGCGGTTTGGCGATAAACCAGAACCATCCCCAGTCGATGATCTGGTCCAGTTTCGGGTCCGTGGCGCGCAGCACGTCGAGATCCTTCGGACCGACGAAGAACTTCAGTTTCATGTCCGGCTGGCCGCCCACGGCCCCGCCGACATGCGGGATTTCGTCCCCTTCGGGCTTGAGCCGGTAGGAATCCTGCCAGACCTGGAAATCGAGCGCCGTTCCGGGCTCGGGAAGCAGCACGCCCGCGAAATAGGCGTCCTCCAGACCGGCAAACTGAAAACTGCCGGTGTGCAGGACCGGCCCGTTCTTGGCCACCTTGGCGTCTTCCACCACCAGCTTGTTATTGGCGCTGTCGAAGTACACAGCGTGCTGCTGCGCCGCCTCATTGTGCGCCGTCCGGTCGCCGAAGCCGGCGCGCCAGGCCAGCAGGTGCGGCAGCCCCTGTGCACCCTGCGCCACATCCGAGGTGACCATCAGCCGGTAGGCCTTCTGTTCGAAGTGGAACGTCTTGCGGGCCAGCACGTTCCCGTCGCTGTATTCGAATTCGATGGTCAGCGGGTCGGGCTGTTTGACGGTGAACAGGGCTTTGTTCAAATCGCTGGCCGGGTGGGTGCGCGGGAACAGGTATGAGAATGGCCAGCCGGCCTTCGCATTGCCCTCCGCACTGGTCAGCTCCAGCGGCTGGCCGTTAGAATCCTTGTAGCGGTAATCCTGGCCCCGCTTTTGCGTCAGCTTCCAGCTCCGGACGGTCGCCCCTTCGTTGGAAAACTCCACCCGGTAGACGTCCGTCTCGATGACCCTGGTCTCGCTGGCTTTGGCCTGCACGACGGGCATCGCTGGGACGGACTTGGCATGCGCTGGGGCCGTTTTCGACGCCGCCGGCTGGCTTTGAGTTTGCGCCGGCGCCTGGGTCGGCGCGCCGGCCTGTGTTGGCGACTGGCCCTGGGCCTGCTTCGCGCCCGGCTTGGGCTGCGGGCGGAGGGTGGGCATGAAATACTGTGTCGCCACCAGCACCAGCCCCATCAGCGCGAAGGCCAGAAGCATGCGCCGCTCCATCGACATCTGTTCGGGCTTGGGCGGGGAATTTGGATTCGGGTCGGCCATGGCAGGTGTGCAGTCCTATCGGGCGGGGTCAAAACCGCCGGAGGCGAACGGATGGCATCGGGCTAACCGCTTCAAGCCCATCCAGATGCCTGGCAGCGCACCGTGCCGGCGCACGGCCTCCGCCATGTAGTCGGAGCAACTGGGGTAATAGCGGCAGGCCGCGGGTAGCAGCGGCGAGACCCAGCGTTTGTATGCGGCCAGGATGATCAGCACTACCCGTTGCATTGTTCCATCACCCGCTCCACCTCGCTGTCCAGCACCGCTTGCGGAGCCTCCAGCGCCGGCCGCCGCAGATTCCACACGATGCGCCACTCCGGCCCCAGCCGCGCGATCCTGCGCCGCACCGTCTCCCTCAACCGCCGCCGCATCCGGTTCCGCTGGACCGCCTTGCCCAACGTCCGCGGCGCCGTGAAGCCGGTCTTGGGCCCGTCGGCCACTCCCGACTTCCAGCAGAAGGCCACGAACGTCCGGCATACCACCTTGAATCCAAGCTCGTAAACCTGGCGAAAATCGGCCGGGCGGAGCAGGCGCCGCGTTTTGGGGAAAGCCTGGGCCCGCGCCAGAAACCCGGGAGTGCTATTGGTTGGCGTAACGGACAGCCCGCTCGTCGCTGATGGTCAGCTTGTGGCGGCCGGCGGCGCGGCGGCGCGCCAGCACAGCGCGGCCATTCTTGGTCTTCATCCGCGCGCGGAAACCATGTGTCTTGGCGCGGTGGCGATTGTTCGGCTGAAATGTTCTCTTCGTCGGCATCTCTGGTCCTTTGAATGGCCCTCGCGCCCTGCAGGACAGAGTGCGGGCATAGCACGTGTGCAGCCCCGCCTGCACGCAAGCAGGGCAAACTCCAATATAGCGACGACCTCAGGCCGCCGTCAAACCCGCCGCAAAGATCCATCCGTACTCCAATTCCTTGATTCCTCACATGGGAATACGCATCTATTGGCTCGTATGGCACTGCAAGAAGGCTCCAAAGCGCCGGATTTTACTCTGGCCACCGACTCCGGCGCGCAGCTCAAACTCTCCGCGCTGCACGGCAAAATCGTCGTTCTGTACTTCTATCCCAAGGCCGACACGCCCGGCTGCACCAGGGAAGCGTGCAGTTTTCGCGACAATCTTCCGCGCTTCGATACCGCCTCGGCGGTGGTGCTCGGCGTTTCTCCCGACCAACCGCCGGCCTTGGCGAAATTCAAGACCAAGTACGCCCTGCCGTTCACGCTGCTGGCCGACCCCGAGCACGCCGTCGCCGAAAAGTACGGCGTGTGGGTGGAGAAGTCCATGTACGGCAGAAAGTACATGGGCATCGAGCGGACCACATTCCTCGTCGGCAAGGATGGCAAGATCGCCAGAATCTTCCCCAAGGTGAAGGTCGACGGCCACAGCGCGGAGGTGCTGGCCGCCGTGGCTGCTCTGTGACGCGAACGGTCCCCACGGCCGGCCGGGGGGGAATGCGCCTTCGAGCGCCTGTTCGATCGGGGTTCTCTTTGCGGGCTCGCGGGTCGCTATCGGAATACATCCAGCCGCAACCGGCGGTCTCCCGGATGCCATTTGGGCTGCAGAAAACCTTCTGATGAACTCGCGAATCTGCCGATTCACCGAATCTTCCGTAAGAGGTGTAAGATCGAATCCATGAGCATCACCCGTAGAGGTTTCCTTGAATCCGCGGCCCTGGCGCCGCTGGCCATGCAGGCCGTAGCGGCGGAGCCGGATCCCGTCACCGGCATGCCGCTGCGAAGACTCGGAAAGACCGGCGAAAAGGTGTCGCTGCTGGCGTTCGGGGGCGGCAGCCGCTTCCTGGCGTACAAGGACCCCGAGAAGGGGCTGGAGGCGCTGGAGACGGCGCTGAAGGGCGGCATCAACTACGTCGATTCCGCGTCCGGCTACGGCGACGGCAAAAGCGAGCGATGGATCGGCGAATACATCCACAGGCACAAGAAGAGCTTCTTCGTCGTCACCAAGATCGATGCGCGCAAGGGGGACGACGCCAAGCGCGAAATCGAGCGCTCACTCAAGAATTTCGGATTGGCGCAGATCGACCTGATCCACATACACGGTCTGGGCGATGAGGACGACCTGGCGGCCATCGAGGCCCCCGGTGGCGTGCTGGAAGTGCTGCACCAGATGCGCGATCAGAAAGTGGCGCGGTTCATCGGCGTCACCTGCCATCAGAACCCGCAGGTTTTGAAGACGGCGCTGGAGCGGCACGACTTCGACTCCACGCAGATGGCGTTGAACATCGCGCAGATGGGCAATGCGGCGCCGTCGGATCACCCCGGCCGGGGCATGACCGGCGCTTCCGGTTTCGAGGCCGTGGCCATGCCGGTGGCGCTCCGGAAAGGCATGGGGCTGACGGCGATGAAGCTGTTCGGCCAGGACAAGCTGGTCGGCCAGGCGCCGCCGGAGAAGATGATCCGCTATTCGATGTCGCTGCCCATCTCGGCGGCCGTGGTGGGCATGCCGAAGCTCGAGTTCCTACAGGCCAACATCGCCGTGGCGAAGAATTTCCGGCCGCTGTCGCCGCAGGAGATGAAGTCGCTGCCGCAGAGCGTCTCGGCGCAGATGCGCGCCTCGCTCGACCGCTTCTTCAGCTCGCATGTGGATTGCTGAAGAACGCGCCGCGGAACTGGCCTCCGCCGGCGCGCAAAGCGAACTGGCGGCCGAGGCCACACGAGAGCTGCGCCTGAGGCAGATGCCGCGCAGCCTGACCGGCGAAGATCTCGAGATCGTTTACGAGGACGGGCTGTGGATGCACCGCGCGGGCGGGTTGTGGTTCCCCGACGGCCCCACGTTCGCTTACGCCGAGGGCTGCTGGGCGCAGTGGAGCGAGCGCGCGGCCAAGTACCGCCGCGACGCCGCCG
>Ga0074045_10004435_pt1 | contig 12434 bp, 8 predicted proteins | sample BogForMeECP23OM2_FD_94442 | JGI IMG/M metagenome (GOLD analysis project Ga0074045, IMG submission 94442) | Bog forest soil microbial communities from Calvert Island, British Columbia, Canada - Bog Forest MetaG ECP23OM2 | ecosystem: Environmental > Terrestrial > Soil > Wetlands ...
AGGACGAAGAGACGCAGCGGCTGAAATCGCTGGTGGCCGATCTGAGCATGAGCAACGAACTGCTGCGGGAAAAGATTCACCGCATGGAGGCCGGACGCCCTTTGGTCTGGCGGAGACCGAAGCCATGAGCCGCGCCGCTTCGCCCTTCACGGGACGACAGTACGGCGTGGTGCGGGTGACGCGCGAATGGGAACTGGCGCGTTCGAGTTTCTACTATCGACGCGGAATCGCCGCGCAACCCGACCGGGTTTTGCAACGGCGCGGACCGAAGACGGCATGGAGCGACGCGGCATTGCTGGAGAAGATCCGCGAGGTCATCGCCGCTTCTCCGTTTTACGGCGAGGGCCATCGCAAAGTGTGGGCGCGGCTGCGCTTTGCGGAAGTGCGCACGTCGAAGGCGCGCGTGCTGCGGCTGATGCGCGAAGCACAGCTGCTCGCGCCGACGCGCATGTTTCCGAAAGCTGAGAATCCGCATACCGGCACGATCATCACGGCGCGGCCTAACGAAGTCTGGGCCAGCGACCACACCATGACCGTCACGGTTGCAGAGGGCCCGGTGACGGTGTTCGTCGCCGTGGATCACTGCACCGCGGAATGCGTGGGCCTGCACGCGGCCAAAAAAGCCACGCGCTTCGAGGCTCTGGAGCCGCTGCGGCAAGCAGTGCGCGATTACTGCGGCGGATTCCGCGCCGGCGCCGCGGCGGGCATCCGCAACCGGCACGACCACGGCAGCCAGTACATGAGCAACGACTATCAAACCGAAATCGTGTTCCTGGGCATGGAATCTTCGCCGTCGTTCGTGCGCCAACCGGAATGCAACGGCTGCGTCGAGCGTTTCATCCGCACGCTGAAGGAGCAGTTGCTGTGGGTCAGGGTGTTTCAAAACGTGGAGGAACTGCGGCGCGCGTTGGCGGAATTTCGTGAACGTTACAACCAACGCTGGATCGTCCAGCGCTTGGGCTACCTCACGCCCGCCCAAGCTCGCCAGCAACTCCTTGCGCTCGGAGCCGCGGCATGAATACACTCAATTCACTGTCCAAAAATTCCAGCGCAAAACAGGCTTCGTCCTAATTGGCGATGAGTTTCCAAAGTCTTCCATCCTCATAAAGGTAGCTAAGCAAGGGTTCAAGACAAACGGCATTCCAAACATCTCGCAACGGGAAACTTACCCACGTTTTCTTTTCTCGGTAAAGATGAATATTGCCAGAGGCGCAAGTATGTCCGGCGAAATCTTTCCAAGGTAAAAACTTAAAGTCCTGCTCACGCTGTTCGACTGACTTTCCACCTGCGACCGAACTCCAAAGGCTTGCCACGCCTTTGGCAATTGCTCCCATCTCGCCGTGGCGATGAAGACCGGCCTTATCAAAGCTCACGGTGCCAATGGTGAATCCTCGGCCGTCCGCTAATGCTTCCAGGCACTGGCTAACAATAGGCACTACTGCCGCTGGCCAGAGCGTCGTCAGCGCATCCTTGTACCGCTGTTCGATTTTGGAATTCGAAACAAGAAACCCAGATGCACATTCGATCTGAAGAGAACGTTGTTCGTCACATACCCAAATACAGTACGATTGAGAAGTTCGGATTCCATTTACATAGTGTTTGTAAATCCCATATCGAATTCCAGTGATCGCAGCGGTTGCTAACGTTTGGCCACCGAACGATAATTCCCTCTCTGTGGCAACTAGCATGGAACCGTGGACGTCAACCTTTCCGAACTCCTTGGGTGCGGGGAGCGGTCTCGATTCTGTCAGGCTACCAGCCCTATTTTTTAGCGTGCGGTCGGGCGCCGCAGACAGATTTTGGCCGCAGCTATAGCAATTCACGGAGCTATCTGGATTCTTTGTTCCACATCTTGTGCAGAACATTACCTAACTCCTTAGATCGGCAAATAAGAACGTATTCACAAAATAGGGTCCCAGAGAGATGACATCCCCACAGGACAGGGCTCTGCTGACCCTCCGTATCTCATTTTCATCATCAGACTTCGCAATTTCTAGTTGCTGTTCATTTAGGAAAGTTCCACAAGTACTTCCTTTATCGATCAACCAATAATCATGTTTGACGACGCCTTGCCTTCGATAGATGGAGCAATGGACACGTGATACTTCGCGGGGGGCTAAATTTGCAGCATCGTTCACGAACACGTCGACCGGTTGATCTAACGGAGTTTCGAGTACCGTCGCCAGCCTGCCAACAACAACTTCATCGCACATCAGCGAATAAACGCCCTGTGTGTAAGGTCCTGATCCAAGAAGGTAAACGCCCGGGTCCAATTTCTCTAAAACAGTCATCACTCTACCACTGCGAATCGCTTCTCCATCTCTCATGAAAAGGCCCGCATCGCTTAATCGCGCAGCTACACTTAGTTTGTCGAACATGCGCACCAGTTGTTCCTTATCCATGTTCTGTTAGCGGCCTCCGTGCGCTCTGACGGTGGTGCCTCCGTAGCCTCGCTGTTGTTCAGCAACCGGCAGGAGTGCAAGAAGCTGTCTACACGCTGACTTCAGGCCTTCTAGGTCTCCCCCATTGATTGCTCTGTCCGCATGAGAAAACCACACTTGGGCTTGAGCCTGGTCTGCCATCTCGCCTTTACGTTGCTGGAGATATTCTCTATATCCCAGCCAATAATCCGGCGTTCGAGCAAGCATCCGTATTCTTAGTTGATAGAGTCTAATAGTCTTTTTTTCGAGAAACTCGGTGTCACCATCAAGCGCAGCTTCGATCTCAGCTTTTAGTTGCTGGTACAGTTGTTTGTCTTCAGCATCTCCATGTGCTTCCGCAACTTCACGAGTCCATTCAATTTCGTCCTTAGCCTCGGCAACGAGTTTTGGAACCTTTGCGACTACTTCGAGCTTCCGAACAGCAGCCTTTAGGTCCAATAGCTGGTTTTCGCAAGTGAGTGCAGCATCATGATCATCCGCAGCGTGCAACCCGGACTCGATGATGCCGACGGCGTCTTCTCGCCTGAGTTCCGCCAGTCCCTGTGCTAGTTGGGAGTTGTTTGCTCCCGCTACTAACTGTTCGATTTCTTTAAGTTTTTGTTTCTGAAGATCAAAATCTCGCTTCAATTCGCCGGGGTTGGGGTTCGGCCTCACAAGCTGGTCAATTTTCAGTTGAAATTCCTCGTCCAGAATTGGCACGTAAATTGAGCCCTTCAGCAAGCGTGAGGAATCAATCTCAAGTTTGATTTCAAAGTCGCTGCCCATTGGTATGTCGCGACTAATCTGGCTGGCCCGGATTGAGAATTCGCCGATCTTACGGTTTAGGTCGCCATTCAGGTGATCTCCCTCGACAAAAGGAATCGTGATTTGACCATCGTTGCTACTTCGGCGAATCGCCACAACCGTGCGATGAATGTGTGGTTTGCTCTTTGCAGGCAGAGGTGTCCCTTTCTCGAAAAACACATCGACCTCGTTATTTGCCATTGCGACACCGATGTTATGGGTAAGAGGTGGGTCAGTTATGACAAGGCCGATGGTATAGCTCATCGAGCTTGGGCTTACTTCACATTTATTGCCTGAGGGATCAAACAATTCTATCGAGTACGTGTTCTGTCGCTGCTTCTCTGCCAAAAGCCGCGTGATAAAAGTACCGTTATCTTGAATTGGCAGATTACCGCTGTTCCAAGGTGGGCGAGCCTCAGCGTTTGTAAATCGAATCATGAAACCGTTAAAACGCGTGCGTTCTACGGAAGTAATTCGGCCTCCAACTTGGGGCTCGGTTTCAGTGCCGATTGGTTTATAGAGGAGTTCGAGCGAATAATTGCCAGCTGCAACAGGCATTTTCGGCCGCTCCAACCGTTGGCCACCTGCAAATAATGCAGCTCCTTGTGCTACAACCGTTAGCGGATCTACTCCAAATTCCAGGGGGATTCCCAAGCCTTCCCGGGTATCCGCGAGCACTTGTCGTAGGTAGGGAGTATAGGTAGGCCCGCCGACTAGCAAGACCTTCTCGATGTTCTTCGGCCCCAATTTCTTTTCGGCAAGTACTCTCCGACAGATGTTGATGGCTCTTCCCAAGTAGGGTTGCAGGATTGACTCGACCTGTCCTCGTGTGATGTTGCATTCTAGTTGAACAGGAGTTCCCTCATCATCGACGCCAATGAATTCTCCTTGGATATCTGTGGTTTCATCTTTTGATAAAGCGATCTTGGTTTTTTCCGCTAATTGCTTGAGCTTTGCGAATGCGCCCCACCACTTGGGAAACTTCTCACCCCGAACGAAATCCGTGAGTCGATATTCCCGGACGATTTGCGGCACGAACAGCTGATCCACTATGGCCCAATCGATCAGTTTGCCTCCGAGATGATTATCCCCACCATGATTGACGACTTGAATCAAGCCATCGCGAACATGGATTACCGCTGCATCAAACGTGCCGCCTCCCATATCGAAAACGAGCCAAAAGACATTGTCTCGCTCCGTTTGAAATCCATACGCTAGAGCCGCTGCAATGGGTTCTTGGAGAAGCGGGCTGTTCTTGATTCCTGCCAGTTGGGCAGCACGACGCGTCGCTTCTGATTCAGGCTGGTCGAAAGCTGCCGGCACGGTGATCACCACAGATTCAATCTCTTCACCTGTCTCTCTTTTTACGTCTTGCTTTAAGCTTTTCAATACCTCCGCCGACAGTTCTTCAGGGGAGAACACCCGTTGTGAGCGACTGAAATTCTTCTTTTGCGCCTTGCCCATCCAGAGCTTAAATTCCGAGGAAGAGTTCTCTGGGTCACTTACCAGTCGGTCCTTTGCAGATGCTCCTACGCGGATTGCCCCATTTTTATCCATCCACACCGCTGATGGTGTGTATTGCATCCCTTCGTTATTGCGCAAAACATGGGGGCCGTGTTTATCAAGAACCGCGACACTGCTGTTCGTTGTTCCGAGATCAATGCCAAAATCAATCGTGGTTCGGGTCATAGTTTTTGATTATCCATGGTTGAATTTTCGGGAATCCCTACGATTACCTGCCCTTTCAAAATTCGATGACCGGTAAGGTACAAGGTCGGCCGTACAGTTTCGATGACTCTCTCGCCACATACTCCTGGAGTAGGCTGGAAAGCGAGAACTTCCAATGATTGGCCAGAGTCGAACATGTCGCCCGTGTGATCTTGTATCTGCAATCCGATATCGGCTAACCGGTCGGATATTGTTGCGACATGTCTACTCAACTGACGAAACTCCTCTTTGGGAGCGCCCGACTCATGATCGAACATTTTTTGACGTAGTCTCCAGACTGCGTATCCAAGGTCGCTTAGTATGGAAAGGTTTAGTTGCACCTCGATACGAATCGTTTTCGCATCGCCCGCCGCCATTTTTGGAGGGTCCTCGGGCTCACCGGGCATGGACAAGAAGTCCCTTGGATCTCTCATCTTGACTCTCCCATTGAATTGAATTGCGCGATTTTATCGTTAGTTTCCGCGAGCAGCTGCTTGTATCGAACTCTCTTCTCGTTATAGCTCCTGACCAAACCGTTATAAATGTTTACGTTTGAGTTGTAGCGATGTCGGATGCTTTCGTATACGGATTCATTGACATCAAGTCCCAATTTGTTGTCTTGCTCCATGCGATCTATGGAAGCTTTATCGGAGTTCAGTTCTGCGTCGAGCGATTCCATGTTCGATTTAGCTTCCTTCAAGTTGCTTTCTAGCTGATCTAGTGTGGCTTTATTGCTTACAATCTCGGATTTCAATTCATCTCGCTGAGAGCTGGAGCTTTGAAATGGATTTGATTGACCTGGTGCCGAATAGCTACGTGTCCCCAAGGTTCCTGAGGAACTGGGTGTCCCTTGATAGGGATTGCTGCTGACAGGCTCCGGACTTCCGGTTCCGTACCCAGAATTGCCGCTAGAGGCTGGATGAGTGCTGTCGCTACTATCTTTTAGTGAACCATACAGGACAAGCAAAACAATCGCGGCCACGCCGATTAGCTTGTAGCTGATTTTGCGTTTGACCGGCGCGGGGGGCCGTCCGCTAGTTGGTTCACTCGGCTTTGCGCTTGTAGCCGGGGAGCTGCGAGTGTGCTGCGACGTACTTGGTTGTGTTGTCTGCCTCGCAGCAATCAGATTCCGGCCTATAACTTCTAGGTCCTCTTCCAGTTTGGTTCGAATGTCTTGCCCCTCGGCGAGGGCTAAGCACTCTTCGGTAAGCACACGTCCGGTTTCCCAATCATCTGTTTCGTTCACATAGTCAACGATGCACGACCTTGCAGTCCTAGCAATGAGGTCGTGAGCCTCTGCGCAAGTTGCATCTCCAACTCCGAGCAAGTAATTGAATACCTGTAGAAGTCGTGATTTGTCATCAAGGAGTCTTCGAACTACTTTGTCGGCGGTGCGACGATTGGTACGCGTATCTCTATGCGCACCATCGCAGAGTTGCTTGAGTTCTTCTCCGAGAGGCACGAGTGCACGCGAAAGCTCTTTCTTAGCCACATTCTCGCCGAGAGCGGAGGTGAACATCAGACGCCTATGGACGCCGGCCTCTTCGAACTCACCTTTTTCGGCGGCTGCGACTGCCACCTCAGCATTGATTTTCAACAATGCATTCGGCAGGGTATTCCAAATCTGTTGAGCAACTTCAATTGTCAATCTCGGATCATCGGTGAGTCGAATTCTATCTGTGAGCGCGGACCAAAAGTCCGACCTATCTAGCAGAGCCTTCCAATAGCGAAAGGCGCTCGTCCATAAATAGACGTCCTCAGGCTTTGTTAAAGGGTTTGTTCCGGTGCGCCGCAAATAGGTGCCAACTGCTTCCAGATGGTAGAGAACAGCTAAGTTGTGAACAGCTATCCCACTGGCCGGCCCCCTGGCCTGGGTCCATATATCCATTGCGACGTTGTGTTTTCCGGACCGCAGAGCTTGCAGAGCGGGATCATCACTTTCAACTTCCGTTGACGGCCAAAACCAAAAGAACTCATGGAGGAGTCGTAGTTCAGGATCTTTCAAAGCTTGTACCGCCGACCTTACCTCGGTGGCAGAGGGAGGGTCTTTTAGAGGAAACAAGCCACCCGCGGGTCGGACGGTTCCCAGGTTGATCATCATCTCCAGTTTTTCCGCTTCGCGCGTCACTTCACGAAGCGAACTCGTAATACCCAATCCAGTGATGCGAAATGCATTCCCTCTGTATAAGTTGAGCCCAACCATCTTCATCAAAGCCGCATATTCACTGATCGCGGCAGCCTTTATGGGCGGCTCTTCACTGGCCGGTTTGGATTTCTGTTCCTGCTCAGGTTGAGTCTCTTGTTGGCCAGACGATGGAGTCCTTGTCGTCAGGGTGGGAAGACCGACCGCTCGACGCACACACTCTAGGAACTTATCCTTCTCAAAAGGCTTGGGAAGAGCTTGAGCATCGCAACCTTGTTGTCGGACACCCCTTATGACGTCCTTAAAATCGCTGTCATCTGCGAGGGAAGAGAGAAAGAGGACCTTACAGGACTGCTCGTGACACATCCTTACTGCGACTTCCACACCAGATAATCCGGGCATGATGGGGTCAATGATCAGAAGGCTTGGTTTGTATCGCCGAGTTTCGGAAAGTGCTTCATCAGAGGAGTGACATACACGTACTACGTAGCCTTCATTCTCGAGAATTGCTTCCACGTACTCCGCAATTTGAGCACTGTGGTCGACGACGAGTATTCTCGGCGATGGCATTCCCATTCCCTCTACATCACTATCCCGCGACGCCAGAGTTTTACCCTGCCTTGATACTCGGGTCTCAAAGCTGGGTACCTGTTCATCGCTTCTTCCATCAAGTCAGCGGCTTCATTTAATCGCCCAACTTCTTGCGACATCTTTATCCCTCGCACTGCAATCTGACGTGCACTTTCTTCGTTTAAGGGGGAGTGACTTCCGAGGATTTCTTTCGAAGTCTCTAACTTATTCGCACTGTTCGAGGAATTTCTCGTGTCCGATGACAATCGCGGAGCCCAACTCTCTAGGTCTGCCAGCAATGCTCTGGCTGTCGCATATCGGTCCCTTGGGTTGATGGCTAAACATTTCATAACCAGCTGGTCCAGTCGAGGGTCCGTTAGAGCGTTAAGCCGGCTGGGTGCAATAAGTGGCCGGGCAAATGATTGAGAAGTGACACCCGATAATTCTTCTGGTAAGTCGAAGGGAAGCCTGTCGGTGAGCAGCAAATACAAGGTCGTGCCGATCGCCCAAACATCACCCGCACATGAGTCGCTATTGAAATCGTCAAACGCCTCAGGCGACTTAAAGCATCTTGTCCCCCTGGCACTTGCCATTAGAGTCAATGGATTCACGCTCTTTGCTAGCCCGAAATCCGAGACTCTCGCCCGCAGACCGTCCTTGTCGTAACCGATCAGGATGTTTTGAGGCTTAATGTCGCGGTGGATGATCGGAGGATCCTGCGAGTGGGCGACATCCAGTCCTCTACAGACCTGCTTAACAATCTCGATCACGATGTTGACAGGGATAAACTGCTGGCCATATGAGCGCCAGAATTGATCAAGACTGCCTCCGGCAACGTACTCCATAGTGAAAAAACCTAGAGTTTGCCCCTGCACTTCAAGAACGTTGGCATCAAAGATCCGAACGATATTGGGGTGATTCAGTCTCGAAAGGACCACTGCCTCACCCAACATTTGCTCTAGTTCCGCAAGGGTCAAGCCAGGTGCTTTGAAGACCTTCATGGATTGGCGGCCCAAGAATCGGTGCTTTACCCGATAGACTTCGGCAAAGGCTCCCTCGCCCAGGAAGCGCTCAACCTCGTACGTATCTCTCAGATTTTGCCCTTCTTGTAGAAGTGCCAAAGAAGTAACCCCACATCAACGAAGTTAACTGTGCAAGGGGAGACTTCGCAATAGACCCCGTGGAGCGACATGCCTTCTTAGACAACGAATCACGATCTTCAAGTCTCACGTAACCATTTGCAGTTTTGTAAGTCAAGCAGCCCGTTAGACTTGCGGAGGTTTGCCTTGATTCCCAACCTTGCCGAAAGACATGTGTTGGTCCCTCTGGCTGCGGTGAAGGAGTAAGAACCCCGACGATCCCTTGGCCAGAGAAAAGATTCCTGTCTCTATTTGATCCTCAAGGAGTTGAAAAAAGCCTCCGAAACCTGCTCGGAGAGCTCCTGCTCACTTGGTGCAGTCGTTTCGAGAATCCAGACATGTTTACGATCCCTGGAGACAGCGATTCGCCAGCGGAGGATGTACGGCAAGCCACTTCCGCCCGAAACTTGGCCTCGAATCGTCTGCTGGTAACCGTGTAGGCCGCCCAGGGTTGCAGGGGTAATGGGGCTGGCAGAAGCCCCCGGCGCAAAGTGCGACTTGAGTCTAGATTTTGAATACTTAACTTCAAAATGGTCTCCGTCCTCAACACAACATTGATTGAACTCGTTGAGATAAATGTGTGCGTAGCCATGATGCGGAAGTTTCGCTGCGTAAATGTAGGTTGCAGAATCGTTGTCACGATCAACTGTAAGGGGACGCACTTCAGCACCAGCCGGAAACTCAACAGAAAAAAGCGGAGCGTCGAAGACTTGTCCTTGTGCGAAGGCGCAAGAAAGAATGAATCCAACTCCAAAAACAACGAAACTTAGTTTGAGAAACAGCCGTACATTCATGGCTTTCTACTAGCCTCCTTTCTCTCATTGTCTGGTGAGGCAGCGGGTGATTGGCCTACAAGTAGACTAGGTGTGTCGGTGGCGGCAATAGCGCATTGACTGCTCCGAGCATCAGCCAGGTTCGATGCTGTTGCTAGTTCCCAGAGTAAGCACATTGAATCAGCGCCAACTCTGCCGTGCTATGCGGTCCGCGTCACCAGCTGATGAATGGCAAATCCTCAGTCCATGGGCCCCGACGGTCTCCACTAGCACCCCTCGCGCCACAAAAAGTCCGTGTCACTCAGCCTGCCACCCGTTTCGACCTGGACGCAGGCATTTGTCCGCTTCTGTCCCCCGTTTCGGGTCGTTGCTCCCTCTGGCTGGGGTGAAGGGAGCAAGAACTCCCCGAAACAGGAGGACAGTCATGAAAGTCGAACAAGCAAAACAAATCGCCAACGAGGCCATCGATCAGCTCAGTGAGGCTCTGGAAAGGGGCCACAGTGAAACGTTGAAGAAATATCTTGCAGCAATGGCGATGTTCCATCGCTATTCGTTGCACAATTTGATACTCATCGTATCGCAAAGACCGGACGCGACTCGTATAGCTGGTTTCCATACTTGGAAGAAGCTTGGCAGAAACGTCAAGAGAGGCGCGAAGGGAATCATGATCCTTGCGCCAGTAGTGCTTCGCAAAGAGAAGGAAGAACCCACTTCCGAAGAAGGTCATAGCAAGGCCGCAGTGGGCTTTCGTGCGGTTTATGTCTTCGATCAGATGGACACTGAAGGGAAACCGCTTTCTGAGCTTGGCTCTGCGCAGGGTGACCCGGTTGGATACGCGGAAAGCCTCAAGCAATTCGTGACAGAGCGCGGTATTCAGCTCGAATACTCGGACACCATCTATCCGGCTCAAGGCCAGTGCTCTCCGGGCAAAATCATCCTCCTACCTGGGCAGTCGGCTGCCGATGAATTTTGTACGTTAGCCCATGAGGCAGCACACAGCCTCTTACACATGCAAGAGCGCCGCGCCGAGATCACGAAGCGTGTGCGCGAGACCGAGGCGGAAGCAGTTGCATTTGTCGTTTGCGGGGCCATAGGTTTGAAGGCAAGCAACTCGGTCGACTATATCCATTTGTACTCCGGCGATAAGGATACTCTGGCAGAATCTTTGGAACACGTACAGCTCGCTAGCTCCGAGATTCTCACGGCGATTATGCCGGGATGATTGAAAATGTTGGAGGGAGGCTCGTCAAAGCGAGCCTCCCTCTTATGCTTCTAAGGTTTCCTTTGCGGGGCAGCTTGCAGCCTCGAACGAATCAATAAGCCCGCTTGGACCTACGGTCGAATGTCCCGCAGAATCAATTCAATCCGGGTCGTCGTTTTCCGCGACCAAACCAACGGAAGCTGCTCGAGTCCCGTAACGGTCAAAAGGGACGGGTCGGATTTCTTGATGTCCTCCAGAAGCTTCTTGCAGGTTTTCTTATCGCCGGTGTAATAACTAGCAATCGCGAACCCCCAGATCAGGTCAATCGATTGAGTTAGCGTAAGGTTCTTCCAGTTATCTTTAACTAGATCGTATGCCGCAGCGAATTCCTGCGAAGCCAATTTGAATTGGTCCGCATCAAGAGCAGCCCATCCCAAATTGGAGTGGGCCGTATGGTTCTTCGGACTAGCAGCCAGACTCTTCGAGCACGCGTCGACCGCCTCAACACTTTTTCCTATCCCGTAGTAGTAGAGACAGCCAGCAGAAAGCTGTTCCGCTCGGCCCTCCGCAAGCTTGGCGAGCCTTGAATAATAGCGCCCGGCAGCAACGTCATCATGTCCAATCAGAGCCAGATACATTCCTTGGTTTAGTAGGGTTGTGTTGTTTGTGTAATTTGTGAGCGCCTCTTCTGTTTCCGCACGAGCAAGACCGATCTGGCCCTGTTGGATGTATGCATACGACAGGAGATAACTTGCGGCAGGATCTGGGAAATCGTCTTTCTTTGCCGTCAACAGCGCCGAAATGGCCTCATCGTTCTTTTTCTGTTGCATCAAGTTGATGGCGCTCGCGATTTCCACCCAATAAGAGTCGCTCTTTACTTTCGAAAGTCTGCTCTGGACGTCTTTCCAGGAATAACCACTCTGTGATCTCCGCCAATATAAGTTTCCTGCAAGTACATCAAGGGCGGTGTCCTCAGACGGGTCTTTCCCCAGCGCCTTTAGTGCCTGAGTTTCCGCCTTTGGATAATCTTGTTGGCCGTAGTATATCTCTGCCAGAATGCCAAGGTTTGAAGCGGATGGGTCTGCGTCCGCGACGAATTCTTGATAGTGCGCGGCTTGGTCATATTGACCTACGAAGAACAGGCCGATCGCGTATAAGAATTTGGAATAGACGTCATTCGGATCGCCTTCAACGGCTACCCTTAGGTGTGCATTACCTGATTGTACATGGCCTTCAAACAGGTCAACTGCGCCGAGCATCCGATTTAGGGTTGGGTCTTGCGGCGACTGTTCGATGAGAGGTCTCAGCCGATTTCGGGCGGTAGCGTAGTCCTTTGACTCGATCAGTTTATTTATGTTCTGTATTTCTGGAGAGATTTTTGTGGAGGATTCAGCCTTGGTGTTAGCGGATAAAGAAGAGATCGGCAACATCAGTGTTGATGCAGACCGAATCATCCTGACCACATCACCGATTCCGACTGAAAAGTAGATTCCCGGAGAATCATTGAGGAATGAGGTCGTCACGCCAACAACACTTCCGTCCTTGCCGAAAAGAGGACCTCCGCTCGAACCAGGAGCAATCGGTGCCGTTGTTTGAAGCAAAAATTGGTCTTCTATATTCCTGAATCCGCTAACGATACCGTTTGTGATGCTTAGGTCCAAGCCGCGCGGAGCACCG